>Ga0210400_10000514_pt1 | contig 43017 bp, 35 predicted proteins | sample IncBWH26MmetaG_FD_155456 | JGI IMG/M metagenome (GOLD analysis project Ga0210400, IMG submission 155456) | Forest soil microbial communities from Barre Woods Harvard Forest LTER site, Petersham, Massachusetts, United States - Inc-BW-H-26-M | ecosystem: Environmental > Terrestrial > Soil >... | reverse complement strand
TTCTGCTGACGGCGGCGGCGGAAAAGAGCCAGATCGTGGAGGCGCTGCAACTGGGTGCCCGCGGAGTCGTGCTGAAAGACTCGGCAACGCAGTTGTTGCTGAAGGCGATTCACACGGTGATGGAGGGCGAATACTGGGTGGGGCGGGAGAGCGTCTCAAACCTGGTGCAGTACCTGCGCACCCTGATGCAGTCTTCGCACGACGAAGCGCGGCAGAAGAAATTTGGCCTCACGCCGCGCGAACTGGAAATTGTTTCCGCCGTGGTGGCCGGGTACTCCAACAAGGAAATAGCGGAGTATTTCAAGATCAGCGAAGATACGGTCAAGCACCATCTCAGCAATATCTTTGACAAACTGGGGGTTTCGACGCGTCTGGAACTGGCACTCTTCGCCGTGAATCAGGCGCTGCCTCTAAAGAGTATTACTTAAGGGAGTTACCTTAAGGATATTACCTGAGCGAAATCATCTGCCTGAGGGGTTAAAGTCTGGTGGCACTTAAGTGCCATTGGCGCGAGCGGGTGCGAATACTACAATTTTGCTTACAGACGAGCCCCAGCAGAACTGCCCGGTCGGCAGGTGTGACCGTAATGCCCCGGTGTAAAGGGGCAGGAGTCCACAGAAGCAAGAAAGAGGAGCCCCGTGGCAAAGCGTTTACAGCAACTCTGGAACGACGAAAGCGGACAAGACATTGCGGAATACGCCGTTATGTTGGCTGTGATTCTGGTGATCGTCGTGGGCACGATCCGACTCATCGGGTCGAATGCCAACAACGTATTTTCGCAGGTCGGCAGCGCGATTCAGTAAGCGGCCGTCCTCGCCAATCTGCGGCCGGCAATCTGTGACCCTCAGTCTGTGACCGGCTTAACAAGTCCATAACCACCGCGACGCTGGGCACCACTTGCGATTCAGGGAGCTTGCCATCCTGCCGGGAAGCGCAAAGCTTGGAGCGCTCGCGCCCTTAGTATTCCCGACCTAATTGTTTACATCGATTCCGCTTAGTTATTTTTGCTGGGCTTGTGAAGGCGACCCTGTGGTGAGGGCAACTTTCTCTGCGCCACCCGTCGACAACCGAGTGAGGTAGGGGAAGAACGGAGTGATCTCAAACTCCATTTTCTCGCGCGCTGAAGTCAGCGCCACGGGCTTGGCCTTGGAGAGTTCGACCTGATCGGTCCAGGGATCGACCTTGATGCGTCCGCCCAGGGGAAGGGCGGCGATCTGATCAAGACGCTTTTCGTCGAGCGAGGGGGCAGAGGCCAGCAAGCTCGACATGCGCAGGTTGTTCTTGCCGCCGCCAAAGCTGTTTCCCAGGTGAGGGCGAATGAGGTGCGGAAGGTCTGGCCCCTTCTGCTGCAATGCCTTCAGAAACAAGCCTGCATTTCCCAGTTTGTCTTTGTAAGGAGAGTTCTTCAGAAGTGCCAGGGCCTTGGTATCGGCTGCTTCCTCCTCGGCCCCGGTGTGCTTGAAGTCAAGGCGCTGGAAGGACTCTTCGTCGGGGAAGAAAAGCTTGTCATTGAAGGCGAGCTTGGTATCGAAGTGATGCCCGAGGACGATGTGGCTGAGTTCATGGGCGAGCACCATGGCAAGGGAAGCTTCGTCGGGAAGAACGTCGAGCAGGCCGCGACTGATGACGATGGTGTGTCCGATGGTGAACGACTCGAGGGGAGAGGTCAAGAGAATGCGACAGTTAATGTCTCCCTGCAGATCGATGTTATTGGTGACCAGCAGATTGTTGACCACGGTGGCGAGGATTTTATCGACTTCCCCGGGAGGCGCGAGCAAACCGATTTTCTGCAATCGGTCGATGGCGTTTTCCTCCGCCTGTTTTTCCCACATGCGTTCGGCAACAACGGGAGTGGCATCGGCAGCGGCAGCGCTCTGATCGTTGATGGATTGCGGAGAATCGATCAGAATCTGGGTGAACTCCTCGTTCTTGTTTAGACCTTTCAGGTCATAACCCCATAGACGGGTCTGGGCTTTGAAGTGGAGGGTCTTGGTGAGTCCGGTTTTGAGGTTCGATTCTTCAGTGTAAACGTAGGCGGGCAGCCACACGCCCGGGCGCATGTTCAGGCGCCAACTGTCGAAGTGAAAGAAGAAATTGATTTTAGGCTGAGGATAATAGCTTCCGTTGAAGCGGACAACGTTGTAGTCCTGGTCTTCGACCCAGATCCGGCCCAGGAAGCGCGAGGACTTCTGGCCTTCTTTGGGCTTGATGTCGATGACGAGGCAGCGGATCTCTCCCAGAAATTCGCGGCGCACGAAGGTAAAGTTATAAAACTTTTTCTGGAAGTCGGTATCAAGCACCACCATCTGGGCGAAGCCCATGGGAAGGTAGTGGAGGGAGTAAAGTCCGGTCAACTTGGCAAGCATGCGATGACCGAATCCGGGCTGGCCCACGAAGGAAGTGTCTTCCGGGCCATCGGACATGTCGAGGCGGCCGAGAAAGTATTGGTCCTTGACGGGGGTGGTGTTGCCATCGCCGTCGCTCTTCAAGTCCTGCAGATAAGTTTCGACCAACGGGTGCATGTGACGCATCTGCGCCATAAAGAGATGCTCGTGCTGCACCACGCGATCCAGCACGTCGTTAAGGGTAACCGCGGAAGGAGGCGGCGCGTCGGCGCTTTGAGTGGGCGGCGCCGCGGGCGCGGTCGAAGGAGCGGTTGAAGGAGCCGTCGAAGGTGCGGTTGCGGAATTCAAGGCCGGCTGAGGCGGCACCGCCGGCTGTGCCGCGGAAGGCGCAGGAGTTTGGGCGCCGGCGGCGAGGACACAGGCCGACAAAATTAGAATCAGCACCGAAGCTGAACGAACCATCTGCATAAGAACCTTCTGAGAGTCGATCACGCTAACTGAAAAAAGATGTGTACGACGGCCGTCGAGTCCGAAGGCTGGCCGTCTTTTAGTTCTGGCTTGAAGCGGATCTGTTGGGCGGCGCGTACGGCCGCTTCGTCCAGTCCATAGCCTAGTCCGCGAACAATTCTCAAAACGCGTATCTTGCCAGTCGCTTCAAAAACCGCCTCGATCAGTACTTCGCCCTCGATGTGCTTGGCGCGGGCTTCTTCAGTGTAGATGGGTTTCTCTTTGGAAAGGATTTCCACGGGAACAATTTTTGCGGCCGCTTGTGCCGCCGGACGGGATTGCACGGTGGCAGGAGCGGGAACGTCGGCATCGCCGAATCCTGCCGAGCGGACTGCGGCTTGCGATGAAGCGTGCGCGTTGCCGGTGGCCACACCATTGCCGAATCCAGTGCTCGCGACCACGCCGCGAGCGCCTTTGGCGCCACCGGTTCCGTTGCCGTAGCCAGGTCCGGTGGGCATATCAAATCCGCCAGCCGGCGCGATGTTGACGGCCTGGGTCTGGGTCGTTCTTGCGGGCACGCCGTTGGGATCGCCGAAGCCGCCAGTCTGCACTTTTTCTGCAGCGCGCTGAGTTGTCTGTGGGGCGGAGCTTCCTCTCGAAAAGCTGTTGAGCACGACCGGTGGCTTAGGAATCACTGGCGCCTTCGAGGGCGGCAGCGGATCGAGTTTCTTCGCGGCAAGCTTCAGGTCAGGAGCGGGGGTATCTTCTTTTGGTTTGGGCCGCGGCTGGGGCGCGGGCAGACGCAAAGCCGCTGGCGGAGGGTCGAGTGCAGCCACCACCACCGGCCGCGGAAGCTGGCGCTGGGGCGCGTGATTCACCGGTTGCGGAGCTGGGACCAGCTTGATGTGGTAGTCCCTCGCCGGACTCTCAAGAATTTCCGGATGAAGCACCGGAATCCAAACCAGAATCGCAATCACCACGGCTTGAGCGCCATAGCTCAGCAGAAGTTCGGACCACGGCGTCTTCCACTGCGGGAGCGGCGTGAACAGGTATGATTCGATCGACGGTAAAGCCATATCAATTCTTAATTCTTATGATGCAAATATCGCAAACACTGGATCTAGTGTAAAAGTTTTCCCGCCTTGCCGAACGCGGGGTACCTGGGAAGGCAGGGTCAAGCAAAGTGTACTATCCCCGGGTGAGTTATGCACGAGAGAGGCCATTTGACGAGGGCCGTGGATGGGGAGTAAGCCATGTGGCATCAATGCGTTACGAGGCCGGGGTGACAACCAGGCGCGCTGGCTTTGCGGGGTCGTGCAAAAAACTACACCCCGGAAGGGATAGATTTCCCAAGGCGGGGTGTGGCGGCTCCTGATTCGGCGCCAGCAGTTCGCGGGAAAAACCAGAGTGAAAACGTCAGGGCTAAAGCCCTCGCAGAAAACAAAGGCCTTATCGCGGCGCTGAAAGCGCTGCCCCCCCAAACGAGTGTTTCAAGCAAGACACCTCAACAACGCACAATCTTGTCGCTCAGAATACCCCGGGTCGCATTGCGAGTATCGACTACCAACTGGGACTCCTGAACGATTTGGCGATAGTCATAATCGGAGTGGTCGGTAACGATGACGACACAGTCGTATTGACCCAGATTATTCAGCCCCGCGCATTTCATCTGCAAATCGTATTTGCGGCCCTTGCCAATGAAGGGAAAGAAGGGATCGTGATAGCTGACCTGGGCTCCGTCTTTTTGCAGGAGTTCGATGATGGTGAGCGCGGGCGACTCGCGTAAATCGTCGATGTCTTTCTTGTAGGCGACGCCGAGAATCAGAACGCGGGCGCCATTGACCGGCTTTTTGTGGCCGTTCAGAGCGTGGCCCACCGAGGAGAGAACGTGGTAGGGCATGTTGTTATTGATCTCTCCGGCGAGCTCGATGAAGCGGGTGCGGAAATCAAATTCCTTGGCCTTCCATGAAAGATAGAAGGGATCGATTGGAATGCAGTGCCCGCCGAGACCCGGGCCGGGATAGAAGGGATGAAAGCCGAAAGGCTTGGTGGAAGCCGCTGCGATGACCTCCCAGATGTCGATGTCCATGCGCAGACACAAGAGCTTGAGTTCGTTAACCAAGGCGATGTTGACGCAGCGGTAAATGTTCTCCAGCAGTTTTGTCATCTCGGCCGCGGCCGGGGAGGAAACGGGAACAGTTTTGTTGAAGATGGCGCCGTAAAGGGAGCCGGCGATTTCCGAGGCCAGCGGGTTCAATCCGCCGACGACTTTCGGAATGTCGCGGCGGGCGACGGTGGTGTTGCCGGGATCCTCGCGTTCGGGCGAAAACGCTACCAGAAATTCTTTTCCCGTGAGTGCTTGCCCGCGTGCGGCTTTCAGGCCAGCTTTGTTTTCTTTTTCGAGGATGGGGATCATCACTTCTTCGGTGGTGCCGGGATAGGTTGTGCTTTCAAGAACGACGAGTTGTCCCGCGCGCAAGTGAGGAGCGATGGAGTGCGTGGTGTCGGTGATGTAGCTGAGGTCGGGTTCGTGATATTCATTCAGCGGAGTGGGGACACAGATGATAATGGCGTCCATGGCGGTGAGTTGGGAATAATCGGCGGTGGCGGAAAATCCATTCTTCTGGGCGGCCTGGATTTCCTCCGGCGTGATGCGGTAGATGTAGGAGCCGCCTTTGGCCAGGGTGTCGATCTTTCGGGCATCGATGTCGAAGCCGGTTACCTGAAACTTCTGTTCGCTATACAACAGTGCCAGAGGAAGGCCAACGTATCCCAGGCCGATGATGCCGATGCGGGCCTGGTGCTTCTGAATTCTGGTTTTGAGTTGATCAAAAGACTGGTTTACGGCAGAGTCGTTGGTCATGAATTTTTCCGGAATGAATTGGGATGATCGATGGGCAGCATGAAAGCGTTTTGATTTTAGCACGCTGCAGCGGGACAGTTATGCGGAGTGCGCCAGCAGGGAAGCGCGACGGGCGTTTGCGGAATTTCAATGGGGGGCCAATTGACGAAGAAGATCAGCAGACGAAGACGTAGGGCCATGGTTGCCGTGGTGATTGGGGGCTTGACTGCGCTGTTGGTGGCGTTGGTGATGAATGCCGGCAGGCTGCTGGTGTTGGACGCTCCGAAGCCGGCCGACCTGATTTTAGTTCTGGCGGGGGAGACGGATCGCCGTCCGGCGCGTGCGCTGCAATTACTGGATCAGGGCTATGGGCGCCGAGTGCTGATCGACGTTCCGGCGGCGGCAAAGGTCTATGGCTTCACGGAAGTGCAGTTGGCATCGCAGTACATCCGGACTCTACCTGAGGCGGCCTCAGTGGCCATCTGTCCCATTGACGGACTCTCCACCCGAGACGAATCGCATGACGTGGTGCGATGCCTGGCGAATGAAGAGGGAAAACGGATTCTGATTGTCACCTCGGAGTTCCATACCCGGCGCGCGCTGAGCATCTTCCGTCACGAAGTTCGTGGAAAGTCATTCTCGGTGGCGGTAGCTCGTGACGAGACCCAGTTTGGAACCCGCTGGTGGACTCACCGGCAGTGGGCGAAGACCTGCGTGGACGAATGGCTGCGGCTGTTGTGGTGGACCGCGGTGGAACGATGGCAATGAGCAGAATCGCCTGTCCAGAGCGGGAAGTGCCGGGATCGTCAGATAAGTTTTCCACTGGAAAACGAGTTTCCTAGCACAAAAGGCATTGACGGACAACAATCTCGGAGGGTAGGATTCGATGAGGAGTCACATAGCTAGCTATTAACGGGGTGTGGGAATGAGTGTGTCTGTTTTCCGCGGGATGGCAAGTTGCGTGCTACTACCTTTCGGATTTCCATCACCCGAGTTCATCTCCGAAGGATGGAAGTGCTTGCGATGATGAAGGCTTTGTACTTGAAGATCCTGAGTTGCCTGATGGTCATGATTTTTCCGGCTGCGTTGTTTGCCGCGGACCAACCTGCTGCAATGCTCTACAGTCATGGAACCGCATTGCTCAATGGCAACAGCATAGCAAGGTCGTCGGCTATCTTTTCCGGCGACTTGGTGCAGACTAATTCGGACTCCGTTGCCAACATCAATGCTACGGGTTCAAGTGTCCTGGTTCTGAATGACTCGCTGATTCAGTATGAGGGCAGCACTGTCACGTTGGAGCACGGAGGTATAACCATATCGACCTCGAAATCGCTGGCGACTCGCGCTGGCGACGTCACGGTGTCGCCGACCGCTAGTGTTTGGACCGAATTTGAAGTAAGAGATGTGGATGGTAGGGTCCAGATCGCAGCGCGAAAGGGCGAACTGACCGTCAGCGATGGCAGCGGGACCACTACACTGGCACAAGGTCAGCAGACCACTCGAGATGAGTCACAGTCGGAGACGGACAACAAGACCGATAACCAGAAGAGGAAGAAGAGGGAGAAGAGGGTAGCTGGAGCAGTTCCTGGGGCAGCGGAAGGGATTTTCAACACTCCGGCGGCAATCGGAATTGCCGGGGGACTTATTATCGGTGGGACAGCGTGGGCGCTAAGCCATACCGATGATCCGGTAAGTCCCATCAAGCCGTGAACCCGTATGGCCATCTGACAATGATGGCCTTCTTCGTCGATACGCCGCCACGAGAAGCGATGTGCCACAAAGGTTTGTAACCCTCACCCATTCAAATCCCTGAAACGTGAAAATGACAAAGGGCGAGTCGACATCGACTCGCCCTCTCGCTTGAAGGACTTTCAGTGTTGCACTGAACCGACCGGATCGTTTTTCGCTGGGTGACTTCCACCGGCAGTCTGTCCGCGACCAGGAGCAGCCCCGCGGATCTCGATGATGTAGCTGCGCTGTCGTCAAGTCCGGGTATACGTTTCCCTTCAGAAGTGCCAGACAATGCCGCCACCGACGAAAATGTTGTGTTGGCGACTCTTGCCCGTGTTCACATTCAGTTGCGGCACACCCGACCAGAAGTCTCGAGCTTCACCGCGCAAGCTGAAGTGCCCGAAGAGCTTCACATCGAGTCCCAAACCAGCCTGCAATACACCGGTGGCGTTCCCAGTGTTCGGGGCACCGGCAGAATTTCCACTGAAATAGCCGAATCCACCACCAAAACTGACCCATGGCGAGACTGCCACATCGGGAAAAACATTCACTCGCGCCGAGGGAGTGACAAAGTAGGATCGGTAGCCTAAAAAGGGATTAGCGTATGTGTGTAAGTCCTCATCGGGGTTCATTACGAAGGGGACTTCCAGGGCCAAAGACCAGAGGTCTGTTCCAATGACCCGCCGAGCATAATTCGCTTCGAAGGTTAACCCTTTGCCAAATCGTAGGTCCGGATCATAAGAGGGTGCACCTTGGATGCCCTGATCACTGATGAAGGTGCGCCCAAGGATTCCCGACAATTCGTTCTTCTGTGCAGCGGCTGGTGTTACGGAGGTGCAAACGGCCAACAAAGCCGCAATGGTAAGGGGTTTCAGGTACATTTCTCCTCCTGCTCTCTGGTTCGTTTAAGCAAGTTTCCACTGGGGCTTGCCAGCCTGTTTCTTCGTCGCATCCTTCCGACCGCACGTACGTCCGATGAAGCGTCGACGAAGGATCGCCGCTATGTGGATAAGGGATCGACTATATCGACCGCGCCAACGAGCTGCCCTTCTCAGGCACAGAGCGACGGCTTCCATTTTCTTCATCCTTGGGTGTTCGAGCCCGCCCGGGCTTGGGTAACTTAGCCAAAGGGGAAGCGGCCAATCCGCAAAGCACATAGAACACCGCAGCATTCGCCGGGATCTGCAAATTGAAATCCACGAAGCTGTGCAGCAGAAGTCCCGTACACCCTAGCAAAGCGGCGAAAGAGACTGCACCATCCCATTTGAATTCCCAGCGGCGAGAGGTCGGCAGTCCGCGTTGGTACAGGCGCACGAGAAACCACACCATCAGTCCGAAGCCGAGCAGGCCCGTCTCCACTAGCAGCTGTGCATAGTCGTTATGCGCTTCATTTACAAATAGATTGGTATAGAAGCTGCGGTAACTGGGGTAAACGGTTGGAAAAGTTCCCAAGCCCCACCCCCACACCGGCCGGTGCGAAAACATTCTCAGGCAGTCCTTGGTGATATTCAGACGGATGCCAGGGCCAAGGTTACCGAGTCGGCTCAGAACTTGCGCTTTGCCCACAAAAACCAAGAAGGCGAGAACCAGGGCACACACTGCGACCATGCCAACTGCGACGCGAGGGTTTCTCCTTTGTACGAGAGTCAGGGCGGCGAACACAACAATTTCGAGCACAAAAGCAAGCATCCCGCCGCGCGAGCCGGAAAGGAAGATCGTGCCGGCCATCAACACGGCGCAGAACGCGACCAAAGCGCGCTTCCCCCCTCTTAGAATATGACCCATACTCACGACCAAGGGAAACGGTACCAGCATCTCCATCAAGCCGGCGTAGTGGTCGCGGTTAACGTAACTTCCGTAGTTAGTTTCATGGAATCGTGGAGTATAAACCCAGAAAAACTTGCCGTTCGACGTCAACGCCTGCGCCAACGCAAAAAAGGCGTAACTTGCTCCGAAAATAATCAGTGCCAGAGTAAATTTCTTGCGAACATCTTCTTCTCGGACGCATTCCGCCGCAATGAGCAGCACAATCCCGTAAGAGACGTACTGCAGTATTTCATATTTGGTGATGTAAGCGTAGGCAGAAGTGCGCAGCCCAATCTGCAAAAGGAGGAGCACGAAAAAGAACGAGGCTGGAGCGTAGAGCGGGTTGTTCGACAACTCTACCTGCCGGGAAACAAATTGCTTTCCTGCCCAAACCAGGAATAGAACCGCCGCGCCCGCTTCGAAAGCGAAAGTAGACCATTCCTGGACTGCACCGAATGCCAGGACCGCAAACACTAAAAGAACGCTCAGGCCGATAACGAGCGCCCATTGCATGTCCGCCGGCCCGCGGTCGCGCTGGATCTCCGGGTCAATTCCGCCCGTTGTATCGACGATCAAATACGATGAGATCTTCGCCATCCCCATCCTCACTTGGCTGTCTCCACTAGCCTGACATCATCGATCCAAAGCTTGCCCCGAATGAGCGGTCCTGGGGGGTCGCGGACGATTTTCAGCAACAAAAGATTTGTGTTCGGCTCGGTTTGGAATCGTGCCTGTTGCAGACGCCAGGGAGTAGTGCCAAGCGTATCGTCGGTAAGGACGTAAGAGTGGTTCGTGTAGGCATCCACAATCGCGAAGCGCGGACCGCTGGCGGTGTCAATGTCCTCAGTCCGGGATTCGGCACTGAATTCGTAGGAAGTGCTTGGCGTAACCGGGATGAACTGAACCAACTGAACTCCAGGGACACTTTGCCCATCGAAGGTGACGGAAAGAGAGCGCGTTCCGCTGTGAAACTCACCGGTATCGATTGCCAGGGCAGCGTGCGAGTACGACTGGTACCACCAATCAAATCCACCGTTCAGCAGGTTTTCCTCGAAGCCCCCATTTACGATCAGGTTTTCACCTGAGGGGAGGTATGGCTGAAGGGACCCGTCAACCTTCGACAACTGTTGCCAGCCGGTTTTCGCAGCCCCGACTTCTTGCTTGGAGATGAGTAGCCGAAAGTACGGGAGTGCGAGCTTAGCAGAGAATGGCTGCTGCAATCCGATCAAACGATTCCAGACGTTTTCCGCCGAGGCTACTTCCTGTTTCTTGACGAGCAAACCGAGAAACGAAATGTAGAGATCCGGTCTGGGTGGCAGCGCTTGGTCAACTATCTGGGTGGCGTCTCCACTCGCACGCCAGCAAAGCTCAAGGGCCGAATCGACCGCCGCCGGATCGTTCGCGAGCACCACCCGGAAGTACCGAAGGGCCTTTTCTCGATCACCTTGAACCAAGAACAAATTGGCCGCCTCCCAAGCAACATGCGGTGTTGTTGGGTCTGCTTCCACGGCGTGTTGGACACTGTCTGCCTGGTCGCCAGTACGCCCCGCAATTTGGTAGGCGCCGGCCAAATCCAACCAGTAGCTGGCTTCGTAGGGATTCAAATGAACCGCAGTTCGAAAAGCTGAAATAGCCTCATCCGGGCTGGGGCCGAATAATGCCAGCTGTTGGCCGAGCAGGTCGCGGTATTCAGCATTCGCCGGTTCCAGCCGAACGGCCATTTGGATTTTCCCGAGGTCTAGGCTCGCAGCCTGATGAGAGGCGATATAGGCTCGAAGCGCGAATTGTAGATAAAGGCTTACGGCCACGAGGCAGGCGGCGGCAAAAGAAAATCGTCCGACTCGGGATCGCCACTGAATCTGCATCTGAAGTTTGAACCCGTTCCGTGTAGACAGTGTGTTTGAGGCCAGCAGCTCGACTCGGATCAGATCTGGTCAGGAGACTTTGCTGGCTGCGGTTGTTTGCTTATCTTGAGCGGGCTCTTCGCTGTAGTAGCGATTAGAATATCGACCGCTGTAGTAGTAATACCCCTCAGCCGAACTGAGATTGAGCGCATTGAGAACAATACCCATAACCCTTGCATTGACCTGCAACAGCAGATCACACGCGCGCCGCAAAGCTGGCCTCGTGGTCTGACCCGAGCGCGCGACCAGAATCACTCGGTCAGCCTCAGGCGACAACAGCACTGCGTCCGTCACCGACAGGCACGGAGGCGTGTCGATAATGATGTGGTCGAACTCATTGCGCCAACGAGCGATGTGATCCTTCATCACGGTCGAACCCAACAACTCGGCCGGCTGCGGAGGAATGGGCCCGGCGGGTAGAATCCACAAACTGGGAACTTCTGGGCAGGGAAGTATCGCATCTTCAACCTTGCTGGAACCGCTGATCAGCGTGCTGAGGCCTTCGTGAGACCTTATGCCAAACACCTTGTCAACCCCTGGGCGGCGAAGGTCGGCATCGACGAGCAGAACTCGACTTCCCCGCTGGGCTAGCACCAGAGCCGTATTTGCGCTAATGGTGGTTTTTCCTTCTTGGGGCATCGCGCTGGTGACGAGGATCACTTTTGGCGGCGCGCCAAATGAGGACAGGAGAATGGAGGTCCGGAGCGCCCGGTATGCCTCCGCCCCTTCTGACTTCGGACGCTCGTAAGTGACGAGCGCCAGCGTTCCCGATTTTTCGGCTTCGGCGGAAATCGTCAGCGTGCGCTTGCGAAGGCGACCGTCGTTTCCCAACTGCAGCGGTATAACTCCCAGCGCGGGCAGCGTTGAAACTGCGTTGACTTCGTCGATGCTCCGGACGGTGTTGTCCAAGTTCTCGAGTAGCAAGGCCAGCCCAATCGCTAAGCCAAGACCCAGCAAAAATCCGAGCACAAGGCTCCGGCGGACGTTCGGCGAAATTGGTTGGGTTGGAATTCGCGCGATATCGACGACGCGGATATTGCTCGAGCGCAGTCCCGCACTCACGCCGGCTTCTTTTAGTCGCTGCAAGAGATCTTGATACAGCTGGCGGTTGGTCTCTGCATCGCGCTTGAGCACCGTGTACTCAATCGCACTTTCGTTGAGCTTGTTAGCCTCCTGCTTCTGCGTATTGAACGCGGTCTCCAGTAAATTCTCCTTCTGGGATGCGGCCAAGTATTCATCGCGCATCTTCTCCTGCATTTTCGTCTTTTCAGCCGCAATGGCGGAACGCACCTGCTTGAGTTGGTTGCTCAGTTCGGTAACCTTGGGATAGCCGGTACCAAACTCGGTGGTCGCCATCGCGTACTGGGTCTCAAGGTCAGCTTGTTTTTCAAGCAGCTTGTCAAGCAGACCACCTGCATTCCTCCCATCAGGGGTCGCTCTCGTGAAAGAGGCAGGATCGCCCTCCTGAGCAAGCTTGTAATCGGCCTCTTTCTCAATGCGATCCATCTCGGCTTCTGTTAACTCTTTGTTCAGTTCTCCTAGTTTTTCTGTTACGACGTTCTGCTTCTCATCAATCCCCAGGATGCCGTGGTCTTTTTGATAACGCACGAGTTTCTCTTCGGAAGTCTGAACTTTCAATTGCAAATCAGCTAACTCCCGAGAGAGCCAATCAGAGGTCTGGCTGGCTGAATCGTATTTTGTCCTGAAGTTCTCCTCGATGAACGTTTTGACCAGCGTGTTCGTAGCTTCGGTCGCGAATCGCGCATCGGAATGCGTGTAGCTCACTAGAATCAGGCGGGTACTGGGGATTAATTGGATGTTCAGGCCGCCGTGAAATGCACCCAGCAAGCCAGCAGCTTGAGTCGGATCCGGCTGCATAGCCGAATCCGGCATCGCGGGATCGGGTACACCCTGCTTGACCGTGGTGAATCGAGGGTCCTGATAAAGGCGCATCGTTTCGATTACCTTCAGAGCCAAAGCATCGCTGCGCAGGATGGCGACTTGGGTTTCCAGAGCCGCCTCGTAATCGAAGTCAGGATAATTGTTCTCGACTCCGTCTTTGAATCCCAAGACGTTAGGAACTTCCGGAAAGATTGCTACTTTCGATGTGGCCTGGTAGATGCGGGTCTCGCTGAGGACGGCAATGGCAGCGAGCGAAAAAACAATGCCGAAAGTGGCCAGCATCACCCATTTCCGCTTCTGCAAAATTCGCCAGTAGTGGAGGATTGCGCTATGTTCCTGAGCAAGATGGGAGTATAGGGCGCGGTGACTTTTTTCAGGGACTAGGAGTTCGACCGGCTCTAACGATTCCGATCCGCCGGTGCCGTTGTGTTTTGAGTGCAAGTCCATCAATTGGTCCCCAAAAATCTGTTCAGGCGCATCGTCACCCCTGTGTGAAATCTGTGCGGTCTCAGGAATAGGCGAATTTTAACATCTCTCCTCGCGTTTTCATCGGACATCTTTTGCCTGTTTTCAGCGGCGCAGGCTTGCAGACGCGGCTTTGCCGACGGAGCCAAGATTCGCGGATCTGAGATTCTCCACGCGCTCCGTGTCGAAAAGGCCCTCCATAGGGATTTTTCTCGACGATTTGTTTTGGCACGGGATCACTTGGGCATGGTTCAAACTGACTAAGGCCATTGCTGGAAGTCCTAATGGCTTCGATGGCCTTCTCGGACGCTACGCCTTACAGGCATCCCAAGCCATGTTCATTGGAGAGTCAGCCATATTCCAAGGCTTTAACCTTCATGCCAATCCCACGTTCGCAGACGAATTCGATGACTTGTCCCCCTTCTCCGTCAATAGTTGTTGCAACTTTGCGAGGTTCTCTTCGAGATCCGTATTCTCAATCGCGCGCAGCTGGCACAACTTTTGACACCTTTTTAGGCAAGCTCGTTGAGTCCTTCGTGGACACAAGAAAACATGCCCCCTTTGCGATGCAAGTTCCCGGCAACTGCAAGATTAAATTTCCAACTTCGTGCTCCGGGAACGGAAATCGAGTTTCGTGACTCATTGAAGTTTTTCGACTACATCAAGTCACTCATCAATCGGACGATCATGCCGCTTAACCGATGTAAAGCGACTAGCTACGCTTCTTGGGTGGTCACTCGATGCGGCTCAGCGGGCTCGAACAGCGGCCTGTGTCCCGTCCGCGGATCCTGTTGGAGGGCGCTCACGACTTGTCCGCCTTCGCCCGCACTTCGTAACGAAGGCTTTCCAGCTGCTTTTGCAGGTCCGTGGTCGCGAAGGCTTCCAAAAGAACGCGGGAGATGTAGGTGAGCGCAGTTGCGGTCCTCATGACGGGAATGAGGGCTGTCCGTCTGAGGTACAATACTTGGACAAGTCGGTTTTGAAATAGAGAGCAGCGCAGTGTCGGTCTCGCATTCATTGGCAGATAGAGCTATAGGAGGAGGCGTGGGGTTGTGGTCTGAGAAAGTCTGTCCTTCCGAAAGTGCGGTCCCTCATTTCAGAAGTGACCCTGATCTTGGTTCTGATCGGTGGTACGCTCTATACGTTCGATCACGACATGAAAAAACGGTCGAAAACAGTCTGAGAGTCAAGGGTTACAGTGTTTTTTCGCCGTCTTACCGGACGAAGCGCAAACGTGTTGATCGGATCACCGAAATTGAAGTGGCTCTGTTTCCCGGGTACGTATTTTGCCAATTCGACACCGACAAGCGCCTCCCGATTCTAATGACTCCAGGCGTGGTGGGAGTTGTGGGGCGGGGAAGCAGGCCACAGCCCGTCGATGACACCGAAATAGCCTCCATCCGAACTATTGCCCTTGCCGGACGTCCTGTTCAGCCGTGGCCCTTCTTGAGAGTCGGTCAGCGGATCCGGCTGCAAGCTGGTCCGCTAGCAGGTGCGGAGGGGATTTTCTTGCGGGTCAAAGATGAGTACCATCTAGTCGTTTCCATTACTTTGCTTCAGCGCGCCGTTTCGGTCGTCATCGAGAAAGAAGCCGTTGCTCCGTGGTTCTCCGGAGACCGTCAGACATCATTCGAGAGTTAGAATTGTCGACCGTATCGAGCTTCCTGTTCCTACGTTCACCCTTAAGTTTCGGATAGAATGAGACCACATCATCGAAGAGCGGTCGAGCGCGGAAACCGGAGCCCCGTAAATCTAGCCTCCCCCGGGGAGAGTCCCTTTCAGACGACTCGGGTTAAACGTGGAGTCGGCTCGACGTAGCGTTGACAGACACGCCTCCGTGGGCGTAATGTCTGTAGTTCCCAAGGCGAGACTGTGCGGGAGAGGGCGGTAGCTTGTCTAAATGCTACCCGCGACCTAGAATTAAATTCAACGATTTGAACATGGTTCGCAGTTCTACAAGCGACGCATTCTTAGTGCTCTTCTATTATTTTTCTCCGGCGGTTTTGTTCGGGCTCGTTTAGGTCCTTCTGTATGTGCGGCATAAACGGCATTTTTGCATTCCATTCAGCTTCTAGCCCGCCGCAAGACACCGAGCTGTTCAAAACGCGAGAGGCGATGCGTTCACGAGGCCCTGATGGATCAGGCGCTTGGTGGAGCTTGGACCGACGTTGCGGCCTGGGGCATCGCCGGCTCTCGATCATCGACCTTTCCGACCGAGCTGCCCAGCCAATGACAAGTGAGGACGGTCGGTTTGTCGTCGTGTTCAACGGCGAGATTTACAACTATCCTCAGCTCCGTACTGAACTTGAGACGGACGGCGTCCACTTCCGCACGACCTCCGACACTGAGGCACTCTTGCATCTCTACGCGCGTCACGGCGGCGAGATGGTCCATAGGCTCCGTGGCATGTTCGCTTTTGCTATCTGGGATCAGGTGCAGCGTCGCCTCTTCCTCGCGCGCGATCCCTACGGCATTAAGCCGCTCTACACTGCAAACGACGGCTGGACATTCCGCTTTGCTTCGCAGGTCAAAGCGTTGCTCGCGGGTGGACAAATTTCGCGCGACCCTGAACCAGCAGGTGTGGTGGGCTTCCATTTGTTCGGCAGTGTCCCCGAGCCATTTACGCTATATCGTGATATCCGATCTTTGCCCGCCGGGCATACACAATGGGTCGATGCTGCGGGCCCGCGCGAGCCCAAGCCCTTTTCAAGTCTTGCTGAAGTCCTGGCCAAAGGCGCTGCAACTCCAGTCTTGGCAGCTGAGATTCCTGAGAGAGTGCGTGATGGCGTTCTCGACAGCGTCGGAGCGCATTTGTTGGCTGACGTTGAGGTCGGGGTCTTCCTGTCGGCGGGTGTCGACTCCGGTGCGTTGCTGGGCTGTATGCGAGACGCGGGGTACCGCGAGATCCGTGCTGTCACGCTCGCTTTCGAGGAATTCCACGGCACGTCGGAAGACGAGGCTCCGTTAGCGGCTCAGGTGTGCGAGCGCTACGATGCGCGCCACGTTGTCCGGCACCTGAGCCAGCAGGAGTTCGTCCAAGATCTGCCAGCGATCCTTGAAGCTATGGACCAGCCCTCGATCGACGGCGTGAACACTTGGTTCGTTTCTAAAGCAGCGAAGGAAGCGGGTCTCAAGGTCGTAATCTCGGGACTGGGTGGGGACGAACTTTTGGGCGGGTATCCCAGCTTCGTGGACGTACCACGCTGGCGCCGTCGGTTCGGCGCACTCGCAGGCGTGCCGGGGCTGGGGCTTTTTGTGCGCACGCTCATCGGTCGTGTCGCGCCCGCTTTTTCGCAAGCGCGGCCTAAGGCGCTTGGGCTTCTGGAACATTCGGGTACTTGGGCTGGCGCTTATCTTCTACGCCGCGGCTTGTTCCTGCCGCACGAGCTGCCGCAGGTCATGGACCCCGAAATCGCACGCGAGGGGATGCGTCGGCTAAGGCCGTTGCGTCGTCTCAGCGCGAGCCTTACACCCGACCCCGGTTCCGACGTCGCACGCGTCTGCGTCCTTGAATCGGTGCACTACATGCGCAATCAGCTTCTACGGGACGCCGATTGGGCGGGGATGGCTCACAGCCTTGAGATTCGCGTGCCGCTCGTGGACCTCGCGTTGCTTGGCGCGCTCGCATCGTCGATTCCCGCGATCACTAAGGGCGCGGGCAAGGCTGCACTCGCCGCAGCCCCGGCCACGCCGTTGCCGAACGAAGTCGTGACTCGAGCGAAGTCGGGCTTCGCTGTCCCCACTGGCGCTTGGATTAAGTCTATTGTTGGTGAAGCTTCGTCGTCGATCGGACAGAAGCCAGAGTCCAAGGGCATTGTTTCTCGCCGCTGGTCGCAGGCTGTGCTGAACGGAGCGGCCATAGCCAAGCGTCCATTGGAGGTCCACGCGTCATGAGGTCTTCGCCCGCAATGCTTGCGCTCGTGACGGATGCCTATGGCGGGCGTGGCGGCATCGCGCAATACAACCGCGATTTTTTCGGGGCGCTAGCCGAAGTGGGCTTCTCATCCATTACTGTCCTCCCTCGCCAAGCGCCCGATTTCCCGGCCATGTACGAAACCGTCGAACAATTGCCAGCGCGGGCTGGACGGATTGCGTATTCGGTTGCAGCCGTGCGAACTGCATTATTCCGGACAGTCGATATCGTGTTCTGTGGACACCTCTTCATGGCGCCGTTAGCCGCGCTGATCGCGCGGCTCAAGGGTGCAAAGCTCATCATTCAGGCGCACGGAATCGAAGCCTGGCCGCGGCCGTCGCGAATTCAGCGCACAGCTACGGAACGGGCCGACCTCGTACTGTGTGTCTCGCGCCACACGCGCGCAGCCGTGCTTTCCTGGGCCGCGATCGCACCCGATCGGGTACTCGTGGTGCCGAACACAGTCAGGGAAGTCTTTACGCCCAGCGACGCCGCGACACAAAGTGCTGCTTTGGCGGTCGGAGGCAAACGTATCCTCTTGACTGTTGGGCGAATGGACTCGCGTGAGCGCTACAAGGGTCACGACCGAGTGATTGCCGCAATCCCTCATCTCGTCGCGAAGGGGCATGACGTCTGCTATATGGTCGTCGGCGAAGGCGACGATCGCACCCGGCTCGAGGCGCTTGCTCGGTATGCCGGGGTGAGTGACCGAGTGCGTTTCCTCGGTGCGCAAGGGCTACCAACTCTTATCGACTCCTACCGCGCGGCTGACTTGTTCGTGATGCCATCAACCGGAGAAGGTTTTGGCGTTAGTTTTCTGGAGGCAATGGCCAGTGGTACTCCAGCGCTTGGCCTCGACATTGCTGGCGCCAAGGATGCGCTTGCGGATGGCGAGTTGGGAACAGGTGCCTCAGAAGCCGAACTGTCCGCCACAATCTCACGCATTCTCGACCAACCGAAGCCTGATTCTGTCGACCTCTCAACTGCAGTGCATGCGCGTTTTGGTCGGAAGCAGTTTGCGAAAAATTCGCTGAACGTCTTGAATCGCTTGATAGAGACAGCTTGACTTCGTGCTGTATGCTGGGCCAGACTCCAAAGGATCGTGCAAAAATTCACGAAATCAAAGGGGATCACTCTAAGTAAATGCAGGAACATATCAAGAGTTACGCTGAAAGACTCAATCGCGCCTTGATGTTGAACGCCATGGACCAGGTCGCAGTACTTGGTCAGGCGCTACGCGAGTCTTGGAGGATGGGTCAAGCCGTATATCTGTGTGGCAATGGGGGCAGCGCGGGCAACGCCAACCACCTGGCGAACGACTTATTTTTTGGTGCCGGAGTCAGTAATGGCGGGGGGCTGAAGGTCGAAGCGCTCAGCGCCAATCCTGCTGTTCTCACATGCCTCGCAAACGATCTCGGCTACGAAGAAATCTATGCCGAGCAAATCAGAATCAAAGCAAATCCGGGCGACGTACTGATCGTGTTGTCCGGCAGCGGGAATTCTCCAAACGTCGTGAGAGCCTTGGAGATGGGCAACGCCAAGGGCATGAAAACATTCGCGATCGTCGCGTTCTCCGGCGGCCGTTGTAAGAGGATTGCGCAGTATCCCATCCATTTCGAAATTGAGGACATGCAGATTGCTGAAGATCTTCAGTTGATCATCGGCCATATGTGCATGCAATGGCTCTGTGCCAACCCGATCAATGGAAGCGTCGAAATTTCTTCCGATGTGTCGGCACTTGGCAAGGTGAGTTAGCGTTTATTGCCAGGCTCAGCCTTCCTTCGCCCCATGCATCATTTTGTCACTGGTGTCGCAGGTTTCATCGGAAGCCAACTAGCGGATTGCCTGCTGGGATCGGGCGATCGCGTGAGCGGCGTGGATGATCTTTCGCTGGGCAAGTTGGAGCATCTTGACCAGGCGCGGCAAAGCGCACGATTCCGTTTCTATCAGAACGACATCTGCCGCCCGGAGCAAGCCTTGCAGAGCCTTCACGCCGCTTGCGAATGGGGAGGGACGCCGGACATGGTCTGGCACCTCGCAGCCAACAGCGATATTCCCGCTGGAACCGCCGATGCCTCAGTCGATTTCGGAAGGACGTTGCAGACTACATTCGCGATTCTTGAGGCGGCGAAATCCAAGGCAGTCAAGAAAGTTGCCTTCGCTTCCACATCGGCAGTTTATGGAGAGCGCAGCGATCTGCTCACGGAGAATTCCGGTCCGCTGCTGCCGATCTCGAATTACGGCGCGACCAAACTAGCCAGCGAAGGTTTGCTCAGCGCCGCCGCGGAGTTGTTTCTTGAGCGCATCTGGATTTTTCGTTTTCCGAATGTGGTGGGCCCGCGTCCCACCCATGGGGTGATTCTCGATTTCATGAGGCGTCTCGCCGATCACCCGGCTAGTCTGAGGGTTCTAGGCGACGGATCGCAAACCAAGCCGTATTTGCATGTGTCAGATTTGATTGCGGCGATGCGGTTCATCGTCGCGCACGCAACGGATCGGCGCAATGTTTACAACATTGGTCCGGAGGGCGAAGGCACCAGCGTGGCCTTCATCGCACAGCAAACCGTGGCGCGCGCTTTGCCGGGTACTCCGCTGGCCTATACCGGTGGAGACCGGGGCTGGGTCGGCGATGTGCCCCGCTTCCGTTACTCCACAGAGCGGCTCGTTCAACTCGGCTGGCGGCCGGGGCTGACCTCCGACGAGGCCGTGCTTCGCGCCATTGACGACATAGCCAGTTCATTTCCTCGATGACGAATCGTCCTTCTGCGCTTTCGAAAACTGTGGTGCCGTCGTTACCGGCGACTCTGAATCATCTTGTGATCGTCGCTGGAGGACGAGGCGTACGTTTGGCTTCCGTTATTGGGGACTCACCGAAAGTTCTGGTTCCGGTTGGAGGCAAGCCGGTGCTGCAGCATCAGATGGAACTCGCGGCGGCGGCGGGAATCGAGGAGGCCTCGATCTTTGCCGGACATCTTGCGGAGAAGATTCGCGACTTCGTTGGCGACGGTTCACGATTTGGGCTGAAGGCTCGCATCTTTACCGAAGACGCTCCCCTGGGGAACGCGGGGGCGATTCTGCAATCGCTGGATTTACTGCCAGAACATTTTTTTGTGGTGTATGGCGATCTCATGATGGCGGTCGATCTCGAGCGGATGGCGAAGCGGCACATCGAGCGCGAGGCCGATCTCACGATCCTGGCGCATCCCAACGATCACCCGCAGGATTCGGATCTCGTCGAGACCAACGCGGACGAGTGGGTGACTGCGATTCACGCGTGCCCGCATCCGATGGGCGAGTGCTTTGACAACCTGGTAAACGGCGCGGTCTACGTGGCACGGCGCGAAGCTCTTCGCCCATGGGCCGCAGTCTCGGGGAAGCAGGATTTCACCAAGAACATCATGTCGGGACTGCTTGCCAACGGTGGCCGCGTGTTGGCTTACCGGTCGAGCGAGTATGTGAAAGACATCGGCACCCCGGCCCGGCTGCAGCGGACGGAGGCGGATTGGCAGGCGGGAAGAATCAGCTTGCAGAATACCGGCAAAGGCCAGCCCGCGATTTTCCTGGATCGCGACGGGACGCTGAGCGTCGAAAAGGGACATCTGCGAAAACCGGAGGAATTGGAACTGCTGCCGGGAGTGGGGGCGACGTTGAGAGTGCTGCGGCAGGCGGGATTTCTCCTCGTCGTTCTGACGAACCAGCCTGTGATCGCGCGCGGCGAGGCGACCGAGCGCCAGGTGGAAGCTATCCATCGAAAGTTGGAGTGGGAACTGGGAAAAGAAGGCGCGTACCTGGATGCGATTTATATTTGTCCGCACCATCCGGATCGCGGCTTTCCGGGCGAACGCGTCGAACTCAAAACACCTTGCGAGTGCCGCAAGCCGGGCACGAAACTCTTTGAACAAGCGTGCCACGATTTTGGAATTGATGCGGCGAACTCGTGGATGATCGGCGATCAGTCGCGGGACATCGAGATGGCCCGGCGAGCCGGGCTGCGATCGGTTCTGGTGCGGACGGGCGCGGCTAGGCATGATGGTAAGTTTGCCGCTTCTTCCGATCACATCGCCGACGATCTTACGGCGGCCGCAGCCGTTATCCTGCAAAGCCAACACAAGGCCCAGTGATTATTTCCCAGACCCCGTTGCGCGTCAGTCTTCTGGGCGGAGGTTCCGATCTGCCGTCGTACTATCGGAGAAATGGAGGTGCTGTGCTCTCGGCCGCCATCGACCAGTCGGTCTACGTGACGGTGAGCCGCAAGTTCGATGATGCGGTTCGGGTTAGCTATTCCCGCACCGAGGAGGTCGCTCACGCCTCCGACGTCGAACATCCGCTGGTTCGCGAATCGCTGGCGCTACTTGGAATCGAGGGTGGAATTGAGATCACGTCAGTAGCCGACATTCCGGCGCGGGGAACAGGCTTGGGCTCCTCAAGTTCATTCACCGTAGGACTGCTTAATGCTCTTCACGCCTACTGCGGCCGACATGCACCGGCTGACAAGTTAGCAGAGGAAAGTTGTCTTGTGGAAATCGATCGATGTGGCGAGCCAATCGGGAAGCAAGACCAATATGCTGCGGCATTCGGAGGGTTCAACTTCATTCGGTTTCATCCGAATGACACGGTTGAAGTTACAAAAGTGGTTTGCCCGCAATCGCTGGTCTCTGAACTCCAGTCTCGGCTGATCTTCTTCTACACCGGGGTTACCCGTTCGGCATCGTCCCTCTTGCGACAGCAGTCGGCCGATGTTGCGAATCCAGGTGCGAAGTCGGATGCGACATCGCACCTGGCTAAACTTGCAGAGGAGGCGTTTTTCGAGATTTCCAAGGGAAAACTGGGATCTCTTGGTCCAATGCTTAACGAAGCCTGGCGGACGAAAAAACAAATCGCCGATGGAATCAGTAATGATCTCATCGATCAGGCGTATGAAGCAGCGATTCGCGCCGGTGCCGAAGGCGGCAAACTTCTGGGAGCCGGAGGCGGCGGTTTCTTGATGCTTGTAGCGCCTCCGGAGCGGCACAACTGCATTCGGATGGCGCTCCAGTCAATGCGCGAAACGCCTTTCCGATTTGTTCCCCACGGTAGTCGGATCATTTTTGTCCACTGAGGAACTGTCTTGTCGGCGGCAATAGAAATCATCATTGAACCTGGACGCACTGAGAAAAACTATTGGCGCGATCTTTGGCGCTATCGGGAACTTTTTCAGGTGCTCGCCTGGCGCGATTGCGCGGTTCGTTACAAACAGACGGTGCTTGGTGTCGCATGGGCCGTGATCAGGCCCGTTCTCACGATGCTGATCTTCACCGTCATATTTGGCCGGATTGCCAAACTGCCAAGCGCAGGCGTCCCCTATGCACTCATGGTGTTTGCGGGAATGTTGCCCTGGACGTTTTTTGCTACAGGATTGTCTGATGCCTCTAACAGCCTCATTACGAATACGGGCTTGGTTAGCAAAGTGTACTTTCCGAGAATGATCATGCCGACGGCGACCATCACGGCCGCCTTCATCGATTTCTTTATCGGGCTATTCATTCTTGCGGGCATGATGGGCTGGTACCAGGTCTGGCCCTCGTGGCGGATCTTGCTGCTGCCGGTTTTTGTGTTGCTGGCGTTCCTCGCCGCTCTCGGCCCCAGCCTCTGGGTGACGGCAGTGAATGTGAAGTATCGCGACTTCCGCTACGTCATTCCATTTTTGGTGCAGTTCGGCCTCTATGTTTCGCCCGTCGGATTCAGTTCGAGCGTAGTGCCACAAAAGTGGCGATTGCTGTATTCGCTAAACCCGTTGGTCGGAATCATCGACGCATTTCGGTGGAGTGTCTTGAGTAGCAGTATCCATTGGCTGGGCGTCGGTACGAGTGTCATGGTCGTGGCTATCTGGTTGTGGCTTGGCATACGACAGTTTCGAAGATTGGAGAAGACCTTCGCCGATCTGATTTAGCGCTCACCGTGCGCGAGCCTAATTTCTGGGGAAGTCGTAAACCACGTGTCAAACGAAGTCGCCATTAAAGTCGAAAATCTTTCGAAGAGTTATCTGATCGGTCACAGGATGCGCAACGGAGGAGGTCAGGAGTCCTTCCGAGAGGCGGTTGGCCGGCATGCACGGAGTGTAGCGAGATCCGCAATTAACATATCACGAGGACGGCAAATCGTGCAGGGGAGTGACATCGAGGAGTTCTGGGCCTTGCGTGATGTTTCTTTCGAGGTCAAGCGAGGTGAGGTATTGGGCATCATCGGCCGGAACGGAGCAGGGAAGAGCACACTGCTCAAAGTTCTAAGCCGAATCACTGAGCCGACCAGTGGTCGCGCGACCATCCGAGGGCGCGTGGCCAGCCTGCTTGAGGTAGGGACGGGCTTCCATCAGGATTTGACGGGCCGGGAGAATATCTACTTGAACGGCGCTATCCTTGGTATGGGCCGGGCCGAGATCAAGTCGAAGTTCGATGAGATCGTGGATTTTGCCGAAGTCGAAAAGTTCCTGGATACCCCAGTCAAACATTACAGTTCAGGGATGTATGTGCGCCTTGCCTTCGCGGTGGCGGCCCACTTGGAACCTGAGATCCTGATTATCGATGAGGTGCTCTCGGTCGGCGATGTGGTTTTTCAGAAGAAGTGTTTGGGCAAGATGCAGAGCACGGCGAATTCGGGAAAGACCGTGCTGTTCGTGAGCCATAATATGCAAACCGTTGCGGGTCTCACCGAACGCGCAGTCCTGCTTCATGGCGGCCGCGTGGCGGCAATCGGCCGATCTGGGGAAATCATCGAGCAGTATCTTTCGTCGGAGCTATCAGACGACGCGGTCTACCGGAAGGCTGCAACCGGAACCGAACCCGAAATCACACGTGTTGAGTTGCACACCAGTCGGCCTGGCCAGTTACAACAATTTGGCAAGCCCATGAGCATTGATATTGAGATTTCAGCTCCCGATCAAATCCCGAACGCGGCGATCTCTTTTCAAGTCATGACTAGCACCAACCAACCGGTGTTGCACGTCCTTAACTTGGACGCGGAAGTCTCGATGCTGAGGTCGGCTGGCACGCATAGACTCAGCTGTGTGTTTCCGAAGCTTCGTCTTTATCCCGGGCATTACTATTTTAATTTTTATTTTGGTGCCAGCGAACCAAGGAGAGTCTTCCAGGCGCCGCATCAGATCTGCCCTTTCGAGGTAGCCGTGCTCGACGAAATAAGGGAGTTTTATTGGTACCCTAATAATGCCTTATACGTTGAGGACGTCGAATGGACTTCGCAAGTGGTTACGCAAGGTAGCGCTCCAAGCAGGCCAGTGCTGGAGGCGCACGTTGGACCGGAATTGAACTAAACTCGCCCTGACTAACAGCGTCATGACCACCCCCACATTGGAATCAGTTCAGGCTTATTACGATGAGCGTGTCGACGGCAAAATTCGTGACTTCACGCACGCTAATCCCCGGATTGAAGCGGCTATTCAGCTTGTGGCCGAGTGGGCCCCACCAACGCCGAAAAGGGTCTTGGAGATCGGCTGCGGCATAGGCGCGACCTCTTGGAGGATGGCTCGCGCATGGCCGGAAGCGGAGGTGATTGGTACCGATGTCAGCAGCATTTCCATCGAAGTCGCCAAAACATGCTTTCGACTTCCAAATCTCAGCTACCGTACGGGTTTGGTCAAGGAGGGCGTTCTCATTGGCAGGTTCGATCTCGTGCTACTCATGGATACATATGAGCACATCGCTTTAAGTGATCGGGCCACCCTCCACGCTGCGCTCAAGTCCCTTCTATCCGACGACGCGAGGCTCATCCTGACGGTTCCGACGCCATCGGTGCTGAACCTCGCGCGCGAAACAAACCCGTCTGAGCTTCAGCCGGTGGACGAGGACGTAACACCCTCGGACATCGTAGTTCTTGCCAAGGAGGCCAACGCTCAACTGCTCTACTACAGACAGATAGGAATCTGGCGATACGGAGACTATGCGCATGTCGTGCTAGGCCGATACCGGATCTTGACAGACGTAGGGGTGCGCGAGTCTAAGAGTCTCGCCTCGGCCTTCAAACAAAGCGCTAAGCGTTTACTTGGCCGCGGACAAGCCACACCGACGACGCGACGCGACTATCTCGGTTCAGACGTTTTGCGCCCTGTACCACGGTATTTTGACGACCGCTTCAGCGTTAGCACCCGTGAACGGAAGCGCCTTGCATCTTCGTGGTCCCGACGAGTCACGATGCAGATTCCAACTAGTGAAGGCCGACCGTAGGGTGATTGATTATTTGACTCCACGTTGTACGCCATCCACATTAGACAGCTACGGGAACGTCCGCTTGCTGTTGGAGGCTCTGCGGCGGGACCTCGGCAACATGAAAGGCGAGGTCTTAGACGTCGGCTGTGGGCGCATGCCGTATAAAACTCTGATCCTTTCCGAACCGAGCCGCGCCACCAAGTACATTGGCATGGACATTCCGAACGGCAACTACGGCGAGCCCGACGTAGTATGGGATGGTCGGGCGATTCCCCTGTCGGACTGCAGTGTCGATACGGCAATCCTTACGGAAGTGCTCGAACATTGCCCCGACGCGGCAGCGGTTTTGCGCGAAGTGTATCGTGTTTTGCGGCCGAACGGCTTCCTCTTTCTGACCGTCCCTTTCGTCTGGCCGATTCACTGTGTCCCACATGATGAGTTTCGATATACTCCCTTTTCGCTTCGCCGGATCCTTGAGGACGTCGGATTTTCGAGCTCATCAATCGAAGCCACTGGCGGACGACATGCCGTCTTGGGTGTAATTCTGGGGCTTTGGGTTCGACGGCGACCATTAACCTCACGCGTGCACGTTCTAACTAAAATTCTCTTGTCTTTTCTCCTGTGGCCGGTGATTTGGTCACTTGTTGAAATCGATAAGCGTCCTGAAAACTTGGAGGAAAGCACGCTCTTCGTGGGACTCAGTGTCTCTGCCCATAAGCCATCATGAATGCAAGTCTCGCGATCTTCACTACGCAACTGGGCGCAACATTCATCAACCGGCACGTCGAGGACCTATTGCCGGGCAGTACGGTGGCGGTGGCGCGGTATGGTGGACATCCCCTAGGTGGAGATACGGAGCCGCACTGCCCGGTCTTGTTCTTGGATCGTTGGGCTTTGCAACTATCTGTTCGTATAAAACGCCGACTGCGAGTGTCTGAGTCACGTCTGCGCGACGCTGCAATAGAGCGTTTTTTGCGTCGGCATGGTGTCACCGTGGTGCTCGGTGAATATCTCGATCAGTTCGTGGATTTCGTCCCCCTACTGGATCGAATGAGATTGCCATATGTTGTTCAGGGACATGGGATCGACGTAAGCGCCGCGATACGCGAACCGGGTATGGCAAAACGGTATCTCGCGTATACGTCCGCGCGCGCCGTTTTGACGCGGTGTGAATTTCATCGACAGCGCTTGGTGCAGATCGGATTACCTCCGGAAAAGGTGCACGTGAACCCCGGTGGTGTGGATGTTCCTACCGAGTTGCCCGAACGCGGGGCTGACGCCTACAAGCGGTTTCTTGCCGTCTCTCGCATGGCGGCGAAAAAAGGCCCGATTTACCTGCTCGAAGCATTCCGTATCGCCGCCGCGCAGGATCCCGAACTTACTCTGGATTTCATTGGAGGCGGCCCACTTTTTCCCGCTGTTCGTCAGTTCGTGGATGCCTGCGGATTGCAGGCGCGAATTCGTCTGCACGGTATTGCATCAGAAGACATTAAGCAACGACTGCTGCGGGAATGCGGAGTATTTGTCCAGCACAGTGTCACTGATCCCGACACAGGCGATGAGGAAGGCCTTCCTGCTGCTATTCAAGAGGCCATGGCGTATGGAATGGCGGTCGTAAGCACACGGCACTCTGGGATTCCAGAAGCTGTTATCGAGGGTTCCACGGGTTTGTTAGTGAACGAGGGGAGTGTAACGGATATGGCGAAGGCATTCCTACAAGTTACGTCGTCAGGCCCAGAGTTGGGAAAGGCCGGTTACCGCCGAGCCGCGGCGGAATTCGGCGCACGCCGGGAAACACAGCGGCTGCATCACTGGCTCTTCGATGGCGTGGCCGGGCGATCGATTACTCCGTCGTAGTCGTCTCTTGCTGGAAGGAGATTTGGGCTTTCAGAGAAGTAAGGTCACCTTTGGTATCTAACCATCTCACCTCCCAGTTAGATGTGCCGAACCGACTTGATGCGTGATCTATCAGAGCTGAAGGGACACACGAAGCGTCTCCTTACCAAAGCAGAGCGCATGCTACATCGGCTGCGCACACCGATTCGACCAGACGAGTTGCGCTCAGCTGTCGATCGCCTGACCGGAGGTGGACGAGAAATATTATTTGTTCACGCTTCTCTATCGAGTTGCGGCCGTTTTACTATGGGGCCGGTTGACGTCTTGCGTGGGCTTGGTGAGTTTTGTGACACCCTCGCATTTCCTACGCACACTTATTGCTATCCAACTTCGGCGGATGAACCAGGTGCTGTTTTCAACCCGGCAACCACACCTTCTCAGAACGGTTTGCTAACGGAAATATTCAGGACGCAGGTGGGGTCAATGAGAAGTGTGCACGCGACCCATTCTCTAGCGGCGTCCGGCATCGTTGCTAAGCAGATCTGCTCGGATCACTATCGGCACGATACGCCATGCGGCGCTGAGACTCCCTATAACCAGCTTGTGCAGCGGAGAGCCGCAGTCTTGCTGTTCGGGGTAACTTTTCACTCCTACACGCTGTTTCACACTGCAGAGGATGCGTCCGGCAGCGAATTTGCTTACGAGCACGCAACAGTTGATCGGCTGCGAGTGATTGACGAACAAGAACAGCAACACGAGTGTTTGTCGCGACGTCAGTCTCGAGCACCGCGCCGCTTCACGGAAGTGGGCCATCTATTGGAGAGCCACGAGTTGGCCCGCCGAATCACATTGGGTCGAGGAACTCTGCTCTTTGTCCCAGATTGTTCTCGCGTCCATGATTTTTTAGTCGAGCGGCTAAAGAGGATTCCCGATTTCTTGTACGAATCATGTGCGAGTACTTTGCAGTGACATGTGGGTGGAGTTCTTCATGATTAGAATTGGCATCATTGGAACAGGCTTAATCGCAAAGGAGCACGCTCAGGCAATCTCAATGGTTCAGAACGGCACGAGCCTAGTGGCCGCAGCCGATATCGATTACGAAAGGCTTGAGGCTTTCTGTGCTTCCTTCAAAGTGCCACGCCGTTATCGAAAAGCGGCAGAACTCATCGCGAGCCCGGAGGTGGACCTCGTTGCGGTAACAACTCCGCCAGCTGGTCATGAAGAATTTGTGGTGGCAGCCCTGGAAAACGGCAAATATGTATTCTGCGAAAAGCCTCTGGCCCACTCGCTTGCAAGCGCTGTTCGAATCGTACAGGTAGACACTCGTTACCCCGGGCGACTGGCGGTCAGTTACCAACTAAGGCAGGATCCATCGTTCCGCCGGTTGATATGGTTGTGTAGAAACGGCTGGATCGGGGAGATTCAGTCGGCGCTGATTGAGAGACATAGTTATGTTCCGCACTCCAATTACGGCAAGGGAGGATGGTGGGGATCATGGAAGGTGGCTGGCGGTGGTGTTCTGGCTACGCAATTGATCCATGAGTTGGATCTCTTGTTGCTTGTGATGGGTCGCCCCGTATCCGTTACGGCGAATATGGATACCCGCTATACAACGATCGAGTCCGAAGACTATGTTGACGCGCTAATCAGATTTGAAAACGATGCCACCGCGCACTGTGTCGCATCTGTGAACTCAGGTCGAGTCGGTGGTGGGTTCACTGTTCAGGGAAGCGAAGGAACGGTTGGCCTACCTTGGAACTTCACGATCAAAGATCCGAGCCTTATTCCCAAAGCCATAGCTGCCCTTGATAAGGAGATGCCCGACACCCGGTCTCCATCTACAACTTTACTCGGTCGTGGTGCGCGCTTTGTTGGTCGGCGGCTGGGGATCAATGCCAAGCTGCCCTTGACAGCACATGCGCTGCTTTATCAGAAGATAGCGCGCGACTTGGAGAGCGGCGATCCTCTTCCAATTCCGCCAGCTGAAGCCATGAGTTCGCTGGAATTGTGTTTTGCCTTGTACGAGTCCGCCATAACGGGAAGGGAAGTCAGAATTCCTCTTGGTCTCACGAGTTCGGTTTATGGAGGTGTGTTGAAGGAAGACTACGATGCGCGCAAGTGCTCTCGGGGGAAAATCGATCGAACAGTAAACCGTACCGTGAGAAGCAACGGAAACGGCACGTTTGTTCGCATTGGCCTTGTGGGACTAGACACCTCTCATGCCTCCTCGTTCACGAGCATTCTGCATAATCCCGATAATCCGTTTCACATTCCCGGCGCGAAAGTCGTCGCGGCCTACCCTGGTGGCTCGCCCGACATGCCGATCAGTATTTCCCGCGTGGCTGGTTTTACGAGTGAGTTGAGAGACATGTATGGCGTCCGGATTATGGATTCGCCTGAGGACGTGGCCGAGACGTGTGATCTCGTCTGTATCCTCGCATCTGATGGGCGCGTTCACCCGGCATTGTTCCGCGCCGTCACTCAGTGCAACAAATCGGTCTTTGTGGACAAGCCATTCGCGGTATCGCTTGACGACGCGCATCAGATCTTTATGCAGGCAGCAAAAACTGGCACGCGAATCTTCGCCAGCTCGGCATTCCGTTACGCAGACGGCTTGATGAACGCGCTGAAGTCGATCCGGGCAGAGGGAGAGCGGGTGAAAACGTGTTGTGTCCGCTACTGGTTGCAGATTCAAGAGACTCAAGGTCGCTACTTCTGGTATGGCATTCACGCATCCGAGATGTTACTCGCTGTTATGGGCAAAGGCGTGCGCGAGGTCGAGGCTTCTCAGGAAGGTGATCAAGATACCATTGTGGTCTGGCATGAAGACGGGCGGCAATCCACGCTGATCGGGTCCCCCAATGACGGGACTTTTCAAGTCAGAATTGAGACCGACAAGCGGACGTTGGAGGTGGACCTCGGTCCGTCAATCCCGTCGCTGGCCGCGCGTGTGCTTGCGGCCGCTCTTGATGTGCTGACTGAAGGTCAGTTCCCGCAGCTGTGGGGTGCGACGACAGCCGGATCCGTGTCCGGCGACCGGTCAGGGCGTGCTTTCGACCCCGACGAGCACGAGACCATGGAGGTGATCGGTGTGTTGGATGCTGCACAGCACAGCCTCACCTCTAAGAAGAGGGCCACTATCCAGCAAATCGCAGCGCCGCTTTTATAACGAGGCACAAATCAAGCGAAGATGAACAGTTTAGCGATGAAGCAACAAGTGATTCGAGTCATTCGGCGGTTGCTCGACTTCGCAAACATCGAGCCTGCACTGATTAAGGCGATGATACGCAAGCCGTCAGCCGTGCATGGTGGTCCTCGTGCCCGCAGATGGCCCTGGCCGCGCCGACGCCATTTCGACAAAAGGGAGAAACGAGTGGTCATGCAATTGCTGGATCGAGAGATCCGCAAGGGTGGTGCCGTGATCTATGGCGGACCCGAGACGAAGGCCTATTGCCGGGCGTTCGCTGACTATCTTGGAGGCGGTTATGCCGCAGCGGTGAACTCGGGTACGAATGCCGTTTACGTGGCGTTGAGGGCACTTGACCTCGAACCCGGAAGTGAGGTGATCGTTCCTGCGATCACCGACGCGGGCGGCACTATGCCTGTCGCGCTGCTAAATTGCATACCTGTCCCCGCAGACTGTAATCCGGGATCGCTGAACTCGTCGGTGAACCAAATCAAGGACGTGTTGACAGACCGCACAGCGGCGATTCTGGTCGCACATCTCTCCGGGCATCCGGTAGATCTCGATCCGATTCTGGAACTGGCTCGAAAGCGAAACATCCCGGTGATTGAGGATTGCGCACAGTCTCACGGGGCACTGTACAAGGGCCGAATGGTCGGAACATTCGGTGCCATATCGGCTTTCTCTAGTATGTTCGGGAAGCATCACACCACCGGTGCTCAGGGCGGCGTTGTATTCACGAGGGATACGCTTCTCTTCGCGCGAGCGCGTCAGGTCATCGATCGTGGCAAGCCGTTTGGCACCCTCGGCAACCTGGCGAACGTTATTGCTTCGTTGAACTTCAACCAGGATGAGATCAGCATGGCCATTGGTCGGGTGCAGCTTGAAAAGCTTCCCGGCGCTCTCAGGGCACGACGGAACTTTGTCTCTCTTGTGGAGAACGGCCTGAAAAATGTGGAGGGTGTATCGGTCGTCGGTGATGCTCTTGGCTGTGCTGGTGCTTACTGGTTCCTTTGTCTTCTCGTCGATAGAAATGATCTAAAGTGCGATTCTCAGCAATTCGCCGCCGCCTTGGAACTCGAAGGAATCGGCGGAGTGGCGGCGGGCTACCCCTTCATTCCGACCGACCAGCCCTGGCACCGCGATGCAGTAGTCTTCGGTATGAGCGGCATGCCTTGGTCATTGCGACAACAGGCGAGGCCACAACACTTCGAGCTGCCAAATGCACACGCGGTCAACCAAGAGATGGTCCGCGTCGACGTTCATGAGTCACTGGGAGCAACGGAAGCACGGGACTTAACAGTGGCAGTCAAGAAAATCGCTCAGTATTACAGAGCAGCGAAGCGGCCAGCTCTGGTAGTGGAGACCGCAGAGAGCATGAACTCCACCGCTTAGGGGATTGTATCGTCTCCCATGCTACCGACCTCGAGATGAATGCAATTATGTCTGTTGTCGCGCCGACAAGGGATCGGCTTGACTTGCTTTGCGAGACAATGTACTCAGTTCAGCGGCAAAGCTTTGGCGCGGGAGACTACGTCGTCGTCGAAGATCAGACAATTTCGCGTTTCACGCGGCGCGCGAGTCATACGTCTCCCGCGAGATGCCTAATTGTTGTTACCATCCATCGGCCGGAAGTCCGCCACGAATCGTGCCACGTCTGGGGATAATTGAGGAAACAGAGTGGGTCTAATCCGCTTAATCCTCGCATACGCAGTCGTTCTCAATCATTCGAAGCCTATCCACGGATACTTTGTAATACCTTCGAACGCCGCGGTGAGTCTCTTCTTTATGATATCCGGATTTTATATGGCGCTGGTGATGACTGAGAAATACACCGGCCCAAACCAAATTCGAGGGTTTTATTCCAACCGAATCTTGCGACTCTACCCAAGTTATCTCATAGCAGTTGTTTTGATGATAGGAGTCCAAATCTACCTCCATCAAAGGACGCGGGGTGGATATGTAAGTGCCTGGCAGGCTGACCATGCAATGCTGCCCTTGTCTGTCAAGTTGCCCCTGATGGTGCCAAACATTGCAATCGTTGGGAGCGACATCCCGTGGATGTTTTATTACGGGCGTAAGTCGGGCTCGCGTTTCTGGCTCGGACAGGGGTTGGCGGACGCACCGGACGCGTCTAGGATGGGCCGATATCTCTTGATCCAGCCAGCGTGGTCGATCGGCATCGAGTTGTGGTTCTACCTGTTGGTACCGTTTCTCGCTCGATGGCGTACTAGCTCAGTGGTGATCTTAGCGATTACCTCATTAGCGGTGAGATTGGGCATGGAGTGGACGGCGCCGTGGTCCTCCTATTTTTTCTTTCCAGCGAATCTTTGCTTCTTCCTTTGGGGGATGCTGGCCTACCGAATCTATCGGAGCGAAAGATACGTGCGAGTTGCAACGCAGCCTCGGGTGAAGGTGATATTTTTCGTGGTTGTGGCGGCGATTGCGCTTCGGCAGTATATTCCTTTTTACCGGAATTACGACTGGAGGCTCTATCTCCTGTTTGGTGCGACGCTCCCGTTCCTATTTCAAGCTTCGAAAGATTGGCGACTTGATCGCTGGATCGGCAACCTCTCGTATCCAATCTACGTGATACATGCCTGCGTACTGCTGTTCCTCAAGGTCGGGTACGGGGTCGACTACGGACTCATCACCGTGCTTTTCTCGACCATCGTGTCGCTGGTCCTTCTATTCGCGGTGGAGCAACCATTGGAACGGTTTCGTCAACGGCGTGCGACGAGATCTTTGGCAGGCGAGGACTCGACGTCTAGCCGAAAGCCACGTTCTCTTGCTCTCTCTATCATGAGGTCACACTAGAGCGCCGGAATGACCACCGATGCAAGTCCAATGCTACATGACATTTCGCGATATCGAGCCTCTGACTGCAACAACAATGCGCCTTCGCTTGTGCCCGCAGGAATTTTGTCTGTCGGAAGCTAATAGGGCATGAATGGGCCACCCGCCGTGTCGGTCATCACTCCCACCAAGAATCGGCGTAAGCTGCTGTGCGAGACGATGGACTCAGTTCAGCATCAAAACTTCGATGCCTGGGAGCACATCATCGTCGACGACGGCTCGGACGATGGTACGTGCGAGGAAGTCACGCGGCGTATGGCAGCGGACTCTCGATTCCGCTACGTTCGACGCAGAGGCGAGAAATCTGGCGCCAATGTGTGCCGCAACATCGGCATCGCAGAAAGCTCTGCTGAGTTCATAGTTTTCCTGGATTCGGACGACATTCTTAACCCTAGCTGCCTTGGACGACTTATCCAGCTTATGCAGAGGAATTTGGATCTTGATTTCGCCACATTCCGGGCCGGAGTTTTTGAACATGTAGTGGGGGACGTTCGCGGCGAGCTTGACCCTCAGCTTCTAGGTGATGACCTCCTGCGGTTTCTCTTTTTCGAATGTCCCTGGATCATCACTGGTCCGGTTTGGCGCAGGGACTCGTTGCTGCGGCTCGGATTGTTCGATGAGTCACTTCAAAGTTGGCAAGATTTCGATCTACACGTTAGGGCAATTACGAGAGGCTTTCGCTACCTGCGATTTCCTGAAGTGGACCATCATGTGCGATGGCAGTTTGAGCCTGCCAAGGTTAGCGTTGAGCAGCGTCGGTCACCTCGACATCTGGAAGCAGCAATCGCTATTCTGGAAAAATTCGAATACCATGTTCGGGCAGGACCGGGCATGAACTGGGTCCGACAACGTGCGTTGTGCAGTCTCTATTTCTTTGTCGCTGAGCAGTGGGTAGGTATTGGAAAACTATCGTTTGCTTTGCGGTCCTGGGGACTAATCCGCGAGAGAGCACTCGGCTCCCGAGTGCTATACCTTTCAGGTGCGCTTCTTCTGATCACGATGAGGCTGGGTTTCCCTGGAGGCGGTCTCTGTGATCGAATTGTGGGCAGATGGAAAGGTTGGATGCGGTTAAGGACCAATCCACAGCTGATACGGGTTTGAGCAACCTCAAGAGTTCGATCGAGAATACTGGACTATTCGAATAGCCAGATGGACAAGGTTTGTCATTTGTGAATAAAGCGCCATCCCCAAGAGGAGATTGAATGGCAGTTTCCATACTGCAAGCACTATTCCTTGTTGAGTCTTGGCGGGAGGGTGCGCACTTTGGCTCCACCTTGACTCTGGGACGAATTGGTCACCTCATGTCGCGGCGCGATCTGAACAGGGTCGCGCGCTTGCTTCCGGAGGACAGCGAATTCGTCCACATGGTTGAGCGGGGAGAAGTTCCGCAATACTCCGAGGAATTATTCAGGGCAATGGGAGCGACACGAGTCGATGCGATGGATGCGAGCGCTTTTGAGGGCGCGACAATCCTGCAGGACCTTAACGAACCCTTGGCGCCAGGGTTGCGGGGGCAATTCGATACCGTGGTCGACTCTGGTACCCTCGAACATGTTTTCAACGTTCCAGCGGCGTTCAAGAATGCCATGGACGCTTTGAAGGTGGGCGGCCATTTCTTCGCAGGACTGCCAGCCAATAACTGGTGTGGTCATGGATTCTATCAATTCAGTGCAGAATTTTTTTATAGAGTCTTTTCGGAAGAGAACGGCTTTCAGATGCGCAAGCTTTTTGTCGCCCCAGCTTGGAGTGCGGGCAGATGGCTCGACGGACCGGCGTTTGAGGTCTTCGATCCAAAGGAAATGCAGGAGCGAGTCGAGATCGAAGGTAAAGCATTGATGTCGTTCCTTGTTCACGCGCAAAAGGTAAGAGAGGAAGTCCCCTTCGCAAAGTGGCCGCAACAGAGTGACTATCTAACTCTCTGGGCTCGGGGTCCTGCGGATCAGCGAGGAGAACCGGGGAAACCTACTCTGTTCCAATATGCTGGCAAGGCCTACAGAAGGATAGTGAGGTATGTAGGGAACGTCGGGCGCGTCGCCGAACGGACAAGAGAAAAGAGGATCTGGACGCGTCAGTGTGTCGGGAACCCTGCCCTCAAGCCGCACAAGTGGATCGCATAGTGATCACCTAGATTATTCGCCAGTTTACCGACTGGCACTTCGGCCAAGGGGCGTCGGGTTTGCGATGCTTCTCTGCGGCTGTGACCTATCCGTTGAAAACAATGACCCGTCACTTGTGTGCCGCATTGATCGTTGCGTGTACCGCGTGCAACACGCTGTCCATGGCGGCTAAGTCTGGCGATTTCTGGGGATCCGAGAGGGGCAACGCGCAAGCCGGTGTCACCCAGCAAAACTCTGCTGTAGGCGGGTCCGCCTCAGACACAGTCGTGAAGGCGACTTCTCAATCAGGACGAACCGCGGATGTTCAAATCAGCAGCGCGATTGAGGCCATGGCCCACCGCGACGGAATCGTTTGGGCCGATTATTCAACGAATCAGATGTGGGCTGCCTGCCCGGCCTGGGGAACGCAGAATATCACTCTGGTGCTCTATCCCGTAACCTACACGATAGCCGCTAACTGCACGATTCCGCCGAACGTAACTCTGAAGTTTTCCCACGGTTCATGCCTGGCTCCAGCGGTGGGAACGTCGACTACAATCCAGGGCTACTTCACCGCCCCGATGTCGAAGATCTTTTGCAGCGACGTGGCAAGTGCAGGGTCGATCAGGCTCGCGTCGGTGAACTCCAGCGACGACGGAGGGCAGTCTTTAGTCGATGTCTACCCGGAATGGTGGGGAGCTACCGCAGCCGACGCCAGTGGAGCGACGAACACCCCGGCTATTCAGGCGGCAATCATCGGAGCCTATGGGACGAGACGAACAAACTCAACGGCTTACCCAAAGTACAACCGCATATTGCACTTCTCGAGCCTGTACAACATCAATGCGGAACTTCATGTCTATCATATGATTGGTTTTCGCTGGGAAGGAGAGAACGAGTTTGACTCAGGATTAAGGCAACTTACCTGCGGGGCACGCATCATTGATGGGCAGTCCATAGCCTATGGGCAATTTGAGGGACTGCGTTTCGAAAATGGTTGCGGGGGGAAATCGGGTGCGGCCTTGGTGGATCTTGATTATAACGGCACAAAAGGGGCAGACCTTAGTCTGCAGAACATCACTTTTTATGATGATTTCTTTGCTGGGAATAGCCTGACCGATGTGGGTGTGTTGATCGCCAAGAGTGGCGGCGGGGCTCAAGGCGATAACATCCGCTGTTATAATTGCTACTTCAATGGTTTCACGGGTGCAGGTTGGCAGATTGGGGGCGACAACGCTGGCCGGAATGCCGGCCGCCATTATGCCCAGAATGCCATTAAAGAGCAGATCATCGGCGGCGACATTCAAGCTTGCCCATTGTACGGAGTGGCAGTCTACGGCGGAAGTGTTGAGGTGGATGGAACTACGATGGAGAACGATTCCGCCGGCTTTGGTACTCAGACCGGATTCGATGTTTACTGTGAGGCTGCTCAGGATAGATGCATCGTGCGCAGTGTGCGCTCGGAAAGCCACAAGCTCGCGGCAGGTAATCCAATTTTAATCGAACACAGCCGTACCATCTTTCAGGCAGCACAATGGTACTCGACTGGGCATAGTCAATCTATGGCGAGCACATCATGGCCAACCGACACGCTTTTCTCGGGCACCGGACAAGGTGGAGATGGGAAGTACTATCAAATCAAAACGCCCGGCAGATTCGGCGGGTTGGGATTAACCGACGCCACCGCCGGCAGTCCGACCGGGATCAGCAGTTCCACAGCGACCTGGCTCAGTAACTCGTTCGCAGGACAACAAGCGACAATTGTATCCGGCAGGGGAAACGGCGAGTACTGCGTTATTACATCCAATACCGCCTCAGTTATTACTTGTGCTGCTGGGTGGGTAACGAACTACTACCAGCTCACAATCGTCGATCCTGATGCGTCTAGTAGGTTTGTGGTTGAGCCCAACTGGGCCTCGCACCCGACCTCCAGTGGGGCGGTCACATTCGCTCCTTTCAACTTCAACGTAATCGAAGGCAATGCTGGCGGTCCCATCGCGAATGGCGAGCTATACGATGTGGTCGCTCCCGGGGGGCAGATTAAGATCGCCGGCCCCTATTCCGAGCTCAGGCATGTCTTCGTTTCGCGAACGGATTGGAACTCCGCAGGCTTTGTGTTGGAAGACTCTCTTCAACTTGCCGATTATGACGGCATCTATGTCGAGAAACCGGACCAGGATATCAATGTAGGCGGAACGACCAAACGTATTCCCTGGACGTTCTTTCGCAACAGCGGCGGGAATAGCTTCTTCTCTGGAGTAACGCAAGAAAACATGGGCACGAAGCCTATCTGCTGGAGTTATGGACAGAACGGAGAAGGCCAATCTGCGAACGATGTTTGTATCGGCATTCGGACAGACAACAGTTCGCTTAACTCAGCTGGACGCGCGGTGCTAGGAATTCTAGGGACGGTTGGTCCGGTAACGCCGTTTGGCCCCAACAAGGCGGGAGTTGATTTGCCGGTTAGTGGAGGACTCTCAACAGGCAAGGGTGTGCCCGGTGGCATCAGTTTCCGATTGGGGACGGAAGGTGCGGCCGGAAACCAAGTTAATGACAGTACTGAAGTGTCAAGAATTGATGTTAACGGCTACAAACTACCGTCGTTCACCTTTGCGAAGCTCCCTCGCGCTCCGAACGGCTACGTAGTATTTTGCATTGACTGCAATCCCGGGTGTACCGCTGGCGGCGGAACTGGTCGGACGTGTTTCAGGGAAAACGGACTTTGGACACACTGAACGAAGATAACCGATATTCGGATTTTGTTTTTGTTGCGACGCGCACTGTTCATATGGAACTCGGCGACGAGATGCATCCGGGCGCCAATATTCTTTTCGTTCATCCGCCATCCGTCGCGAGACAAATTATCACGTAGCAAGGCACCGCATCCGACTAGGTAGTTCTTCAGTAGATGAGTTCGTTGCGAATGATGCTTTCCGTCATTATCTGCACTCACAACCCACGCTGGGATTATTTCCAGCGGTGCATCAGGGCACTCCGAGATCAGCGATTGTCGCACAACCTTTGGGAACTGGTCGTGATCGACAATCGGAGCGACGAACCGGTCGCTGATCGTATTGATCTTTCCTGGCATCCCAAAGCCTCTATGGTTCGAGAGGAGACTCTGGGACTCACCCCGGCTCGCCTGCGCGGAATACGAGAGGCAACTGGAGACTTACTGATCTTCGTGGATGATGACAACGTGCTTGATCTTGACTTCTTAGAGATCGCTCTTCGCACTATGGATGAAAAACCGTTTCTAGGATCTTGGAGTGGGCAATGCCGACCTGCGTTTGAGAAGCCGCCTCCGGAGTGGACGCGTCGCTACTGGGGAAATCTCGTTATTCGCGAATTCGACAAAGATGTGTGGTCCAACCTGCCACGCATGCCCCAATCTATGCCTTGTGGTGCCGGGCTTTGCGTCAGGCGAGAGGTTGCACTGCACTATCTGTATTTGCACGAGTCGGGCAAGCGCTCGTTTCAGTTTGATCGCAACGGAAAGTCGCTCCTCTCTGGTGGAGACAACGATTTGGCTGCCTGCGCGTGCGATATAGGCCTCGGCGTCGGGCTCATCGCATCGCTCAAGCTCACGCACCTAATTTCGCCAGATCGGTTGACGGAAGACTACCTTGCCCGTTTGTCGGAGGGGATTCACTATTCGTCAACCTTGCTGGATTCGGAATATGGAATCCGAGCCGGCCAACGCACGGCATTGGGCCGTGCAGCGGATTTTTTGCGAGTCATCAGGCGAGGGCAGCCTCACCGTCGGATATTGGGAGCAGCTTTCCGTGGGCGAGATCGCGCAATGCGCCAGCTCATTGATGGTGATATTGCTCCACGCGTTAAAACAAGCGACGCGAATGATAAGGGCGAACCTCGCAGATAATCTCAAGGTTCCCGACCAGAAGATTCCTGCCTATGCAGCGAGTCGTCGCATTCGTTATCTCGATAAGAATGCTGAGATCGGGCATCAGGCGCAGTACGAAACTGTAGTTTTGGGAAAAGTTTTCCTGGCGTACTCTCGGAGCGACGAAGCCATCGCGAACAATCAAAGGGCACATCGACGGGTTCTACACGTCGTCGAAAACCTTGATCGGGGAGCAGTGGAGAATTGGCTGCTCCGGATGCTCGGGCATGCCCGTAAACAAAAAGTAGAAATTGATTGGACCTTTTATTGCACTCTCGAGCAACCGGGAGCGATGGACGACAAGGCACGAGCATTGGGCGCACATGTGATTCATTCGCCCGTTCCCATCGGGAGGAAGGTGGCGTTCGTCCGTACCCTGCGGTCGGAGTTGCGGCGTGGGGAATACGACGTTTTGCACTGCCACCATGACATTGTAAGTGCTGTGTATCTGCTGACCGCCTCGGGCCTACCGATCCAGCGTCGGATCGTCCATGTGCATAATGCAGACGAAGAGGTTCTCACGCCCAGCCGATGGAAACAACGCCTCTACCGCGAACCGATGCGGCAGATCTGTCTCAAGATGGCTGACCGCATTGTCGGGATTTCGAATCAAACCTTAGATACCTTTTTGGCGGGCCGCCGCCGAACGGAGCGAGACGTTGTGCACTACTATGGCGTTGAGCACACACCGTTTGAAAAAGCGAAAGCCGATCGCTCAGGTTTTCGCCAAGGACTGGGTCTCGCCGAAAATGCTCGGATTCTTCTCTTCGCCGGTCGAATGGTTCCTGAGAAAAACCCCCTTTTTGCGGTTGATGTCCTTGCCGAGATGCACCGACTTGACCCCGCAACGGTGGGGATTTTTGTGGGCGCCGGATCTCTCGAGGAGGCTGTTCGTCAGCGTTGCGCGGAACTAGGCCTCGACCATTTCGTCAGGTTTCTCGGTTGGCGGAATGACGTTCCTGAAGTCATGTGCGTCAGCGACTGGTTTATCCTGCCCCATCCAGAGCACCCCGTAGAGGGATTCGGACTTGCCATCGTCGAAGCGCAGTTAGCAGGACTACGAATGCTTTTATCTCGCGGCATTCTGGATGATCCCCTCCTGCCGACGGCCAGCTTTCGGCGGCTTGCCCTTTCAGATGGGCCTAAAGTGTGGGCGAACGCCGCGATGGAATTTCTGCAGATTCCGGCGCGGTCGCGGGCCGACGCGCTGGCTGCTCTTCGCGAATCGCCTTTTGCCATGGATACCGCTCTGTCCGATCTCGTCTCCTTGCACAAATGAATGGTGGACAAGAGTGACATTCTTGTCGTCATCGCTCATCCAGACGACGAAGTGTTCGCCTCTGGGACCATCTGTCTCTGTGCCGAGAAGGGCTTGAGAATTGCGTTTGTCTGCGCCACTGATGGAGAGGGGGGATCACACGATCTCTTATTCAGCATGTCGGACCTTCGGTTGGGAGAAATCCGTCGCCAGGAACTGATGCTTTCAGCCCGGGTATTGGGAGCAAGTGAGGTATGTTTTCTGGGGCAACCGGACATTGCACTTCCCGATGCCGAAGGCGATGGTTCCTGGGATCAGCCGAGCCTGATCACTACTTTGGGAAACATCATTCGGCAACAGAATCCGGAACTTATTCTGACCCATGGACCTCGGGGGGGCTACGGGCATCCCGCGCATCGGTTGCTGTATCGCTGTGTCGCGGCCGCGGCGCAGGCGGTGTCATTCGCCGGGTCGATATTTTCATTCTGCGGCAAGGTCGACGGTGCCTTCTTTTCGTGGCATTTCGACCAACCCAGCGATGTCCTGGTCGATGCACGCACCTTCTTGCCCCGTCGCGCGGCCAGCCTCTCGTATCATCAGACCCAGGTTGCTTACTTCGTGCAGCCTCATTTTCCTCGCAGCGTTCGGAAGTTCGCATCGGCCCTATTCGGATTCGCGTTTTCGTTTACGGTGGCAGGGCGCAAGCGCTTGCCAATTGTCACTCCAACAAGATTTTTCCGCAAATTTCCCACAGAAGGTCTCGTCTTGCAGAAGGCTCCGGATGCCGGCCGACCTCATTTCTTTCGGGAACACTACTTGAATGACAACCGCGTTCAAATTGATTGCTAAAACTCTGTCGGGGCGCGTGCCGCCGAGGGTCCTGGTGTGGGGCCTATTGAACAGGCTGAACCGCTCCCTTGGAACGGGAAACAGGAGGTTCGAGTTCGAGCGACTCTATCTCGAGAATCCTGATCCTTGGAATTACCGTTTGAGCCCGTACGAGCGCCAGAAGTATGAACGAGTTCTAGCTTGTGCGTTGAAATGGAAAGGCGCCTCTGAAGGCGCACTTGAGGTCGGTTGCAGCGTTGGTGTTTTCTCTGGCATGCTGGCAAGTCATTTCGAAAAAGTCATTGCGATCGATGTTTCAAGAGAAGCACTCGGCGCGGCGACCCGCTACAATCACTCCGCGAAGAACGTACGTTTTATGCATCGCGACCTACAGTCGTTGGACACTGACGACCAATATGACGTCATATTTTGTGCGGAGGTTCTTTACTACATTGGGAGAAAGGACGTTGAGATCGTGTGCCGACAACTGGATAAATACTTGTCCGCCCGCGGAATCATTCTTTTGGTAACGGGCGTCTCGACCGCCCAATCGAATTCCTCCTACTTTGATGACTGGGCGGACATTTTCGCCGCTCGCTTCCGGCAGACCTTCGAGGAGATCGTTCCAGACCCCATACGCCCGTACTTGATAGCTGTTTTTTCGCGCCGTGCTTGAACCGATCGTCATGCCTTCGGTATGTGGCTGCAAGCTCAAAGTGCTTCACATTGTCGATACCCTCGGCATGGGAGGGGCGGAGACGTGGCTGATGGAACTGTTGCGGTTGTGGCATCGGCAAGGCGAGCATTTCCCGAAAATTGACTTCCTTGCGACTAGCGGCAATATGGGTATATTTGACGATGAGGCGATGGCGCTTGGGGCAAGAATTTTCTACCTTCGATATGGTCGATCAAACGCTATTTCATTCAGACGTGGTTTGAGGCAGATCCTAAAACGCGGTGAGTATTCGGTCATCCACGATCATCAGGGGTATGCCAGCGGATGGCATTTTGCTATGGCGGCGGGCTCGCTTCCGGGCGTACGTGTGACGCACATTCACAGTGCCTTGCGCCAATTTGAGGCAAAGCGGTTCACAGGCCAGCTCGGAAAGCGCCTGGTAGGGCGGTATTCCACCCGCATCGTCGGCACATCGCGGCAGGTGATCACCGAATATGGGTTTGATTCGCCGAGTTTCGCCCATATACCGAGGATGGCGCTGTATTGCGGGTTAGATCCCTCGCGGTTTACCGGGGATCGGTTGGTTGCAAAGGCTTCCTTCTGTCGCGAGTTGGGCTGGCCTGAGGACGCCAAAATCATTCTCTTCGCAGGGCGGATAGACCAATCTCCTGATCTCGGCCATCTGCGAAACCAAAAGAATTCAGGATTTGGGGTTTCGGTGGGAATCGAGTGTGCGCGCTTGGACGCGAGTGTGCGCATGGTTCTTGCCGGAGAGCGTTCTTTTGCTGTCCCTGTTCTGGAGCAACGCATTGCCGCCGCTGGGTTG
>Ga0210400_10000513_pt1 | contig 43055 bp, 44 predicted proteins | sample IncBWH26MmetaG_FD_155456 | JGI IMG/M metagenome (GOLD analysis project Ga0210400, IMG submission 155456) | Forest soil microbial communities from Barre Woods Harvard Forest LTER site, Petersham, Massachusetts, United States - Inc-BW-H-26-M | ecosystem: Environmental > Terrestrial > Soil >... | reverse complement strand
CCAAGGGGACGCGTCCCTGGCCCGGGGCGTCATCGCCGCCGACGACCTGGTGGACAACCTCTACATGGAGATCTACCGGGAGCTCCTCAAGCTCATGCTGAGCGATCCCCTTTGCATCGAGAGGGCTTCCCACCTCATCCTGGTAGCCAAGAACTGGGAACGCATCGCCGACCAGGCCACCAACATCGCGGAAGAAGTCCTCTTCATCCTCGAAGGCCGCAATGTGAAACACCCGCACCTCCAGGAGAACCTCTAGCCCATGCCGTCCATCCTCCTGCTTGAAGACGATGCCGACATCCGCGCCGGCATGGACCAGCACCTCAAGCGGGAGGGCTTCACGGTGGCCGCCTACGGCGAGGGCAAGGACGCGCTTAAGGCGCTCCAGGCCTCCGGCGCGAAGTTCGATGTGGCCCTGCTCGACCTCACCCTGCCTGACATGGACGGGCTCGATGTGCTCCGCGCCATCAGGAGCGGGCCGCTGCGCTCGCTGCCCGTGGTGCTCGTGACGGCCCGGAACGAGGAGATCGACCGCGTGCTGGGCCTGGAGCTGGGGGCCGACGACTACATCTCCAAGCCCTTCTCCGTCCGTGAACTCGTGGCGCGGGTCCGGGCCATCCTGCGCCGCGCGGCCTTCATCGAGGACACGGCCCACGGCCAGGTGCTCGCGTTCGGCGCCCTCTCCGTGGACCTGGACATGCACATCGCGCGGGTGGAGGGCGAGGCCATCGAGCTCACCCGCCGCGAATTCGAGCTGCTGGCCTACTTCCTCAAGAACCCGCGCCGGGTGCTGGGGCGCGAGCGCATTCTACAACAGGTCTGGGGCCTGGAATACCTCGGCGAGAGCCGCACCATCGATGCCCATGTGCGCCGGGTGCGTTCCAAGCTGGGGCCCGCCGCGGACCTCATCGAGACCGTGGTGGGCGTGGGCTACAGGCTCGGGAGCGTCGAGAAGTAACTGTTTCCTTCCAGCGAGGGCTCCCGGGCTGGATAATGGAGCCGTTTGCCAGGAACGGAGCCCCCATGTCCCTCAATTCGCTCATGCGATGGCTGAAGCCGCGCGAAATGGTGTTCTTCGACCTGCTCGAAGGCGCCGCGGCCAACATCCTGGACGCCGCCCAGCTCTTCGACCGGGAGCTCCGCAGCGGGGATCCCACCCGTTTCGCCGAACTGCGCCGCCAGATGAAGGACCTTGAACACAAGGGCGACGAGATCACCCACGAGATCATCGACCGGCTCAACCAGACCTTCGTCACCCCCATCGAGCGCGAGGACATCCTGGCCCTGGCCCACTGCCTGGATGATGTGGCGGACCGGATCGACGCCGTCTGCGAGCGCCTGGTGCTCTACCGCATCGGCACGATCATGCCCGCGGCCATGGAGCTTTCCAGCGTCATCGTGGAAGGGTCGCAGGACCTGGTGAAGCTGGTGGCCAGCCTCCGCCGCATGGACAATGTGGCCGACATCCGCACCCGCATCCGCCATGTCCACGCACTGGAGAACAAGGCGGACAGCCTTTACCACGCGGCGCTGGCCCAGATCTTCGAGGCCCCGAAGGACGCCATCGAGCTCATCAAGTGGAAGGAGATCCTCGAGACCATCGAGGACGCCACCGACCGCATCGAGCTCGTGGCCCAGACCGTGGGTTCCACCGTCATGCGCAACGCCTGAACGGCGCGGACGGCATGATCACCGCCCTCGTACTCATCGTTTTCGCCGCGCTGGTTTTCGATTACACCAACGGCTTCCACGATTCCGCCAACGCCATCGCCACCGTGGTCTCCACAGGCGTCATGCCCGCGCGCTACGCCATCGTCCTCGCGGGTATCCTCAACTTCGGCGGGGCGCTCATGGGCACCCAGGTCGCCATCACCGTCGCCAAGGGGATCGCGGACGCCCAATTCGTCGTTCCAGCGGTAGTCGGCGCCGCCGTGCTCTCGGCCATCACCTGGAACCTCGTCACTTGGTGGTTCGGCATCCCCTCCAGTTCCAGCCATGCCCTCGTGGGCGCCCTGGCTGGCGCCGTGGTGGCGGATGTCGGCGTCACCCACCTGCATACCGCGAAGCTGGAAGAGGTCGGCAAGTTCCTCATCATCTCGCCCTTCCTGGGCTTCCTCATCGCCATGATCCTCATCGTGGTGATCCTCTGGATCTGCCGCCATTTCAGCGGTCACAAGGTCAACAAGGTCTTCCGCCGCCTCCAGATGGTCAGCGCGGGCGCCATGGCCTTCGCCCACGGATCGAACGACGCCCAGAAGTCCATGGGCATCATCACACTCGCTCTCATCACCTACGGGAAGCTAGGGGCCCACGGCACAACCGTGGCCGTGCCGCTGTGGGTGAAACTGGCCTGCGCCACCGCCATGGGCCTGGGCACCGCCTCCGGCGGGTGGCGCATCATCAAGACCATGGGCTCCCGCATCGTGAAACTGCGGCCCATCCACGGATTCGCGGCAGAGACGAGCGCCACGGCGGTGCTGTTCTTCACGGCGCACCTGGGCATCCCCGTGAGCACCACCCATGTCATCACAGGGTCCATCATGGGCGTGGGCGCCAGCATGAATGTCTCCGCCGTGCGCTGGGGCGTGGCCGGCAACATCGTCGTCGCCTGGGTGCTCACCATCCCCATGTCCGCCCTCATCGCGGCCGGCTTCCTGCACCTCCTGCGGCCGCTGTTCTGACAACCGTCTTCAGCGGGGCGGGTGCTCCAGGAAGGTGAGCCCAGGGCTCTTCTCGGCCGTGTTGCGCCGCTGCCAGTCGTTCTCGAAGAGGATGGCGGGGCTGCCGTCCACATCCTCCACCAGCTCGCCCCAGAACTTGGAGGTCTCGGGCCAGCCGCCCGTGATCCACCGCGCCATCTGGAAGCCGCGGGGGTCCATCATCACGGGGCAGGCGTACTCGTCCTTGAGGCGGTGCTGGAAGACCTCGAACTGCAGGCGTCCGATGGCGCCCAGCACGGGCAGGGGCGCGCCGCCTTTGGGCCAGAAGACCTGGACGACGCCCTCCTCCGCGATCTGCTGGAGCCCCTTGAGGAAGCTCTTGCGGGCGCCGGGGTCCACGAGCCGCACGGACGCGAACTGCTCCGGGCTGAAGCGCGGCACGGCGTGGAAGTCCACGGGCCCCGCGGCGCTGAGCACATCGCCGATGCGGAAGAGGCCCGGATTGATGAGGCCCAAGATGTCGCCGGGGTAGGCCTCGTCCACGATGGCCCGCTCGCGGCCGAAGAACATGTGGGGATAGTTCAGGCGGATGGACTTGCCGCCGCGCACATGGAGCGCGTCCATGCCCCGCTCGAACTTGCCGCTCACCACGCGGGCGAAAGCCACGCGGTCGCGATGGGCCTTGTTCATGTTGGCCTGCACCTTGAAAACGAAGGCCGTGAAGGCCTTGCCTCCGGGTTCGATGGTCCCGCCGTCCGCCGTGGGCCGCGGCGCGGGTGCCGGGGCCAATTCGAGGAATGCGTCGAGAAAATCCGCCACACCGAAATTGTTCACGGCGGAGCCGAAGAAGAGGGGCGACTGCTCGCACCGGAGAAAGGCTGCCGCATCGAAAGCCGGGAGCACCGTGTCCATGAGCTCGATGTCGTCCTTCAACCGCTGCAGCTCGTCCGCCGTCAGCAGGGCCTGGATCTCGGGATCATCAAGACCACCCTGCCCCGTCTCGCGGGCACGCTGGCCTTTCTTGGCGCGCTCGAAGAGGCGGATCTGGCCCGTGGCGCGCACATAGACGCCCTTGAAGTCCGGGCCGTTGCCGATGGGCCAGGTGACGGGCACTGCGTGAAGGCCGAAGAGCTCCTCCACCTCATCAATGAGCTCGATGGGTTCGCGGCCCGGGCGGTCCAGCTTGTTCACGAAGGTGAAGATGGGGAGCTTGCGCTCGCTGGCCACGCGGAACAGCTTCTTGGTCTGCTCTTCTACGCCTTTCGCGCAATCCAGGAGCATGACGACGGAGTCGGCCGCTGTGAGCGCGCGGTAGGTGTCCTCGCTGAAATCCTGGTGGCCCGGCGTGTCCAGCAGGTTGATGGCGAAACCCTTGTAGTCGAACTGCATGGCGGCGCTCGTCACGCTGATGCCGCGCTCCTGCTCGATGCTCATCCAGTCCGACTGGGCGTGGCCCGCGCCCTCGCGGCCCTTCACGGAACCCGCGCGGTCAATGGCGCCGGAATAGAGAAGGAGCTTCTCCGTGAGCGTCGTCTTGCCCGCGTCCGGGTGGGAGATGATGGCGAAGGTGCGGCGCCGGGCGATTTCTGCCTTGAGATCCATGGGCCCATCAAAAAAGGAGCGGCTTTTGGCCGCTCCTTTTCAGTCTAGCTGGGCGCGTCCTAGAGGAACAGGGGCGCCATGACGAGCGTGACCGTGGCCAGCAGTTTGATGAGCACATGGAGGCTGGGACCCGCGGTGTCCTTGAAGGGATCGCCCACTGTGTCGCCCACGACCGCGGCCTTGTGGGCCTCGGAGCCCTTGCCGCCGTGGACACCGGTCTCGATGTACTTCTTCGCGTTGTCCCAGGCGCCGCCCGCGTTGTTCAGCAGGAGGGCCAGGAGGATGCCCGTGATGGTCGCGACCATCAGGAAAGCCGCGACGCCTTCAGCGGCCGCGGTGGGATCAGCGGCCGTGATGAAGGTGCGGAAAGCCAGGCCGACGGCGATGGGCATGCCCACGGCCAGGAGGCCCGGCGCGATCATCTGGCGCAGGGCGCCGCGCGTGACGATGTCCACGCAGGCGGCGTAGTCCGGCAGTTCCGTGCCCGCCATGATGCCGGGCTTCTCGCGGAACTGCTTGCGCACGGCTTCGATCACATCGAAGGCCGCCCGGCCCACGGCGCGGATGGCGAAGCTGGAGAAGAGGAACACCAGCATCCCGCCCAGGAGCGCGCCCGCGAAGACAGTGGGTTTGGCCAGGTTCACGGTGTCGAAGGCCGTGCGCGTGTGCTCGCGCACCGCGTCCATGAAGGCGCTGAACAGCAGGAAGGCCGCCAGGGCCGCTGTGCCAATGGCATAACCCTTGGTGAGGGCCTTGGTGGTGTTGCCCACCGCGTCCAGCACGTCCGTGGACTTGCGGATGTCCTCGCCGCACTCGCCCATTTCCACGATGCCGCCCGCGTTGTCCGCGATGGGGCCGAAGACATCCATGGCCATGATGTAGCCCGCGGGGCCGAGCATGCCCAGCGTGGCCACGGCCGTGCCGAAGAGGCCGCTGATGGCCAGCGGGCCCACATGGCCGGGTTCGATGCCGCTGGCCTTGCCCAGGAAGTAGGAGCCCACGATGGCGCAGACCATCACGATCACGGGGATGGCCGTGCACTCCAGGCCCACGGCGAGGCCTTCGATGATCGTCGTGGCGGGGCCGGTCTTGGAGGCGTCGGCGATGGCCTTCACCGGGCGGTACTTGCTCTCCGTGTAGTACTGGGTGATGTAGACGAAGGCCAGGCTCGTGGCCAGGCCCAGCAGGCCGCAGTAGAAGTAGTAGCGGGACGCGTTGGGAGCGAAGTCCACATGGAGCAGCTTGGCCGTGGCGAACCAGAAGGCCACCATCGCCAGCGCGGCGGTCACATAGAAGCCGCGGTTCAGGCCGCTCATGGGGTCGCCGCCCTCTTTCACGGACACGGTGAACACGCCCACGACGCTGCACAGCAGGCCCAGCGCGATCACCACGAGCGGGAAGAGGATGCCCCGGATGCCGAACACGGGGAACAGGGCCGAGCCGCCCGCCAGGATCATGACGCCGATGGTCTCGGCGGCGGTGGACTCGAAGATATCCGCGCCGCGGCCCGCGCAGTCGCCCACATTGTCGCCGACGAGATCGGCGATGACGGCGGGGTTGCGGGGGTCATCCTCGGGGATGCCGGCCTCGACCTTGCCCACGAGGTCGGCGCCCACATCGGCGGCCTTGGTGTAGATGCCGCCGCCCAGCTGCGCGAAAAGGGCCACGAAGGAAGCGCCGAAGCCGTAGCCCACGATCTGGAGCGGCACTTGCTGGGGCAGAACATGCACGACCCCGGTCAAGAAGGTGTAGAGGCCGCCGATGCCCAGGAGGTTCATGGCCATGACGATGAAGCCCGACACGGCGCCCGCCCGGACGGCCATCTGGAGGCCCGCGTTGAGGCCCTTCTCAGCGGCGGCGGCAGTGCGGATGTTGGCGCGGATGGAGATCCACATGCCGCTGTACCCGGCGATGACGGAGCAACCGGCGCCCAGCACGAAGCTGATGGTCGTCCACAGCGCGGTGCGGGAGGGGTTGGCGCCCGCCTGCCCGTGGTAGACGAGGTAGATGCCCACCGCGACGAAGATGGCCAGCATGCCGATGGTGCGGTTCTGGCGGCTCAGGTAAGCCTCCGCGCCCTGCTTGATGGCATCGGAGATGCGGCGCATGGCGTCGGTTCCGGTCGAACCGGCCAAAACGCGGTTCGCGAGGAACAGCGCGACCAGAAGCGCGGCTACCGCAGCGCCAAAAACGAGGGAAAGCATGGGATGGCTCCTTGGGATAGAACAGGGGATATTTAGGCCAGCTTACAAGGAAGGCGCTCAGCCGGATAGTCCTCAAAAGGCCGTGGATCGGGGCTCCGGCGCTGAATTGCCGCTTGGGATCGCAACCGATCCCGAACATACTGGTGCCGGAATGGATTTAGGGGGCCGGATGGCCTGCGCGGCGGTTCCGCACGGCCTCAAGAGCCCCCAACGAACCCCCGACTCCGGAGGCCTGATGAAACCCGATGCCACCTTCCTAGGCTCCTCGATCGGAAAGAAGATCGTCATGGCCGTCACCGGACTCGTGCTGGTGTTCTTCGTCATCGGGCACATGGTGGGCAACCTCCAGATCTTCATGGGCTCCGAGGCGCTGAACGCCTACTCGGAGTTCCTGCACCACATGCTCCATGGCGGCGGGCTCTGGATCGCCCGGATCGTGCTGCTGGCCTGCGTGGCGCTCCACATCTGGGCCGCGGTCAGCCTCACCCGCATGAACGCCGCGGCCCGCCCCGTGGCCTACCGCCAGGTGAAGCACGAGGCTTCCACCTGGGCCTCCCGCTACATGCGCGTGACAGGCTTCATCCTCCTCTTCTTCGTCGTCTTCCACCTGTTGAACCTCACCACCGGCGACATCCATCCGGGCGGCGCGTTCGTGAAGGGCGAGGTCTACCGCAACCTCGTGAGCACCTTCCAGGTGCGGTGGGTGTCCGCGCTCTACATCGTCGCGATGATCGCGCTGGCGGGGCATCTCAGCCACGGCATCTGGAGCCTGATGCAGACCATGGGCTGGAACCACCCGCGCTACAACGCGCTCCGCAAGCAGCTGGCCTGGGCCATGACCACAGTCGTGGTCATGGCCAACATCTCCTTCCCCGTCGCCGTCCTGGCCGGTTTCATCCGCTGAGGTAGTCATGGAACTCAAGCCGAATGTCCCCAGCGAACCCATCGAGCAGATGTGGGACAACCACCGCTTCAAGATGAAGCTGGTGAACCCCGCCAACAAGCGCAAGTACAAGGTCATCGTGGTGGGCTCCGGCCTCGCCGGCGCCGCGGCCGCGGCCAGCATGGGCGAGCTGGGCTACCAGGTGGAATGCTACTGCTACCAGGACAGCCCCCGCCGCGCCCACTCCATCGCGGCCCAGGGCGGCATCAACGCTGCCAAGAACTATCGCGGCGATGGCGACAGCGTCTTCCGCCTCTTCTACGACACCGTGAAGGGCGGCGACTTCCGCTCCCGCGAGGCCAATGTCTACCGCCTCGCCCAGAACAGCGTGAGCATCATCGACCAGGCCGTGGCACAGGGCGTGCCCTTCGCCCGCGAGTACGGCGGCCTCCTGGACAACCGCTCCTTCGGCGGCGCCCAGGTGAGCCGCACCTTCTACGCCAAGGGCCAGACCGGCCAGCAGCTCCTTCTCGGCGCCTATCAGGCCCTGGAGCGGCAGATCGGCCTCGGCGCCGTGAAGATGCATTCCCGCCACGAGATGCTGGAGCTCGTCATCGTGGACGGCCACGCCAAGGGCATCGTCGTCCGCGACATGGTGACGGGCAAGGTGGAGTCCCACATGGCCGATGCCGTGGTGCTCGCCACCGGCGGCTACGGGAATGTGTTCTACCTCTCCACCAACGCCAAGGGCTGCAATGTGACGGCGAACTGGCGCGCCTACAAGAAGGGCGCGGCCTTCGCCAACCCTTGCTACACGCAGATCCATCCCACCTGCATCCCCGTCACGGGCGACCACCAGTCCAAGCTCACGCTCATGTCCGAGTCCCTGCGGAACGACGGCCGCGTCTGGGCGCCGAAGCGGAAAGAGGATTGCGGAAAGAAGCCGAACGAGATCAAGGAAGAGGACCGCGACTACTACCTCGAACGCAAATACCCGTCCTTCGGCAACCTCGTCCCCCGCGATGTGGCCAGCCGCAACGCGAAGGAGATCTGCGACGAGGGCCGCGGCGTGGGCCCCGGCGGCCGCGGCGTCTACCTCGACTTCTCGGACGCCATCAAGCGCCTGGGCAAGCACAAGGTCGAGGAGAAGTACGGCAACCTCTTCGAGATGTACGAGCGCATCACGGACGAGAACCCCTACGAAGTCCCCATGCGCATCTACCCGGCCGTGCACTACACGATGGGCGGCCTCTGGGTGGACTACAACCTCCAGAGCACCGTGCCAGGCCTCTTCGTGCTGGGCGAGGCGAACTTCAGCGACCACGGCGCCAACCGCCTGGGCGCCAGCGCGCTGATGCAAGGGCTCTCGGACGGCTACTTCGTCATCCCTTACACCATCGGCAACTACCTGGTGGGCGAGAACCCGGCCAAGCGGCCCGCCATGGACCACGCGGAGGCCAAGGCCGCGGAAGCCGCCGTGAAGACGCGCACGGAGCGCTTCTTCGCCATCGGCGGCAAGGAGACGCCTACGCACTTCCATCGCGAGCTGGGCAAGATCATGTGGGAGTACTGCGGCATGGCCCGCAACGAGGCTGGCCTGCAAAAGGCCATCGGTCTCATCGGAGAGCTGCGCAAGGAGTTCTGGAGCAACCTTCGCATCCCCGGCACGGGCGAGGAGCTGAACCAGAGCCTCGAAATGGCCGGCCGCGTGGCCGATTTCATCGAGCTGGGCGAGCTCATGTGCCTGGACGCGCTGGAGCGCCGCGAAAGCTGCGGCGGCCATTTCCGCGAGGAGTACCAGACGCCCGAGGGCGAGGCCCTGCGCGACGACGAGCACTTCTGCAACGCTGCCGCCTGGGAATACAAGGGCGAGGGCGTGAAGCCGGAGAAGCACATCGAGCCGCTCGAGTTCGAGCATGTCCACCTCGCCACCCGCAGCTACAAGTGAGGAGCCAGCCGTGCCCAAGACCATGAACCTCACCCTGCTCGTCTGGCGCCAGAAGGACGCGAAGTCCGAAGGCGGCTTCAGGCCCTACAAGGCCGAGAACATCAGCGACGACATGTCCTTCCTGGAGATGCTCGACATAGTCAACGAAGGCCTCATCAAGGCGGGGGACGAGCCCATCGCTTTCGACCACGACTGCCGCGAGGGCATCTGCGGCATGTGCTCCATGGTGATCAACGGGCGCCCCCACGGCCCCCGCGACCGCACGACGGCCTGCCAGCTGCACATGCGCAGTTTCAATGACGGCGACGAGATCGTCATCGAGCCCTGGCGCGCGAAGGCTTTCCCCGTCCAGCGCGACCTCGTGGTGGACCGCTCCGCCTTCGACCGCATCATCGCCGCTGGCGGCTTCATCACCGCCAACACGGGCGCTGCGCCGGACGCCAACGCCATCCCCGTGCCCAAGGGCGAGGCCGATCTGGCCATGGCCGCCGCGGAATGCATCGGCTGCGGCGCCTGCGTGGCCGCCTGTCCCAACGCCTCCGCGATGCTCTTCGTCTCGGCCAAGATCAGCCACCTCGCCCACCTGCCTCAGGGCCAGGCCGAGCGCATGATCCGCGTGCGCGACATGGTCGCCCAGATGGATGACGAGGAGTTCGGCAGCTGCACCAACCACGGCGAGTGCGAGGCCGCCTGCCCCAAGAGCATCCAGCTCGAGAACATCGCCCTCATGAACCGCGACTACCTCAAGGCCAGCCTCACCTACCGCCCCGAGATCGAGACCGGCGGCATCTGAAGCTGTTCTGTGGTGAGCGAAAAGGGGCCCGTCCGGGCCCCTTTTTCATCCGAATGAATCCGGAGGGAAGGCCTCATCCAGAAACTTCTGCCGCTCCCGGATGTGTTGCCGCAGGCCTTCCCAGCGCGGGCTGTGGCGGGCGGGCGCGAAGAGCGGGCTCTGCTCGTACCAGGCGAGGCATCCGAAGCCCTGGGCGAAGGCGCGGCCGGCAGCGGTGAGCGCCTCCTCCGGGCGGCCCAGGAAGGCGTAGGCCTCCGCCACCTTGAAGGTCAGCTCGCCGTCCGGGATGCGCAGGCGGCCCCGCTCCTCCTCGAAGACCTTCAGGTTGCCCAAGGCCTCATCCTGGCGCCCCCGGATCGCCAGGGCATAGACCGTGCAGAGGTCGCTGAAGGGGAGCGAGGTCCGCCGGTCCGCGGCGCCCTCCTCGAACAAGGTCAGAGCTTCGGCTCTGTCTCCTCGCGCAAGGTCCAGATACCCCCTGTAGAAGAGGAAGAGGGGGTCGCGGTTTCCGGGAAGGCTGTTCCTGAATTCATCCCAGCGGCCGCTGTAGAGATAGGTGTTCTCCGCGAACCAGTCCTCAGAGATATGGAAGGGGCGGGTCAGGCGGTTCCTGGCCGTCAGCGACCGCAAGGCTCCGTCGAGAAGGCCGCTTGTCCTCGCCGCGTAAGCCATTCCGCTGTACACATCCGGAACCTGGGGGCGCAGAGCCCGGGCGTCCGCGAGGGTTCGCAAGGCCGCGCGCTGGTCGCCTATGTCCGCGAGCAGCATTCCCTTGAGGAGCGCCGCCCGGGGATAGCCGGGCACCAGGTCGAGGGCGCGGTCGAAGGCCTGGATGGCCTGGGCCTGCGGAAGGTCGCTGTCCGCGGGCTGGGTCCAGAGATTGCGATAGATGTGCTCGCCCAGATTCACCCAGGCGGCGGCGCTGTCCGGCACGGATTCCGCCAGACTGCGGGAGGCCTCCAGGTCCGCGTCCGCGGCCACATCCTCCTGGATGGAGGTCTGCCGCGCCAGGTCCCAGAAGCTGATGGAGTCGCGGGGCACCAGGCTTCCCGCGCCGGAATGAAACGAGGGCACGGGCAGGCCTCCTTCCAAACGGCGGAAGGCCTCTGCGGGCGTCGTCATGGGTGTTTCGAAGACCGTCCAAGCCGCGCCGCTCCCCCGCTTCCCTGCCGCGATCCACTCGGCGCGGAGAGAGAGCGAGCCCCCCTCGCGGTGCCCCGAGAAGCGCAGGAGCAGGTCGCCAGGCGGAATATCAGGCGGCAGCGCCCGCGGAAGGACGATGACCGTGGAGGCCGACGACACCTCCAACTGATCGCGGAGCAGGCGTCCGAGCCCCATGGCGCAATCGCGATCAATGCCCGCCACCGCGGGATCGAGCATCAGGATCCGCGGCGAGCGTCGGGCCTCGTAGCTGCGCCAGGCCTTCCAGGCCCCGGCCCCGGATCCGGCCAGGACCGCGAGAACCAGCAGCAGCCTGAGGAGCTTCGTCATGGGGCGCAGGCAGTATAAGCGTGCAAACATAGGTCAGGTATGGAACGCGCACGGCTCAAGGACGAGGTCTTCCTCAACATGGCGCTCGAGCTGGGCCGCCTGGGCACCTGCTGCCGCCTGCAGGTGGGCGCGGTGCTGCTTCGGCCTGATGGGGGCATCGCGGCCGCGGGCTTCAACGGCGCCCTGCCGGGCATGCCCCACTGCACACCGGAGACCTGCAATCCCGGCCAGCGCTGCCTGCACACGAGCCACGCGGAGGAGAACGCCCTCGGCTTCTGCGACGGCCCCGTGCAGACGGCCTATGTGACCCACGAGCCTTGCCTCACCTGCGCCCGCGCTCTCGTGCGCCGCGGCGTGCGCCGCGTGGTGTTCCGCCATCCCTACGCGAGCATCGCCGAGCAGGAGCGCGCCGAGCGCGCGGCCATCCTGGGCCACTTCGGCGTAAGCTGGGAACATCAGCCCGCGTAGAGCGGCTCAATGGAGATCCCCATGACCAAGCCGCTGGTTCCCGCCGACCTGCTCAAGAACCTCGACAAAGTCCAGAAAGCCGAGGACCCGGGCCTCAAGACGAAGGCCGCGCCCCAAACGAAGCCCTCTGCCAATCCCCAATCCAAGGTGAACACCAAGGCCCAAGGCAAGGGCAACTCGATGCACACCCGGAGCAGCAACCGGGGGAAGTGAGGGATGAGGGGTTCCCCTCACCACCTCATCCCTGAATCTCCCCCGCCACGAATCCCGTGCTGAACGCGGCCTGCAAGTTGTAGCCGCCGACCGGACCGTCCACATCCAGCAGCTCGCCGCAGACGCGGAGGTTCTCGAAGCCGCGCACGGCCATGGTGTGCGGGTCCACGGCTTCGAGCTTCAGCCCGCCCGCCGCCACTTCGCCACGGCTGAGGGGCACGGGGCCCGGCGCGCCCAAGGGCGATCCCGTGATGGCCTCGACGAGGTCGCGCCGCGCATCCTTGGGCAGATCCTTGAGGCGTTGACCTTCACTGAGGCTCGCCTCCTTCAGCAGCGTCTCCGCGCAGCGCTCGGGGATCCACTGCTGGACCCAGCGCAGCACGGAGAGATGGGGCTGGGTCCGGGCGGTTGTGATGGCCTCGGCATCCACCTCATCGAAGGAGCGGGCATCGTGCGCGTAGGCGAGGAAGGCCGCGCCCGCGAGCCGCGCGTCCTCGGCGGCTTGGCTCAGCTCCAGCGCGGCGGGACCGCTGATGCCGGTCTTGGTGAAGACGAGGTCGCCTTTGAACCGCGCCAGGCGGCGCCCGCCCTTCCCCGCCATCAGCAGCAACTCGCCATCCCGCCAAGCGACACCTTCCCAGGCCGGGCGAGGCTTCGCCAAGGGGATGGGCGCCAGGGCGGGGAACCAGGAGCGCATGGGCAGGCCCAGCCCCCGCAGCCAGCCCAGCACCTCGCCCCGCGTGCCTGTCTCGGAATAGCTGGCACCGCCTGTGGCGAAGATGAAGAGATCCGCCTCCAAGCGTTCTTCGCCCAATCGCAACGCCGTGACGCGCGGCGCGGCACCTTCGATGCCTGTCACGCGAGCGCCGACCCGCACCTCCGCACCCGCGCGGGCCATGACTGATTCAAAAGCCGCCACCACGGCCGCCGCGCTGCCGGGCCGGTCCATCGGGAACACACGGCCGTTGTCGCGGGTGTAGGTCTCCACGCCTTCGCGGCGCAGCAGCTCGACGACCTCATCATTGGTGAAGCGGTGCATGGCGGGCCGGAGGAAGCGCGCTTGCTCCTTCGCGAACGCGCCCAGCACTTCCTTCAGCGGGCCCGCGTGGGTCACATTGCACTTGCCGCCGCCGCTGATGCGCAGCTTCACGCCCAGGCGGTTGTTGGCCTCCAACAGCGTCACGCGATGGCCGCCCAGGGCGGCCCGCCAGGCCGCCACCATCCCCGCGGCTCCGCCGCCCACGACCAAAACGCGCATGACTCCAGGGTAGACTGGGACCATGTCGAAGCCGCTGGTTGGTCTGATCTTCTCGGTATCCGCTGCGCGGATACGCGAGACCTCTATTCCGGCCCTCCGCTGCACGACCGTCATCAAGGACCTTCATGCCTGAACGCCCGCTCGTCGGCCTCATCATGGGTTCCAAATCCGATTGGGAAACCATGGAGCACGCGGCCTCCACGCTCCGCGATCTGGGTGTGGCATTCGAGGCTGAGATCGTGAGCGCCCACCGCACGCCGGACAAGCTCTTCCGCTACTGCGAAGGGGCGGAGGGGCGCGGGATCAAGATCATCATCGCGGGCGCGGGCGGCGCGGCGCACCTGCCGGGCATGGCCGCCAGCAAGACCAAGCTGCCGGTGCTGGGCGTGCCCGTGCAGAGCAAGACGCTCAACGGCCTCGACTCGCTGCTCTCCATCGTGCAGATGCCCGCGGGCATCCCCGTGGCGACCCTGGCCATCGGGAAGGCCGGCGCCATCAACGCCGCGCTCCTGGCGGCCTCGATCCTCGCGCTGAGTGATAGAAACCTGGCCACACGGCTGGAGGCGTTCCGGGAAGCCCAGACCGCCAAGGTGCTGGCGGACGACAAACTCTCCTGAGCCATGGGCCCCATCGGATTCGCCACGCCCCGCCCCGCCCAGTTGCGCCGCTTCGGCCGCGTCTTCTACGGCGCTGGCCTTCGGCTGCAGAAAGCGCTGGCGGACTTCGTGCGCGAAGGCGGCCGCCCCGACCAGCTGGTGATGCTGGAGCACGACGCGGTCTTCACCCTGGGTCGCAACGCCACCCGGGCCGATGTCCTTGTCACGCCGGATTTCCTGGAAGCCAACGGCGTGAGTGTCCACGAGACGGATCGCGGTGGCGAAGTCACCTACCACGGCCCGGGCCAGATCGTGGTCTACCCCATCTGCAACCTCACGGGCGGGCGCGAGGATGTGGGCCGCCTCGTGCGCGGGCTGGAAGAGGCCATGATCCGCACTGCGGCGGATTTCGGCGTGGTGGCGGACCGCTTGAAAGGCGCGCCGGGCATCTGGGTGGAGACGCCGCGAGGCCTGGAGAAGCTGGGGGCGGTGGGGCTCCATCTCAGCCGCTGGATCACCACCCATGGCATCGCCTTCAATGTGGATCCCTACCTGCCTCACTTCCGCTGGATCGTGCCCTGCGGCTTTACGGACAAGGGCGTGTGCAGCCTTCACTCCCTGCTCGGCGACGCCTGCCCCAGCTTCGGAACCGCCATGGACCACTTGCAGCGCCATCTCTGCGAGGTGCTGGCCTTAGACCTTCAACCTGTCGCGGAACCCAGCCGCAGCGTGGGCGCGCTGACCTGGCGCGAGAGCGCGTCGGGGCCGGAGATCCTCATGATGCTGCGGCAACCCCGTCACGGGCGTTGGTGGTCCAGCGTGACGGGCATGGTGGAACCAGGTGAAACGCTGGAAGAGGCCTGCCGCCGGGAACTGATGGAAGAGGCGGGCCTCGCGCCCCTGCGCCTGGAGCCGCTGGAACTCGCGCACAGTTTCTGGGTGGACCCGGCCATCGTGCGCTTCCCGGACCCTGGACCGCGCTTCAACACGGAGACCTGCTTCCATGCCGAAGTGGCGCCGGACGCGGTCGTGAGGCTGGATCTCGAAGAACACGAGACCTTCCGCTGGTGCGTTCCCGCCGAGGCGCTGGAACTGATGCGCTGGGAAGGCGCGAAGGCCGCGCTCCGGGCGCTTGCAGTTAAAAAAAGATGGACGCTCGACACCGCATCCTTGGAAGCCTAGGATTCACACAACCTTCCATGCTCAGCTCTCGTCGAAGCGCCCCCGTCGTGATGGCCGTCTCCCCCCTCGCCGTGGGAGCGGCGGTGGCCATCGCCGCCTGGCTCACCCTGCCCCGTCTGCCCGGGCGCTGGGGCGAGATCTGCTTCGCGACCTTGCTGGGCCTGGGGTTGGGCTGGGCCGGTCTCGCCTGCCTGCGCCGCGCCCAGTGGGCGGACGCGACTGCCGTCTCCGCCTGGAGATGGACGGGCCTCGCGCTCTTCGTGACAGCTCTCTCGAACCTTCTGACGGGTCCCGTGATCCTGCTGGGGGCCAGCGGCGTCCTGCCCACGGCCGGGGCTCGCATGTGGGCCGCCACCTTCGGCAATTCCCTGGAAGTCATTTCGCGCCTGCTCCTGATCGTGGGGCTCACCACCTGGCCTTCGGAGCGGCCTGGCGCCCTGGCCCGCGTCCAGCGCGGGCTCGGCGGGCTCATCGTGAGTGGCAGCCTCCTCTTCGTGCTGCTCACCGCCATGCCTGGGCTGCTGGATGCTTTCATCAACCTCCGGGGCCCCTACGGCCCGGTGAACCTCACCTTCCTGCTGGACCTGCTCTCTGTCGTGGCGGCCCTGGCTGTGCTGCTCCCGGCTTCCGTGGACCTCTCCGACACTTTCGCGCCCTCGCTCCGCCCTCTGCCCACGGCGCTCCTGGTCTACCTGGGCATCCTCCTCATCCAGAACGGCCTCGTGATGGGCCTTCACGCCTACCATTGGGACGGTCTCACGGCCTGGCCCCTCCTCACCGCCACGGGGCTGCTGGCTTACGCGGGCACCACGCGGGGGAATCTCGCGCCCCGGGAGGCGCATGAGCCCTGGATCCGCCCCGGCTTTCTGGCCCTTCCGGTGGGCGTGGCGCTCGTCTGGGGGGCCTGGCTCGCCCTCGAGCGGCCTGAGACCGTGCACCCGCTGGGCCGCGCCATCGGCATCGCCGTCGGCACCCTCGTCCTGCTCCGGCTCTACCTCACGCAGCGCGAACTCCAGACCTTCAACCACCGGCTCGAAGGGAAGGTCGCGGAGCGCACCAAGGCGCTGGAGGAGAGCGTCTCCGCTATGCTCAAGACCCAGCGGCTCAACATGGTGGCCACGCTAGGCGCGGGGCTCGCGCACGATTTCAGGAACCTCCTCACCGTCATCCTGGGTTCCAGCGAGCTCATGATGCTGAGGCAGGAGACGGGGCAGCCCATGGACAGGCGCGATCTGGAATCCATCCGGGACGCCGCCAGCCGCGGCCGCGACCTCGCCCAGCAGCTCATGGCCCTGGGGCGGCAGTCCGACCATCCCCAGGCCGTGGCCTTCGACCTCGCCCAGCAAGTCGAGACCTTCATGCCGCTGCTGGAACGCATGGTGCCCTCCACGGTGAAGGTGCTCATGGAGGGAACCCGCGCGCCGCTGCCCATCCGCTCGGACCCGCGCCAGATCGAGCAGATCCTCGTGAACCTGGTGGCCAACGCCCGGGACGCGCTTCCGAAGGGCGGCCGCATCCACATCCGCACCAGCTGTGTGGAGACGGACAGCGGGCCCTGGGCGCGGATCCAGGTGGAGGACGACGGCACGGGCATGGAGCCCGCCGTGCTCGACCGGATCTTCGACCCGTTCTACACCACCAAGGCGCCAGGGCTGGGCACAGGCTTGGGCCTCGCCAGCGTCAAGGCCATCGTCGAATCCTGGGGCGGGCGGCTGCTCGCCACGAGTTCGCCGGGCCAGGGGAGCTTGTTCACGGTGGATCTGAAGGTGTCAGACCGCAACAGCTCTTGAGCCCACTTGGGCTCAGGGCCCGTCCATGGTGAACTGGGTGGTTGGAGGGGCCATGTTCCAGCTCACCGAAGACCAGACCGCCATCCGTGACGCCGCGCGGGAGTTCGCCACGGAGCAGATCGAGCCCGGCGCCATGGAGCGGGACCACAAGGCGGAGTTCCCCAAAGAGATCATCCGGCAGCTGGGCGAGATGGGCTTCATGGGCATGTGCGTGCCTGAGGCTTATGGCGGCGCGGGCGTGGACACGCTGAGCTACCTCCTCGCGCTCGAGGAGATCGCCTACGCGGACGCGTCGGTCGCCGTCACCATGAGCGTGAACAACTCCGTGGCCTGCGCGCCCATCCTGGCTTTCGGGACCGAGGAGCAGAAGAAGAAGTACCTCACGCCCCTCGCCAATGGCTCCGAGCTGGGCGGTTTCATGCTCACGGAGCCGGATGCCGGCAGCGACGCGGCCGCGCTGAAGACCAAGGCCACCAAGGTGGACGGGGGCTGGAAGCTGAACGGCTCGAAGGCCTGGATCACCAACGGCGGCATCGCGCGTTTCTATGTGGTCATGGCCATCACCCATCCGGAGAAGGGCAAGAAGGGCATCAGCGCCTTCGTGCTGGACGCGGGCCAGCCAGGCGTCGTCATGTCCAAGCCCGAGGAGAAGATGGGCCTGCGGTCCTCCAAGACCGTCATGGTCACGCTGGAGGACGCTTTCGTGGCCGACGATGACATGCTGGGCAAGCCTGGTGACGGCCTCAAGGTGGCCTTCGGAGGCCTGGACGGCGGGCGCATCGGCATCGCGGCCCAGGCTCTGGGCCTCATGCAGCGGGCCCTGGATGAGAGCGTGAAGTACGCCAAGGCCCGCATCGCCTTCGGCAAGCCCATCGGCGAGCAGCCGGCCATCCAGACCTACCTGGCGGAGATGGAGGCGAAGGTCCAGGCTTCGCGCCTCCTCATCCACAAGGCCGCGTCGCTGAAGGACGCCGGGAAACCCTGCACCCGCGAGGCAGCCACGGCCAAGCTCTTCGCCACGGAGAGCGCCGTGTGGGTCTGCGACCGGGCTGTGCAGATCCATGGCGGCTACGGCTATTCCAGGGAGTATGTGGTGGAGCGCCTCTACCGCGATGTGCGTGTCACCACCATCTACGAAGGCACCACCGAGATCCAGCGCATGGTCATCGCCCGGGACCTGATGAAGTAGAAAGGCGCGAACCGCGTCGAGGGGCCTTCGGGCCCCTTTTTTACCTTTTCCAAAAACAAGGTTGACAAAGTAAACAAGGTTTACAAAATGAACCTTGTTGACCTTGGAGGCGCCTGATGGGACCCACCAACCGGCGAGGGCGGGAAAAGGAGGCGTTGCGCGTCCAGATCCTGGACGCGGCCCGCTATCTCTTCGCCCGGGACGGCTACGACGCCGTCACCATGCGGGCCATCGCGGAACGCATCGAGTACAGCCCCCGCACCATCTACCTCCATTTCCAGGACAAGGAGGATCTGGTCCGCGAGCTCTGCCGCCACGATTTCCAGGCCTTCGGCGCCGACATGGCGAAGACCGCCAAGGTGAAGGACCCCGTGGAGCGCATCAAGGCCATCGGCCTCACCTACGCGAAGTTCGGCACCGGGAACAGGAACCACTACCGTCTCATGTTCATGTCCGACTCGCCTGATTACGAAGGCAAGGGCGAGGAGGAATGGAAGGGCAATCCGGAGGTGGACGCCTACGCATTCCTCCTGGGGACCGTCCAGGAGGCCATCGCCGCGGACCGGCTCACTGTGACGGACGCGGAGCTGGCCGCACAGACGCTCTGGGCAGGCGTCCACGGCGTCGTCGCCCTCGACATCGCCAAGTGCGGGGATCCCTGGGTCCAATGGCGGCCCATCGCCAAGCGAGTGAAGACGATGGTGGAAGTCCTGGTGGACGGCATCGCCGCGCCGCGCGGGAAGGGGCGCTGACATGGTGGACCTCGCCCTCAAGATCCTCTTGCACGACAAGCTCCGCTTCACCATCACCGTGGCGGGCGTGGCCTTCGCCGTGGCCCTGGTGCTGGGGCAGATCGGCCTCTTCTTCGGGCTCCTGGACAACTCCACGCTCACCATCCGCCACGGGAGGGCAGATCTCTGGGTGACCTCCAAGGCCACGCCCAATGTGGACTTCGCCCACCAGTTCCCGGAGACCTACGTGGACCGTGTCCGCTCCGTCCCGGGCGTGGTGCGCGCGGACAACCTCATCGTCACCTTCATGAACATCCAGCTGCCCACGGGGGCGGAAGAGGGCGGCGTCTTCTACGCCATGGAGGACCACGCGGCCTGGGACCTGCCTTGGAAAGTGAAGAGCGGCGACCTGGGCGATCTGCGCAGGGGCGACTACCTCTTCATGGACGAAAGCGCCAAGCGGCGCCTGGGCGATTTCCAGGTGGGCGACTACCGGGAGGTGCAGCACCAGCGCTTCCGCATCGCGGGGATGTCGGAGGAGGCCAAGTCCTTCACCACCACGCCGGTGTCGTTCATCGACTTCCGCAGGGCCCAGGCCATGAACCCCGACCTTCTGAAAGGCAAGACCAGCTACATCCTCGTGAAGCTCGCGCCCGGCGCGGACGCGGGCGCGGTGAAGGCCGAGATCCAGCGCCGCCTGCCCTTCAACGATGTCTACACGAAGAATGAATGGGCGGAGAAGTCCGAGGCCTACTGGATCAAGAACACGGGCATCGGCCTCAACGCCTTCCTGGCCGTGTTCCTGGGCGTGCTCGTGGGCGTGGTCGTCGTGGCGCAGACGCTCTACACCTCCACCATGGAGCACATCAAGGAGTTCGGGACGGTGAAGGCCATCGGCGGCACCAACGCCGACATCTACCGCATCCTCGCCCGCCAGGCTTCCATCGCGGCCGCCCTGGGCTTCGTCCTGGGCCTGGGGCTCGCCTTCGCGCAGAAGCCCGCCATCGAAGCGCTGGCGCTCAAGCTCATCATCCCCTGGCCGACCATCGCGGTGGTCTGCGTGGGCACCTTCGTCCTTTGTCTCGCCTCGGCCATGGTCAGCTTCCGCAAGGTGGCGGGCCTGGATCCAGGCATCGTGTTCCGGAGCTGAGATGCCTGTCCTGGAAGCCATCGGGATCACGAAGGTCTACGAGGAGGGCCGCCAGTCCACACCCGTTCTCCGAGGCGTGGATCTGGCCTTGGAGCCTGGCGAGATCGTGGCGCTGGAGGGGCCCTCCGGATCGGGCAAGACCACCCTGCTCCAGATCCTGGGCTGCATCCTCTCTCCGAGCGGAGGCGAGCTGCGGTTGGATGGAACGCCCATCCGGGGCACGGCAGGTGAATTGGCGGAAGTACGGCGGCGGAGCATCGGTTTCGTCTTCCAGCAGTTCAACCTCTTCCCGTCGCTCACCGCGCGCGAGAATGTGCAGTACGCGCTCAACCTCAAGGGCGCGCGCGGCCCGGAGGCAAGGCGGGAAGCCAGCGCTCTGCTGGAAGCGGTGGATCTCAGCGACCGCATGGACTACCTGCCCCGGGATCTCTCCGGCGGGCAGAAACAGCGCGTCGCCATCGCCCGCGCCCTCGCGGCCAAACCCGCCGTGCTGCTGGCGGATGAGCCCACGGCCAATCTCGACTCCGCCGTGGGCGCGCAGATCCTCGACCTCTTCCGCGACCTCGCCAAGCGCGAGCACCGCGCCCTCCTCATCGTCACACACGACCCCAAGGTCCGCACCGTCGCTGACCGGGGCCTGAAGATCCACGACGGCCAGATCCAAGCCTAGGAGCGCGCCATGAAGACCTCTTCCGCCCTCAAGCTGTTCATCCCCCTCGGCGCCAGTGTGGCGCTCATCGCCTTCGCCGCCGTCCGGAGGAATGAGCCGCGCCCGGCCCCGCCCGCGGTTCCGAAGGACAGCGGCTGGATCCGCTGCGAAGGCCGGCTTGCCGCCTATCCCGGCGCCGATGTGACCGTGGGCACGGACCAGGGCGGCGTCGTCTCCGGTTTTTCCGTGCAGGAGAAAGAGACCGTGAGGAAGGGTCAGCTGCTGGCACGCATCGATGACCGCGAGCAGCGCGCCTCCTTGCAGGCGGCGGAGGCCCGCATCCGCGAACAGGGCGCGGAGATCGCCTTCCAGCGCAACGAGGTCGCGCGCCGCCAGCGGCTCGTGGCCAGCGGCGTGCTGGACCGCCGGGCCCTGGAAGATGCCCAGACCCAGCTGGAGCTTCTGGAAGCCAAGGTGCAGGAGGCCAGCAGCGAAGCTGGCCAGCTGCGCTCCCTTCTCGCCAAGCGGGAGGTCCGGGCTCCCATCAACGGCGTGGTCCTGGAACGGTTCACCAACGCGGGGGAGGCCGTGTCCCCCGGCGCCAAGGTGGTCCGGGTGGCCGACCTATCCCGCACTAGGATCGAGGCAGAAGTGGACGAATTCGACCTCTCCCGGCTGCACATCGGCAGCCTTGTGGAAATCGCGGCCGAAGGGGACTCAGGCCGGTGGCAGGGTCGTGTGGAGGAGCTCCCCGATGCGGTCGGCCCCCGCAAACTGAAGCCCGAGGATCCAGCCCGGCCGACGGACATCCGGGTCTTGCTCGTGAAGATCGCCCCCTTGGGTTCCCTTCCCCTGAAATTGGGACAGAAGGTGGAACTCCGGATTCAACCAGGCGCCTGAGCGGGGGTCCAAGGGATCATGGTTGCCGATCCTCGTCTTCCGAGGCATGCTTCAGTCGCGTGGCTAACCCTCTTTCTCCTGTGTGCGTAGCATGCTTGTCCTGAGTTCTAAGTAATGCCTTCACGGCGGATCTTTCCCTCGTCAATTGACGCGTAAGGAGTGGTGATGACCCGGACCCTGCATCCCCTGGCCCTGCTGATCCCCTTCAGCCTGGTCGCCCAGACGGCCCCGGCGGCCCCCCAGCCGGATGCCGGAACGGTCAACCTGACCCTCCAGGACGCCATCCAGACGGCCCTCAAGAACAACCTCCAGGTGAGCATCGCCGAGCAGACCCGCAAGCTGGCCAAAGGCCAGTTGCTGACGGCGGAGGGCGCTTATGACTGGAATCTCACAGGCAGCGTGAGCGACTCGAAGACCCAAAGCGCAGCCTTCCCGGGGGCTCCGGTCGGCACCAACTTCCAGCGGAACCTGACAGTTGGGGTGGCCAAGCCCTTCGACTGGGGCGGCTTGTTCAATTTCAAATACGCGCCCTCCTACTATGCGAGTTCCCCATCAGGAAGCGCCGCACCTTACTCGGGCACCCTCTCCGCGACCTACTCGCAGAATCTATTGAGCGGTTTCGGCACCACCGCCTCCAGTTCCAACCTCATCGTGGCCCGCAACGGTTCCAAAGCCGCGGACTACCAGTTCAAGCAGTCCGTCATCCAGCTGGTGGCCACCATCGAGACCGACTACTGGAATGTGGTCTACACCCGGGAGAACCTCCAAAATATCCAGGAGGCCCTGAAGCTGGCTCAGAAGCAGTTGGACGAGAACAAGATCCGTGTCCAGGTGGGCACGCTGGCCCCCATCGAAGTGACGCAGGCTGAGGCCCAGGTGGCCCTGCAGGAGCAGAACATCATCACGGCCGAGGCGGCCCATGCCAATGCCAAGGATGTCCTCATCCGCGCGCTATACCCGCTAGAGGGCCGGCCCTCCGCCATCCAGGCGACGGACGAGCCCGCTGTGAAGCCGCTGCCCATTGACGAGGCCTCCGCCGAGCAGATGGCCGTGGACTCCCGTCCCGAGATGAAGACGGCCCAACTGAATCTGGACAGCCAGAAGATCCTGGCTGAGGCCGCGAAGAACCACACGCTTCCGACTCTGAACCTTTCCGTGGGCTATGTTGGCGGGTCCAGCTACGCGGATCGCCTAGCTCCCGTGAATACGGACCTGACCAGCGGCACTTACCCTGGCTACAACATCGGGCTCACCTTCGCTTACCCGATCCTCAACCGAGCGGCGCGGGGCCAAAAGGTCCAGGCCAACGCCAACCTCCGCTCCAGCGAGCTGAGCCTCCGGGACGAGGAGCTGCAGGTGCGCCTGGATGTGCGCCAGGCCTACCGCAACCTGGAGACCTCCGCCCGCGCCGTGGCGGCCACCGAGAAGACCCGCCAATACCAGGAGCAGGCGTTGGACGCCGAGCAGAAGAAGTTCGAGAACGGGATGAGCACGAACTTCCTCGTGCTCCAGCAGCAGACCGCCCTCACCAATGCCCGCACCGCGGAGATCCAGGCGCGGATCGGCAATGCGAACGCCGTGACGGCGCTCGAGCAGGCCATGGGCCACCTGCTTGAAGCCCGCAATCTCCAGATCCAGTAAGGCTTCAATGGCCAAAGGAAAGGGCCCCTCGCGGGGCCCTTTCCTTTGGCGCCGTCACACCTTAGCGATAGGACGGAATACCAGTGACCTCCTGGCCGATGACCAGGATGTGCATGTCGTGGGTGCCCTCGTAGGTGTAGACGCTTTCGAGGTTCGCCATGTGGCGCATGACCGGATACTCGTCCAGGATGCCGTTGGCGCCCAAGATGGTGCGGGCCTTGCGACAGATCTCCAAAGCGACATTCACATTGTTCATCTTGGCCATGGAGACCTGGGCGGGCGTGAACTTCTTCTGGTCCTTCAGGCGGCCCACCTGCAGCACGAGCAGCTGGCCCTTGGTGAGCTCCGTCACCATCCACGCGAGCTTCTCCTGCTGGAGCTGGAAGCTGGCGATGGGCTTGTCGAACTGGATGCGGTGCAGCGCGTAGTCCAGCGCGCACTGGTAAGAGGCGTCCGCCGCGCCCAGCGCGCCCCAGGCGATGCCGTAGCGGGCCTGTGTGAGGCAGCCCAGCGGGCCCTTGAGGCCCTTCACATTGGGAAGGAGGCTTTTGGCCTCGTCCACGATCACATCTTCCAGCACCAGCTCGGAGGTGGTGGATGCGCGGAGGCTCCACTTGCCCTTCATCTCAGGAGCGCTGAAGCCGGGCGTGCCCTTCTCCACGAGGAAGCCGCGGATGCCGTCCTCAGTCTGGGCCCACACCACGGCCACATCGGAGACAGTGCCGTTGGTGATCCACATCTTCGTGCCGTTGATGCGCCACTTGCCGCCCGGCTCTTTCACGGCCTTCGTGAGCATGCCGCCTGGGTTGGAGCCGAAATCAGGCTCCGTGAGGCCGAAGCAGCCGATCTTCTCGCCCTTGGCGAGCTTGGGCAGCCAGTACTTCTTCTGCTCCTCGGAGCCGTAGGCGTAGATGGGCCACATCACCAGCGAGCCCTGCACGGAGGCGAAGGAACGGAGGCCGCTGTCGCCGCGCTCCAGCTCGTACATGAGCAGGCCATAGGCCACGGAGCTGAGGCCTGCGCAACCGTACTCCTCAGGCAGCGAGGGGCCGTAGAATCCCAGCTCACCCATCATGGGGATGAGGTGGCTGGGGAAAGTCTGGTCCTGGGCGTGCTTCTCGATGATGGGCAGCACTTCCGCGTTGACGAAATCGCGCGCTGTTTCGCGGACGGCGATTTCCTCTTCCGTCAGCAGGCCCTCGAAACCGATGTAGTCGGTCATGTGCTTGAAGGTGGCGTAGGCGCCAGCCATGGGGACTCCTCGTTCATGCCCTGCAGCCGCGGGCGGAGAGTTGGAAAAGCGGGCACTGCAGCAGCGCGCCCGGGACACCCGTCATGCGGGTCCGACCTTCCAGTTTACCGCTCCGGCGGGGCGCCGTCAGCCTTCAGGAACCATCACGGGCGCGTCATCGCCGGTCGGCCCCTTGTGGCAATGCCGGCACCGCGCCTCGTAGGCTTCCGCGGCGCCCACCAGCACCTGGCCGCTGCTACGCACGAGGCGCTGGCTGCGGCTGGCGGCCGCGCCGCAGACCATGCAGATGGCGTGGAGCTTCTGCACGAATTCCGCGCGCGCCAGCAGGGCCGGCATGATGCCGAAGGGCCGCCCGGCGAAGTCCTGATCCAGCCCCGCGAGGATCACCCGCACACCGCCATCCGCCAGCGACTCCACCAGCGGGATGAGGCCTTCGTCCATGAACTGGGCTTCATCCACGGCCACTATCCGCGTGTCCGGGTCCAGCAGCTTGCGGATGTCCGCACTGCCCTGCACCGCCACCGCCTCCAGCCGCGCTTTGCTGTGGCTGGCGATGGCGGCGGCTTCGTAGCGGTTGTCCAACGCGGGTTTGAAGACCTGGGCCTTCTGCTTCGCGATGAGGGCGCGCGTCACGCGGCGGATCAGCTCCTCGGACTTGCCCGAGAACATGGGGCCGCAGATGACCTCCAGGGATCCCTGGCGTTGCTCGATGTACATAGCGGCCCCAGACCCTCAACGCGATTCAGCGGCCGTGGCTTTTCACCGCCATGTCGGCGGGAACGGGCACCGGTGCCATGGGATCAGGCAGCTTGCTTAAATCGGGAACGGGGTTCGCGCCCGTCATGGGGCGCCCCAACGCGTCCGCCAGCGACCCGCCGCCGTCACTGGGGCTGGCCATGCGCAGCGCCCAGGCCTGGAGCGCGCGGGCAGGCCCGTCGTTCACGACAGACACATCCGCGGGCTGGAGACTGGCGAGGCCGAGGTTGTAGCCGGCGCGCGCCCGGGGCACCCATAGGATCAGGGGCACGGCGACGAACAACGCCACCAGGGGCCAGAGCAGGCCGCTGCGGACATCCGGCTCCTCCACAAGGGGCTCGTCCGGCGTCTCCTCGACCCAGGGGCGCAGCACGCGCGGGATCTCCGTGCGGGCCGTGACCTCGAGGAGACCCTTCTGGATGAGCGAGAGGATGGCCTTGCAGGTGTCCAGCTCGTCATAGCGGCTGATCTGCACGACCTCCTCGATGCTCTGGGGCAGATCGAAATAGGAGAGCACCATCTCCTCTTCGTGGCTCAGCCCGGAAGTGCCCGAATGCGTGGCGCCATGCCCTTCCAGCACCCCCGCCAGGTCGCGGTGGATGTCCAGATGAAGGGCGAAAGCCTTGGCGGTGCGCGTGACGGGCTGGTCGAAGGAGGGGAGCTTGCGCTCCACCTCGGGCCACTCGTCCTGCACGCGGGCCGCCTCCATGAGCACCGTGTCCACGGGCATGGGGGGGAAATGGTCGCGGTCGAGATCAGCGGGGACGATGCTGTCGAAGCGGTAGTCGCCGGACACCCAGCGGAAGGTGCGGTGCAGGATGGCCGTGGCCTGGTGGGAGAGCGCGTCCTGGAGGTCCTGGGGACTGACCTTGCCGCTCTCGATAAGGAGGACGCCCATGCGCTTCAGCGTCTGCCGCTGCCGCTGGATCATCTCCAGCAGCTCCTCGCCCGTGAGGCGGCCCAGGCGCACGAGCATGCTGCCGACCCGGTCTTCCATGCGCACCTGGTTGGAGTCCACGCCGACGATCTCGCCGTTGTCGAAATAGACCTTCACGAATTCCTGGCCGCGCGTGAGCACCAGGGTGCCGCTCTTGCCCTGGATCTTGATCATGTTGAACAGGGAAAAGAGGTCGAAATCCCGGAGGGAGCCTTCGAGCGCCATGTCAGGGCCTCCGTTTCGGCAGGAGCTTCACCCAGGACCGGAGGAAGAGCAGCGCCAGGAAGGCGGCGCCCAACGGGAGCCAGAGGGAGAGCGGGTCTGGCAGGATCTCGCCTGGATAGCGGACCGTGGGACCCGTGGCGATGACCATGCCCAAGGCCAGGCACACCAGGAACCACTCCCAGAAGCCCTCGGAGGTGTCGCCCAGGAACGCCACATCGCAGCCGGGCAGGAAGACGATGAGGAAGCGGTGGATCCACCGCGTGGCCCGTTGGTGCGCCGCGAGCTGGTCCACCTTGCGCTTGCGGCTTTCCGCGTGGACGCCGTCCTTCACGACGAAAAGGTGGTGGCATTGGGAGCAGACCTGGGGATGCGGGCTGTCGGTGGAGCGGAAGGGGTCGCCGCAGCGGATGCACTGGGTCGAGTAAGGGATGTAGCGCGCCCTCCGGTAGCGCCAGAGCAGCAGCATGAACGCCAGGAGCGGCACCAGGAGTCCCAGCGCGATGCGGGAATTCCAAGGCCCGGCCGCTTTGTCCGCCGCCCCGTCCGCGTCCTCCAGCGCCTTCACGCGGGCGGGCGTGTCGGGCAGCGGGGACGGATAGACCCGGTGGCCCGTGGCCGCGCCCTTGGCCTCGTTCAGGAGGGCCAGTTCGCTGAACATGGCCGGATCCGCGGCCCGCGCGGCCTCCTGCTTGAGCGCGCCGCCCACGGTGTCCAGCTTGTCGAAGTCGAGAATGCTCTGGTTCATGAGCACTTCCGCCCGGCTAGGATCCATCTGGTACGCGGCCTGGAAGTGCTTTTCAGCTTCCTCCGCGCGCCCTTGCATGAACTCCGCCACGCCCAGGTTGTTCAGCACCGGCGCCTGGTCAGGCAGGACGCCCTGGAGTTTCTTGAAGGTCGCTTCCGCCGGGCTCCAATCCTGGGCCTGCAACTGGCGCCAGCCTTCGAGAAAGGTCCGGTCCGCGGCAGGCAGCAGGCGGAGCCGCGCCTCGCCGGGAGGTTCGATCTGGGGCTGGATCTGGAGCGTGACCAGGCTCGGCGCTGGCGGCTGGACGGCCCAAGGTTCCATCACGGCCATCAGGGGATTCAGGAGCTGGAGCAGCAGGACCAGCACTGTGGACCGGAGCTCCGCCGTGGACATGAAGGGCGCCAGGAGCAGCAGCCAGAGGATCGCCGCCACGCTCGGGTCGAGGCCCAACAGCACAGGACCGGCGAGGATGAGCGCACCCACCGCCGCCAGCACCGCCGCCGAGAAGCCCTTGGCGCGCAGGCGCTCCTCCCAGAGATCGCGGAGCACATTCCTGTGGCGGAACGCCAGCGTCAGCGCCCAGCCCCACAGGAGCAGAGTGGCCATGAGCCGGAAGCCGCCGAGATGCTGCACGAGCCAGAGCCAGCGGTGGGCAGGATGCTCCAACCGCTTCGCCGTGAGGCGCAACAAGTCGGGGATGCTCCACAGCCAGCCCTCGATGCCCAGCTCCCGGGTGAGCACGATGCGCGAGCTGAGGATGGCGGGATCCTGCGGGGCCCAGCGTTCCACCTTGTCCAGAGCGGCGAGCCCCAGCTTCGGGTGGCCGAAGGTGCCCTGCTGCCGGGCCCAGAGGGCCATGGCATCCACCAATGGCATCACATCCAGGGAGGTGTAGTTCCGGCGGAGCGTCTCCACTTCCGCGAGGGCCGCGTCCACCTGGTCAGGCTGCCCCTTCTCCAGCGCGTTCTTCAGATGCTCGACCCGGTGGGCCAGCGCCACGGTCGGAGGTTCCGGAACGGGGGGTGGCGCCGCGACAGCGGGATTCCGGGCCACGAGCGCCGTGACCGCTGCCAGCCCCAGGGCGGCCATCCGGAGTAAGGATAGGGGACGCGCCATCGAAGCTACCGGAGACCGTTGGGGGCCGGGGATCGCGGCGGCGCGGTCTGCAGGTCCATGGCCCGCATGCGCAATTCGTGCAGGAATGTTTCCAGCTCTCTTGATTCGGCGTCCGTGCGCAAGCCTTCGCTCTTCTCCTTGAGCATGGCGAGCAGATCCACATAGAACCGCGCCGCGGCCGGATTCGCCGGAGGAGGCATGGGCACCTGCGGATGCGGAACCCCGAGCGCGAGCAGAGCTTGTTCCGCCAGCAACTGGATCAGCGCGGAAAAAGACGGTTCAGGGACGCCAGCCTGCATCGAGGACCCCACTAGCCTGGAGAATGGCTGAAGCCTACCACAAGCCAAGGCGCCGGTGCTGCGGCGCGCCTGCATTTTTCCGTTGTGGCGAGGCTCCTTCTCCCGGGCGATCATGGAGCCTGGAGGCACGCATGAATCGAACCCTACGCGCCCTGATTCCCACCCTGCTCCTGGCTTCGACCTGCCTGACCCTGCAGGCGGAGACATTCGACCGGCTGATCGGCACCGTGCGCACTTCCGATGGGAAGCCCGTCGCTGGCGCCAAGGTCCTGCTACAGCGCCTGGACATGAACTGGAAAGTAGAGATGACCACGGATAGCAAAGGCGAGTTCGCGCGGGCCGGCATCGTCCCCACCTCCGCTGAGGTCTACCAAGTCACCATCACCAAAGATGGATTCGCGCCGTTCGTCAAGAAGTTCAAAATGGAGGTGTCCAGCGACACCATCCGGAAGGAGTTCACGCTGTCTCTCCCCGGCGAAGCAGGGTCCAACGAAGGATCCGCCACCACCACGGCCCCGGATCCGGCATTGAAGGCGGACGCTGACGCCCGCGCGGCCTTCAACACGGCGATCCCGCTCTACAACGCCAAGCAGTACGCGGAGGCTCTTCCCAATCTGGAGAAGGCATACAAGGGGATGATCGACGCGGTCGCCACGATGAAGGACGAGACGGCCAAGGCCGACAGCCAATCCCTGCTCCCCACCATCTCCAAGGCGTACGGCCTCGCGCTCCACCAGACCGGCAAGAATGACGAGGCCATCGCGCCCCTCTCCCAGATCGTGGACGCGGACCCCAAGAACGCGAAGAATGTGGATGCGATGCTGGCCCTCGTGGAGATCTACACGAAGAAGAAGGACGACGCGAACCGCGGCAAGTACCAGAGCATCCTGAACACTGCCACGGGCACTTCCAACGCGTCCGCCCCTTACAACGAGGGCGTGAAGGCCTTCAACGCGAACCGCATGAAGGAAGCCAAACAACACCTCTTGAAGGCCGTGGAGGCCGACCCGTCCTTCCCGGACAGCCATTACCTCCTGGGCCTCATCGAGATGAACCAGGGCAACATGGCCGGTGCGAAAGCGCACTTCCACAAGTACATCGAGCTGGCGCCCAACGGCAGTCACGCCGAAGAAGTGAAGGGCGCACTCTCGGCCCTCTGACAGCCGGGATCTGGAACGGGAAGGGCCTCGAACGGGGCCCTTCTTCTATTTCAGCGTGAGGCTGATGGGGCAATGATCGGAGCCCAGCACATCGGCGTGGATGGCCGTGTCCTTGATCTTCGGCAGCAGCGCGGTGGAGGCGAGAAAGAGGTCGATCCTCCATCCCACATTCCGCTCGCGGGCACCGCCCCGGGCCGTCCACCAGGTATAGAGGCCGGGCTTGTCCGGGTTGCGCTCCCGGAGCACATCGTGGAGCCCGGCGCCCAGGTAGAGCTTGAAGTCCTCGCGCTCTTCCGGCGTGAAGCCGGGGTTCTTCGTGTTGTCCTTGGGGCGCGCGAGGTCGATCTCCTCCGGCGCCACATTCATGTCGCCCGTCACGATGACTTGCTTGCCCGCCTTATGCAGCTTCGCGACGAACGCCGCCATGTCCTTCGCGAACTGCCGCTTCAGTGGAAGCCGGACCAGGCCCGCCGAGGCGTTCGGGAAGTAGCCCGCCACGAAGACGAGATCGCCCTTCGTGGAGACCACGATGCGGCCTTCCTGGTCGTAAGCCTCGATGCCCAGACCCTTCGCATGGCTGAAGCCCAGTTCCTTCCGGCTCAGCGTCGCCGCGCCCGCGTAGCCTTTCTTGCTTGTGGAAGGGAACCAGCAGATGTCGTAGGCGCTCTCCATCTGCTTGCGGACATCGCGATCGATCTCCTCCCACTCGCAGCGGATCTCCTGGAGGTTGAGGACATCGGGATCGGCCGCCTCCAGCCAGTCCATGAAGCCCTTCTTGAGGACCGATCGGAAGCCGTTCACATTCCAGCTGACAAATTTCATTTCGACCTCGCGAGTTGTTCGTAGGCGGCCTTATCGAATCCGATGATGACGCCTTTCGCGTGCACCAGGATGGGCCGCTTCAGCAGATTGTTGTCCTCGACCATGAGGGCGATGGCCTCGGCCTTAGAGAGCCTGCGGTCCTTGAGCCCCAGCTCCCGGTACTTGGGCGACTTCGTGCCCAGCATGGGCAAGGGGTCAGGCGGCAGCAGGCTCTCCAACTCCCCGGCGGCCAGGGGCTGCTTGTAGTAGTCGCGGACCTCCACCTCGATGCCCAACTCCACCAACCTTGCCTTGGCATCGCGGCAGGTGGTGCAGCTGGACTTCATCCAGAGGACAGGTTTCATCGTGCCCCCACATTCGACCAGATCATGCGAAGCCGCGAAGACTCAAAAATATCCTCTGGAGACACAGCGGGTTCTTCCAGTGGGAAGTGCTGCCCATACCGTCGACGCATGACCTTCTGGACAGCCGGTGCGGAAAAATCGAAATCGGAAAGATGATGCAGGGTGCTCAATTGAACGCCTGCGCCCCTGTCATAGACCTTCCATACGAGCTCGGAACAATAGAGCCGCCGGTCATCCCACTCAAAGGTCAGATCGTAGCCCCGCCCCAGGAAGCCGCGCCCGGTCCTTCTCATCCGATCGAGCGTTAGGGGAGTGAGGACTTTGTCCGCATCAAGGAGCCGTTTCACGACGACTTGGCCGCCCTCCCCATGGCTGACCCATTGATCCAAGGGAGTCATGCGGACTGGCTGGACTGCCTCAAGCACCTTGAGCTGCCCGCGGTCCAAGACAAGCATCCCCATGTGGCTCCAGCGGGAATGCGTGGCCAATTGAATCGCCTGGCTTTGTGTGGATTGAGAGGTCTGAAACAGGATGTCTCCCTCACGGAGATCCGCCTTCGGTATGCCAGCCCAGCAAGCCGTAGACCCTGCGATCAATGCGGAGACCACAAGAGTCAAAGAAGGGGATCGAGAACTCATAACGCCCTCACGAAACGTTCCCAGAGGTCCCGGCGCTCCAGGCGCCACCAGCCGATGAAGAGCGGCACGGGCCAGCCCTTGAATCGCGCGGCGTAGAGGAGCAGCACGCGGCCCTCCTGCTTCCGGATCTGGATGTGCGCCAGCTCTGCCACGCCCGGGAAGGGAGAAGCTTGCACGACAACTTCAGCCCGGCCCTCTTCCTGCAGACTCAAGTGCGGCGCGGCCTTGGTGTAGGCGGGATGCCAGGCGCCGTAGCGCGACCCGTCCAGCAGCGCTTCCAGCACCCGTTCGAAGGGCGCGTCGGTGTCGCGGATGAGCTCGAAGGTCCAGACGGGCTTCTTGAACATCGCGCTATTTGACGATGAAGCCTGGCTGCGCGTCTGCCGGGGGCGCGATGAGGTAGGGCTTGCTGCCGCTGTCGCTGGCGGCCAGGAGCATGCCGTGGCTTTCGATGCCCATGAGCTTGCGGGGCGCGAGGTTGGCAACTACCACCACGAGCCTCTGGAGCAGCTCGGCGGGCTCGTAGGCCTTGCCGATGCCGCCCACGATGATGCGCTGCTCCAGGCCGATATCCACCTTCATCTTGATGAGCTTGTCGCTCTTCGGCACGCGCTCCGCTTCGAGGATCTTGCCCACGCGCAGGTCCACCTTGAAGAAGGTATCCGCATCCACCGTCTCGCGGATCTCCGGCACATCCAGGCTGCTGGGCGCGGCCGGAGCCGGTGCTGCATTCGCGGATTCGAGTTCGCTCATTTCCTTCTCCTTGTCAATGCGTTGGAACAGGGGTTTGGGCTCGGCGACGGGAGCGATAACCGTAGCGTCCACCGCGAATGCCGCCAGATTCTGATCTGCTGCCTTGCCAGCGCAGCCGAGGCTTTCCCATAGGGCCTGCCCCATTTCGGGCATGACCGGTCCAAGCAAAGCAGCCGCAGCTCGCAGGGCTCGGTAGAGCTGCGCCAGGACCGTATCCAGTTTGGCCTTGTTCGTTTCGTCCTTGGCCAGTTTCCACGGCTCGGCTTTCACGATGTAGCCGTCCAGGAATCGCAGATGGGCCCAAAGACCCTCCAGGGCTCCATGGAAATCATCCGCCCCAGCCTTGGCGATGAAATCCGCCACGAGCCGCTTCTGCTGCTCCGCCACAACTGCATCATCCGCGTCGAACACCTCAGGCGCGGGAACCGCGCCACCGCAGTAGCGCTGGATCATGCTGATGCTGCGCGAAGCCAAGTTGCCGAGCCCATTCGCCAGATCCGCGTTCAGCCGGTCGATGAATCCCTCGAACGAGAAGTCCCGGTCGTGTCCCACCTGCATGTCGCGCAGGAAGTAGAAGCGCAATGCGTCGTTGCCGAACTTCAGCAGTGTGTCAGGGCGCACGACATTGCCCTTGCTCTTGCTCATCTTGTCGTTGCCCATGAGCCACCAGCCGTGGGCCAGGATGGTCTTGGGCAGCTCCAGGCCCATGGCCATGAGGAAGGCGGGCCAGTAGACGGCGTGGAAACGGAGGATGTCCTTGCCCACGATCTGGAGGTCCGGCGGCCAGGCCCCGTCCGGCGCGCCCGTGAGGTAGTTCAGCAGCGCGTCGAACCACACATAGACCACATGTTTCTCATCTCCTGGAACCGGAATGCCCCAGTTGATGGTGGTGCGGCTGATGCTCAGGTCCTGGAGGCCGCCTTCGACGAAGCGCTTCACTTCGTTGAAGCGGAAATCGGGCTGCACGAACCCGGGATGGGCCGCGTACCACTCCAGCAGCGGTTTCTCGTATTTGGAGAGCTTAAAGAAGTAGGTCTCCTCCTCGAGTTCTATGAGCTGATGGGCGAGGCCCTGGGCCTGCAGCTCCTTGGCTTGCGTCTCCGTGACGAAGGCCTCGTCGCTCACAGAGTAGAGGCCCTTGTAGGTGGCCTTATAGATGTCGCCGGTCTCCAGAAGCTGCTTGAAGCGCTCCTGCACGACCTTGCGATGGTCCGCGTCCGTGGTCCGGATGAAGCGGAAGTGGGTCATGTCCATCCGCTGCCAGAGATCCGTGTAGTTGGCGACGACCTCGTCCGCCAGCGCCTTAGGCGCGATGCCCCGGGCCGTGGCCGCCTTCTCCACCTTCTGGCCGTGCTCATCCGTTCCCGTGAGGAACCATGTCGTGTCGCCCATCTGCCGGTGGAACCGCGCGATGGCATCCGCCAGCACGGTCGTGTAGACATGCCCGATGTGGGGCCGGTCGTTCACATAGTAGATCGGCGTCGTCAGGTAGAAGGGCTTGGGCACAGCGTGGCTCCGAGCCTTTCAGTCTAACGGGGTTGAACCGCTTTCCAGCAGCTCTGGATGTGGTCGTCCACCAGACCCATGGACTGCATGTAGGCGTACATGATCGTGGGCCCCACGAAGCGGAAGCCGCGCTTCTTGAGATCCTTGCTGAGGGTTTCGGCCTCGGGCGTCACGGCGGGGACCTCCGCGTGGCTGCGAGGCAGGTTCACCTTCGCCTTCCCGCCGATGAAACCCCAGACATAGGCGTCGAAGCTGCCGAACTCTTTCTGGATGGCGAGGAAGGCGTTCGCGTTGCCACGGGCGGAGCTGATCTTCAGTCGGTTGCGGACGATGCCCTCGTCCAGTAGCAGCTTCGCCAGATCCGCATCTGCGAAGCGGGCGACCTTGGAGGGATCGAAACCCGCGAAGGCCTTCCGGTAGGCCTCGCGCTTGCGAAGGATCGTGATCCAGCTCAGGCCCGCCTGTGCGCCCTCCAGGATGAGAAATTCGAAGAGCCGCCGGTCGTTGTGCTCCGGCACACCCCATTCTTCATCGTGGTAGGTCTGGTAAAGGGGATCGTCCCCGCACCAGTGGCAGCGGGGACGGTCCATATTCCCTGCCATCTCAGGCTTCGACGATCGTCGCCTTGACGATGCGGTCATTGGCGCGGATGGCCTTCACCACCTGGATGTCCGCATCGGACACGGTCTGACCGAAGACGGTGTGGACACCATCGAGGTGGCTGGGGGCGCTGCCGTTGCAGATGAAGAACTGGCTGCCGCCGGTGTCCTTGCCCGCGTGGGCCATGGAGAGGGCGCCCAGCTTGTGCTTGTGGGGGTTGCCGGCCGTCTCGCACTTGATCTTCCAGCCGGGGCCGCCGGTGCCGGGCATGCCCTTGGCGCCCTCCTTGGTGTTCGGGCAGCCGCCCTGGATCACGAAGTCGGGGATGACGCGGTGGAAGGCCAGGCCGTCGTAGAAGCCTTCGCCGATGAGCTTGGTGAAATTGGCCACGGTGCCAGGCGCTTCCTTGGGGAAGAGTTCCAAGTTGATATCGCCCTTGCTGGTTTCAAGCTTCACGCGGGTCATGGTTTCGCTCCTTCGTCGAGGGTTCCAGAATAGGGTGCGCCCCCAGGAGCGACAACATGAAGTCCATCCTCTCCCGCCTTCCATTCGTGCTCGCCGCCCCCGCCTTGGTCGCGCAGGGCGCAGGCCTCCAGGGTGGGGGTACGCTCATGATCGGCGCCGAGCGGTATCGTTTCGAGCCTGATTCCCTTAGGGCCAGCAAGTCCGAGGACCCGCAGAAGAGGGCCCTCCAGATCCGCGGCCGCCTCATATCCAGTGACCCGTCGAAAACCCTTGATCTGGAACTCATCGCCCTGGACGCGCGCACCATCTACCGCTTGGATCTGGTTCATCGCGAAGCGGACACCGAAAAGGAGCGCTGGGCCGCCACATTGAAGACCCGGCTGCAGGTAGAGGCCCCCGCGAGTCCCGGTGCCGGCGATCGTGCCACCTTCAGGATCTCAGGCCCGCTGGTCGGCATCGTGGAAGGCCTGCCTCGCCACGTCGTTTGGTCCGGGACCTTCTGGGCGGCCTTCTCCGTAGAGCGGGTGCCCTGATCCGCTCTACCCTGGAAGACTTGGAGCCTCCGATGCACTTTGCCCTTGTCCTGCCTGCCCTCTTGGCCTTGACCCCTGCCACCGCGCCCCAGGCCGCGAAGCACCCGGTCAGGAAGGACGCTGGCACCGTCACCATCGGCTCGGATGTCTACCGGTTCAAGCCCGAGACGCTGTCCGCTTCCGCATCGAAGCCCATGGCCCTCTACCTCAAAGGCCAACTGGTGCCGGTCAAGGGCGGCAAGGCCCTGGCCTTCTCTTTCCAGCTGTTCCGTCCGGGTCCTCTGGGCGGCATGATGCTCGGCCCACGCACCGGCAAGGGTGCGAGCTGGATCGCCACCATCAAGACGAAAGTGGACGCGTCCTATGCGGAGCCGCTCAAGGAGGGCGCGGAGGCCGCCTTCACCCTTAGCGGCCCCCTGATGCGATCCGAAGGCTCGCAGACCACGGAGACGGCCTGGCAGGGACAGATCAAGGCGGCCTTCACATCTGTGCCCTGACGGGAACCTCGTACCCGGCATCGGGACTCTCTCTTCAGCTACCCTCGGAACTGGAGGTTCCATGATCCGCGCCCGCCTGGCCCTGCCCGTCCTTCTGCTGCTCGCTCCGGCCACGGCCTGCAGGAAGATCCCCCTCACTTCGCCTAAAGCGCTCCCAGCGGGAACCCTGGTGCTTCGCTTCAGCCGCGAGCTGAAGGGGAATCTGGAACTTACCCTCGATGATGCGCGCGTCCCTGTGACGATGGCGAAGAAGAAGGGCAATGCCCTCGTCATCACAGGTCTCTCGACTGGCCTGCACCGCTATTTCCTGACTGGTCCCCAGGATGCCTTCGGTCCCGCGGGCGGAGAGGTCTCGCTGCCCGATGACCGTGGCGTCTACGAGGTCGTCCTGGCCCAACGGCTGGATGCGGTGCTCTATGGCAAACCCGCGGCCGCCCTTCCGGCGCAGGCCCAACCCGGCATCACGGCCCGCCTCGAGAAGTGGTGACATGCCCCTGACGGCCCTGGTGCGGCACCGACCGCGGCCCCTGGGCCAGAAGGGCACGCTCATGGCCCGCTGCCTCGCGGCAGGCCTGCCGGTGGCCTCGTCCTGCTCGGGCCGGGGTTCCTGCGCCAAGTGTGTGGTGCGGATCCTCACCGGCTGGAACGCCCTCGCGCTCATGGACGCCCACGAGCTCCGCGTGCTCGCGCGCAACGGCGCGGCCCCGGATGAGCGGCTCTCCTGTCAGGCGCAAGTGGCGGATGCGCGCGCGGACATCGTCATCACGACAGGGTACTGGTGAGGCGCGGACGGTGGATCAGCGGAATCCTGGGCCTGCTCGCCATGGGCACGGCAGGGTTCACAGCCTGGAAGACCCATGCCGTAGCTCACGAACTCGTGGACCCGCCCTTCTACCATCCTCAGCCCTTGGCCCGCGTGGAGGCCACCTACGCGGACCTGGCAAAGGGTGATGGCGCCGACCCCGGCGGCCAGTGGTCTTCGGAATCCGTGGACGGCCTCCAGCTCTGGCGGCTCCACCGCACCAAGCCCGCGCCCGGCGTGGTCCTGCTGTTGCACGGTTTCGGCGATGACCGCTGGGGCACGAGTCCAGCCCTGCGCTGGTTCCCGGAGCTGGACGCGGCGATCTTCACCTATCTGGACCGGGATGATGCCATCCGCGAGGGTCGCGCGGTGCCACCGATCACCTTCGGCATCCGCGAATCAGACGAAGTCGTGACCATCGTCCACCACCTCGAAGCTGAAGGCACACCTCGCAGCCGCATCCTCCTCATGGGCCGGAGTCTAGGCGCCTCCGTGGGTCTGCTGGCACTGGACCGGCTGGAGGCGGAGGGCAAGGGCCCGCTGGCGGGCATCGCGTGGGAGGGACCGCCGGTCAGTTCCCGTGATTTCGCGGAACGGCTCGTGCGCGGACCCCAGGATCGTTGGTGGCATGTCCTCGCCCCACCCATCGGCGCCATGGCCGCCCGATGGGCAGGACATCTCGGTCACTACGATCCGGCACAGACGGACCTGCTCGCGCGATTGCACCGGACCTTCCAGACCCCGGCCCTCGTCTTCCTAGCCACCCAGGACCGGCTCAGCCCGCCACTCATGCAGAGCCGCCTCGCGGATCATTTCGGAATCGTGCAGGTCGTGGCCTCCCCGACCTGGCATCTGCACTGCTCCGAAGTGCTGGGGCCGGATTATGCCAAGGACATCCAGACCTTCACGGAGCGCGCCTTCGGCGGAAAATGAGAAGGGGGCCCGGAGGCCCCCTTCATCGCAAGCCGGAACGGTCTCAATTGCCAGCGCCATCGCCGTAGGCCTGAAGGGCCGCATTGACGAGCTTGGGCGTGAGACGCTGCACCACGGGCTCGAAGACCTTGTTCACCAGCTCCTCGTCGTAGCTCATCTCGGTGCCGGTGCCAGCGACTTCCACCGAATGGTCGGCAACCTTGCCATCGTCGGTCCAGGCGCCCAGGATCTCGCCCGTCTGGATGTCGATGAGGCGGATGTCGAGACGGCCCGTGAAGCTGGCCTTGTGGACATTCACGGAACCCGCCACGGCACCGGCCGTGCTGTCGCCCGTGATCCTGCCCACCAGGGCGCCCACGCCCCAGCCGGTCTTGACGCCGCTCTCCTTGTAGGCGAAGCGGGTCACCTTGCCGGTCATCACGAACTGGACGCCCAGCAGCTTGCCGATCTTGAGCACGGTGGAGGTGTCCACCTCGCCGCTCTGCTGGAACTGGAGCTCGTTGCGGATGTCCTGGAGGCGCTCGCGCTCGATGAGCCGGAGGCGCTTATGGCTGACGGTGACGATCTCGGTGGTGAACAGGTCCCGGAGCTGGTCTGAAATGGTGTCCATGTTGTTGCCCCACCCGCCGAAGCGCCAGCCGGCCCAGCAGCCCGGCGCGGCCTTGAAATCGAGGATGGCCATGCGGGGGCCCGAGGCGGGGGCCGCGACGGCCTTGGAAGCGGCGGAGGCGGGCACGGCTGCGGCGAGCGTGGCGGCCAGCGAAAGGAGCAGGTGGCGGAGCTTCATGAATTTCTCCTGGGTAGTCGGGATCGTATGCGGGAATTCTACTCGTCAATCAGCTTGCTGCGAAGCTCTTTCCCGAGTTTGAAATAGACGACCCGTTTGGGCGGGACCTCGATGCTCTCGCCGCTGCGGGGATTGCGGCCCGTGCGGCCCTTGCGATCCCGCAAGCGGAAGCTGCCGAAGCCGCGCAGCTCGACGCCGTCCCCTTGGCGGAGGGCCTCGATGACGCTGTCGAGGAAGGTCTGCACCAGCAGATCCGCCTCCTTCTTGCCCAGCTCCAGCTTGTCCATGAGGTGTTTGGCCAGATCGGCCTTGGTCAGGGTTTCCACCGAATCCATGGGGGGACTCCTCCGGAGCTGGCTGTGCGTATGGTGCCCCTCAATAAACGCCAAGGGCCGCCCTGGGTCAAGGGGTTGATAGCAAAAGATTTCGATTCGCGCGTGGAATCAGTCCACGAGCCAGTCGAGAAGGAACCGCGGCCCCTCGCCGGAGGGGCCGAAGGGGCGGTAGTCCCGCTCCTTGCTGGACCAGCAGCCGGCCAAGTCCACATGGGCCCAGGAGGCGTTGCCCACGAACTCCCGGAGGAAGAGGCCGGCCGTGATGGTGCCGCCCCAGCGGATGCCGGTAATGTTCTTGAGATCGGCCAGCGGGCTCTTCAGCAGGTCCCGGTACTCCTCCACCAGGGGCAACTGCCAGATGTGCTCGCCCGTGGTGCCGCCGGCCTGGATGAGCCGCTCCACCAGCTTCTGGTCCGTGCCCATGACCGCGTTCACGCCGTCGCCCAGGGCGATGAGCGCCGCGCCTGTAAGCGTGGCGAGATCCACCACATGGTCCGCGCCCATCTCTGAGGCCCAATGCAGCAGGTCGGACAGGACGAGGCGGCCTTCGGCGTCCGTGTTGAGAACCTCCACCGTCTTGCCGCTGCGGGAATGAAGCACATCGCCCGGGCGGTAGCTGTTGCCGTCCGGCATATTCTCCACGAGGCCCATAAGGCCCGTGATGCGCACCGGAGCCTCCACCTGCGCCGCGGCCACGAGCGTGGCTAACACGATGGCGGCGCCCGTCATGTCGTCCTTCATCGTCTCCATGCTGGAGGCGTCCTTGAGACTGAGGCCGCCGGAATCGAAGCAGACGCCCTTGCCTACGAGGACGATGTGGCGCTTGGCGTCCTTGGGCTTGTATTCCAGCTTCACCACCCGCGGCCCCTTGGAACTGCCTTGCCCCACGGCCAGCACGGAGCGGAAGCCGCCCTCGGCCAGCGCCTTCTCATCCAGCACCTCGCAGTGGAGCTTGTGCTGCTTGGCCAGCTTCTGCGCCTCGACGGCAAAAGTCTCGGGGTAGAGATGCCCGGCGGGCGTGCTGGACAGTTCGCGGACCCGGTGGCAGGCCGTCACGCCCGCCTGGATGATGGGCAGATGGCGGCGGGCCTTGCGGGTGTCGTCCCCGTTGGTGAAGACCTCCACATTGCGGAACTTTTTGGCCTCGGGCTTCGCGCCCTTGAAGGCCGTGAATTCGTAATCGGCCAGCAGCGCGCCTTCGGTGGCGGCGATCTGCACGGCGTCGTGGTCCAGGCTCACGGTGGAAGGCGCCAGCACGCCGATGTCCTTCCAGCCTTTCTTGAGGCAGTGTCGCGCGGCCGTGCCCACGGCCTTGCGGATCTTGTTGAGCGTCACCTGCTCCTCATCGCCCAGACCCACCAGGATCATCCAGCGCGCGCCCTTGACGCCGTTGGGGTGGTGGAGGGGGACCAGCTCCTGGTAATCGGCCTTGAAGTCCTGCTCATCCATCACGGCCCGGGCCACCTTGCTCACGGAAAGCGGAAGCCGGTGGCGCTCGCGGCCTGAGAAGACCGGGACGATGAGCGCGTCTCCGGCGAAATCCTTGCCGTTGGCGGAACTGATGTCGACAGTGGGCATGAGGGCTCCTGAACCTGGGATCACTTTAGCGGACGAGATACGGTTTTCGCATGTTTTTTGAACATTATCCAGCTCCAAAGCGCCTCTGGCATCATGGAGCATGGAGCCCCGCCACCGCCGAGACCTGGCCCTGCCCGGCCCTTGGCCCGCCTGCGCCCAAGAGCTGCTAAGAGCCGGATCCAGCTGGCTGCACACCGGCCTTCGGCGGGAAGACGATGAGGGCGGCGACCTGCTCATCCTGCCCGGCGGTCCCATCCTCGCGTCCCACTGGGATTCCGGTGCATGGGGGACGACGCTCGACGGCGTGGCCGTACCTGGATCGCCGTGGGAGGCCCTGGAAGCCCATCTCCACCTCGGCCCCTGGATCGGCGCCGCCACCTATGAACTGGCCTGTGTCGAGGCGGACCTGCCGCACAAGGCACCAGACGATGGCGTGCCCGGTATGCACTGGCAGGCCGCCCGCAGTGCGATCCGCGTAAAGGAGGGCCGCGCGGAACTCTGGGGCTTTGAGGAGACTCCGCCCTCCGTTCCAGATCTCGGGGCCACTTGCGCCCTCGGCCGCGCTCGCGGGGCTCTCCACCCGCGCTGGGATGAGGTCACGCACCGCGCTGCCGTGGAAACCATCCGGGACCTCATCCGCGATGGGGCCTTCTATGTGGCCAATCTCTGTATGCCTTTCGAGAGTCCTCTGGAAGGCGATCTCATCACCCTGGCCCTGGCGGCCTTCCGGAAGGCGAAGCCGCCTTATGGGGCCCTCCTCGATCTGGGCGGCCGCCATCTGCTCTCCCTCTCCATGGAGCGCCTGCTGTCCCGTCACGGCGACCGGCTGCGTGGTGAACCCATCAAGGGGACTGTGCCCCTCCTGGGCGATGAGGCTCTCGATGCGGCGGCAGGCGCGGCCCTGCGAGCGGATCCCAAAGAGCGGGCGGAACACGCCATGATCGTGGATCTCGTGCGCAACGACCTGGGCCGCGTCTCGGCCGTGGGCAGCGTGGCGGTGCCCCGGTTCATGGAAGTGGAGCGCTTCCCCACCGTGCAGCACCTGGTGAGCCGCGTGGAGGCCGTGGCGCGGCCTGGTCTGGGCCTCACGGAACTGCTGCGCTCGGCCCTCCCCGGCGGCAGCGTGACAGGCGCGCCGAAACACGCGGTCTGTGGCCATCTCGCGAAGGCCGAAGCCGCCCCGCGCGGTTTCTATTGCGGCGCCCTCGGCTGGATCGGAACCAACGGCGATCTTGATCTCGCCCTGCCCATCCGCACGGCAGAAGTGGCAAGCGGCCGTCTCACCTACTGGGCCGGAGGCGGCATCACGCTGCTCAGCGAGCCGGCGAAGGAATGGCGTGAGCTGGAGATCAAGACCCGCGCGATCGCGGCGATCCTAAAGTCCTAAGCCGCGCTGCCGGCGCGCTTGAGAAGTTCCTCGAAGCGTTCGAAGAGGTGGGCGCGGGGGCCTTTCGGGACGCGCTTCAGCCTCATGCCTGCCTGCTCCGGCGTGCGGCCGCCCTTCTTCTGATTGCAAGAGAGGCAGCAGCCCACGAGGTTCTGCCAGGTGTTCTGACCGCCCTGGCAGAGCGGGATCACATGATCCACGGTGGTGGCCTTGTGGTGGCAGCCCTCGTACTGGCAGACATGGCCGTCGCGCTTACGCACCCGGCGCTCCAGGCGGCCCATGAGGAATTTGCTATCGCTGCACGCGGCGGCGTGGGGGAAGACGATGAGCTCGATCACATGCTCCAGTTCCCGCTTGCGTTCCAGGCTGGCGGCGTCCAGCACCCAGGCGCGCCCGGCCGCGATGGCCCGGATGGCGTGGCGGCGGGAGCATTCCTGCATGGGGACATAGTTCCGGTCCACGGCGATCACCTCGCCAGGTCCGTGCCTGTCCCTGCGGTTCGACATCGGTCGCCTCGCGCCGGAAAGCCTGCTTCCTGCGCTGTTTGTATCAGAAAGCCGTGAAAAGTCAGCTTTCTTCTGAGTCCGCGCCTTCCATGCCCAGCATGGCCTGGGCTTCGGCCTCGGGCAGAGCCTCCACTTTCCGGAGCTTGCCTTGGAGCAAGCGGCTGCGCTCCGAGGCCGTGCCCAGCTTGGACTTGGCCTCGTCCAATTTCTTGTCGAGGGCGTCGAGGGCCTCCCCGAATTTGCCGAACTCGGTCTTGATGGCGCCCAGCGTCTTCCAGACTTCTCCGCTCTGCTTCGTGATGGCGAGCGTCTTGAAGCCCACCTGCAGGCTGTTGAGGAAGGCTGTGAGCGTCGTCGGCCCCACGATCGTCACCTTGCACTCCCGCTGCAGGCGTTCCAGCAATCCGGGGCGGCGGAGAGCCTCGGCGTAGAGCCCCTCGAAGGGCAGGAAGAGCAGCGCGAAATCCGTGCTGTGGGGCGGCGCGATGTATTTGTCGCGGATGTCGCGGGCCTGGCCCAGCAGGCGGTTCTCCAGGGCCTGCGCGGCGCGCTCGACGGCCTGCAGGTCGCCCGCTTCGTAAGCCTCCATGAGGCGCTGGTAGTCCTCCGTGGGGAACTTGGCGTCCACCGGGAGCCACACCGTCTCGCCGTCCACGGGCCCCGGCAGCTTCACCGCGAACTCCACGATCTCATTGGAGCGGGGGCGGATCTTCACATTGGCCGCGTACTGGGCG
>Ga0210400_10000512_pt1 | contig 43079 bp, 39 predicted proteins | sample IncBWH26MmetaG_FD_155456 | JGI IMG/M metagenome (GOLD analysis project Ga0210400, IMG submission 155456) | Forest soil microbial communities from Barre Woods Harvard Forest LTER site, Petersham, Massachusetts, United States - Inc-BW-H-26-M | ecosystem: Environmental > Terrestrial > Soil >... | reverse complement strand
TTTTACTGCTGGCTACGAAGCGAGCCGTTTGTCTGCCGTTCTCAGTCGAGGAGAAAATCTCACATGAAACGCCGCACATTCATCGGAACATCCGTCGCAGCAACACTCGCCGCAAAAACTTCCTGGGCCGCCGCGTTCCCCAAATCCGTCAAGCCCATCGGCGTTCAGCTCTACACCGTCCGCGACGCCATGAAGTCCGATTTCGAAGGCAGCATCGCCAAGGTCGCCGCCGTCGGTTACAAAGAAGTCGAATTCGCCGGCTATTTCGACCACTCTCCCAAGGACATTCGCGCCATTCTCGACAAGAACGGCCTTACTGCCCCCTCCTGCCACGTTTCGTACACCATACTCGAAAAATCCTGGCCCGAAGCGCTCGAAGCCGCCCACACCATCGGCCACAAACTCATCGTCAACCCCTGGATCGAAGCCGAGCAGCGCAAATCGCCCGATGGCTGGAAACGCGCCGCTGAACTCTTCAACAAGTGTGGTGAGTCCGCCCACAAGGCCGGTATCCAGTTCGCCTATCACAATCACACATTCGAATTTCAGCCAGCGGAATCTCTCGACGGCAAACTTCCCTACGACTATCTCCTCGCCAACTGCGACAAGAACAACGTGAAAATGGAACTCGATCTCTGCTGGATCTCCGTCGCTGGAAAAGATCCCATCGCCTATTTCAACAACAATCCCGGCCGCTTTCCCGCCGTTCACGTCAAGGACATCAAGCAGCTTCCCAAGCCCGAAGATGCCCCCACCGCCGGCCCTGACAAACAAATGGCCTTCCTCACCGAAGTCGGCAGCGGCATCATCGACTGGAAAAAAATCTTCGCCAACTCCGGCAAAGCCGGAATCCAGCACTATTTCGTCGAGCACGATAATCCCAGCGACGCATTCGCCAGCATCAAGGCCAGCTATGACTTCTTGAGCAAGCTCAACTACTGACTCGTCGCAACGGACTCGTGAATTTGTTTTGGGTTTTGTTTCTGAGGTGTCAAATGAACGTAAGAAGATCCCTTGCGCTAATTGCTTTTATTGCGCTTGGCTCTGTCGCCGTTTCTCTTTCCACGCGTGCCCAATCCGGCGAATGGAAACAGCTCTTCAACGGAAAAGATCTCACCGGCTGGAAACATGTCGGCCCTGGCGGCGTCGCAGTCGAAGACGGCCTCATCAAAACTCACGGCGGCATGGGCCTCACCTACTGGACCGGCGGAAAAATCGGCAACTGCAAACTTCGCGTGATTTACAAAATGCGCGATTTCAATGACAACTCCGGCGTCTTCATCCGCATTCCCATCGAGCCGCGTGAAGAATGGATGCCCGTCCACTACGGCTACGAAGTCCAGATCGATAATCATCCCGAAACTTCCAACGAAGATGAATACCACGTCACCGGCACGCTTTATTCGCTCACTAAACCACTCGCAAAACCCGGCAAGCCAGGTCCCGAGTGGAACACTATGGAAATCACCATCGACGGCCCGCACACCGTCGTCGTTCTGAATGGCGTCAAAGTCACCGACTACACGGAAGGCCAGCCGGTTCCCGAACGCAAATTCGATTTCGAACCGCAGCGAGGCCCTCGTCCCAACGAAGGCTGGTTCGGCCTCCAAAATCACAGCGACAACGACATCGTATTTTTCAAAGAAGTCAGCATTCAGGCATTGAAATAATTTGCAGGCTCTTGTAGCGGCGACTTTACGTCGCCAGGTCTTTTTTGGTTTTGACTTTCTTTCTCGGAGGCACCAATGAAAAACGACTTCACTCGCCGTCAATTCTTAAAGCGCTCCGCAGGATTCGCCGGCGCCGCCACCATCGCACCAAAACTCCTCACCGATCCCAATCCAATTCCATCGCGCGGCACTTACGTTCCACCAAGCGACCGCGTCCGTTTCGGCATTATCGGCATCGGCATGCAAGGCTCCGCCCTTCTCACCAACGCCATCACTCTTCCGGGCGTTGAGTGCGTCGCCGCCGCCGATCTCTGGGACGGCCGCCACACGCTCGCCAAAGAAATCACCGGCAAACCCAATCTCTTCACCACGCGCAAATATCAAGAACTCCTCGACAACAAAGATATCGATTGCATCGTCGCCGCCGTTCCCGATCACTGGCACAAGCGCGTCGTCGTGGACGCCACCGCCGCCGGAAAAGATATCTACTGCGAAAAACCCATGTCGCACACCGCCGCCGAAGGCGTGGACATGGCCAACGCACAGAAAAAAACCGGACGCATCGTGCAAATCGGTTCGCAGCGCGTCAGTTCCGTCATCTGCGCCAAAGCGAAAGAAATGATCGCCGCAGGCGCCATCGGCAAAGTCACCCTTATCGAGGGCACGCTAGGCCGCAACGACCCAACTGGCGCGTGGGAATATCCGCCGCCGCCAGGCCTCTCCCCGCAAAATTTCGATTGGGACACCTGGCAGAGCGGCGCAACGACTCGTCCCTGGGATCCGGACATGTCGCCGAAATGGTTCGCACGCTGGCGCTGCTGGAAGGAGTACGGCACCGGTGTCGCCGGCGATCTTCTCGTCCACCTCGTCTCCGGCATGAACTTCATGATGGGCTGGAACGAGCCGCCGAAAAAAGTCATGGCGCTCGGCGGCATCATTCGCTTCCCCGATGGCCGCAACATGCCCGATGTTCAAGCCGCACTTTACGAATACGCTTCCGCCGCTGGCGCGCCGGTTTATCTTCGCCTCAATCTCGGCTGCGAAAATCCCGAAACATATCGCTTCCAGGGTTCGCACGGAATTCTCGAAGTCACCGAGTTCGGCCTCGCTCACTATCCCCAATCCGGTGAAGATACTGCACCGAGTTATTACACCTACGGCTATCCCAACGCGATGCGCGAAGCGTACTTCAAGCAGTGGCACACCGAGCACGATCCGCAGATTGGCAAAGAGCCGCTGTTTGAAAATTACGTGTACAAGGGCAATGACTTCGACGACGTAAAGCCGCACCTCTGGACTTTCTTCTCCAGCGTCAAATCGCGCAAGCCGCTCACCGAAGATGCCATCTTCGGCCACAACGCCGCGCTCGCATGCCACATGGCCAACGAGTCCTACTTCCGCGGCGGTGTCGCCGTCACTTGGGATGCCGCCTCCAGCACCATCAAATCCTGATTCTCCTGGGAACGCCGATCTCCAGATAGGCCCTCTTCCGCTTGTCTTGAAACGGGTGCCCTCACTGGCGCCCGTTTCTTCTGCTCAGCCCCCAGCACACCTGTCATTTCGAGCGGAGTGGCCCAGTTTTTTCTTGCGTGCGGTTTCTGCACGCTGGGCCACGGAGTGAGAAATCTCTCTTCGATCTAAACGATATGCACCCAACATCGTAAAAGCGGACAACTCGATTTTTCTTTCCCACCCTACCGCCACGCCAGCGCCCGCAAAACTTCCTTCTTCGCGTCGCCCGCCTTCTCCTCCTGCGAAACGTGTGCCACAAACGCATTCAACAAATACGTGTCGTTCTCAAAACTCTGCAAACCCTCTAACTTTGGCGGACTATCTTTCCAAACGGCGCGGTCCGACCGATTCATCTCCACCAGCCATTCTCTAAATCCCGCCAAATCAAAATTCGCTCGCCCTGCCATGGCCGCCATCACATTCGCCAGCCGGTCCTGCTCTCCATACGAAAAAATCACAGTCGCCGTTTCCAGCCGTCCTCCCACCGCCCTCAGCACCGCCGCCTGATCGTGTTTAGTGAAAAGCGGATGCTGCGTCAGCGCCGCCAGCAAATCCGCCGTGTGCGCCGTCGCGTGGATCCATCCTTTTTTCTCGTCGAAGCCGCGCAAATCCTTCTCTTCCCGCAAATAGCCCAACGCCGCTTCCAGCAATTTGCGATACCTGTCCTCTCCTAAGAACGGGTTCTTCAACTCTCGCTCCGCTATCGTCGAAAGACACAGCGCCGAAAACGATCGCACAAAAATCGTGTCTGTCCCGTTTTCGCCAATTCCCGCTTTCAAATTTCCACGCCACTCCTCTTCAAACGCCAAAAGTTCTTCCTTCGAAAACACATCCTTGTGCAAAATCCACTCCGCCAAAATCGAATACGCAAAATCGTCGCGCAATTCCGAATCGCTCAGCTTCAAATACCCGCTCAATTCCTTCGCCAACACAATCGCCTTCGCTCCTTCAGGAACGTTGTAATGATTCGCCTGAATCGCCTTCCAATACTCCCGTCCATGCGCACCCTGCCCGCAAGCCGCCCCCACCGCTCCCAAAATCACCAATAAAAGAACTATCGCCCGCGTAACCCCAGTCTTCCCCATCACCCCTCCGGTTGTAGGGCCCGCTTTCTAAAGCGGGCCGCTGCCGCGCCACCCTGGCTTATCCAACTCGCCCGCCTTCCTTAGACGCGCCCCCGCCCCGTTCCTCTCCGCCGCAAAATCCAATAACGGTCAGCTTGCCCGCTTCTGCTCGCTTCAGGAGGTGCGGGCTTTAGCCCCCACATCCAGCACGGAGCAAAGCGGGCTTCAGCCCCTGAAGAAAGATTCGGTACCCTCAACGGAACATTGCTCCCTGCTTCGGCGTATCTTTAGGCAGTTGAACCTTGAGTGGAGGTGTATTCCCATGAAGACCATCCCAGGCAAATCTCTGCTTCCCTCACTTTGCGCCCTGGCACTGATCGCTCTTCCATCCGCCGCTGGAAGCGACAAAACCGATATCTCCGAACGTGGCGTCCCTCACTTTGAAGCGCCCATCCCGCCAGGCGCCCACGTTGCCCTTCACCTGCGCTCCGGCGACATCCGCATCGTCGGCTCCGAAAATGGAAAACTCACCGTAGACATCTCCGGAAAAAATAAGAACAACATCGACGACCTGCGCTATCGCCTCATCAGTTCCGGCAACAACGCCGAACTTCACGTAAGCGGCGGTCCGCGCAATGACCTCAACATCGAAGTCCACATCCCCCGCAATTCCGAACTCTACGCACGCATCTCCGCGGGCGATGTCACCATTGAAAACATCATCGGCAGCAAAGACGTCGAACTCCACGCCGGCGATCTCACCATCAATGTCGGCAATCCACAGGACTATTCAAGCGTCGAAGCCTCCGTCAACGCCGGCGACATTTCCGCCGCTCCCTTCGGCGAAGAACACGGCGGCCTCTTCCGCTCGTTCCACAAATCCGGCCCGGGCAAATTCACCCTCTACGCCCACGTCGGCGCCGGCGACCTAACGCTCCGCTAACGCTGCCTCTCTCTTGGTTTGTGTAGGGCCGGCGCTTTAGCGCGGCCGTCTTGCCGCGAGGCCCTCAGAAACAATGCCGTTTCAACGTTCGCCATCCCCGCCCCTCCACAACTGTCATTCCGCGGGCGATGTCTGCCCGCGGAATCTGCTTTTCTTCTGCCCGGCCTACACGACGAGCCGAGCAGGGTTAGGTCTGGCATTTTGCAATCTGCCTGATTGCGGCCGCCAGCCCTCTGTCCACTTTGCTTCTGCGGCTAGGCACGATTTAGCCTCGTTTATCCTGAGCGAAGCCGAAGGGCGCTAAGCGAGCAAGGAAAAAGACTCGCTCTTTCTTCCTCGATCCGCGCACCCTGCCACTCTACCCCTTTCCTCTCACCACCTTACGCAATTCCAGTTCGAATGCTCATTTTTCACCATTCGAATTGATTACTCATTATAAATATATTGACATATCAAACTTTTCATGCTACCATGCCATGTGAACCTCGCGCCTCATCTCCAATTTCCTTCGGCCTCACATGTCTCCTCGCTGAATTTCTGCTGTAAGTCCTGTATTTGCCACTCTTACGAAAACAACCGGGGTACACCCAAACTATTCCCAAAATGGAACACACCGGCTCTGCCGGAAAGGAACTGCTATGAAAACTAAATCACTTACACCCGATTCCGCCTCAACGCCTCACTGCACTCATCGCACACCCTCCGGCCGCTTCTGCCGTTTGCCTGTCGCGGAGCCTCGCACCTCACTCTGCTTCCGCCACGCTTTCGACCGCAAACGCCAAACCGATGCCGCCGATATCGCTTCCGCCCTCACCGGCGACTGCGATGATTTCCAGACCGCCGCCGGAATCCATCATTCCCTTTCCGAGCTCTACCGCCTCCTCGCCGAGGATCGTATCTCCCCGCGTCGCGCCGCCGTCCTCGCTTACATCAGCAATCTCCTGCTCCGTACGCTTCCCGCCGTGCACCAGGAACTCGATCCTTCTCTCAACGATTCCCATACCATCAGCATCGACTTCGGCGACCTTCCTCGCCCCAACCGGAATGCCGTTGCGGCAAAACCGAGTGAACCAACAAAAAATGACACGCTCGAAACTGTGCCGGCATGACCAAATTCGCAAAAGCCGGAGTAGAATGCGCCAAAGCCCAACGATGTGAGGATGGAAAAACATGAGTGCCAAAACAAGAAAAGTCATGCTCAGTCTCGGTATCAGCCTCGATGGCTATATCGCCCGTCCGGACGGCTCGGTGGATTTTCTCTTCATGCCGAAGGACTACTCCATGGGTCCCTTTTTCAAAACTATCGACACCGCCGTCCTCGGCCGCAAAACCCACGATGACGGTCTGAAAATGGGCGGCTCGTTCGGTGGCTCCATAAAATATTTTGTTTTCTCCAGAACCATGCCACCCGGCGAACGCAACAACGTCACCTTCACAAACGCTTCACCAAGCAGCGTCATCGCCGCAATTCGCCAGAAGCCCGGAAAAGATATTTGGCTCATGGGCGGCGGCGAACTGATTCGCGATTTTCTGAAAGAAGACCTGGTCGACGAACTCCACATCGGCGTCGTCCCCGTTCTCATTGGCGAAGGCATTCCGCTTTTTCCAAGCGGATTCCCGCAACGCGAATTCGATCTGGTGGAAAATAAATCGTATTCTCGGGGGATGATCGCTCTGAAGTACGAACGCGCCCGGACAACAAAGCAGAAGAAAAAGAAGAAAGCGCATTAATCAAAAACAGGGGCTCACGGCATGCCGCGAATTGAACGAGTACTGGAGACGGCGCTATACGTCGAAGACATCAGTCGTGCAGTGGATTTTTATCAGCGCGTCTTAGGATTTGGCGTGCTGGCCAGATCGGGGGAACCGGAACGGCTGGCAGCCATGGACATGGGCGGTGTGCACGTCCTTCTGCTGTTCAAGGCTGGAGCCACAGCGAACGACGTCAACATCCCCGGCGGAAGAATTCCCGGTTTCGACGGCAGCGGCAACGGGCACGTCGCCTTTCCGATCGCCGCCGAAGAACTGGACGCCTGGGAGAAACAGCTCGCAGAAAAAGGAATTGCCATCGAAAGCACCGTCAAATGGGAGCGCGGCGGCCAAAGCATCTATTTCCGCGACCCGGATGGAAACCTGCTGGAACTCGCGACGCCCGGTGTCTGGGCCACGTACTAAAAAGACGCGGTGCGAAGAGACAACTAGAAGTTCTCATAACTGGGATAAACTTTTTTCATGACCCATTCAGACCAACAGCCTTACGTCACACTCGATACGAACTGGACTGGCCGCCCCAAATCCATCGCCGCCGTCCTCATTCAATCGGACGGCGTAAACGCGCTCATCGATCCCGGCCCGGCATCCACGCTCGAAACTCTGCGTGCCGAACTCGGCCGCAACGGCGTGCGCGTTCAGGATCTCAACACGATTCTTCTCACCCACATTCATCTCGACCACGCCGGCGCGGTCGGATCCCTCGTCAAAGAAAATCCAAAGCTCTCCGTCTTCGTCCACGAATTTGGCGCTCCGCGTATCGCCGACCCCTCCAAACTTCTGGCAAGCGCGCGACGGCTCTACGCCGAACAAATGGATATTCTTTACGGCGATGTCCTCCCTGTGCCGGAAGAAAATCTGCGGCCACTCGCAGGCGGTGAAACCGTCAGTATCGGCAAACGCGATTTTGAAATTCTTTACACGCCCGGCCACGCTTCGCATCATTTGACGTTTTGGGACGCGCAAGACAGAACGGCATTTGTGGGAGACGTCGGAGGAATCACCGTCGAGGGCGACTCGTTCATCATGCCCGCAACTCCACCGCCGGACATTGACCTCGAACTGTGGAACAAATCACTCGACGCAATCTCGGCGCTCCGGCCTGCAAGACTCTTCTTGACCCATTTCGGCTATCAGCACGATCCAACCGCGCACATCGCGGCTTACCGGAAAAAACTGGCGGAGTGGAGCGGCCTGGTGAAATCTTTGCTCGAAAACGGAGAAAGCGAAGAAGCCGCCGCAAAGGAATTTGTGGAAGCCGTCGCCGCGGAAACCAAACGCGATGTCTCCATCGCTTCCGAAGCCGACCACTACATTTTCAACGGCGGTCTGTATCTTTCCTGGCTGGGCCTGTTGCGCTTCACAAAGAAACAAAAGGAGAAATCTCAGGCGGCTACTTGAGCGCCTGCAGCGCGGGCTCCAGCCAGGAAAAAAGAATTTCGTTGATCGCCGGAAACTGCGCGGCCAAAAGGCTCAAGACCGGGATGGCTCCGGCGGAAATAAATTTTATCCAGAAATCCCAGCCCAGTTCTCCCGCACTCGTCTCCGTGAGGCGGCTGAGGATCGCGTCGCGGTGCATTTGCGAGTAAACGTAACCGACGGCCAGCCCGAGAACAACCAGCGCGACGACGGATATCGCCTGCAACGCCGGATGAGGCTCAAATGGATAAACGGTGATCGAACACAACAGCAGCACGTACATTCCGACGGCGCTGTATACGAGAGTGCGCATTCGTAAAAGCGCGCTCACAAGAAAATTTACGTAAACCAGCGAAACATATTCTTCCGCAAGCAGTTGGCTCAGCCCCGGAATGGGTTTTTCTTTTCGTGGATCATCGGAAGCGACAAGTTCAGACGCATGACTCCAGGAATCGCACAGATATTCCTTGATCAGGAGACCGGCGGCCTTGGCGATCGAAAGTTGGAGATCTTCAACACAAAGCAGGAGCGCATCCAATTCATCTTGCCGTGCTTTGTCATGCTTCAGGATCAGCAGCGAACGCCAATTCCATTTCTTCTTTTCAGCGGGTTTCGCCTTGCTGGAATCGGATTGCGGCGAAAGGGCAGGCAGAATATTTTTGTAGCGGTCCAAAATTTTGTCGCGCTTGTCGAAGACTTCCAAAATCGCGCCGTGAATTGGATCGTCTTTGGCAAGGCATTCGCCGCGATTTCCAGAGTGCAATGCCGCGTGAAGTCTCTCCAGATTTTCCATCGCACGCGAGAGGACGCGGTACGACTCGCGCAGCGTGCTTCCTCCAGGATTCCAAATCGGCTTCCAGGAAAAACCTTTCAAGCGCGAGAACGCTTCGCGAATTGCTTTGCGGTCGAGTCCAGAAAGAATCTGCTGTGTTTCCAGCCAGGTCCGCACCAGCTTCAGCATGGTTGCTAGAAAAGTCCAGGTGAGAACAGCCAGCACTACCGTAAATCCCCAGTCATATGCAGTGCCTTCAATGGTCTGAACAGGATGGCCGTAATCAAGAAGTGTGAACACAATCACGGCAAGAGCGATCAGCGGCGCAATCTGCCACAAAGACGCGGAAAGCGGATACGCAGTTTGTCGAAGGCGTTCCCCTTCCGTGTCGGAAATGCGGTAAGCGTCCCTCGGAAGATCTTGCCGGTGAGGAAGACGCGGGCGGCGGAGATCGACGAGAGAAACTCCGCGAAGACTCATCCAGAACCACCAATAAAATGCCGCTGCCAGCAGCAAAACGGGAAGCACGGGAGAAACACCGGAACCATAATGCAAAACTCGAGTGGACCAATACACCCGATGATAGCGAAGAAATTCCACCGGCGCGGATACCAGCAAAATCTGCGCACAGGTGAGAAGCAAGACGAGCCATGAGAAAGCAGCGGCGATTTTTGGCGCGTGGCGCCACTTCTTCAAATCCCAGGCAGTGGCCAAAGTAAAAGCGGGAAGAGGCATCCAGAGAAGCAACGCCCAGAAAGCGCCGCCGGTCCACGTACCGAGGAGAATGCGCGTGCACATTACGAGTGTGAATGCCGACGACAAACACAAAGCACCCATGGCAAGAATCACGGCTCCGCGAGATTCGCCCTTTTCTTTTGCTCGGTCCGGCGGAGTAGCTCTGGCAAATTGTGCCATCGCTTCAGAATCGGAAAGGATGGTTCCTTTTGCACTAAACCAAGTTTGAATCACCATAATGAGGAGGCAAAGATAGTAAGCAATGCGCCAGGCGCCCGGCGTGTGCATCTCCTCTGGATCTGGTGGTGCTGGACCCGCCGAAACGGACTTAAGAGTGGTTTTGGAAGATCCTTTTGGAGAAAAAGTGGTCACGGGTAATTCGGAATCGGCGTCGGTCAATTTTTCAGGCGTTATCCCAACAACGGGCCAGAATCCATCGCGGCCTAGCAAGGTGAGCCAGAGCAGCGGCCGCAGCACGGGTTGGAAAATTTTTTGGCCGTCTTGAAGAACCGGGCCGCCGTAATCGGCGTAAGGCGCCGAGGGAATCTGCGAGTCTTTGGCGCAATACTTCGGCCATTCTTCTGAAGGAAGATCTGCGGCGCTTAGGAGACCGGCCATGGCATTGAACGTTCCTTCGCTGAGACTACTTACAAAAATTCTGTCTTCATGGGACGAAGGAATCACATCAGACGGCCTGATGAGGCGATCGTTAAGGCCAGGAAGCAGCGGATATGTGTTGATGCCGATGACGCCGTGGAGAAGCGAATCTTCTTCACGGGCGCTGAGAAGATCGGGGGTAGTCACGACGATTCTGCCCTGGGGATACGATTCGCGAAGATACCGGGCGAGAAATAGTTCATCGAGAGGATCGGTTGCGAACAAGACGATGAATTTGGAGTGATGTTTTTGGAGAGAAGAGATGATGCCGAGCATTACCGCTTCTTGAGAAAGCGTGGACTGCGATGGCGCATAGGGTGCAACGGTATCGTCATCGCTGCCCGTTTCGCCGAGATCCAGAGGAAGAGCGGAGACGCCAGGACCAACCGGAGTACTGGATTTGGTTTGCGACGATGCCGCAACCTGGCGCTGATACGCCGCGCGGAATTGAGAGATCTCGCGCGGAAAATGCAAATGTAGCGTGTTCTGATAATCGCGTGCGGTTAGTCTCTTTTCGCAAATAAACAACCAACAAGATTCGGCTTGTGGCGATTCGGGTTGAGGGTGAGGGGAGTCCTTTGTAGTGGCGGGCTTTTCTCTGGCGAAAGAAGCGGAGATATTGCCATAAGCGGTTTCATCCTCCGAGAGAACAGCGACTTCCTCCGGTTTGTAACCGCGACTGAATGCGAATTCCAGGAATTGCACAAGAAGGTAATCATCGTTTTCGGAAAATGACGCGAATTGTCCGTGGCCGTTCAAGCTGGCGGCGAACTCCTGCGCGGAAGAACCAGTTACAGTTCCGCTGTAGATGAAGGAAACGGCGGGGGAATTTTGTTCCAGCTCGAATCGAAGCGAGGAGAGAGAACCGGAAAATGATGGACCGAGAATCAGCAACGGAAAATGATCCGGAGAAGAATTGGCGGGGCCGGTAGCGCGAATACTTGCGACGATGTCGCGAGCTTTTTCGAACTGAGCCTTGCGAATTCCACTGGTTGGAGTTTCTCCGACGACCCAAACAAACAAAGGAGCTTCTTGTTCCGTTGCCAGTTGGAGCGCAGCTGTTTTCTTCGGTCCGGCGGTTTCTTTTTCCAGCGCTTTAATGGCTGCTTCGATCCGCACACGCCGCCGGGCAGAGCCTTCGCGAAAGATGAGCAGGCCCGGATTTGCCTCGCGATCCACGCGCGCAGCCTCGGTTTTTGCACGAACATCCGCGTCTGGTGACTCGGGATGTTGCTCCCGCTCCCAGGGAAGAATGGCGCGATCGAATTCGTAGCCCTGCTTTTGGGCCGCGATTTGCAGAGATTCAATGCTGCGATCAAAGAAGAGAGCAAGTTGAGTGTGAATGGGATCGGGGAGAATGGCGATTACGTGAGTGGAGTGCAATCGAGCCTGACTGGGGACTCCCCAAAATTGGGCCAGTTCCGGGTCAGCAGTCTTCTTCTCGCTATTGAGGGTTCCAAATGATTCGCGAATGTTGCGTTCGATGTCTGCCTGGTACCCGATGCGTGATATTGCTGGTACGGGAGTGGCTTTTGTTGGTGCGTGCGATTTCTTGATTCCGGCAGACCGAGAACTTTCCTGTTTGCTGAGTATAGAAGCAGGGGCAGGAACTCCAATCCGTAAAATACCGCCGACGAAGAGGAGTGCAGCCAGGATGAATCCGCTTCGCTTCATTTCCGGGTTACCAAATGCCGCGCCATGGTCTCCCGAGGAAAGGAAGACTCTTATGCAGGCAGGAATTATTGGCCGGGCTAGTTAGACTCAAAGGAGGCTCCGCTGTTCCTTCCACATCCAGCCGAAGATGTTCCAAGTTCACCGAATGTGCGAGGTGTGATGGGTAGTGAGATGGGGCTAGATTTCGTTACAAACTAATAAGGAAGCAGCTGCGAAGGGATCTACAGTTTTTGCGAGGGAACGGTTCTAGGATTTACTCGGGCGACTCGGACGATTCCGATGCAGGTGGCTGAGTGACCGGTTCGGCGGAGGGCTCGCCCGGCGTTTCCAGACGGGCGGACAGAGTCTCCACAAGCAAGTCCACGAGTTTTTTAGCGGCGGAGCCGTCGGGATCCTTGTCAGGGTTGTATTGAGTGATCGTAAGGCCGACGAGGAAATTGCTGCGGACAGCTTCCGTGAGCGCTGTGCGGACGTCGGTAAAGGGCATGCCGCCTTCGGCTGGAACGTTTACAGCCGGAAATTCGTGATTCGAGATGAGGTCGGTGTCCAAGTGGACGACGTACTCGCGCGAATCGGCATGAAGATGCGTGAGTGCGTCTTTCGCTGCGGCTGCCGCGGATTTGCGCTGAACATCTACGGCAAGCATATGGCGCATAGGGGAACGCGCGAGAAATTCCTGTTCAGGCGGATCGAGGCGTTCGACACCGAAAAGATAAATATCCGGCTCACGAACAAGAGGAGGTTCGCCCCAGAAGCGGACGAGTTCGGGCGCGCCTTTGCCAATGATGCCAGCGACCACCATGCCGTCGATTCGGCCAGAAGGAGTGGTCGCGGGAGTGTTGAGATCGGCGTCGCGGTCCATCCAGAAAAGATTGAGGTGTTTGTAGTAACGACGGGCGGCGGTGAGAAGGCCGATGGTTTGGGCACAATCGCCGCCGAGAACGAGGACGAGAGCGCCACTCTTTACGGCAACCTCGGCGCGCGTTTTGAGATCGCTGAGTCCGGCGACAATTTCGGTGACGTTGCGGGCGCGACGGTGTTCGTCGTCATCAGCGAAAAGGCGGGGGGCGCAATCGCCGTGGTCGATGATTTCGAAACCGGCGGATTGGAGGCGTTCGACGAGGCCAGCGGCACGCAACGCTGCCGGAGCTTTTTCACTACCCGGCAAAAACGCTGCTGCGCTCGATGGCGCGCCAATCAAGGCAATCTTCTTCAGCTGACGGGCTATTTTGACCGCCAAGAGTCTCTCCTGAAGTTTGCGTTAACAGGCCCGGGACCGCGGCCGGATGATCCCCTGTTGCAGACTACAATTACAGAAACTCTTTTCTTCGTCGCACTAACGGCCGGCTTCAGAAAGCCGGCCCTACAAAACCTTTGTTAGCGGCGCGGAGCAGGCGCGATAGTGGCAAGCTCCGGAGGCAGCGTGAAGCGAACGTCTTCGCGAATCAGATCGAGATCGCGTTGATCCGTAAAACCGTGCTCGGCGAGCCGCTGACTGACCTGTTCGACCAATACTTCGGGAGCCGAGGCTCCCGCCGTGAGTCCAACGCTTTTTACACCTTCCAGCCACATCGGATCAATATCCGTGGCGGAATCGATCAGAGCCGCTTTGACGCCGCGGCGCTCAGCAACTTCCACGAGACGGTTGGAATTGGAACTGTTTTGCGAGCCGACGACGAGAATAAGGTCGACGTCCTGCGCGACTTGTTCGACTGCGTCCTGGCGATTCTGCGTTGCGTAGCAAATGTCATCGCTCTTGGGACCGACGATTTTCGGAAACTTCTGGCGAAGGCGGGCGACGATTTCCTGGGTATCGTAAAGGCTGAGCGTTGTTTGCGTGAGGAACGCGAGTTTGTCGGGATGCTCGACTTCCAGAGCGTCCACGGCTTCGACGGAATCGACGACGATGGTTCGGTCGGGAGCTTCGCCGGAGGTGCCGATAATTTCCTGATGGTCCTTGTGGCCGATAAGGATGATGGTCTTGTCTTCACGAGCAAACTTGAGCGCTTCGAAATGAACTTTGGTTACGAGCGGGCAGGTTGCGTCAATGACTTTCAGGTTGCGCGCTTTGGCCTCTTCGCGGACAGGGGGTGGAACGCCGTGGGCGCTGAAGACGAGAACAGCGCCGTGGGGAACTTCTTCAATGGTTTCGACGAAAATGGCGCCACGACGGCGGAGCTGTTCTACGACATAAGTATTGTGAACAATCTCGTGATGAACATAGACAGGATTGCCGTAAGCTTCGAGAGCCAATTCGACGATGTCTACTGCGCGGACCACACCAGCGCAGAAGCCACGAGGGCGGACGCGCAAGAGCACTTTTCCGTTGGTTTCAGTCGGCATCTTCTTCCTAACTCAAGGGTTTATCAAAACTCTATCATACCTTAAGGGCGTTCTCTGTCGCACGCGAATTCCCTTTTTTTCCTGAAAAGGAGGACAATCCAGGAGGCGGCAGCGGGGTGATTGCCGCAGATTGCGTTCACCGGATTCTCCCAGTCTCCGGCGCGCAAAAGAGCAGAAAAATGTCCCCTTCCGATGGTGCGAACCGCAGACGCAGTGAGCGTGTGATGCTGCGGATGAGCGTTGTCGTAGTGACGGAGACAGCCCAACACGAGAAGCAACGCGAAGAGACGCACACGCTGGTAGTGAATGCGCACGGCGGGCTTTTGAAACTGGAGATGGAAGTTCTTGTCGGCCAGCCAATTTTGTTAATCAATCCCAAGTCAGGCATGGATGCGCCGGCGCGAGTCGTGCGCGTGGAGAATCCACCCGGCGGGTATACGGCGGTGGCGTTTGAATTTGACGAAGCGATGCCAAAGTTCTGGCCAGTGGCGTTTCCGCCGTCAGACTGGGAGCCGAAGGGCGCGTAGCCAGCTGCCAGTACATCCTTGAAGTAAAAAATTTGCATCAAACTTTTTGTGGGCTGCCGTGTTTGATCTACATGGAGAGGTATTTGCCATGGGATTAATGGGAGTATTGAGAAGCAGGGCTTTTCTGCCGGGCGTTGCCGTATTGGCATGCGCGGCAGTATTTGCAGGATGCGACGACCATGTTGTTGTGGACCGCGATCCGAGCGTAAGAATTCAAAGAGGAATGACGTGGGCGTGGCGCCCGCAGCCGCAAGCGCAGGATGTGCGCAATGATGGCGGTCGCAGAGTGATTTCGCGTGACGTGATTCCGCAGCGGAATGGGCCTCCGGCACAACGCGCCTTTCCAAGTCATGCGGACCCGCAGAAAGATATCGTTCACACACGGACGCGAATCGCGATCGAGCAAACATTGGCTTCAAAAGGATTGACTCAAGTGACCGATCCCGGTGCGGCGGATTTTCTTGTGGACTACCAGGTTGGCATACAGAGCAGGCGCGAGCGAGTTGCGGTGCCAGTAGACTATCCCGTGCTGGTTTGCGGATATCGCGGCTGCTGGGAATCGTGGGGATATTGGGGCCCGACAGGCTACGCAGTTCAGACGGTGGGATATCGCGAAGGAACGATCGTATTTGATTTAGTACGCCGCGGCGATGACAAAATGGCGTATCGCGCCACGTACGAAAAGCTTCTGGACTGGAACAGTCTGGATCAGGAGCATGTGAACGGCGGCGTGAAGAAAATGTTGAAGGAATTGAAGCCGACGAACTAAGAGCGCGGGCTCCTATTAGGACAAGCGTGAGATAATCAGCTCCGGGTGACGGAGCCGATTCGCTTGGGTAAAAGCAAAAAAGTTGACGCGAAGAAAATTGCCGTGGAACTGGCGGAAACGGGAAGGACGTTTCATACGCGCGGCTGGGCGCTAGGAACTAGCGGGAACTACAGCGCATTGGTGAAAGACAAACCGTTGCGGCTGCTGATTACCTCATCGGGCGTGGACAAGGCTTGCCTGAGCAAGAAGCATTTCCTGCAGATTGACGACCACGCGAATATTTTGAGCGGCGACGGGCGACCTTCGGCGGAATCGCTGCTGCACGTTGCCGTGGCGCGAGCGCGCGGTGCACGCTGCATTCTGCACACACACTCCGTGTGGAGCACGATTCTTTCCGACCGCCATGCTAAGCACAAGAGCATGGCAATTTCCGGCTACGAAATGTTGAAGGGCCTGGAAGGTGTGAAGTCCCATACGCATCAGGAGTGGATTCCTATTTTTGAGAATTCGCAGGATATTCCGGCACTGGCCAAGGAAGTGGAAGCGCTACTGAAGCAGGATTCTCGCCCGCATGGGTTCCTGCTGCGGTCGCATGGGTTATATACTTGGGGAGAAGACGTGGCACAAGCGCGGCGTCATGTGGAAATTTTTGAGTTTTTGCTGGAAGTCGTGGGGCGGCGCGAGTTGGCGGAACACGCGAACTGAAATTCAGGAAACGCATCATGGCTACATTGAATATTCCGGACGAAACGAAAACGCTGGGCGAATTTGAAGAAGTGCGCGCGCACTTGGCGGCGATGGGAATTGACTATGAGCGCTGGAAGCCGGCGCATGAAGTGGCGGCGGGCGCTTCGTCAGCAGAAATTCTTGCAGCGTACGCTCCGGAGATTGAGCGACTGAAGACGCAAGGCGGCTATGTGACGGCGGACGTAATTGATGTAACTCCGCAGACTCCGGGTCTTGATGCAATGCTCAGCCGCTTCAACAGCGAGCATTGGCATGACGAAGATGAAGTGCGCTTCATCATCGAGGGGCGTGGAATTTTTCATATTCATCCGCGCGAAGGAAGAGTAGTTTCGATCACGGTGGAAGCGGGAGATTTGTTGCGGGTGCCTCGCGGGACGTGGCACTGGTTTGATTTGTGCGAGGAGCGGCGGATACGCGCGATCCGATTGTTCCAGGATGTGAGCGGATGGGCGCCGCACTACACCGAGAGCGGCGTGGACCGCGGGTATGAGCCCGTATGTTTTGGGCCGAAGTATTTTCCGAATCGCGCCAATCCGAGCTGAACTTGCCGGTTTTGTCTAAAAATTCATCTATCCGGTGGCTGTTACTGGACATCGAAGGAACCACCAGCTCTGTAGACTTCGTCTACAAGACGCTTTTCCCGTATGTGAGTGCGCATGTTGAATCCTATTTGTACCGACATTCGGCGGAATCGGAAATCAAGCGCCTGATGAGTGAACTTCGAGCGGAGCAAGCTGCCGACGCGGCGAAGGATCCACAGATCGGCGTCTGGATGCGAGGGACAGCGGAGGAGGAAATCGAGACCGCTGGGAATTATGTGCGTCATTTGATTGCGTTGGATCGAAAGGCGACTCCGTTGAAAACGCTGCAAGGAATGATTTGGGAAGAAGGATTCAAGAGCGGCGAACTGCTTGGCGATGTATATGAAGATGTGCCGCGGGCGTTTGAGCGATGGAATGCAGCCGGAAAGCGAATTGCGATTTTTTCATCGGGCAGTGTGCTGGCGCAGCGGCTCTTGTTTGGACATTCTACGGCGGGAGATTTGGCGAAATACGTCGAGGCGTATTTCGATACGACGACGGGACCAAAGCGCGAGATGGCGAGTTATATAGCGATTGCGAAAGCGCTTGGGACTGAAACAGCGAACGTGCTATTTGTCTCTGATGTGACGGCGGAATTGGATGCGGCGCGTGAGGCAGGACTGCAAACAGCGTTGATGGTACGGCCGGGGACTTCAAGGCCTAACGAAATACAACACAGCCGCATCGAAAGCTTTGATGAGTTGTAGGGTAGACGGAAGGAGCAAAGCTTATGAGCACGCAAAAACCAGTTGTTTTGATTACAGGGACAAGCAGCGGCTTTGGGCGGCTGTTTGTGGAGAAATTTGCGCGAAACGGATATTCCGTATTTGCGACGATGCGAGGCGTTAACGGCAAAAATGTCAAGTCCGCCGAGAATTTGCGCGCGTTTGCGGCGCAAGACTCGCTCGATATTCAGGTGGAAGAGATGGACGTGACGGACGACGAGTCCGTGAACAAGTGCGTGGCAAATGTTTTGAGTAAAGCCGGGCGGCTGGATGTGGCGATCAACAACGCGGGATTTGCTTACGTGGACTTGATGGAAGCGATCACGCTGGATCAGACGAAAAAGATTTTCGATACGAATGTGTTCGGCGTACAGCGAGTGGCGCGAGCGGTGCTGCCGCAAATGCACAAACAAGGAAGCGGATTGCTGCTGCAAGTGAGCAGCGGAGCGGGGCGCGTTGTGTTTCCATCGTTCGGGATTTACTGCGCGTCAAAATATGCGATGGAAGCGGTTACGGAAGCTTACCGCTACGAGCTTGCGGGTTCGGGGATTGATTCCGTGAGTCTGGAGCCCGGTGCGTACAAAACGGAAATTTTTGGAAAGATTGACAGAGGGGACGACCCGGGGCGTCTTGCTTCGTATGGCGCAATAAAGGCGGTTCCGGACAAACTGGGTGAGGCGCTCACAACTTCGGCGGGCGATCCAAAGGAAGTTGCTGACCTGGCGCTGGAAATTGTTCGCACACCGTTCGGAAAGCGCCAGCTGCGCTATCGCATCGGAAGCGGCGGGCCTGGCGTGGTCGAAATCAATAAATTGACGGATCAAGTGCAGGCGCAATTATTGCAGGCATTTGGGCTGGCGGAGCTGACGAAGCAGGCTAGCAGCTCTTCGGCGACAGCGTAAGCACGATTTGATCAGGGCCGTCACAGAAACCGCGATTTTCAAAGATTGGGCGCGGAAAAACGACGCGTTATCTGGTCCTTAGATCATCCTAACTTCAAGCAACCTGGCAATTTTTGGTAAAGGCAATTCTCCGCATTGCGCGGACGCGGCTGACTTTATATACTTTTCGCGTTCCACAGCCTCTTCGCACGAACTGTGCCCGGAACAAGCGTGGGCCTGCGCATTTGCAATCGCAAAAGGATTGCGAGCGTGTTTTCATGCTTGTGAGCCCAACCCGTAGGGGCGGAGCGAAAACTTGAGTCAAGCTTTTTTTGGGACGCCTGCGCGCACCTTTAGCGGAATTGAATTGCGCCGCAGCACACGCATAGAGCGCACTGTTCCCATTTTTATCTCCGGCCGCGACACAGCAGGCCAGGATTTCCTCGAACGCACTTCCGCGGTGAGTGTCAACTTGCATGGCTGCCGGTATCCTTCACGGCATGACCTGCGCGTCGGCACCTGGATCACGCTGCAGCTTGGTGAAGGCGCGATGAACGAAATTCCGATGAGCGTGCGGGCCCAAGTGAAGTCCGTGCACATGCCACAGAGCCCCAGAGAACTGCACCACGTCGGAGTGGAGCTGGAGACACCGGGAAATATCTGGAGCGTCCCCGCACCGCCGGCGGACTGGATAAATCCGCTTGAGCGCGGCTTCCGCGGCAATGGAGAAACGGCAGCAGCGACGGGCCCAGCGAGATCGTCCGTGCTTGTGGAAATGCCCAAGCCGCAACGCAGCGAGCTCGACGAATCTCCGAAGCAAATGGAAGCCACTTCGGAAGAGTCAGAAGAAAAAGAGGCCGCAGCCCCTTCGGCCCCGCAAGTGGTGCCGCCAAAACCCGGCCGCCTGATTCTGACGCAAGATCAGCTCGTAAACGTGCTGCGCGGCAAATTGCAGCAAGCCGCAGAGAACGCCGTGCGTGAAGCGATGGCGAAGCAATTCGATCCCGTGATGCAACAGGCGCTTGCTGCGATTGAAGAGACCCGCGAAGGCAGCATCGTCCAGGTAGAAGAGGCTTCGACGCAGCAGCGAAATACACTCCTGCACGCCACGAGAAGCGAACTGCTGGAACGTCTCGAAGAGCGGATTGAAGAAGTTCGCGTGCGTTGGGATGCGGAGCTGGACGGCTACCGGATGCGCGCCGAAGAAATCTTGAATCGCGTTGAAAAACACACGACGATGGCGCGGCGCGACTTGGAAGAAGCGAAAGCCATAACCGAACGGGCCGTGAAGAATCTGGAGCCGCTGCTCTCTTCGCACATGGAACGCACGCGGCATCTCGCTGCGGAAGAGTTCCATCTGGGTGCGGCGCAAGCGGCGGACCGACACTTAGTGCGTTTGCTAGATGAATCGCAAAACATCGCGCGCGAAACGACGGCGCGGCTGGAAGCAAAAGCAGCGGAAGCTTTGGCGGCCGTAGAGAGCACGGCGCGGCAAGCGATCGAAGAGTTTCGCCGGCAGAGCGACACACATGCAGCGCTTTCGCTTTCCGAAACGACGCAGCGTATGTCGTCTTCCATGGCTTCTTTAGAAGCTCAAAACCAGGCGGCTTGCGATTCGCGGCGGGAAACGCTGGAAGCGGAAGTTTCTCGCGTGGGCGAAAAGATTACAGAAGAGTTCCGGCAGAGTTTCCGGGCGTTCTTTTATTCATGTCTTGTGGCGGCGGTCGGCGCGGTGGAGCAACATTCGAAAACAACGCGCGAAGGTATGACGCCAGACCCAGAGAAGTTCCTCCCACCTAAGTTCTAAAGCCTGCTGACACTCATCCGAGAACGGGTGCAGTGGCAGCGAGAAGGATCACGGCATGGATCCAAATATTTTTATACAGCAGAGCTTGAACGGGCTTCGCACTCAGACTGCGGCACACAACGCCGGATGGCATCTAGACAAGGCCACTCAGTGGTCGGCGGACCAGGACTCCGCCACGCTCTTCTTCACCTTCGCGGACGGTTTGGTCTCCTCCGCCTCATTCCAGATTGTGGGCACGTACAGCGGCGACGATGAGTCCTTCTTGTGGGGCTGGGACCATCCTTCCGTTCTGCCGACGCTCCGCAAGCATGCCCAACTCGCGCGCGAATGGGGAGACGCGAATGGCATGAGTGATTATACGACCCCAATGGTTCAGTGCTCTCAGGACAAGGCTTGGGAGTTCGTCGCTGTTGCTGCACGCCTGGGTGAGGCCAATGGCGCCTACCGCGGCCCCAGTGGCTCCACTTACATCTTCATGACTTTTGGGCAGATCAGCCTGCAGAAACAGCAATGATGAACGTAGTCTTGTCCGGCGATGAGGAATGAAAGAAGAACCCACCCTTCCTAAAACAAACCCGAAAGGGTAAACCTCACCGAAAGATCCGATCACTTACCGTAGACCAATACATGAAACGTTCCTGGAATCACCGGGCGCTGCGGGTGCGGATGTTCTGTTGTGGGCGCTGGAGCCGGGCCAAAATCCGCAGTGTCCAGGAACAGGTTATGAGTCTTGGTATCGAGGCCCATGGTTTTGGCGCCGTATTCGGTCTTGATAGTTTCCGCTTCGCTGAATTTGTCGGGTGAATCTTCATGGAATACGTGGACCATTCCCTCGCGAGTGGAAACGAAGATAAGCCCCGTCTCAGGTTCGTAGGCCGCGGCATCTGCGCCAGCGGAGATTGGAAACGACTCCAGTACTTTTCCGCTGTCGGAGTCGAGCACAACAAGCTTCTGGGGATTGCGTCCCGCGCTGAAGAGCCGGTGGTGTTGAACGTCCATGGCGAGTGCTGTCGGCGTTCCTGCGGGAGCGAGCGGCCAGCGGGATTTAATCTTTAGCGTCTGGGAATCAATGGCGACGAGTTCGGCCTTGTCCTCGATATTGACGTAAACGGTTCCTTTGCCATCGGCGACGGCAAATTCAGGTCCGCCGCCAAGATCGATGGTTCCCACTACGCTGCCGCTTTTAGCGTCAATCACCGTAGAGCTGTGTGGATCGCCGTTCATGACGAAAACGCGCTTGGAAGCGGGATCGTAAGTGATGCTGTCGGCGTCCTGATCGGCTTTCGCTTCGCCAATCACCTTGAGGGTCTGCAGGTCGAAGATGATTGCTTTGCCCTGCGCGCCGTCACTGATGAAGCCGCGTCCAAACTCGCTAGCCACGGCAACTCCGTGATCTTGCTTGAGGCCGGTGATGCTGCCGATTGACTTGCCGGTGTCGGCGTCCATGACGATGATTTCCGTGCCGTGGGAGAGATAGACACGGCGTGCGGCAGAATCGACTGCGACGTAATCGAAGTATTCTCGAGTGCTGCCCGGCGCTGCGTCGAAGCTGTATTTCTTGAGCAGGTGATAGCCAGGAGCGGCCGCCATCAGAAGGGAAAAAGTACCCAGTAGGATTGCAGTCGCGCCTACTACGCGATTTCCGAAACGAGAAAACTTCATGCGATTCCTCCCTCGCGATGGAGACATTTCTAAAAACGTATCGTCGTCTGACTGATTTCGTGCAAATGGATTGACTGCCATTGGGGAGGGAAGCTATCGCATCGAACGTAAACGGAAGATAAATTGTGGTGAGCTGGCGGCGTGAAGAACGCAGACCGCACCGACCCTCTTAACAGTGTGCTGCCCCCGACGCGAATGGAAAGGAGTTGTTGGCGGGTGCGACACACACTGGTACCTCCGCTCTATGGCCTGCTTTTGAGCCGCTCGGGAGAATGACCAATCATCCCTCGGGCCCCGTGAAGACTGAGTCGGAGGTCTTTTATGAAGTCTTTTGGAATGTGGCGGCTACCAGTTCTATTGGTTGGCCTTGGAGGCGCTGCTCTGTTTCTTTCGCCTGCCTGCAAAGCCCAAGAAGTGAGTTCTGACCATTTCACAGATACGGGAGTACAAAATGTTTACGAAAATGCTCCCGTCAAGGCAGCGACGCCTGAACTGAAGCAGAAGCCGTTGCGCACTCAGGCGCACCAGCACGCCAAACCGTCCGCGACCCTGCAGGCTGCGGTCGAGCGCACCCCTTCAATGACTGCGAAGCCTAGCGCCCAACCGGTGGCGGAGAAGCGTAAGGGCGGTCAAAATGCCCCCAAAAAACCCTAATCAGAGCAGCAGAAGGACAGTCAGCGTAATTTCACGCTTTGCTTTGGCAGCCAATCCGGCGTGTTGACGTAGAAGGGGGGCACTGCTGCGCTCGTGGCGTGGCCATTGCCCCGAGTTCGCGAAAGTTTGAGCCCAGTGGAACTGGGTGTTCGCCGCTGTAACGTCCATCGAGTTATCCACACTACTAGACCGTGGGCCCAATAAAGCGGTTGCGCCGTTACCACTCCAAAGGAACATCTCTTGTGGAATGTTTGGGTTATGCGTCCACTTTTTTTTCACCAATTGTCCAGATGCTGTGCATTGGCAAGCAGACTCGCGTGTGAAAAGAATAGCTCACGACGAGCCGTTCTCCCCGGCAGTCGCTCGAAGTCGAAAAGCGAAGGGGTTAATCTCATGAATGCTTACAAACAGTTGCTGCCCAGAACGATCTTGGTTGGTTCTCTCGGCCTCGCCGCGATGCTGCTATTCAGCACGCCATCCTGTAAGGCGCAGGAAATCGCTCCGGACCATTTCACAGAGACGGGCGTGCAAAATGTTCATGAAAACGCTCCAGCCAAGGTAGCCGCGCCAGGCGCACAGCAGAAGCAATTCAGCGCACAAGCACACAAGCGCCAAAGTCTGCTCCAAGCACGCCGAAAGAGGCACACTCGGGTCGCCAAGGGATTGGTGGCTCAATCCCGGCCGTAATCATCAGGCCGTCGTTTGGCTTGAAGAAGCACATACAGGTCTTATCGTGCATGCGAATGAAATTCTAGATTGACGAGTGCGTGCGAAGAGAGAGTCGTATGCGAAGAGTTGGACCACCATTCCTTGTCTGCTAGCATTCCCGACTGGCGTCCTTCCACGCCGCCGAGGTTTGCTCCTTGACGTGTTGCAATGGACCTTGCGCTGCTGCCGCCCACTTCAATCCCAAGAAGGCGGAGCGTGATCTGCGCCGATACCAGCGACATGGTCCGGACGCCACCACGCGAATTCTCCTAACGGAACTCCGCCGCTGGCCGCTGCAGGGGCTTCACCTTCTCGACGTTGGCGGTGGGATTGGCGTGATCGCTGTAGAACTCACTAGCGCAGGACTAGCCAGCGTGACACTCGCGGACGCTTCAGCCGGTTATCTTGAAGCCGCCAGGCGCCACCTCGCCTCTCGGGGTGCTTCTAGCCCCGCTCAATTTTTCCTCGGCGACTTCGCTGCGACGGCAGACTCCCTGTCCGACGCCGATATCGTCACGCTCGACCGCGTCGTTTGTTGTTACCCCGATATGGAAGCGCTTCTCAGGGGAGCGGCTGCTCGCGCGCGCCATATGGTCGCGTTCACCTATCCTCGCGATGTGTGGTACGTGCGCGCCGCCGTTGTGCTGGAAAACTTCTGGTATCGGCTCCGGCGAGACGCGTTTCGCGCGTTCGTTCATTCGCCGGAGCGCATGGCGGATGTTCTGGAATCTGCCGGATTTGTCCGCACGGCCCGCCGCGCAACTCGCGAGTGGGCGCTCGACCTCTACCGCCAGCCGTGATGATTCTAGGCCGGCGGCTGGCCTGACAATCTTCTTTTTCTCGACTGTCGGTTTTTTGCCTGTGCCTTCTGAGGACCGCAGGATGATTTCTTCAATTGCAGCTACCGCGTTTTCCAGTGCGTCGCCCTTATCTTGTGGCGTATCCATTGGCATTCATTTTAAAGCTCGTTTGCTACGCGAACAATGCCAGTGGTTGGCAGCACCTTAACTTGGGTGGCCAAACCGGATTCAGTGAATTTCGTTTTTGTAGACGACTCCAGCTTTCATTACGAATTTTATGTGCTGTAGTTCGGTGATGTCCTTTAGGGGATCGCCGGAGACGGCGACGAGGTCGGCCCACTTGCCGGCTTCTACGATGCCCAACTTTTCTGACCAGCCCAGGAGTTCGCCGGCAACACTTGTACCGGTGCGGATGGCCTGCATCGGCGTCATACCGTAGTCTGTGTAGTATTGAAATTCCCTGGCTTCGTTGATTTCTTTCCAGTCGAAGCCGCCAGCGTCCGTGCCCAAAGCGATTTTCACACCTTTCTTGATTGCTTTCTGAAATGCGGCTTTTTCGAGATCCACCATTTTCGTCCAGTTGCCGCCCCGTCCGGGAGCAACGTAAGCTCCGACAACAATGGTCGGAACCCAATAGATGCCACGCTTGGCCATTTCTTCCATTTGCGGTTCCGTCAAGCCGTCACCGTGTTCGATGGTGTCCACTCCGGCGCGAAGTGCAGCAGAAATGCCGTCGCTTCCGATGGCGTGCGCAGCCACTTTTTTGCCGAGGCGATGGGCTTCGTCCACGATGGCTTTGGCTTCTTCGTCGGTAAAGTTGACCATGCTGTGCAGCACTCCGTCCGATTCGAAGTGGTATCTGCGATCGGAGTAATATTTGATCCAATCCGCACCATACATAACTTGTTCGCGAACGGCTTTGCGCGCGCCGTCTGCACCATCCACATACTGAACGCCGGTGGGAACTTTCAATTCCCAGGAGTATCCGAGCAACGGGTACATTCCAGTGGGAGTCATGGCGCGAGTGGCGACTTGCATTCGCGGACCGGGGACTTCTCCATTGGCGATGGCTTTCTTAACGTCAACGTCGGCGTACATGGCGCCTTCCGTTTCGAGATCGCGAATGGAGGTGAAACCGTTTTCAAGAGCGATGCGCGCGTTGCGCGCGCCGAGGATGGCGCGGTATGGGGTGGATTCCTTCAATAGCTGCTTGTCGTAGTCTTCTGCCGTGATATCGCCGTTCAAGAGAACGTGTGTATGAGTGTCAATGAAGCCTGGGAGGACAGTGGCCTTGGAGAGGTCGATCACTTCAGCGCCGGATGGCGGGGCACCGTTAGGCGTGACGGAAACAATGGTGTCACCTTTGACTAGGATGACCACATTTTCGAGGGGCTTGTCGTTCTTGCCGTCAATGAGAAGACCGGCGCGAATCGCGACGGTCTTCTCAGGTACAACTGCGGCCGGCTTTTCCTGGGCGGTCTTTTCCTGAGCAGGAAGGGGCGCGTATAGAGCCGTGCTCAATGAAACCAAAATCACGGCGAAACATCTGACACGGAACGACATGGGTACTCCTCCGGGCGGAGAGCGTACCAGCATTGGGACGCTGGAGGTCAATAGGTTATTGCAGGAGTAGGTCGCTCGCCGGTGAATATCGGCGACTGACCGATTTTCACTGCCAAAGCCGTACAGAGATTGATAGAAATTACATCCAAATGGCGTATAGTAAGGGGGATCGCAAGTGGCGACGGGACTCTACCGCTATCCCCGTTTGCAGTGTGCCGACCCGTCTCGGTCTCAAAATTAAACTCAGAGGAGTACCACGCCAGGCATGCCGGCAGCAGACTTGTCATCCCTAAAAATTCACGATTCCGCGCGCTCGAAGAGCTCGGCGGGGAAATTCCTGGGCATATTCGCCGCCGTGCTGGGCGTTATCGTCCTGGGCGCCGGTGCGGTGATGGCTCTGCGTGGACGCAAGCCTCAGGTGGAAGTAACCACGGCGAGAGCGGCGGGTGGTTCTGAGGAAGTGACTGCGCTGAATGCCAGTGGGTACATTACGCCGCGGCGCCGCGCGACAGTGGCTGCGAAAATCACCGGACGCGTGACCGGCGTGTATTTCGATGAAGGTAACAACGTAAAGGAAGGCCAGCTTTTGGCGACTCTGGACGATTCCGACGTGCAAAAAGCACTCGCATCCGCCAAGGCTGACCGAGATTCTTCAGCGGCTGCGATTGCCGACTTGCAGGTGCAATTGCGTCTGGCGGAGATTCAGTTGAAACGTACGAAGGACTTGTTCGACGCGAAGGTACAGACTCAGGAAGCAGTGGACAACGCGGTCGCGACCGCGGACAGCCTGAAAGCCAAAATCGTTGTAGCGAAACAGCAGGTTGCGGGAGCGGAAGCACGCATCGCCGAAGCGCAACAAGCCGTGGACAATTGCACGATCAAAGCGCCGTTTGCCGGAAGAATTGTTTCGAAGGACGCGCAGGTCGGCGAAATGGTGTCGCCCATTTCCGCTGGCGGAGGATTTACGCGCACCGGCATCGCTACGATTGTGGACATGAAGTCGAACGAGATTGAAGTGGACGTGAACGAGGCTTACATCGCGAAGGTCAAAGAAAAACAGCGTGTGGAAGCGAAGCTCGACGCGTATCCCGATGACAAAGACAAATATGCTGCGCACGTTCGAACCGTGATCCCGAGTGCGGACCGGCAAAAAGCGACGGTAAAAGTACGCATATCCATCGACAAGCTGGATGACAAAGTTTTGCCAGACATGGGCGTGAAAGTGGCATTTCTGGAAGACGCTCCAGCCAAGAAAAAAGATCCGAACGTGGCCGTGGCCAAGTCAATCATTCCGATGAATGCAGTGCGCAAGGACGGAGGCAGCGAGTACGTGCTGCTTGTGAAAAACGGCGCGCTCGAACGGCGCGGCGTGACTCTTGGAACCGAGCGCGGTGGCGACGTGGATGTAATTGCGGGATTGAATCCGGGCGACACGATCGTGTTGAAAGGCCCCGAAGATTTGAAAGACGGTCAAGGCGTAGAAATTAAACAGTAGGAGCGAAAGAACCATGGTTCGAGTGGACGGAAGAGGAACAGAAAAAGCCCTGATTCAAGTACGCGGCCTGAACAAAACATACAGGCGCGGCGGCGAGAATATCCAGGTGCTGCAGGGCTTGAATCTGGACGTGGACAAGGGCGATTTTGTCGCGTTCATGGGGCCGAGCGGCTCGGGAAAGACGACGCTGCTCAATCTGATGGGCGGATTGGATGTGCCGTCGTCTGGAACTATTTCAGTGGACGGCGACGAGATCACGCACATGTCCGCGGGCAAGCTGACGCAATGGCGCGCACGGCACGTGGGCTTCGTGTTTCAGATGTACAACCTGATTCCCGTGCTGACGGCATTCCAGAACGTGGAGCTGCCTCTGTTGCTCACGAAGCTTTCCTCGGCGGACCGCCGCAAACACGTGGAGACCGCGCTCTCCGTCGTCGGCCTTTCCGACCGCATGCACCACTACCCTCGGCAACTTTCCGGCGGACAGGAACAGCGCGTAACGATTGCGCGCGCGATTGTCTCCGATCCGACCTTTCTTTTGTGCGACGAGCCAACCGGCGACCTGGACCGCAAGAGCGCCACGGAAATCATGGCGCTGATTGAAGAGCTGGTTGGAAAACACAATAAGACGGTGCTGATGGTAACGCATGACCCGGTGGTCGCGGCGCGCGCGCATACGACGCTCCATCTTGAAAAGGGCGAGCTCGTCGAAGGTTCCGCGAATCGCGAAGCTGCGATGGCAGGAGGTGCTGCATGAAATTCGTCCGACTGATTTGGGCCAACCTTGTCCGCAAGAAAGTTCGTTTGATCCTCACGATCGGTTCGTTTGCCGTGGCGCTGTTTCTGTTCACGTTTCTCGCCGTCGTGAAAAGCGCCTTCAGCCGCGGCACGGAAATCGCCGGAGCGGACCGCCTCGTCATCGTCAACCGCATCGGGCTGATTAACGTACTTCCGCTTTCGTACGCCGACAGAATTCGCGCCATTCCCGGCGTCAAAGCTGTCACGCACAATCACTGGTTTGGCGGCGTCTATCAGGACGAGCGGAACTTCTTCCCGCAATTCGCAATTGATGTGGAAAATCACCCCAAGGTGATGAGCGAGTTCAAAGTTCCCCCGGACGAGTGGAATAGCTTCGTCAAGGATCAGCAAGGCGCAATCGCGGGCTCGACGCTGGCAAAGCGCTTCGGCTGGAAAGTCGGCGACCGCATTCCCATAAAAAACGCGCTATATGGCGCGACAAAAACCTGGGAGTTCAATCTCGACGGCATCTATCACGACGACAAACCGGGTGGCGACGACAGCCAGTTCTGGCTGCAATGGAAATATTTCGATGAGAACGTGCCCGCGGTGATGAAAAGTACGGCAGGGTGGTACGTTTTGAAGCTGGACAATCCGGATGACGCCGCGCGCGTGGGCAAAGCGATCGATGCAATGTTTGCGAACTCTTCGAATGAAACCAAGACCGAGACGGAATCCGCGTTTGCCGCGGGTTTTGCCAAACAACTGGGCAACATTGAATTCTTGATCTTGGTCATTGGTAGCGTCGTCTTTTTCACTTTACTGCTGGTCACCGGCAACACAATGGCTATTTCTGTGCGTGAGCGTACCGGCGAACTCGCCGTGCTCAAGGCAATCGGTTACTCCGGCCGCGCCGTGCTGTTCTTTGTTCTCGCGGAATCGCTGGCCATCGCCTTGTTCGGCGGTTTGCTGGGACTGGGCTTGGCGATGCTGGCTATTCCGGTTGTCGGCACAGCTTTACGTGGACTTCTGCCCACGCTGCTCTTGTCCGCATCGGTGCTAAGCCTGGGTCTCGTTTTTGCCGTCGTGGTTGGCGGCATCAGCGGACTGCTGCCCGGCATCGGAGCGATGCGGCTGCGCGTGGTTGACGCGCTGCGGAGGGTTTGAGATGGCGATTCCCCTGATCTACAACTTACGTAGCGTCAAGGCGCGCTGGACTTCCGCGATTGTCGCCGTGCTCGGCATTGCAGGGACGGTCGGCGTCTTCGTGGCCATGCTCTCTCTCGCGCGTGGCTTCAAAACAACGCTCGTGTCTTCCGGCTCGGCGGACAACGCCATGATCATGCGGGCGGGAGCGACTTCCGAATTGACCGGAGGCGTTTCTCTCGACGCCGTGAAAATCGCGCAGGACGCGCCGGGCATCGCGCGTGGCTCGGAAGGCCCGCTCATCACTCCTGAAATCGTTATCGTCGCCCCGATTCCCTTGATTTCGACGGGCACCGACGCCAACGTACAACTTCGCGGCGTTTCGAAAAACGTTCTTGAGATTCGCAGGAACGTAAAAATTATAGAAGGGCGGATGTTCACTCCGGGTCTCGCCGAGGTCGTCGTGGGGAAAAACGCCACGAAGAGCTATGCCGGCCTTACCGTTGGGAAAATCATCAGCCTGGGAACGGTGAAATGGAATATTGTCGGTGTATTTGACGCCGGCGGGACTTCGTTTGATTCCGAAGTATGGGCGGACGCAAAACTTCTGGGTCCGGCCTATGGCCGCGGCGACAACTTTTTCCAATCCGTCACCGTACATTTAACTTCGCCCGACTCGCTCCAGCAGTTGCGCGATGCGCTCACGAAAGATCCCCGTTTGAATGTGGATGTCACGCGTGAAGTGGACTACTACACGAAACAATCCGGCCGGTTGACTTCGCTGATCACGATCCTGGGAGGGCTGGTGGCAGCCGTGATGGCCATCGGCGCTGTCTTCGGCGCGCTCAACACCATGTATTCCGCAGTAGCAGAGCGCGGCCGCGAAATCGGCACGATGCGCGCACTGGGATTCACGGGTATCGCTGTGGTCCTCTCCTTTATGGTGGAGGCCCTGCTCATTTCGTTTATCGGGGGAGCACTAGGCTGCCTGGCGGTGCTTCCGGTCAACGGACTCACAACCGGCGCAATGAACCTGCAGACCTTCTCTCACGTTGCCTTCGCGTTTTTGATTACGCCGGACCTTCTGATCAAAGGAGTGATTTTTGCATTGGTGATGGGTGTTGTTGGCGGCCTGCTTCCGGCAGTTCGCGCCGCGGGCATTCCGGTCGCGTCAGCCTTGCGATCGATGTAGCTCTTGGGACGAACTAACCTTCTAGAAACCAACAAAAGAAGAAGGCCAACCGCTCTCTCAGGACGGTTGGCCTTTTCTTTCTAATCTACTTCTCAGGGAACGTATTCCTCCTGAAGGAGGCAGGAGAAACCCAATCCCAGTGTGCTCCGGCCGTAGCCAGAAAGTCTTAAGCCGCTTTGCTCAGCGGGTTATTCGAACTTGGACGCTGCAATGGGCGGCGCGCCAATTCTCCGGCGGCGACCACGCCTCGCCGTGCCAAAACTTCTACTGAGTTCACGCTGCGGCGTGCAATGTGCACCGCAGGATGGTTACTCGCTGCTACGCGAGCCACTGCCAGTTCCCAGCCCTTCTGGGCCACGTAAAGTCCAACAACCGCAGTCGCAATCACTGCAAACAAAACTGCAAAAAGGGCAAACGCTGCGATCAGTTCCCACGCAAAATACGTCTGGAGCAGAACCGCAGCTCCCAGGAACCCCCACATCCACTTACGCCCCTTGTCTATCGTCTTCATCCTGTCCTCAATTCCCCTTCTGTTTCTTAAACCCCGTTAGGATAGTGATTACCTATCCCCCTACGTTTCTTTACGTCCTGACTCACCCCATTAGATGCGCTGCACTGTACGAAGTTCCAGTGTCTCTACCTGTCCTATTAGACAGGATACCGGACCCAAATGCGATGGTACAGAGGTCACATTTTGGGCCCTAAACGACTCTCCTAGTACGGGGTCCGTAGGCTCGATTTGCCATTTATATTGTTGAAAATGGATTACTTACTAGGAATAAGCAAAATCTCATTTTGATTCGCTATCTATTTGCTTTACGCCCTGTGGAAAACCTGTACCAAAGTACAGGTTTTTGACATTTTTTGTCGGAGCTTCGAGAGCCTGGAAGATGACAAAAGAACGACATTGGCCCTGTTGTTTCAGGCAGGTTGCTGTGGTTTAATCCCCGCAAGACACCCAGTACATGGAAGCACCTCTTATTCTCCTACTGATCCTGTTGCTCCTGTTTCTAATTATTGGACCCATCCTCGGCATCGTCGCGTTTGCGGGTGTGCGCCGTTTGGATGAGGCTTTTCGTAGGCAAAGCCCACAGGATTTGACTGCTCGGATCTACACCCTTGAACAACGGCTTGCGAAATTGGAGAAGGGCGGCCCGACAACAGCCCCGCCGGTCGCGCAAGCAGTGGAAACGCGCACTGCGGCGCCTTCAGCTGTTTCCGCCGCGCCCCCACCTCCGGTGCCAGTTACGGCCATACCGCCTGTAGCCCCGTCAGCGACACCTCCAGCATCTTCGGTAAAGCCTCGTGAGGCCACACCGCCCCCTTCCCTGACTCTTACCGGATTCGCTCCGCCGCCGTTGCATACTTCTCTCAGCAAGGACTCCGACTCCGGCGATCTGGAAACGGTCATTGCTGGTCGCTGGTTCAACCGCATCGGCATCGTCGCGCTGCTCTTCGCAGTTTCCTACTTCCTGAAGCTTGCTTTTGAAAACAATTGGATAGGCCCCTCTGGCCGCGTAGCGATTGGAATTCTGCTCGGCGCAGCGATGATGCCGTGGAGCAGCTGGCTGCTTGGCCGGGGCTATTCGTATTTTTCAGAAGGGATTGTCGCACTTGGGGAAGCAACGCTGTTTCTATCCGTCTGGGCCGGCTGCCAGTATTACCACCTTTATTCGCGGGATGTCGGTTTCTTCGGAATGATTTTGATCACCTCAGCGATGGCGGCCATCGCGCTTGGGCGTGATTCACAAAGAATCGCCGTGCTCTGTTTGCTGGGTGGATATGCGACGCCCATGCTCGTCAGTACGGGCCAAGATCATCAAGTTGTTTTGTTCACTTACCTGCTGATTCTTGGTGCGGGCATGCTCGTGATGGGCGAGCGCAAGGATTGGTATTCGCTGGCGCCAATTTCGTTCATCGGAACACAGCTTTATTTCTGGGGCTGGTACGCTGAGTTCTATCACCGCACTGGCAATCCGCCGCTCGAACGCACCGTCGTGTTCGCAACACTCTTCTTTCTGCTCTTTGCCACGCTGCCCGTGCTGCGCGCGCTCAAAGAAGGCGTGCTAGGCGAAATAGATATTCTTATTTCCACGGTGAATGCATTTGTCTACGTTGGCACGTTGTTCGCACTTTTTTGGCCGGACGACCGTTGGCCGTTCACATTGCTACTCCTTGCTCTTGCAGCGGGCCACATCGGCGTCGCGCGCGCCATTCCTGCAATAGAGAAAGGCAAAAATCCGCTCGCGCGTTATATTTTCGCGGGTCTTGGATTGACGTTCGCCACGATGGCGATTCCGATTCGGCTTGAAGGAAAATGGATTACATTCTGCTTTGCGGTTGAAGGCGCGATCCTCGTTTGGTCCGGCTTTCGTGCAGCGAGTAATTTCCTTCGCCAGTTTGGCTACATCCTTATGGGAATCGCCGCAGTCCGCGTGCTGATTTTCCCGCCGCCCGGCGGAGCCTTTCTCATCAACCAAAGATTTGCTGCCTACCTGCTCCTGATCGGTTGCTTTGGCGTCTCTCTGTGGTCGGCGCGCGAACACATGGACGAAACCGGCCAGCAGGAAAAAACAGAGCTCGGAATCTACTCGGTTCTCATCAACGTCTTCGCACTTATCGCCCTTTCGCTGGAATTCTGGGATTACTACGGGACAACCTCTATCGGCATGGACATTGACCATGCCCGCCATCTTTCTCTTTCCGTGCTCTGGACGGTTTACGCGTCTGCACTTATTTTTCTTGGCTGGCGCCAGAAATCGGCGCTGCTTCGCTGGCAGGCCCTTACTCTTTTCGGCCTTGTCGTCGTGAAAGTCTTCCTCTTTGATCTGGCTTCGCTCGATCGGGCTTACCGGATTCTTTCCTTCCTCGTGCTTGGATTGGTCCTGATGGCCGTCTCCTTTCTCTATACGAAACGGGCCGCAAAGGGGCGAACATCTTGATCCGCGTAAACAATCGCCGCATTGCTGCCGTTGCAAGTTTTCTGGTCATGGCCGCCGGAACGTTTGCTGCATCTCTTCCGGAGCAATGGCATGCGTGGAAGTACACGCGCGAGATTTCTTCCAGCCAAGCAGGAGCGCTGAATTACATCGCCGCTGGGCCGGACGTGCTGTCGCATTCTGCCGGAAACATTTCAGATCTGCGTATTTTGGATGAAACTGGCGCGGAGACTCCGTACGTTCTGCGCAATTCCATCGCTGTTGCGAAAACGACAAGTTGGCAAGCGACAATTCGCGAGAACAGTTTCGTTCCTGGCAAATACACGCAACTTGTGCTCGACCTTGGCGTTTATCCGCAGTTTCACAATGCCGTCCGTCTGGACACTCCTGAATCGGATTTCATCTTGTGGGCCGAAGTGGACGCGAGCGATGATGCGCGGACGTGGCGTATCGTCAAGGAGCGTGCGCCGATTTCACGCTTTCGCAAGGAAGGTCTGGACGGAAATCAAACCATCCACTACTCGGAAAACAATGCCCGCTATCTTCGCGTTCAAATCCGCGAGGACGACAAACAATTCCCGGTCACGGGTGCGTCTGTCTTCCCTTCTTCGCAATCGCAGAAAGATTTGATTCCCGAGCAGTGGATCGCTTTGCAGGATGCACGCGGTCCCGATACAAATGCTGCAACCAGCGGCGTGACGGAATGGACGCTGGACCTCGGCAGCACGCATGTGCCGGTCAGCTCGATTGATTTTACGACGGATCAGCAAGAGTTTTATCGCGGCGTGCGGCTTTCCGTAAGTTCTGACGCAAAGGAATGGCTTCCCGGCGGCGGCGGAGAAATCTACCGTTACATGGGAGATTCACGCCGCGAAGAATCTCTGCGCGTTCCCGCGTATAGCTATTCCGGTTTTCGCTATTGGCGCGTGGAAATTCTGAATGGAAGCGACACACCGCTTACGAACGTCAAGCTATCCGCCTCCATGATTCCGCGATTGGTTCTCTTCCGCCCGGCCGCAGGGCATACCTATCGCATGGCGTACGGGAACGAAAAGGCACAGCCACCTCAATACGACCTGCAGCGGACTCTGCACATCAGCGCCACAGAAGAAGCGTTTGCGGATGCGCTGGGACCAGAGCAGGAAAACAGCGGCTATCAGGATCCGCGGCCCTTCTCGGAAAGGCATCCTGAAGTTTTGTGGGGTGCTCTCGCCCTCGCTGCAGTCGCGCTCGGCTACACAGCCCTCCGAACGATGCGCACGCCTCCGGCGCCACAGTCATGAATCGTTCTGAATTTTCTATGAGTATGTTAGCTACTAGTTGCCCTTGAGAGGGTAACCTACATCGAATGGCAGCTTGCCGTCCACGCGCAGCACTTTTACAGAACTGTTGATCGAATAAACGTCCACAACGCCGATTGCGCCGGGAGTCGCCTCCACCGTGCGAAGCAATTCCTCATCGCTATCGACAAATTTCACCATCGGGCGAGATTCATTCAATTTGGCGATCGCAGCTTTTGCTTCCGCTGGCGTGGCGCCGAAAAGCTTCTGCAGAACTCCATGCATTTCGGGAGCATCAGGATTTTTCAGGACGATCGTAAAATTCTTTCCATCCGGCCAAGCCTTCGAAGTGCCTTTGCAATATTTCACGAGGTCCGTCATAGGCACATCAGACAGTTTGCTTCCCGCGGAAGCAACGATAGCCATATTTTTGATCGCAGGAAACGCATCCGCGACGAACAGCGCTGCGCAACACAAGACTGCCAAGGCTCGCAACATTTTCAAGGAAAATCCGGCTTGCATGGCCAACTTCACCTTTCACAAAGTAATGACAAGAGTATTGCCCCGATGAAAGGCGTCCACAAGTAACCGTTACGCACGAATGCTGCGTGTATCGAATCCGACACTCCATGTAGGGAACGCGCACACCTGTACTTCGGACCAGTTCTGCCGAAACGCCGGCCCGCGTTACCGTGAACCCATTACGGATTCGGTGTGTGTTCGAAGGAGCGCGGCAATGAGCCGGTTTTTCTCTAGATTCTTTCTCCTGATTTTTCCCGCTGCGTTTGCCGCAGGCGCATGGGCGCAGGCTCCCCAGCACGTAACGGAAGCAAGCTCGCGCGAAACCACGCCGGCCGCGCCGCGCGTTCTGCCCCTTTCAAAAAACAATGTATTTGGAGTTTTCGCGGTCACTTCCAAATCGCCGGAAGCGCGCAAGCTCGTCGAAAACGCGCTCGATCAATATGAAAACGTCCTGCTGGATATGAGCGTTTCAACCGCGAAAAAGGCTACGGAGAAGGATCCCCATTTCGCTCTGGCCTACGCAGTTCTGGCATTCGCGTCGCGTCGCGGGGAGCCGAATCCCCTCGCCCGCCAAAAAGCGCGTGAGCTGGCCAAGAACGCGCCTGCCGAGGAACAGCTTCTCGTTCGCTGGATGACCAGCGTCGAAGACGAAAATCTTCTGCCTGCCATCGCTTCGATGAATGACTTGCTCGAAAAATATCCAAACGATCCGCACGTACTTTATCTGACATCCGAATGGCTCTACTTCCAGCAGGACTACGATCGTTCACGCGCGATGATGGAGAAAATTCTAACAATCGATCCGAGCAACGCGCCTGCCTGCAACATGCTCGGCTACTCCTACGTCGAAACCGGAACGCCCGATCCGGTGAAGGCAATCGCGTATCTGAAGAAATACGCAGAACTCCAGCCACACCAGCCAAATCCGGAAGATTCGCTCGGTGAAGTTTCGCGTTACGCAGGCGATGATCAAGGCTCGCTCGAACACTACACGCACGCCTTGCGCATCATCCCGAATTTCATCACGTCGCAAATTGGACTCGGCGATACTTCTACTTTGATGGGAAATTACGAACGAGCACGCGTCGAATACGATAAGGCCACCGCGATGTCCACAAACGCGCGCGATTCCTTCCACATCGAATATCAGAAAGCTCTGGTTTATTTCTGGGAAGGCAAATCGGCCGAAGGTTTGAAAGCTCTGGATGCTCTGGCAGCGAAAGCGGCGCAAGCCAAAGAGCCTTATGCCGAATATGAAATTTTGCTTGGCCGCGCACTATTGACCGTCGACCTTGTCGAACAGACTAAACATTTGGAAGCGCTCGAAACAAAGTTTTCCGCGCCCGTCTCCGGCATGAGCGAAGGCGACCGCAATCCGTTTCTCGCGGAAATTCTTCGTGACGAAGCGCGAATTCACTTTCAGCAAGGCCACTCGGAGGCGGCTCAAGCCGCCATCAAGAAACTTGAAACACTGGCATCTTCTTCGCGCGATCTGATCGTCAGCGGCGATTACGAATCCGCGCTAGGACTCGTCCATCTTCAGAAGGATGACTACGCTGGAGCGGTGGATGGCCTCTCCGCCGATGCGCACTCTCCCCTGATACTGCAGCAACTTGCCCTCGCGCAAGAAAAATCCGGCGACGCGGCCGGAGCGGAAAACACATTGTTGCGCTTGAAGTATATGCGCGCCCCGACAGCGGAATGGTTTTTGGTCAGGCACCCTGGTGCAAATCAAGGAGTGGTCGCCGCCAACTGAGCTCACCCCCCAAAACAAACGGCGCTGGCATCCTTCCCCCGGGATGCTGGCGCCGTTTGCTCCTTCTGAATGACTGTTACGCTTTTTTGACGAGTCGCGTAATCCAAACCAGAATCACGGCGCCAACGAATGCCGTGATGATTCCGCCGATTAATCCGCCTCCCATCGAAATGCCCAGCTTGCTGAAAATCCAACCGCCCAGGAACCCTCCCAGGATCCCAAGCAAGATGTCCACGATGATCCCGTAACCGCCGCCTTTCATCACCATTCCGGCGAGCCAGCCAGCGATTAGCCCCACTACAATCCAATAAAGCATGACGCCTCCTTTGAATTCTCTGGAAACGGCCCCTGAGTGGTTCCCTTTTAGAACACGCCCTTGCCAAACGTCAATCGCAATCCCGTAGCAAACAGCAGGTCGTTCCCTTTCAAGCCAGTTGGTGGATTGCTGATGTAGTTGTCATTGAACGTGACTTGCCAGCCGAGCCAGTTTTTCAGCTTCGTGTTGATGTTCGAATTGAACGCGTAGCGATAATTCCCCGTGTTGCTCACATCCGGAAAAATGGAAAAACTCTCGCTGACCGTCGTGCGGCTCGTGATCTTTGAATCGAGCGATTCTCCCAACACGATTTCGCCGTTCTTCGTCGTCACGGACGGAAAACTCGTCGGTGGCGTTGTTGGAAGCGTGTATGCCGAAAAATATTCCTGGTTGTAGCTGCCGCCGCCAAAGATGTCGAACGTCGTCCGCGCGGTTTTTATCGCATGAAAACCCGCGCCGCCGCCCAACACGTTCTGCAAATCCAGGTGCTGCAGGGCGTTGTAACCAAAATCCGTGAACCCGAACACGAAGAATCTTTCGGAGATGTTCACGTCGCCGCGAACACCCCCGCGAATTTCGTGCGCAATCGTTTCGCTCGGATTGCTGGCATTGTTTTTCCCATAGACCGCAGTCGTGTAAACGGAAATCTTGTCCCGCGAAGTCACGCGCGCCGCTTTTGCCGCCAGAGTGAAATTCACCGTCGAAGAATTACCGCTTGTCACGCTGAGTCCCGTGTCAACCAGGCCGCTCCAGAAGTCCGTCAGCTTCGGATGTTGCAATCGGTAGACTTCGGCGTCGTGCGCGGCCTGTTCCGCGTCGTTACGCACGTAGGTTACATTTTCTTTTGCCGCTTTCACTTCACCAGTGGTCTTCGTCGTCACGTCAAACGTGCTACCTTCTGTCATCACCGTGCCCACAATTGTTTGCCCGTCTTTCAGCGCGAGATGCAACGGCTGCGACGACACAAGGGCCGTAATCGCATCCCACTTCACGCTCACGTCCCCAGCAAGCTCCGTCTTGATCAACAGCGTCTCTTCTTTGTCGTCCGTTTTGACAATCGTTCCCGTCAAACGATCTCCATTTTTCAGCGTCACCTGATCGGCGCGCGCGCTCATCGCCCAAACACACAAAAGCGCTATAGCTATCCCTGAACGTCTCATCTTCTTTCTCCTTACAGTTGTGTGGCTGGGTGACTCCGGGCGTGGAGTCTTGTGATTCGAAAACTCAACACTTCTAGAACGCAATGATCTTACTTGATGTCGATTCTGGCCGTCCACGATTTCGACCTGGAGGACACGCTTCGCCTTTCCCCAGGCGTCTCGTATACTCATTTTGTTCAGGGGACGCAACACTTCCGTTCGTGGGGGAAATTTTCATCATGCAGCGCCGTCTTGGTCTGTTTGTCTTCGTTCTTGCCGCTTTTGTATTGCTCGCCGCTGCTTGCGGAAAAATGCCCGGCAAGAGTGACTCTTCCGCCGCTGCGCAACGCCCAACCATCGTCTTCATCACCGATTTCGGCACGGCCAACGACGCTGTCGCGCTTTGCAAAGCCGTCATTCTGCAAATTGCTCCCGACGCGCGCATCATGGACATCACACATCAAGTCACGCCGTTTCAAATCGAAGAAGGCGCGCGCGACCTCGCCTCCGTTTCCGCGTTCTATCCTTCCGGAACAGTTTTTCTTGCCGTGATTGACCCCGGCGTCGGCACTTCGCGCAAAGCCGTCATCGTCAAAACAAAAAAGGGCCAATATTTTGTCCTTCCGGACAACGGCCTCGTCACTCCAGTTCTCGATCGCGACGGCCTCGAATCAGCTCACGAAATCACAAATGAGTCTTGGATGTTGCAATCCGCAATTTCTTCCACGTTCCACGGCCGCGACATCTTTTCTCCTGCCGCAGCGCATCTTGCCGCGGGCTGGGATTACACCATCGCCGGCCCCGTCGTTCCCCAACTGGTCCGCCTAAGCATCAAGACCGCGACAGTGGAGGAGAAAGGAATCACGGGCGACATCATCGGTCTAGACGATCCCTTCGGCTCTCTCATCACAAATATCCAGGGCGACGATTTCCGCGCGCTCGGCTACAGAGTCGGCGACAAAGTCAGCTTCCAGCTCAATGGAAAAACGCTCGCCCTTCCTTTCGGCAAAACGTTCATGGACGTCCCCGTTGGCGACTCGCTTCTTTATCAAGATTCGCGCGGCCGCGTCGGAATTGCCGTAAATCAGGGCAACTATTCAAAAAAGTTTGGGATCGAACCGCCAGCGAAAGTCTTCGTCCCGCGTAAAGGCGCGGCCATCGGCGGCAAGCACTAGCTCCAACCAATTTGGCCGCTTAAGGGTTCATACTTCGCATAATTTCGCGAAAAATTAGAAACCTTGTGCACGCGGATTCGTTCCTCCAACGGGAGGAATTTTTATGCTCATACGTTATCTGCGCGCTTTTCTCTTTCTTTCACTAGCCTCCGCACTCTCGGATCCGCAAATCCCCACTTCTACAGGCAAACTTATCTCCGTCGGCGGCCACAAAATGCATCTGAATTGCACCGGCCAGGGCTCGCCTACCGTTGTTGTGGAAGCAGGTATCGGCGACATCTCCACCGACTGGATCTTTGTTCAAACTGCCGTTAGTAAGTTCACGCGTATCTGCACGTACGATCGCGTCGGCTACGCCTGGAGCGAACCCGGCCCGCTCCCACGCACCTATACACAAGTCAATTTCGATCTCCACGAACTTCTCGCCGCAGCACACGAAAAAGGTCCGTTCGCCCTCGTCGGTCATTCTTTTGGCGGCCCGCTCGTTCGCTGGTACACAAAACTTTATCCCACCGAGGTCGCCGGCCTTCTCCTCGTGGACACGATTCACGAAGACCAGCGCATCCCCATCATGGGCAAAGCCACACTTCTCCGCGGCAGCGCAACGGGCCGCACAATTCCCGCGCCGCGTCTCGCTCTGTCACCCGATGATCTCAAGCCGCAATTCGTCCCCGCAGGCAACGATCCCGTCGAGCCGCCAATGGACAAGCTCCCGCTCGTCAATCAAAAAATTGACCAGTGGGCCGTCGTTCAGCCGAATCTCCGCGCCATGGCGCAAAGCGAACTCGATTGGTCGCCCGAATCTCTTGCGCTCATGGCCGCTTCACCGCAAAAAAGTTCGCTCGGTGCGCGCCCGCTCATTGTCCTCACACGCGAGCACGGCGGTTACGACGACAATCTCGACGTCCCGGCCTCCGTCCTCGAAGAGGAACGCCTCGCGCTTCAGAAAAAGCTTGTCGAGCTCAGCACCAACGGTACTCAGCGTATTCTCCCTTGTGGCCACAACATGCACATTGAGTGTCCCGACGCGCTCACGGACGCCATCCACGCTGTCGTCACTGCCATCCGGACTGGTCGCAAACTAACTGTGACGAATGGGGCGAGTTAAGGTCATACCAGACATGAAATAACTGGCACCGCTTTGTTCGCATCTTCGGTGTAATCCACACTACTTTTCCGCCAAGCCCTTGTATCGTATCGATCGCATAAATTGTGTCATTGAATTGCGTGTCGCTGTCCGCTTCCACATAAACCGTCCACTCGGCGCGCCGCCCCAATTCTTCGCGCAGCTTCGCTTCGAGCTCTTCCCGCTTTGTCGCTTTTCCATTTACCAGGAATTTTTCTGGCGGCGCGATATAGACGCTCATCGTTTCCGGCCAGGGGCTTTCCGCCGCGGAGATCGGGCTTGCCTTTCTCCAATCGATCGGCAGACCACGAGATGGTCGCGGCTGCATAATCATGAAAATCGTGACCAGCGTCATCAACACGCAGATCCACGACACAGAAAAAGCATTCAAGCTCGCCATCACCAGTGACTGGCTAACCCTCCCGCCTTTCCACGCTGTCAAGTTTCTAAGTTTTATTTCCGGAAAAATTCTAGGCAACCGCTTCATCGGTAAATTCTTCTGAAGCGCCAGTCGAAATCCCCTGAGGATCGTCAAAATTCCTGCGCCACACAGCGACTCAACGAAAAACAGAAAAAAAACGTACCCTTCTGGCGGACCATAGAATTCTGAGTACGGCTCTGACCTAACCTCATACCCGACCCAGAGCATCATCGCCACGGCCAACAAAACAGTCGTCAGTCCTGCCAGAATTAGCCGTAACGGTGACATGAGCTCTTAGTTTGACTCCGCCGTCCCTTCCCCAGTGCCCAAGCCGTCAAGTTGTCTTTGCCAATTCGCACTGGCGTCGCGCAACTCTCTCATTTTATACGGCTTACCATTAACTTATTGACAATAATAATCAATATGGTATCATTGCGTTTCGATGTTCGGGCGTGCCGCTTTCTCTCACCCGGCCGCGAATTCTCACACTCGCCGGCTTCTCTCGCTCAACTCCAGCCAAATCAAAAATTCCGTTAACTTCTCTGGAATGAACACTTGCAAGAAAAGCGCTTGCAAGCCCTTTAGAATGAGCACTTGCAAAACAAAGGACTTTAAGTCCCTTTGGAATCAACACTTACAAAAAATAGGGGGAGGGGGGCTGTTATGGTTAACCAGACATGCGGCGAAGCATGTCTGTCCCGAGCGTCCATCGGGAGTCGAAGGACCTCTCTGGCACCCGGCGAGGCAATCCACCACAACCGCCGTCGCTCACCGCGCTCCTGGGCTGCTAAACTTAGCCCCAGCGCACACAAGGAGTTGTCCCATGTCTGAAGCGACCAAGCACGCAGATGACGTACAAACGACCGGCCCGACCCGCACCGAGACCGACTCGATGGGCCCGATCGAAGTCCCCACGGACCGCTATTACGGCGCTCAAACCGCGCGCTCGCTGATTCACTTTGCAATTGGTAAAGACACGATGCCGCCGGAGCTGATTCGCTCCTTCGGCATCCTCAAAAAAGCCGCCGCGCTCGTGAATCAGGATTTGGGAAAGCTCCCCGCCGACAAAGCGAAGCTCATCACCGAAGCCGCCGACGAAGTCATCTCCGGAAAGCTCAACGACCACTTCCCTCTGCGCATCTGGCAAACCGGCAGCGGCACGCAGACGAACATGAACGTCAACGAAGTGATTTCCAATCGCGCGATTGAAATTGCCGGTGGCGAAATGGGCAGCAAGAAGCCCATTCACCCGAACGACGACGTAAACATGTCGCAATCGTCCAACGACACATTCCCGACGGCGATGCACATCGCGGCAGCAACCGAAACGGCGCGCAAACTTTTGCCCGCCGTGAAAAAGCTTCGCGACGCGCTCGATGCAAAGGCGAAAGAATTTGCCGGCATAGTGAAAATCGGCCGTACGCATTTGCAGGACGCCACGCCTCTCACCGTGGACCAGGAATTTGGCGGCTGGGTGAGTTTGCTCGACCGCGACGGTGGCCGCATCGCCGTGGCGCTCGATGGCCTCTACGATTTAGCGATTGGCGGAACGGCGGTAGGCACCGGGTTGAATGCGCATCCGGAATTTGCCGAGCGCGCCGCGAAGAAAATCTCCGAACTTGCGGGACTTCCCTTCCGGTCGCATCCGAATAAATTCGCTTCGCTCTCCGCGCACGATGAAATTGTTTTTGCTTCCGGCGCGCTAAAAACGCTCGCGGCCTCGCTCATGAAAATCGCCAACGACGTTCGCTGGCTCGCTTCCGGCCCGCGTTGCGGCCTCGGCGAACTATCGCTCCCGGAAAATGAACCCGGCTCCAGCATCATGCCCGGCAAAGTAAATCCCACGCAGTC
>Ga0210400_10000511_pt1 | contig 43082 bp, 31 predicted proteins | sample IncBWH26MmetaG_FD_155456 | JGI IMG/M metagenome (GOLD analysis project Ga0210400, IMG submission 155456) | Forest soil microbial communities from Barre Woods Harvard Forest LTER site, Petersham, Massachusetts, United States - Inc-BW-H-26-M | ecosystem: Environmental > Terrestrial > Soil >... | reverse complement strand
TGAAATGTGCCTTGGTAGTCAGAATATTCGTGTGAGGACCGCCACCGCGATTGCACCCACGGCTCTACAAGTCATTGAAAGAAACGAGATGCTGCGAGCACTCCGCGCTGACCATACGCTCTCCTCCGCCTTCCTGTCTTACATGCTTTCGCGCAATATTCGGCTTGAGGAGGATTTAGTCGATCAGGTTTCTTAGTGCAGCGAGAGGCGACTTGCCCGCACTCTTCTGTTGCTCGCGGGCAAGGGGAATCAGCGCAACCTGCACAGATTTGCCGGAATATCGCAGGGGACCCTGGCAACGATGATCGGAACTACACGTCCGCGCGTCAATTTTTTCATGAATAAGTTCAGAAAGCTCGGCTTCATCAAGTATCACGGCCGTTCCGACCAGAACGGCGAGATGTACATTAACACTTCTCTCTTAGCTGCCGCGTTGCACAAATAGCTTTCCTTCCAACCAATGGACCCAGTGCCAGGTAAACGCCGTTACGAAATTCTAGCCCGCGAGTAATTTGGCTAGCGGGGATTTTTTGTGGCTCTCGGGTGGTTGGCACAGACGTGAGATACGAACTCCTTGTCGCGCTGCTGTCCGAAGTTCGTCTTCATCTCCTCAATGGATTTGCCAACGAGCGGCCATGAAGGGTTGAAGACCCATGCGCATTCCGAGCAACTCCACCCTTGAAAATTCGGTCTTTCGGCCCATACCAGTTTGCGACGCATCGGTTCCATGGCCACCTCGCGAGTTGGTGCGGCTACGCTCTTGTGAAAGACGGTGTCACATTGGTCTTCGACGGGCGCGACGACGACAAAAAACCGCTCTTTTCCTTGCCTTGAGCGAGGTTCTGCTTAAACTACCGCTTTTGAACACACATCAAAACCGAAGTGAATTCAAAAGGTCTGAAGATTACCGATAGCAAGGGCTGCTGTCTGTGGGGTATCCCACACTGGCGGGAACTGCTATCTCAGTTGAATGACGGCGTAGCACTCACAAGCGGATTTTTCGAGTTTCCTGCGGTTCACAATCTTCACGGCGCCTCGCACGTAATCTATAATTCCTTTTTTTGCAGCACTGTCGCCGCCAGGCTCACCGCGGATCGGTCGGTACCCATCATGGTAGCAATGAAATCGTGGGTGATCGGAAGTACTCCCAGATTCACCCTATCCTGCGTCATAAGCAGCTACCTCGAAAGGCGCTGTTGTACATCGTGCAATCGGTTGCACGCCGCAGTCTGTGCCACTTGCATTCCTTGCGACCCCGTAGGGGTTAGCTCGTCTAGGTTCTAAAAACAAGAGGATGGCCAACACAAATTACCTACCTTGTTTACTCCTTGGCGCAATACAACTATAAGTTTATGGCAAACCGCATAAGTCTCAGATAATTGTAATTGGGTCTCCCGCGATAGTTGTTCGTTGCCTGGGACTCGATGAATTCTCTTCTCTCTCTCGACAAGTGCTGGTGCGCGCGAGCCTTTGTGGGCGGTCGAGAGGATCGTTGAGGAGCCTACATGTCCGCTTCATTAGGCCATCATGAAACCATCCTTGTCGCCGACGACAGCGAGGCTAACTGCGAACTGCTTAGCGATTTGCTGAGCGCGGAGCATTATTGCGTCGTTTGCGCAGCGGACGGCCAGCAAGCACTTGATCAGATCGATAGCGACGCCATTGATCTAGCGTTGTTGGATGTGGTGATGCCGGGCCGTACAGGATTTGAAGTTTGTCAGGTGATGAAGTCCAAGCCGGAAACCCGCTTGATCCCCGTCGTGTTGCTCACCAGTTTGAACAGTGATGCCGACCGCATCCACGGCATCATGTATGGTGCTGATGATTTCCTAACGAAACCCGTAAACAAGCACGAACTGCTGGCCCGGGTGAACTCCCTCTTGCGCTTGAAACAATTCACCGATGAGCTGGACAACGCCGAGACCGTCTTGTTCAGCCTCGCGCTGAGCATCGAGGCCAAGGATCCCTATACTGAAGGGCATTGTGACCGTCTTTCCAAATACTCCGTTGCGCTGGCGGAGAAGCTGGTGTTGCCCGAGAACCTGCGCGTCGCCCTGCGTCGTGGCGGCCTTGTGCATGATATCGGCAAGCTAGCCGTCCCGGAGAGCATCCTGCTCAAACCCGGGCCGCTGACCCCGGAAGAGCGAAAAATAATGGAGCAACACACAATCCAAGGCGAGCGAATTTGCGCCCCGCTCCGATCCTTCCGCCATGTGCTGCCGATCATCCGGCATCACCACGAAAAGCGGGACGGCTCGGGGTACCCGGACGGGCTGAAAGGCGAGCAAATTCCGCTTACTGCACGCATTCTTCAAATCACCGATATCTACGACGCACTTAGCACGGACCGGCCCTACCGCAAGGCGCTTTCGCCGGATAAAGCCCTTTCGATCATGCGGGAGGAAGTGAGGCGCGGCTGGTGGGACGCGTCCATTCTGGACGAATTTGAATCCATCGTCCTAGGTTCTGCGTCGCTCCATCCGGTGCGGTCCGGTAACTAAACTCTATTTCCTAGGCTTCTTAGCGGGACGGCGGATTTAATGCGATGGCAAATAGAGCGGCGGTTTATTCTCGCGGGATTCGTTGCCGCGGCGATCATCCTGGCGTTCGTTGGGTGGGAATCGTACCGGGAAACGCTCCGAGTCGACCAGGCTTCCGACGCCCGGAAACAAAGCTACGAAATCCAATTAACTCTTGATGAGCTCCTGGCTCGGCTCGTTGACGCGGAAACCGGTCAGCGAGGGTATCTCTTGACGGGAGATGAGGCATATCTTCAACCATATCGCAAAGCGATAAAAAACCTCGATCAGGTAATGGGCCAACTGAAGGTTCTCACTGCCGACACTCCAAATCAGCGGAAACATCTCCAGACACTCGAGCCGCTCATAGAAAAGAAATTGGCGGAACTCCAGACGACGATCGACCTCCGCCAGAAGGAAGGGTTTGCAGCTGCGAACCAGGTGGTCCTCTCCGGCCAAGGAAAAGAGTGGATGGACCAGATCCGCGTCGTGCTTGGAGAGATGAGAGACGAAGGGAATAATCTCCGGCAGATTCGTACTCAGGAGATGAAAGGGGTCTTGACCTGGACGTCTCGTCTAGTCGTCGCGGGCAATCTTTTGAGCATACTGCTGACCTTGCTGGTTTTCGCGCTCCTGTTGCGCGCTCTATCCAAACGCAAACAGGTGCAAGAAGCTTTGGCAAAGAGTGAAAAGTGGTTTTCGACCACTCTTGCGAGCGTCGGCGACGCCATAATCGCCACCGATATGAACGGCGCCGTAACTTTTTTGAATCCCGTCGCTCAGTCGCTCACCGGGTGGAACCGGGCAGAGGCCATCGGCAAGTCCATGGACCTGGTTTTTGACATCGTGAATAAGGACACCCGGCGGCCCGTCGAGAACCCCGTAAAGAAAGTCTTCCGCGAAGGGAAGGTTGTCGGCCTGGCCGACCACACCCTTTTGCTCTCCAAAGGCGGCAAGGAATACGACATAGAAGATAGCGCGGCGCCCATTCTCTCTGACACTGGAGAAGCGTTCGGGGTCGTGCTTGTTTTCCGGGACATTACCGATAAGAAGTGTACGGAAGAAGAGACAAGACGCCAGAAGGAGCTCCTGCAATTGATTTTGGGAAGTATCGCCGATGGCGTCGTGGTGGCAGATTCAAATGGGAAGTTTCTTCTGTTCAATAAGTCTGCGGAACAGGTTCTGGGTATGGGTGCGATCGACGTTGCTCCCGCCCAGTGGTCCGATCGATATGGCACCTACTTGCCGGACACCGTAACCCAGTATCCTCCCGATCAGCTGCCCTTGGTGCGGGCGATGCGCGGTGAGAGTGTTGACGCACTAGAGCTTTTCATCCGCAACGCCAATGTGCCCGAAGGCCGCTTCCTCAGTATAGCGGGCAGACCTCTCAAGGGTGCGGATGGCGCCCTTCAGGGCGGTGTCGTCGTTTTCCACGACGTTACCGAGCGCAAGCGAGCCGAAGAAGCGCTACGCCAATCTGAGCAGCGATACCATCTGCTTTTCGACAGTAATCCACATCCTGTGTGGGTTTATGACTTGCAAACCTTGGCCATCCTGGATGTGAATGAATCTGCCGTCCGTAACTATGGCTACACTCGCCGGGAATTTCTTTCCCTGACTATCAAGGACATTCGCCCGCCGGAAGACGTCCCCGCTCTGATCGAGAGCGCCACGAAGGCATCATCGGAAATTGAAAATGCAAGCGTCTGGAGACACCGCAAGAAAGACGGAACTTTTATTGATGTTGAGATTACGTCGCATCCCATCGTCTATAGCGACAAAAACGCGCGTTTGGTCGTTGCCACGGACATTACGACGCGTAAGAAGGCCGAAGACGCCCTGCGGCAAAGCGAAGAGCGCTTCCGTTTGCTGGTTTCGGAAGTAACGGATTACGCGATTCTGATTTTGGATCCACAAGGACGCATTGCCAGTTGGAATGCGGGAGCCGAACGCATCAAGGGCTACCAGGCGCAGGAAATCATCGGCCAGCACTTCTCCCGCTTCTACCCAGCGGAGGATGTGGAACGCGGCAAGCCCGTCAATGGATTGAAAGTTGCCAGAGAGCGAGGGCGATTCGAAGAGGAAAGTTGGCGGGTGCGCAAGGACGGATCACGATTCTGGGCCAACGTGGTGATTACCGCGTTGCACGACGAGACAGGACGTCTGCGCGGATTCGGAAAGGTCACGCGGGACATCACTGAGCGGAAACAGACGGAAGACCTCATGCTGCGCGCAAGAGAAGATGCGGAACGTGCCAATAAGTTCAAGGATCAATTCCTCTCCACCATGAGCCATGAACTGCGTACGCCGTTGAATGCCGTTCTGGGTTTTTCCGACTTGCTCGCCGACGAGCGTTACGGCCCCCTCAACGACCGCCAGCAACGCTATGTCAGCCACATACACACCGGAGGGAAACACCTTCTCAAACTAATCAGCGATATTCTTGACCTTTCCAAAATCGAAGCGGGAAGAATGGAGCTTACCCGCGAGGATGTGAAGGTCGCCGCGGCCTTTACCGAAGTGATCAGCGCTCTTTATCCGTTGGCGGAGAAGAAATCACAAGCATTACTCCAAGAGCTCGAACCTAATCTGTGCGTTCACGCCGACGCCATGCGCTTTAAGCAAGTGCTTACGAATCTCGTCGGTAACGCCATCAAATTCACACCAGAGGGTGGCCGTATCGAGCTGGGCGCGCGTCAGGTGGATGGCCAAGTAAGGATCGAAGTGCGCGACAATGGCCCGGGCATTCCTCCTGAACAGCAGCAGCGTATCTTTGAAGCGTTCGTTCGCCTGGCGCAAGCGGGCAGCGCCACCGAGGGTACAGGCTTGGGGCTAGCCATCACTTCCAGCCTCGTCGAGCTGCATGGCAGCAAACTGGGCATCGAAAGCCAGCCGGGCGAGGGTGCCTGCTTCTACTTTTCTCTTCCGCTCGTCGCGATCACCACCCAGGGTCAACCCGTCAGAACGGCCGCACCCATGCCAAGGTTGGGTAGAGCCCCGCGGATTCTTGTCATTGAGGACAATGCCGCGACAGGGCAACTTATTCGATCGCAACTCGCTTCCTCAGGCTATGAGACCCTAAAGTGTGATCGGCCGGAACGCGCCATGGAAATGGCTGCGGAACACCAGCCGGATGCAATCACTTTGGACCTGCTCATGAAACCCGTCCACGGGTTGGAGGTTCTGTTGCAACTGAAGAATGATCCGCGAACCTCAAAAATACCCGTCATTGTCGTGACCATCGTGGATCAACCGGGCGTCGGGATGGCCCTCGGTGCCGACGAGTATTTGATCAAACCGGTGGACAAGGCGACGTTGCTGGCTGCCGTGGAGCGTTGCCTCAGGTCTCGCGGGGGCGCGGCGCCGGCAAGAACCATATTGGTGGTGGAAGATGATGTCTCCACCCTCGAGGTGATTGTCGAATTGCTCAGAGCATACGGCTATGCAGTGAGTACGGCGGCGGACGGCGAACTGGCTCGGGCCGCTGTTGCGCAATCCCTGCCGGAGCTTGTCATTCTTGACTTAGTGCTCCCCAAGGTCAGTGGCCTTGAATTACTCGCGGAATGGCGTTCCAATCCTCGCACGGCCGAGCTTTCCGTCTTTGTGCTGACCAGCAAGGATTTAACTAAGGACGAGGAAAAATATATCCACGCCCATGCCGAATCGCTGTTCCGTAAGCAGAATTCCTGGCGCGAACCATTGATCAGGCAATTAGAGCGCGTGGTGACCGCCCCGTCCCTGGAGAACGCTTGAAACCTAGTATTCTCGTCGTCGAAGACAATGACCTCAACCGTGAGCTGCTCCGTGACTGGCTCGAGGTGGAGGGTTACGACAGACATTCGACTGGCTGATAAGAGAAGAATGGGGAAAACAAGAGAACAGTGGCTCCTTTTCAAGTACGTCGGCGGTGAATTCACACCACTATCGAAGCCTTTCAAAACGAAACAACTCGCAGAGAAAGCACGCTTGAAGTACCCTGAGCGTCAGCGCAAGACTATTGGGCTCGGTGTGATTCGGTTACAGATGTAGCTGCGGATTAGCGGAGCAAATGCCGAGGCTCCTGCAAGCGTCATTTGTGATAGATGACGCCGCAGGCTTCCCAACAGTAACGTAAAGGAAGCGTGCTGGGGCTCGTCAATCACGTCAAACGCCCCGGAAAACGTCTCCTATGAAGTCTTTAGGGCTCCTAAAGCCGTTGCCCCACTTTGCGTCTGTGGCGGCGGTAGGCTTTGCGACCACAATTTCGTCGAGTGATTTGCCTTGTTTCTTGAGAGCCGCCACTCTCTCGCGAGTGCCAACCAGCAGGTCGCGGTAGAAGGCGAGTTGGGGTTTGTCGCCAACTGCGCCGTGCCCTGGGATGACAATCATCTTGTCGGTGACTTTCGCCAAGTTGACTTCGGTAGCGCGGATCATGCCGTCGATGCTGCCGCCCGTTGAATAGTCGATGAAGGGATAGTAGCCATTCCAGAAGGTGTCAGCAACGTGGAAAATATCGGCCTCTGTAAAATGAACGGAGATGTCGCTGTCGGTGTGGGCGGGGGCGTAGTGCTTGAGGGCAATAGTCGTCCCGTTGAGTTGCAGACTCCGCTCATCTTCAAAGACTTCCCCAGGAATTGCTCCGGCGGGCGAGGGCGGGAAGGTGAAGTTCCAACCCTCAACTCGCGTCGTATTAGAGAGGTGTTTACGCGTGTTCGCGTGAGCGAGAATAACTGCGCCCGCAGAGTGCAGCCATTCGTTGCCGTCGGTATGGTCGAAGTGCCAGTGTGTGTTAATGAGGTGATTGATGGGATCGGAGCTGATCGATGCAAGCGCGTCCGTGATCTTTGAACGGGCGCCGGCAAAGCCAGCATCGATAAGGAGCTTACCGTCGCGACCGGGGAGCACGGCGATATTTCCTCCAGCACCCATCAGGACGCTCACGTTGCCGCGGAGTTTCTGGACGGTGATAGTAGCGGCTGCGGCTGTTTTCCGGGCTGTCTGCACGAGCCCATCATCTTGAGCGAATAAATCGCGAGGAGCGAGCACACCAACGGTAGCAGCGATGCTGGTGGATATGAGAAAACGACGGCGGGAAATACCGGAATCTAGTTTGGCGCTCATAGTTGTCCTCTCCCTGCCTTGATGCTCCGCCACTTGGTTGCGATGGAGTTACCCGGCCTTTGCGGGAATTCCGAAAGGCCGGGTAAACTAGGCCACTACGCTGCCGCCTTGAATATACCTTTCAAGAACGCGAGCAGGTCGGCGTTAATCGTGTCGGCCTCAGTCGCTCTGCCTTGTATGCGACTACCCTCTTGCAGTTACTGCACTACGCTCGCTCTGGCAGCCTCATCGCTCCAGCTCCCGAAATACGGCTATATCATTTTACAGCTTGCCACCATAAGTTTAATTCCAGATTCGCTAGGATGCGGTTGGGCTGACAGTGCTGTCGGCAGCCTTGACCTCATTGTCCGGTAAGGCGAGTTACCAGGACTTGACTCGCTCAAAACTAAATTTGTACCAGGGCGTCTCTCGAAGTATAAGCTCGTATCATGGAACTGTACCGCATCTGGTCGCTGACCCTGTTCTTGATCACGGTGGCAGGCTTGCCGCAGACAGCCTCTCAAGATGTCCAGAAGCGCGTTTCGCCAGATGCCTACAGCAGTGCCCCGGCCTCGATCCGCACGGCACTGAAAAGACAGAACTGCGAGCTGCCGGAGACGCAGCATTGGGATCAGACGCGGCTCAATATCGTCTCAGGTCATTTTGGTGACAGAGCACAAACCGACTGGGCGGCGATCTGCATCGCCCCCGACGGCAGCACGCGTGCGCTTGTCTTCTGGGGCAAGTCAGCGCCCTGTCCTTCTAAGATCGACCACGGATGGGCCCTGAAGAGTCGCTTCGCACCCGGGAAGGCGGGAAGTTTGTACCTACTTGCTGCGCCAGCTAAACAAATTCTCGGCTACCGCAAATTCTTCGATGACGCCCACGGGAACCCCGTGACCCATGAAGGAGTCGAGGTTGGTGGTGACGAAGCCTCGATCATTTACTACTGTTATCGGGGGCAGTGGCTCGAACTGCAAGGCAACGATTGATTGCTGCTATTGCTTTGTTTGGAGTGCTAGTACGGCAGATGTCCGGTAAGGCGACTAATCGGGAGTTAGCGCGCTGCTGCCACATCCAGGAAATGCTTTGCGAAGAGCGAACTGGACAGACGGAAATTACCTACATCCGGCGAGCTTTTGCGGCGCAGCACGCCAACTCTTTTTGCGACAAGAATCGTAGGCCGCACCTCACGGCTGTGGCAATGTCTCAAGAAAATCGCACTGCGTATTGCGGTAGCCCGCGGGGAGGTTCGCAATTGTATCGTCGAGCAGCAGGATGTTCTCGGCGACGTCGTAAGGAAGCCATTGCACCGCTCCCCCTCCGTTCGGGTCGCCGGTCGCTGCGAAGCGCGCCCAGTAGTCCATTATTTCATTGGAAAGAGCGCCCTCGGCCGCGTTCGGTGTGTATTGCGTGCCGTCATAGTAGACCGACCGAGTACTACCCGGAACAAGACCGGCAACAAAATAAAGCTCCGCGGTGTGGAAGGCTCGCCGGATAGTCAGGTGGGAGTCGGTCTCGTACTGGTGCGTGAAGAGATAGCGCCAGACCGCTGGCCTCTCCGCGCCTGCTACGGGGGCCACGGCACGGGCAAGATTTCGTGTTTCCCATGTTGTAAAATAATCGGTTTGTATATCAATGTGTGTGTACCTGGGCGTGGTGTCAAACGCGGCCGGGTAGTACGAAGACGAAAGAAGCTTGTCGCCGGTAGTGGTTCCGGTGCCTGGCAGCAACGGATCGAATTGAGCGTGGATGGCCGTTGCATAGTCGGTGGCATTCAACGCCACGCTGGGATCTTCCAGATCAGCCGCCTCGTCACGATTGGAACCGATGAGAAGCGGCACGGGTGAGCCGAACTGCTTCAGCTTGTTGAAGGGATCCTCGGGGAGGACGATAGGCTCGAGGTTGAAACCAATAAACCCAAATTCATTGGGAAGGAGCTCTGTCAGCACCATGGTATTGGCCGAGACCGCTCGGAGGCACATCAGGACATCCGGGGTGGTGTCGCACTGAACCAGCTTGGCGAGATTGGCATAGATTGGGTAAGCGTCGGCGACGCCAGTACCCAGCAGATTGCCGGTGAGCACACTGCTCTCCATCCCGGCGCTCGTGAAGAGTCCCACTGCCTTGGGTGAGGCTAGCAGCGCTTGTACGTTCAACGATCCTGCTGACTGCCCGAACATCATCACGCGCGTTGGGTCACCGTTAAACTCTGCGATGTTGTCGTGCACCCACTGCAGGGCTGCGATCATGTCCATCAGACCGTAATTCCCGGAGGAGCCGGTGCCTGACTCGGCAGTGAGCAAGGGGTTGGCGAGGAAGCCCAGCAGGCCGAGGCGGTATTGCGCGGTCACCACGATCACACCGTGGCCTGCCAGTGGGGGAACGAGATCCCACGGTGGGTCTTGGGCGCTGCCCAGTAGCTCCCCCCCGCCGTGAAAAAAGACCATCACCGGCTGCTTCGAGCTTACTGGCGGGTTTGTCGTGTAGACGTTGAGCGTAAGGCAATCCTCATCGCCTTGCACACCTCCGACGAAGTCGGTCTGAGGGCATCTGTTACCAAAGTTCGCCGCGCTGCGTATGCCATCCCAACTCTTTGGAGCGACGGGCGGCTTCCACCGCAGAGGGCCCACGGGTGGTGCGGCAAAGGGAATCCCGCGGAACCTCAGAAAGTTACCTTCCACGACGCCTTGTGCCGCACCGGACTGTGTCACGGCAATGGTCGGCGTACTCTTGATACTCACGGTGTAAGGCTGCTTAGCGGACTGACTGTTCGCATCCGTCACTTGAATGGTGAACGCCACGCTCGCTTGCACCCGATCGGGCGTTCCCGAGATCGTCACTGAATTATCAGTGCTGCCTGGCGGCAGAGCTACACTGTGCGGCAAGGCCCCAGAGGTCACGCTCCAGGTGAAGGGTGCAACCCCGCCGGTGGCTTGAATGGTCTGGGAGTAGGAAGAGCCGATCGTGCCATTCGGCAAGGAAGTCGTGGCGATCGACGGATCTTGTGGGGGAGTGAGAGGTGATGTGATGCCGGTGTAATCCCCGATCCGTTTGGCGTCATAGGGAGAGTTGAGTCCCCCGTCTTCAACGCTCTTGGTGTTGTAGCCGAGCGAGGCGATCCTGCCGAAGGTGCGCACGATTTGAAGATCTGGGCTGACCTCGATGACCCGGTGGTTATATTGATCGCTAATCAGCGTGTTGCCATTGTGCAAGCGCAGGGCGCGCGTCGGCAGAGGACCAGTGCATGTACCATTGATGCAACGCGGATTGCTTTTTGGGTCGGTGTTGGTGAAGTATTGCCAGAACAGGGTGCCGTTTTCATTCGTTTCCACAATTCGGGCGTTGTTGGAGTCGGTGATCAGCGTGTGCCCATTGGGAAGGCGGCTGGCAAAGGCCACTCCGCTAAAGAGCATTCCCCCGGCGATTGTGTAGGTGTGGACGATGGTGCTTGGCTTGGTGTGCGTGACCTCAAGGGCTTGGTTGTTGTTCTCGTCACAGATGAGGATGTGACCATTCTTCAAAAGCTCCGCGCAGTTCGGATTGTTCAGGCCGTCGTATTCCCACACAATCTGCTTGTCAGAAACGCGCACTTGGATGATGCGGCCGTTGCCCTGGTCGGTGATGAGCACGTGTCCTTGCGGGATCCTCCGCCCGTTCCGGCTGGCCTTATTGTTTTCTTGCTCCTCATCCACCGGAACCCAGGTATTTTGCACCGGCGTACTGAGCTGATCGGGCCCGGCACCCGCCACGCCGAATTGCCCATAATGCCAGACGATGTGGCCATCGCGGTCCACCAACAGCACGCGGTTGTCCAGGCACCCGGCTGAGTTCTTGCAATTAGGCGCCTCGGGCTGATTGGGAGGCGTCCCAGTCCCGGCCATTAATGTGAATTCGCCGACGCGCTGCGCGTCATTGGTGCCGATTATGGAAGCCGGCGAGAAGTCTGAAGGACCCAGGCCAAACTGCCAGACGATTTTGCCGCTGGGGGCGACTTCGATCACACGATTGTTAAACTGGTCCGCGATGAGATAGTTGCCGCGCTCGTTGAACTCGCCGTCGCCATCGTTAGCGAGCGCGCCACTGGCAATGGTAGTGAGCGCAGCCGCGGCAATCAGGAAGCCGAAAATCACAGAGCGACGTTGGGGATTCATGGCTCTTCCTTTCTCTTGGTGCATGGCACTGGAAGGGAGTAAGTAACGACTCCCGGGGACAATCTTGCAGCCTAAGTTATTCGCTTGAGCCTTTGCTGGTCAATTAAATTCTCGTCAACAAGTTGTCTCCTCCGGGTGACAGTTGAGGGGAAGCCATAAATTTGCCGCGGAGAACGACTAAATCCAATTTACCCTAATCGACGCCTGAACGAGCGTGGGCGTGCTTTTCATTCCACCAAATCTCGATTTTTAACGAGGTCCGAGATTCCCTTATCAATCCGGTTCCAAAATGGATGCGACTCATATTTCTTATACGGATGCTCAGGTGCGTTGTCATAGAGGTCGGGTGTTTAGTACACTTTTGAAGCGACTGACATCAAGCTCAGCGGAGAACGTGCGCTAGCTCTCGCTAACTGCTTGAAAATGCAGTGGTTAGCCCGCCTATAAGTACGGCTATTTGGCGCTAACTGCATGAAAACAAGAGAGTTATACCAACAAAGAGGCATAGAAACCTGGTTTCCAAGCCCAGAACCCTAGAAAGGGGAGAATAATGCGTAGAAACGCTTCTAATTGCGTTCTAGGGGCATTCTAGAGAGAAGAGTAACTCAGAACAGACGTATTTGAATGGATAACTAAGGATTACGAACAATCTCGAAATATCAGGCATCTCGGAGTGGCTGAGAAACGGCATGTATCGAGTAGGTGTGGACCTTGGGGTCAGGCGGCTTCCGCTGAGGAGCTGATAATCGGTGCTCTCTGCGTATCTTCGCCTCAGGATTTGGCCTCAAGAGAAAGGGATTGCGGATGGAAGATTTAGTGGCGGTACCTGCGGACCGCAAATAGACGATTTTGTCCCACTCAACCGCGCAATTCATTTGCCCAAGGTTTCGTTGCTCAAGAGCCAAGGTCGGCTAAGTGCTGCGCGATTCCAAATGCTAAGGACGTCCAATTGCTAGGCTGGTTCAAGACTCCTTTCTTAAATTCGGTGTATTGGGCTGAGTCTAGGGGGAGGGCAGCAGGTTTCTGGTTCTCTATGCAGTTGCAAATTGTCAAGCAAGGTCCATTGAAAATCTCCTTTCATGCGGACCTTACTTTTTGCTTTGTGCTGCCGTAATTTCGAATAGGCGCTCGCTCTCTAGAGTGTAGACCGCTGAGGCCAGTTTCTCGTGGCCAACTCAGGTCGTTGCGAATTTCATGGACAGCAATGCCCACTAGCGGTGCGATACCAGTGAAGGTATATCTAGACTAGCTCGGGAGTGAACGCTCTCTGGGCTATAGAAAAGGACTAATTATGCGAATTCCAAGAGTAATTCTGCTTGTTCTGGTTATCTGCTGGGGGGGGCCGTCCTTCGCTCAGAGCGACGCCCATAGCGTCAAGGTCATTAAATTCGGCAAATTGATTGACGGAACTGGCAAAGTCTTGGCAAATGCCGTGGTCATTGTGAAGGGCGATCGCATCGAAACCGTGAGCGGTGGGGCCTCGCAGATACCCAGTGGTGCGCAAGTGATCGATCTGTCTTCCTACACCGGTATGCCGGGATTGATTGATGTACATACGCACATGACCTACTGGCGGGACAAGAGTTCTCACGCGAATCCAAATGAGGATATGGCAAAATTTCTGCCCCAGGAATTGGTGTTTCTTGCGCAAGAGAATGCCCGCAAGTGCATCGAGATCGGTGTTACGACGGCTCGCGATTTGGCGGCCAGGAATTACAGCGACATCGCCATGAGAAACCTGATCAATCGAGGCGCGATGGTTGGACCGCGGATGTTTGTTGCAGGACCAGCTATGTTTGCGGGAGCTCCTGTGCCACGCTATGACAAGGTTTATCCTTGGGTTGTTCCCAATCAAGGAGAAGCCTCTGGCGTTCAGGAAGTCATGAGCCTAGTGCGGCAACAATTCGGTGCAGGGGTCGACTTGATTAAGATGTTCGGATCGACCGGAGGGTTCAACGATGTTGAAACATACCAGACCTATACACTGGAGGAGATGCGGGCCGCTGTCGAGACTGTTCATACCATGGGCAAGCGCATCGCGATTCACAGTTACGGCCCAGAAGGAGCTCGGGACGCGGTGAAAGCAGGGGGAGATACACTCGAGCATGCCATAAATATCGACGACGCCACTTTTGCCGAGATGGTTCGGAAAAAGATCGTCTACGTTCCGACGGTCTATCACAACATGTGGTACGTCGAGAACTACAAAGAGTTCGGCTGGCCCGAGAGTGATAATCAAAAGATTCTCGCTTATGAACATGCGTCAGAGGAAACCACGCGACGTGCGATCAAGGCGGGAGTACGCATCGCGATGGGGTCCGATGCTGTTTATGAGCTTTTTGGTCACAACACAGAAGAGCTCACCTATCTCGTCAAATCCGGAATGACCCCGGAGCAAGCGATCGCCGCTGCAACCGTGAATGGCGCCGTAGCCCTTGGAATGGAGAAGGATCTTGGAGCGGTGACGCCCGGGCACTATGCCGACTTGGTCGCCGTGCAAGGCGACCCGCTGGTCGACATCAGTGTTGTCTTGCACAACGTACGCTGGGTTATGAAGGGCGGTGAAGTCCTCGCGGACAAAACAAATACCGCCACCCATTAGAATGGGACGCAGGAGTTATGGGTTCTGACTTATTGTTCTCACGCTTTTTGCATGCTCTCAATCAAGTGCGCGTCCTCATGTGTGAGCAGCCCGATGAAAACGCTAAGAATCCAGTGGCTAACTCCGTTGACTCTGAATCAGTTTGGTGCTAAATACTCGGCTACACCAGTAAGACCTCATGAACCTCAAGTCAATTGCGTTTTCCGGGAGAGAAGTTGGGCGCCGTGAGTTTGCGGGATTTGCTGTATTTGAGAGTTTATACCGGCCAAATCAAAAGATTCCAAAGCATTCGCACGAACAAACCTATATCTCGATCGTGCTGCGGGGCTCCTATACCGAGGAGTGTGGATCAAGTGCATGGGACTGTGAGACTGGGCAAACAATCCTGCATGTCGCCGGAGAATGCCATTCCGATCACTTTCACCGGAGTGGTGGACACGTACTGAATCTGGAATTTTTTCCTCCGTTTCTCGCTCGGTTGTGTGAATGTGATGAGGTTAGCGTGGACGGCCGGACACTCCTCAAGAGCGTGTATGCCATGCAGCTTGGGCTCAGACTTCACAAGGAAGTCTCCAGTTGCGATCCATGGTCAGCTCTCAGTATTGAGGGATTGACGATGGAACTTCTGGCCGAAGTTTTCAGGCAACGGGCAACTTGTCCAAAACCGCGCGGAAGTGATTGGCTTGGCAGAGCGACCGAAATCCTTCACGAAAAGTTTCAAGAATCTATCAAGTTGAGCGAGTTGGCTGGTTCTCTGTGCGTTCATCCGGTTCATTTGGCGCGCGCGTTCCGGAAGCGGTATCTCTGCAGTGTTGGAGACTATCTGCGGAAGCTGCGGATCGAAGCGGCCTGTCATGAGCTTTTGAATTCGGATGCCCCCATTGCCGAGATCGCGTTGCGCTGCGGATTTTCTGACCAGAGTCATCTTTGCAGAACTCTGAAGCAGTACACCGGCATGTCACCTCGCCATTTCCGCCGTGTTCGCTTCCCGAAGCTAAACTGATCCAAGTGCTTCTCGCATTCTAGACACGTTGCTATCCTCGCCGGAGTATCTTTCTTTTAAGAGGCTGATCTGGCCTGCTGATCTGGCGTTTTAACCAGTTCGGCTGTGCTTCATTGAGCCGCCGGTTTTTTGCTTCTCTTCAGCCGGCAGAGATGAACTCCGCGCCGACTCGGAGTCTGGGTTTCTCTGGATATCCTTGGCCAAAGACAGCTTGATCGAGAAAGTGACAGGATTAGCGGGTGTACTGGGTTATACGCAAAGCGCACTACGGCGGGTTTTCAGACCGAAGGAGACTCTTCATGGTTAGAGGTAAGCGTGCTCGACTTGTGACACTAGCATTTTTCTTAGGATCATTTCTTGCGGCTGCCAACGTTCTCCCGGAGGAAGTAGACAAGACCCTATTCACTGGGTTGAAGTGGCGATTGGTTGGGCCATTTCGTGGGGGGCGCGTAGAAGCGGTAGCGGGTTTGCCGGATGACCCAAACGTCTATTACTTCGGGGCTGTCGCAGGAGGACTGTGGAAAAGTACCGACGGCGCGGTGAATTGGAGACCAATTTTCGACCACGAGTCGAATCTCTCCATTGGCGCGATCGGGATCGCTGCTTCAGACCACAACATCATTTACGTCGGCACGGGAGAACCGTGTTTGCGAAACAACATTACCTTTGGTGACGGAATGTATAAGTCCACGGATGGCGGCGAGAGTTGGAAACACATAGGACTTGATGACACCCAACACATCTCGAAAGTATTGGTGGATTCCAGGAATCCGAACATCGTATTTGTGGCCGCAGTTGGCCATGCGTCAGGCCCCAACACCGAACGTGGCGTGTTCCGGTCGGAGGACGGCGGTAAAACCTGGAACAAGGTATTGTACAAGGATGAGCTTACCGGAGCTGTGGACCTCGTTTTCGACCCGACAAATTCACGCGTGCTTTATGCCGCCCTGTACCAAGAAAGTCGCGGCCCTTGGATGTTGAACGCCGGCGGCCCGGGAAGCGGGATTTACAAGTCGACCGATGGCGGGAACACGTGGGCGCACTTCGAGTCGCATGGCCTACCGGAAGGAGTTCTGGGCCGGATCGGCATCGCGGTCTCCGCAAACCCGAACCGTGTGTATGCGCTGATTGAAGCGAAGGAAAAGGGTGGAATGTATCGCTCGGACGACGGTGGTGAAAATTGGGCCCTGATCAACGGTGACCACAACCTAAGCCAGCGCCCCTGGTATTTCTCGCATATCTTCGCGGACCCTAAGAACCCCGATGTCGTGTATTCACTAGCATACCGGATGCTCAGGTCCATTGACGGGGGACGCACATTTACAGCAATGGATGGTCCCCACGGAGACTACCATGCTCTCTGGATCGATCCCAACAACCCTAGGCGGATGATCAATGGCAACGACGGGGGAGCCACGGTAAGCATAGACGCAGGCGCGAACTGGAGCACGGAGGACAACCAGCCAACGGCGCAGTTCTACCACGTAATTTCTGATAATCGGTTCATGTATTACCTCTATGGAGCGCAGCAGGATAATACGACGGTGGCGATTGCTTCTCGAACTGACCACAACATTATTGACCGGGAAGACTGGTATAGCGTGGGAGGTGGCGAAAGCGGATACATTGCTCCGGATCCCCGTGACCCCAACATCGTCTTTGCAGGCGCGTATGCCGGTACATTGACCCGATTTGATCATCGAACCGGTCAGGCGCAGATGATTTCTCCTTGGCCACAATTTATGGACGGTCTCTATGCTTCCCAGGTGAAGCATCGTTTCAATTGGACCTCGCCAACAGTGTTTTCGCTGCACGAACCCAACACAATCTACAACGGAGCCGAGGTACTTTTCAAAAGCACCGACGGCGGCATGAGTTGGATGGCAACCAGCCCGGACTTGACACGCAACGATAAGACTAAGCAAGGATCGTCCGGCGGCCCGGTGACCAAGGACGATGCCGGGACCGAATACTACGACACGATTTTCTCGATTGCCGAATCGCCGGTCCAGAAGGATCTCATCTGGGTTGGCAGTGATGATGGGTTGATTCATGTCACGCGAGATGGCGGAAAGAACTGGGCCGATGTAACGCCAAAGGAATTGCCGGAATGGAGCCGGGTTAATCTGATCGAAGCTTCACCGCATTCAGCGGGAGTTGCCTACGCCGCAGTTGACCGCCATCTGCTGGATGACTTCCGGCCGCATATCTATCGGACCGACAACTTCGGGAAAAGCTGGACTCCGATTATTAAGGGACTCCCCGACCACGCCTACGTTCACGCCGTGCGAGAGGATCCGGAACGCCAGGGATTACTGTTTGCGGGAACGGAAACAGGTGTGTTCCTCTCCTTCGATAACGGAGTGAATTGGCAGTCTCTGCAATTGAACCTGCCGGTCGTTCCAGTTCATGACCTGATTGTGAAAAATGACGACTTAGCAGTCGCCACACACGGTCGAGCCTTCTGGATCCTCGATGACATTGCACCACTTCGGCAATTCGGCGGGCACACCACAAGCGAAGATGCATTTATCTGCAAGCCGAGACCTGCTTTCCGTCTGCGAGAAGACAGCGAGGGAAACGGGAAGGGCACAGCGAGTCGTGTTGGAAGCAATCCCCCAAATGGGGCCATTATTGACTACTTCCTGAAATCCGCTCCGACTGACAAAATCACTTTGGAAATTGTGGATGCGAAAGGGAGCGTCGTTCGAAAGTTCACCCGCACGCCGCCAGGACAACCCAATGCCGATAGGCCTCCATCCTTGACGGAAGAGGTCGTGAGTCCTACAGCAAGCGCAGGTATGAATCGTTTTGTCTGGAACTTGCGTCTCGACCCGCCGTCGGGAGTTCCGGGAGCGGTCTATATGGAGGGGTCAAAATTGGAGGGTCCAACAGTTGTTCCTGGTGCTTACACTGTCAGACTAACCGCTCAAGGAAAAATCGTAACTGCGCCTTTGCAAGTGAAGATCGATCCCGTAGTAACCACGTCAGAAGCAGACCTGCAGAAGCAGTTTGAGCTGGCGGTGAAAATCCGTGATCGCATTTCGCAGGCACATGAAACCGTGAACCACATCCGATATATTCGTGGACAGCTTAAATCTTTGGAAGAGCGAATTTCTGTCGCTGTTGAATCTGATGCGATCGTTGCAGCAGCTAAGAACCTGGATCAGAAGATGAGTGCTGTGGAAGATGCCTTATTCCAGGTGCACAAGACGGCCGAGAAGGATTCATTTAACTATGGTGGCCGCTTGAACGACATGTTCATTGCACTACATGAGTACGTGGAACAGTCGGATTCCGCTCCCACGGAGTCGACGTATGAGGTTTTTAATCACCTAGATCATGAATTGCAGCAACAACTCACGCTTTGGAATGGTATCTCGAAGACGGACATTCCTGCGTTTAATGAACTGGTGCGCGACAAAAATGTCCCAGCGGTTGGGCTCCCGATCGTGAGTCCCGGCGCTCACTAGGACGCGCTTCGCCTGCAAGAAGGGACGTAACGGTCGATCGTTCCACAGCCGTTGGCGCATTATTATCCAACTGCGGTAACGAGATGTTTAGTACGTCCAATTGTTAAGTGAATTCAAGACACATTCCGTGCATTCCATGTAGTTTGCTGGGCGCGGGAATGAGGAAGACCGCGAGGCAAATCTTGCAGTCTTCTCCAGGTTTTACCTGGCATGTTTTTGCCAGTCTCCAGGTCTGCATCTCTCTAGACACTCAAAGCGGCACTCCCCTGTTGATCGGTAGATGAGAAGAAACGATTACCGCAACTGACCAGGGTAGGAAAGCCCGGCTGCCTAGGGAGGTGCATTGAGGAGCAGATCGAGTATTCCGCTTGTCCTAACACGCAGTGTGAGACGCATGCTGGCTAGCAAACAATTAGCATTTCTTCCGATAAGCCAAGTTGCCCCACTTCTTGAAAGGAAGAAGGTGTCTCCGGCCGAAGTTGTGAGTGCGGTCCTCGAACGCATTCAGGAATTGAACTGCCGACTCAACGCCTATATTTACGTCAATCCTGACGAAGTGCAAAGGAAAGCTAGGGAGGCAGAGCATGAGATCATCCATGGTCGATATCGCGGGCCTCTCCACGGAATTCCCATCGCTTTGAAAGACAACATTCTGACAGCCCGGATCCCCACTACGGCCGGCTCTAGGATTCTGAAGGATTTTGTTCCCACTAAGAACGCTTTCGTAGTGGATCGTCTCCGCCGTGCCGGTGCAATCCTCATCGGCAAGACAAACCTGAGCGAATTTTCTTATGGTGCGACGACTAATAACGTTCACTTTGGTCCGACATTGAATCCTTGGGATACGCAGAGAAGCCCGGGAGGTTCTAGCGGCGGTTCGGCAGCAGCTGTCGCTGCGTGCATGGCTACTGCTTCGCTAGGAACGGATACTGGGGGGTCAATACGTATCCCCTCAGCGCTGTGCGGCGTAGTTGGCTTAAAGCCGACGTTCGGCAGAGTGAGTCGCTATGGAGTTGTGCCGCTCGCGGCAAGTTTCGACCATGTAGGTGCTCTTGCGCGTACCGTCCTAGACGTTGCGATTGTTCTCCGTGCCATCGCCGGCTACGACTCTCTCGATGAGGGTTCTGTCCGCAAACCAGTGCCCAATTACGCCAAGGCCCTTAAAAAGTGTTTGGGGCGCCCGCGATTAGGTTTGCCAAAGCAATATTACTTTGAAGTCTTGGACGAGGAAATCCGAACTGCGATCGATGCGGCGATAAAATGCTTTCAAAAATTAGGCGCTTTCCTGCAGGAGGTCTCCCTTCCGCATGTGGCCGAGTCGTCGGAACCAAACACGCAGGCGGCGTTCGCCGAGGCGACGAGCTATCACCAACTGTCGGGCTATTTTCCTGCGAGGGCCGATGAATACGGCCAAGATGTGCGAGAGAGGTTGGAGATCGGTGCTAAGGTCCTAGCCACTGACTACCTCAAGGCATTTGCGATTGCAAAGTCTGTGCGGAAAGATTTTGAGGATGCTTTTGCGAGCGTAGATGCCATCCTTGCGCCGACAGTCCCTATCCCCGCTCCGCGAATGCGGGTGAAAGCAGTAGAGATCGATTCACACGTCGAGCCCGTTCGCTCCGCTCTAATTCGATTGAACCGCCCACAAAATGTTACGGGGTTGCCGGCGATTACCGTGCCTTGTGGTTTCACACGAACCGGACTCCCTATTGGACTTCAAATTATTGGCAGGGCTTTCGATGAAACTACCGTCCTCAGGCTCGCCCACGCATATGAAGAAGCCACTCAGTGGCATTTCCTGCGGCCGTGCGAGACGTAGGGTATAAGGAGTGCGTTTTCCTCAATATACTCGGCGGCCTTCGTTCCCTGGAATCGTCCTAAGCCAAAACTTTACTCGCGCAGCTTCTTGTCCTGTTACCGTTGATCTGCGCTTATCGACTGAACAGTGCTCAAGAATGGAGAAACCTCGTGGCAGGTAGACTTTTTGCAACGAAACCTGTAGATGATTCGCTCAGAGATGTGGCCGATGCCGAGCACGGGTTGAAGCGATCCTTGAGAGCGGTCGATCTCGTGATGCTCGGCGTAGGCGCCATCGTGGGTGTGGGAATCTTCGTACTCACCGGCCAGGCTGCAGCGACCTACGCTGGACCGAGCATCCTACTTTCCTTCATCTTTGCCGCCGTGGCCTGTGGATGTGCCGCTCTTTGTTATTCTGAGATGGCAGCGATGATCCCGACCGCCGGAAGCGCCTATACTTTCACATACGCGACTTTGGGGGAGTTATTAGCCTGGATTATCGGCTGGGACTTGGTCCTTGAGTATTCCCTGGCCTCTGCGACTGTCTCAGTAGGGTGGTCCGGGTATGTGATGAGCTTCCTGAAAGATTTTGGGATTCACGTACCTGCTCGACTATCTTCAGCTCCGTACGTCTATGACGCAGTAACCCAAGGGTGGGTCTCCACGGGTGCCGCGGTGAATCTACCCGCCGTGCTGATCGTCGCTTTGGTCATGACTTTGCTGGTTCTCGGAATCCGTGAATCTGCGAACGTGAACACCACCATCGTATTCATCAAAATCGGAGTAATCGTCACATTTATTCTGGTAGGAATTGCCTTTATCCATCGCGCTAATTGGCACCCTTTCATCCCACCGAACTCTGGGCAATTTGGCCATTATGGGTGGAGCGGAGTATTGCGAGGAGCTGCGGTGGTCTTTGTCGCCTACATCGGCTTTGATGCAGTCTCCACGGCTGCACAAGAAACGCGCAACCCGCAGCGGGATGTGCCGGTCGGTATCATCGGGAGCCTAATCATCTGTACCTTGCTCTACATCCTCGTCGCGGGAGTTCTGACCGGGATTGTACCCTACGCGAATCTCAATGTTCCTGACCCGATCGCGGTGGGAATTGATGCCACAAAAGTCTTTTGGCTCAGACCCGTGATTAAGATCGGAGCGATCGCGGGCTTAAGCTCCGTCATTCTCGTGATGATGTTAGGTCAATCTCGCGTCTTTTGGGCGATGGCGGGAGATGGGCTGCTGCCGCATTGGCTTTCCAAAGTCCACCCGCGGTTCCGGACTCCTTACATAACGACTGCTGTGACTGGAGCTGTTGTAGGGATCAGTGGCGGCCTGCTCCCGATCGATGTACTGGCCGAAATGTTGAGCATCGGGACGCTCTTGGCCTTCGTTTTGGTCTGTGGTGGCACCTGGGTAATGCGCTACACACGTCCCGGAGTCATCCGACCATTCAGAACTCCGTGGGTTCCGTTCGTTCCCATGCTGGGCATAGCTTCTTGCTTGTACTTAATGTTAGGGCTTCCCTCAGCAACCTGGTTGCGATTGATCGTTTGGATGCTGATTGGTCTCATCCTCTACTTTGCCTACGGGCGACAACACAGCAAAGTGGGCAGTCAGAAGTAGACTCCACTCATACGAACTAGAATATGAACTTCAGGCCCAACTGAACTTGCCGAGGAGGTCGGCCGCCAAATGCGTTGACTGACTGTAAGGCTCCAAACGCGTTTCCGTCAAAATTGCCATTTGGCAAGTCGAAGTTGGGATGATTGAAGATGTTAAAAAACTCCACTCGGAACTGCAGCAGACGGCTCTCACCCCCCAACCGCATCTCCTTGAGAACGGAAAAATCCACATCCTTGTAATCTGGGCCGATTAGAAAGTTCCGGCCTGCGTTACCGAATCTTCCGGGAGCCGCGGCAAACGCGCACGGGTTGATCCAGTTCGCAACGGTGTGTACTTGCGCTGGAGCGTTGCACCCCGGATTCGCAGCGACCTGTCCCCCCACATTTGGATCTCCCACTAGGTCCGGGCGATCTATGTTGCCCAAGGCGATCGTACCCGTCCCACTCTGGTTGACGCCACGGTTGACTGTGTACGGCTGGCCCGACTGAAGGGCAAGAATCCCGCTAATCTTCCAATTACCGAGAATATGGTTGACAATGCCGGGCTTAGCAAACCAGCGCTGACCAGTGCCGAACGGCACTTCATAGATGGAGCTGAAAACGAAACGATGCTTTACATTGAAATTTGATAAGCCACGGTCCGCGCTGAGATCAAACGAATTCTGCGCATAGCCAGGCTCCGCTCTGGTGCCGAACAAGCCGGAAGCATCATCCAAAGACTTGGAAAAGGTATAAGAAGCAAGAAAAGCAAGACCATGAGCCGTGCGCTTCTCCGAACGGACTTGCAGTGCATGGTAGCGACTGTCTCCCTCGCTGGTATTCATCGTTATGCCGCCAAACGCGGGGAAGGGTGGAGCACCGCCAAGGACCGACTGGTTGATATCTCGTGCGACGATGAGACGTGTGCCCTTCGAACCGACATAAGCGACATCTAGAAGTAGGTCGCGCTTCAGCTCATACTGGACGTCCAAGTTCCACTGCTGCATGTAGGCATCTTTAAAATTCGGGGCCATGAAACTTGGCTGCGCTGGATTTGCACCAGGCGCCTGGTTCAATATGTTTTGAATCGTCAGATTGTTACTGCTGTTGTTCGAGAAAAACACTACCGAAAAGAATGGTGGGTTCAACTCAGATTCGAGATTTGCATTAAGAATTACGAGGTCATAGAAGATCCCGTAACCCGAACGAAGAACAAAACGGTCGTTTCCCAAGGGCCTCCAGGCAAAGCCCACGCGCGGCGCGAAATCTGTTCGATCAGGCGGATAGGTTCCGCGCGAAAGTCCCTTTGTGCCGGCAACAATGAACTGACAATTCGGCTTGGGTGTGCAAGTAAGAGCGTTCGGCGTAAGGTCAGGATCACTAAATTTGTTGTGGATTTCCACCGGCGGCGAGTTGTATTCGTAGCGCAAACCAAGATTAAGCGTGAAATGAGGCGAAAGGCGATAATCGTCTTGGACGTAACCGCCATACGAGGTAGTGGTGATCACCATGTTTGAGTCGCCACTCACGCCCAATGCAAAATCTGGTGTTCCTTGGAGCAGTTGAATAAGAGGATTCTGAGTGGGGTTTAGCGCATTCCCTGCGGGACCTCCGTTGAATGTCCATAGGCCTCGCGCAATGATGTCGAAGAGGAGATTGTACCAGTAGGGACGCATCTCGAAGCCAAATTTAAGTTGGTGCCTTCCTCCCATGAAAGCCGGATTCCAAGCAAGGTTGTCGGCGATGTGAAGTGTTGTGGTGGGGTGGTCTTGCGGCGTATTCGTGGGTTGCCCGATACCATCGAACCCGGCAATACTGACATTAGGAAAACCCAGGTCTACTGGCTTAGTCAGGACATCCGGAAATCCCAGCGCCTTGTTGTGGTCAGTTTTATCTGTCTGCGAAAAGAAGCCTCGTTCTTTGTTGTATCCGACGCGCAGTTCATTCACTAGCCGGGTATTGAAGACATGTGTCCAAGCTCCCCCTCCGTTTTGACCTTGGGTGATAACCGTTGTCCCGTAGCCGGGCAAGTTTGTAAATGGAGACAACAGATCATAGGGACTGAATCGATTTCCGTAGGAGAGCGCAAAGTGTCCTGATAGTGTGTTTTTCTCGTTGAAGTGATGATCCACCTTGACAACAAACTCCTGTTCCCGGTTTTTGATTACTGGAGATGCTACAAATAGATTCGAAGTCGACGGGTCGGCTCCCACGTTTGCGGCCGGATATAAATTTAAGGTGTTGAGACCTGCAGTATTCCTTTGGGCTGCTGGCACAGCGGCGAGGGCTGCGGCAAGCTGCACTTGCGACGGCACAGTGGCCTGCCGTGTGCTCGCTTCCCGCAGGTGGAGCAACTCATAAGCGACAAAAAAGAAAGTCTTATCGCGCACGATTGGCCCGCCAAACGTTCCGCCGAGTTGGCTACGATCAAGCCGCGGGATATCACCACAGCTCCCCGCGACAGAGGTTGGGGTACAGTTGGGTAGATCAAAGAAGTTCTTGGCGTCCAAGTGTCGATTGCGGAGAAACTCGAAACCTTCGCCGTGAAATTGGTTCGTTCCACTCTTGAGCACAACATTGATCTGCGCTCCACCACTGCGCCCAAACTCCGCGGAATAAGTGCTCGACTGGACTTTAAACTGCTCGATTGCATCGGTCATCGGAAGTACGCTGTATTGGTTGATTACTAAGTCTTGATTGTCGACACCATCGAGCAGGAAATTGTTGGCCGTCTCCCGAGCGCCATTTACGCTTAAGGCTTGGCCCTGCGTCGAGTCTAGGGATCCTTCAGAGGGCAGCTGGGCACCCGGGACCAGCAGAGCAAACGCTACAAAGTTCCGTTCGTTCAAGGGCAACGTTTTTACCTGGTCCCCTTCCACCACCTGACCAATTGTCGAGGTGTCCGTTTGGATGAGGGGGGCAGATTCCGAGACGGTCACTTGCTGATTCATCTCACCAATCTGTAAGCTCACATCCAATCGGACGGTCTGGTCCACGGCCAAAGCGATATCCTTAAACACCGCGCGGCGGAAGCCTGTACTTTCGACGAAGACCTCGTACTTGCCGGGAGGGAGCAATGGCACCGTGTAATCACCGGTTTCATTGGTTTGCACACGGCGCGCAGCATTCGTTTCTTGGTTACGTACTGTCACCGCTGCGTTAGTTACCACTGCCCCGCTGTTGTCCCTAACCGTGCCGACGATCGTTCCCGTCGTGCCGACGCCGAACAAGGGAATTGTCGCAGCACACACAAGAATGAAAACGATGAGAACGCGCTTCACAAGTCGCATATGGTTCCTCCACCTTGGTGACAGATTCGCCCGCGGATACGTTCCGTCCGCTCCGTCGATACTCGACTATATTTCGGTTTAAACGAGCGGCCCCCCACTCGTATCCAGCTTGGGACATTAGTGGGTCATACGAGGAGGCGTTTGTCTTGAATTCTTGAAACGCTTGTACAGGATTAGCGTGATTCACCTGCTGCAGGCCTCCCGCAGGTCGGGCGCGACAATATCAGGACCCGAGGGTGACCTCGGACAATCTACTTAATATGGTCTGCATTATCCGTGAGTCGTACTCCTCTAGACGACAACCATCAGGTTTTGTTGGGCGGAGTGTCGAGTGTCATAAAAGTGTCATAGATTTTGGTTCAAAACCTTGCAAAACCAATCAGAACCAATCAACACCCGGGCTTCGTAAGAGGTTGACACGACATATATAATCAGAAGTTTCGAGAACCAATCAGAATGGGCCTCTGAATTATGAGTCCGCTGCTCTAACCGCTGAGCTACGGGCCCCATGTGATTGCAACATCGTACACTGAAAAGACTTACTGGATATACCTCGTCTCGACTGGAATCTGCGATTCCGAGCGGGTGTTACTATGCGCGAGCGCGGCCTGCCTGTGTCTTTTCGCGGCGGAAATCCGGCGCGGAGACTTCTATGGCGCGGCACATCTCGAATAGTCGCGAGCGCATCCGTTCACTGATTCGATCAGCGAGGGTCTCTTTTCGCGTCACGACTCGCTTTCCGCTAGGCAATACAGCTTCCTTGTCTTCAGCCGCGTCGAGGTAGTTGGTCGTAATAAGTGTGCAGCGGGGGTGGCTCAAATCGCGCGAACCCTCGATATATCTTGTGTTGAGAATATATCCGACAGTGTCGCGAACCCAATCAGAAGGTTTAATACAGCCTAGATCGTCTATTACAAGAACTTCGACAGAGAGGATAGGAGCAAGAAGGCGCATTTCAGTCGCTTCGGTTTCAGTGCTGTAACTCTGTTGTATCTCTCTTAATAGAGCGCCATATTCGCAAAAATAGCCGCTGTGACCACGTCTGATTAATTCCTTCAGTGCAGCAATCGCGAGATGCGTCTTTCCAACACCGGAGTTCCCCATAAACAGGAGTCCAGCCTGGTCACTGCCCGGATAGTCACGAACGAAGGACTGAGCGAAAAGTTTGGCTCGTTTCAAGGATTCAGCCTGCTGCGACGTGTAAATCTTGCCGTCGGCCAGATCGGTCTCGTAGCTCTCAAAATCGCAATGCTCGTAACGCTTCGGAATTCGCGCGCGCTCAATCACCCTCGTGGCGCGCTCTTGCATTCCGCAGTCACATGCCACGGCCACGCTGCCTGCCGCTCCATCGGGTCGCGGCACCAGCTTCCATCCTGTTCCTCTGCATAGCGCGCAATTCTCGAGAGCCATTTAGTAGCGCGGGGCGAATTCCTTGCAACCCGGCAGCTATTCTCCGTCAGCACAGGATACGAGGCTGTAGGTTGCACGGCAAGGTGTGATCTTTGGGAAAGCTGTGGTAGGCAAGAGTCGAACAAGCTCGATTCCGAGCCGCTATTGCATGTCTGCAATGACGATTCAATGTTGGGCTCGCCGCCGGTATTACGACGAGCTTCGCACTACCCGTGGCGTCGCGCGAACGATCGCGTGCCGCGTCGGTTTTTCCTGGGCGCGTGATGCCACGCGCGACAGCTCCTGCTGTACGACCTGCGCGAACTCCGTCATTTGCCGCTCCATTTCGATCATCTTTTCGCGCATATTCAAAATGATCTCTACGCCAGCGAGGTTCACACCCATATCGCGCGCCAAGGAAAGGATGACGTCGAGGCGCTCGAGGTCGCTGTCGGTGTACAACCGCGTGTTTCCTTGCGAGCGTGATGGCTTCAACAGCCCCACACGCTCGTACAGCCTCAGCGTCTGCGGATGCAGCTTATAAAGCTCCGCAACCGCGCTAATCATGTAGCCCGCTTTAGCCCGCTTTTTTCCTCGTGGCGACATACTCACACGCCTGCCTTGCTGAACAGATCCTTTCGCGGATCTGAAGGAGCGACGCTTTCTAGTTCCTTCATCAAATTGCGCACGCGCTCGTCCGTCGGCTCCGGCACCACAACTTGAATCTCGACATATTGATCGCCACGCGCCCCGTGCCGCGCGCTGGCCACTCCTTTCTCGCGCAACCGGAGGGTTTTTCCGCTGTTGGTGCCCGGCGGGATCCGCACGATGGACCGCCCATCAATCGTCGGCACTTCAATCTTCGCCCCGAGCGTGGCCTCGCTGACCGTTACCGGCACCTTGGTGTACAAATCGTCGCCACGCCGTTCGAAAACAGTGTGAGGCCGCACTTCCACCCGCAGGTACAAATCGCCGGCCGGAGCGCCCAAGGTTCCTGCGTTGCCCTTTCCGGGCACTCGTACGCGTGAGCCGTTCGCGACGCCCGCGGGAATCCGCACGTCAATCGTCTCCGTGCGCCGCACCCGGCCTTCGCCGCCGCAATTCTTGCACGACGTGCGTAGCTTGCCCGTTCCTCCGCAGCGCGAACATGGCACGTTAAAGCGCATCTTGCCGGCGACTTGCTGATTTGTTCCGGTGCCGCCGCAGGCCGAGCACGTCTGCGGGGTACCAACCGCGCCGGTGCCTTTGCACGCCTCACAGGAGTCGAGGCGCGTGATGGTAATCTTTTTCACCGCGCCGCGCACGGCGTCCCAGAAATCGATCTCAATTTGGTATTCGAGATCGCTGCCCGGCTCATGTTCGGGCTCCATCTCAGTCCCGCGGCCGCCGCGGAAAAATTGGCTGAAGAGGTCGCGGAAGTTTCCGCCACTTGTGCCCGCTCCTCCTCCGAAATCAAACCCGCCAAAATCGAAATTCACACCCGCGTCACCGGCATTCGGACCGGCCCCAGCATCAGTCCCCGGGAGGTTGTCGCTGTAAAAGCCGTGCTGGTCGTACATCTGCCTCTTCTTGGCATCGGAAAGGACGTCGTATGCTTCCTGAAGCTGCTTGAACTTTTCCTCTGAGGACTTGTCGCCGGGATTGAGGTCGGGGTGGTATTTTCGGGCGAGTTTGCGGAACGCCGCGCGAATGTCCTTCGCACTCGCTTTCCGTGCAACTCCCAGCAGTTCGTAATAATCCTGTTTTGTTGTTGTCGGCATGTTTATACGGAGGAAGTACTCGTAGGGGCGCGGCCTGTTGCGCCCCTACGTGGCCCGATTTTAATTCGGGCGCTTAGTTTCATCTACGTCCACGTACTCTGCGTCGATGACGTCGCCGGGCTTTCCGCCCGGCCCACCCGCCGTACCGGCGCCTGCGGTCGAGCCGCCGGCCCCCGCGCTGGCAGCGCCTGCTTGTTGAGTGCCCGCGGCTTCGTTCGCCTTGTAGAGCAGTTCGGCGATTTTGTGCAGCGAGCGCTCCACCGTTTCCGTAGCCGAGCGCAACCTCGCTGTCCCGCCCTCCGTCATGGCCTTCTTGGCGTCTTCGATTGCTGCCTCCGCCGACTTTAGATCGGCATCGGCAATCTTCTCGCGGTTTTCGCGGATCAGTTTCTCCGCCTGGTAGAGGATGCCGTCCAGTCGGTTGCGTGATTCGACCTCTTCCATCCGGCGGCGATCATCTTCGGAATGCGACTCCGCCTCCGTCCGCATCTTCTCGGCCTCTTCCTTGCTTAAGCCGCTGGAGGCGGTGATGGTGATTTTCTGTTCCTTGTTCGTGGCCTTGTCTTTTGCGCTCACGTTCAGGATACCGTTTGCGTCGATATCAAACGCCACCTCGATCTGTGGCGTACCGCGCGGAGCCGGTGGAATGCCGTCCAGCTTGAACTTGCCCAGCGAGCGATTGTCGGTAGCAAACTTACGCTCGCCCTGGAGAACGTGGATTTCCACGCCTGGCTGATTGTCCGCCGCCGTCGAATACGTCTCGACCTTGCGCGTCGGGATCGTCGTGTTGCGCGGAATCTGCACGGTCATTACACCGCCCAGCGTTTCAACGCCCAATGAAAGCGGCGTCACATCCAGCAACAAGATGTCCTTCACTTCACCGCCAAGCACCGCGCCCTGAATTGCCGCGCCCACGGCCACGACTTCATCGGGATTCACGCCCTTGTGCGGTTCTTTCCCCCCGAAGAAGTTGCGTACCAGCGATTGCACCTTCGGGATGCGCGTCGAACCGCCGACCAACACCACTTCCTGGATGTCATTCGGCGAAAGCTTCGCGTCCTCAAGCGCTTGCTGCACCGGCTTCATCGAGCGTTCGAGCAAATCGTTCATCAATTGCTCTAGGCGTGTTCGCGTGAGCTTGAGCTGCATATGAATTGGCCCGCTCGCGCCCGCGGTTATAAATGGCAGATTAATCTCTGTCTCCATCATCTGCGAGAGTTCGATTTTGGCCTTCTCCGCCGATTCCTTCAGGCGTTGCAACGCCATGCGGTCCTTGCTCAAGTCAATGTTGTTTTCTTTCTTAAATTCGTCGATGAGCCAGTCCACTATCCGGTGGTCGATGTCGTCGCCGCCCAGGTGGGTGTCTCCATTGGTGGATTTCACCTCCACAACGCCGCTGCCGACTTCCAGAACCGAAATATCGAACGTGCCCCCTCCAAGGTCATACACAGCGATCGTTTCGTCGCTCTTTTTATCCAATCCATAGGCGAGCGCCGCAGCGGTTGGTTCGTTGATGATGCGCACCACTTCCATGCCGGCGATTTCGCCTGCCTGTTTGGTGGCTTGCCTTTGCGCGTCGTTGAAGTACGCGGGAACGGTGATGACCGCCTTGGTCACCTTTTCTCCAAGAAAATCTTCAGCGGCCGCCTTCAATTTGCCAAGAATCATCGCGGAGATTTCCGGCGGGCTGTACAGTTTGCCGGAAATGTCGACGCGGGCGTCATCATGCGGTCCCTTGACCACTTTATACGGAATTCTCCTCATCTCGTCCCCGACTTCGTCGAAACGGCGGCCCATGAAGCGCTTGATGGAATACACCGTGTTTTCCGGATTTGTCACCGCTTGGCGCTTCGCTACTTGCCCCACCAGACGTTCCCCCGTCTTCGTGATGGCCACGACGGAGGGCGTCGTTCGGGCGCCTTCCTGGTTGGGGATCACCACCGGCTCGCCGCCTTGCATTACGGCAACCACCGAGTTTGTCGTCCCCAGGTCAATTCCAATAATCTTGCTCATTGCTCCAATTCCTTCCTAAGCCGAACCGCTAATTTTACAGGAATCTCGCTCACGTCGATTTACTGTCTTGGGCGAGCTCCTATGCGAACCGGCATACTCAGCTCGGGACGCAGTATACAAGTTGAGTGTAGCTTTGTCAAGTTTTCTCTACTCCAATGTAACACCAATATTTTAAGTGGTTTACAGGAGATCTCCCTCAAATACCAGTCCCTTTGCCTCGCTCACTCCAGACATACCCACCTCGCCTTTTTGCATCCTAACTGTATATGAATCGGAACCCTCAGCCCAGGTCTTCCTGGGGTAGGGCTTTCTTTCCCGGCGATTCGCGATAGAATTCATTTTTCGGCGGCGAGGCCGCAGGTCGGTCACAAAGACATCCTGGAGGATCGAGTGAATCGTCGGCGGATTTTGGCGGGAAGTTTGTTTGCGGTTTTATGCAGCTTATCGTGTGTCCTTCTCGCGAAAGCGGCCGGGCCGCAATCCGGCGGGGGCGTCTCTGACGTCGATCCGCACAAAGCCTTCGGCTCCAAAACCGCTCCCATCATCATGGAAGTTTTCAGCGACTTTCAATGTCCTGCGTGCAAGAGTTTTTACCTCGGCACAAATCGCCAGCTCATGGACAATTACGTGAGTACCGGAAAGATCTTTATGATCCACCGGGATTTCCCTTTGCCGCTACACGCTCATTCGCGCGTGGCAGCGCGCTATGCACGCGCCGCAGCGCAAATCGGGAAAACGGAGCCCGTCGAGCAAGCGCTCTTTCAGAACCAGGAAAAATGGGAGCAAACTGGCGACGTGGACGGAACCGTTGCCGCCGTTCTGTCCGCCTCGGAGATCGCTAAGGTGCGTGCTCTAGTTAAGGGCGGCACTCTCGACGCAGTAATTGATAAGGACTATGCCTTGGGGCAGGGCTACCGCGTGAATCAGACACCTACTTCCATTATTCACTCCAAGGGTCAGACGTACCCCGTTGTGGGAGTTGTTAGTTTCGACATTCTCAAACAGTTTCTCGATCAACTGATTTCCCAGAAATAGCAGTGACGTTCAGCCACCGAAAACTCTGAAATGATGCAATCAAGTCCACTCAATCTTCGCCGCGCAGTTATCTGGATCGGCCGGCTAGTCCTTGGTGGAATCTTCATCTATGCGGGCTACTCGAAAATATTCCTTCCCAACATGAACCCCCACCCGCCCATTAACATTGCCTTGTCCCTCTTTGCCATGCAGGTGGATTCCTATCAGTTGCTGCCTCCGCGGGGAGTGAATCTGGTGGCGCATACTTTGCCGTTTGCCGAAGTCGCTTTGGGTCTCTTGCTTCTGATCGGCTGGCGTCTTCGCATCTGGGCCACGGTCGTCTCTCTGATCATGCTCGGATTCTTCGCTGCCGTAGTGCGCTCCTATGCGATGGGCCTTCAAATCAATTGTGGCTGTTTCGCCAATCCCGAGCCGCTCAACATCAAGACTGTTTTTCGCGACGGTTCGCTTGCCGCGCTGGCCGTGATCATGACGGTTTTCACCTTCATGGAAGTTCGCAAGCCGCATCCTTGGACCGTACCGGAGAAGGCATAATCTTCGCGCTGTAGGTTACCCTCTTAACGAGCAGGTTTTTCCGGCGCAAGGGCGATTTATTTAAAGGAATTAGTCCCCGCGGTTCAGAAAACCCTCATGCTTGCCGGTCTGCGCTACAATCTGTCCAATGAAATCCCTCACCGAGTATCTGGATCTTGCCGCACGAGCCCACGGCCATCTCTGCGCCGGTCAGGTCCTCGGCGTGCGCCTCGCCATGCTCGGTCTTCGCGAGCTCGGCATTGACGATCCGGTCGCCGAGCGCAAGCGTCTGGTCACCTTCGTCGAGATCGACCGCTGCGTCACCGACGCGGTCGCACTGGTCGCCAATTGCCGTCTCGGCAAGCGCGCCCTGAAGTTCCGCGACTGGGGAAAAGTGGCCGCCACTTTTGTGGATCTCAAGAACGGCCGCGCCGTGCGCATCGCCGCGAAAGAATCGTCGAAACAAGCCGCCCGCGATATGTTTCCCGATCTTGAGAAAGAAGCCGGCCAGCAGAAAGCCTACGCGCAGCTCGGCGACGATATTCTTTTCTCCAAGCAATGGGTCAAAGTCGAAGTCCAACCCGAGGACTTGCCCGGCTTCAAGGGCCCCCGAGCCATCTGTTCTGCATGCGGCGAAGGCATCAATTTCAAGCGCGAGGTCGTGATCGACGGTCGCACTCTCTGCCGCTCCTGCGCTGGGGATTCCTACTACGAAGGACTGACCCAAGGATGAACCCGCGACGGTAGGGGCGAGAGGGAGGTTCTGAATGAGAAGAATTCCATGTTCGGTCGTTGCGCTCTTTCTACTTGTTAGTTGGGCCGTCCTCGCCCAGAAGGCTCCGCCAAAACAACATGTGGATAAGTCCGAAGACGAGATTATTGCCACTGTTGTTCGATATGCAGCGCTCTTGCGAAAACAAATAATTTTTCTTAGTGTGAATGGCCATGATCCCTCCCCTGCAACATTGCGGTTGCTCTCGGAAGGCTCCCCTCGCATTCTTCCAGTTTCGCGCGCAATCGTTGCAGTCCCGAAGGAAGAAGGGGTTTGGAAGGACCGTAGAGCAGGCGAACTGGGGAGCTATTTCGAAGTCGAAGCTGTGAAACGGATCAACGACTCTCGCGTCGCAGTATCAGCCGGTTGGGGGCAAGCCTGTGGCACGTACATGGTTATTTTCCGAAACGGAACATGGTCCATTGAAAATTACAAGGCATGGGATTCATGCTTTTGACCAGCGTCTAAAAACTTCACCTTACGAGGAAATAGCGGACCCGGTATCAGATGGCGCACAAAGCTATCTGCGCTAGAATTATCTTTCCATGCTGAGTCTTCCTCCGATCACGCTGCGCTTGCGCAGTTGGAAACTGATTGACCGCGTCGCTCTGGCGTTTCTGCTGCTGTGTTCCATTACCCTTGGCGCCGCGTGCGGCCTCTTGTTCGTCTACGCCAGCGATCTTCCCGAAATCCGCGCGCTCGAAACCTACCGTCCTGACGTAGTTACGGAAATCTACGCCGACGACGGCCAGCTTGTCGGCAGCTTTGCCTTGCAGCGCCGCATTCTGATGACGTATGAGCAATGTCCCCGCGTTCTCTATAACGCTGTTACCGCGATTGAGGACCAGCACTTCGAGGAGCACTGGGGGATCGACTTTCCGCGCATTGCCAGCGCCGCGTTTCGCAATCTTGTTAAGCGCCGAATTACCGCCGGCGCCAGCACCATCACCATGCAGCTCGCGGGCAATCTCTTTCTCGATCGCAGCGACCGAAGCTTCCGCCGCAAAATGCAAGAGATGATCCTCGCCTTGCAAATTGAGCGCCGCTACACCAAGCCGCAAATCTTTACCATGTACGGAAACCAGGTTTATTTGGCCCACGGCAACTACGGATTTGCCGCAGCCGCGCAATTTTATTTCGGCAAGCCGATCGGCGACCTCAAGCTCCAGGAAGCTGCGCTCCTCGCCGGCATGGTCAATGGCCCTAAGTTTTCGCCCATCCTGAATCCAGAAGCCGCGCTCGCCCGCCGCAATCTGGTTCTCCACCGCATGGAGGAAGAAGGAAAAATCACGCCAGCAGAGGAGCAGGCCGCGAAGAAAACGCCCCTGGGCCTGCACATTCAATATCCGCGCAACGACCTGGCGCCGTATTTTTTCGAAGAGATTCGCAAGTATCTCGAATCCACCTACGGCACGGAAGCCGTCCACGAGCGCGGCTTGCGCGTCTACACGACTCTGAACATCAAGATGCAGCGCGCCGCCAATGAGGCCCTCCGCGACGGACTTCACTCCTACGACCGCCGCCACGGATGGCGCGGCGATCTGCCCAACATCCTTCGCGACAGTCTCGGCAAGCTCGATACTTACGAGGATGACGACTGGCGCCGCACGATCGACAAAGGTACATATGTCACTGGGCTTGTTCTGGCTCTCGACAACAACAGTGCCACCATCAAGATTGGCTCTTACCGCGCGATCCTTTCCACTTCGGATTTTGCCTGGACCGGCCGCAAAAAACCGTCTGAACTCCTCAAAGTCGGCGACTTGGCGCAATTCTCCATCCTGGAATTGCGCGACACAACGGCCCGCGTTCAACTCGAGCAGCAGCCCGCGCCCCAGGCTGCGCTCCTGGCAATCGAGAACTCTACCGGCGAGATCAAGGCCATGGTCGGGGGCTACAGTTTTGAGGACTCCAAATTTAATCGCGCGACGCAAGCTTTTCGCCAGGTCGGCAGCTCCTTCAAGATTTACGTCTATGCGGACGCCATTGAAAAAGGAGCTTCGCCTTTCGATACTATCGTCGACACGCCATTCACAACCATCAGCGGCGGTCAGCCATATTCGCCCCGCAACTACGACGAGAAGTTTGAAGGCACGATTACGCTCCGCCGGGCCCTGGCCGGTTCGCGCAACGTCCCAGCTGTAAAACTCGCGGAAAAAATCGGCATCGCGTCCGTGGTCGACATGACTCACCGTTTCGGTATTACCACGTCGCTCCCGCCGTATCTTCCTCTCGCACTCGGCGCTGCGGATATGAAACTCCTTGAGCACACCTCTGCCTTCACCGTTTTCCCAGACGATGGAATTCGTATTGATCCGCACATGATCCGGCGCGTCACCAGCTATGACGGCGCGCTTCTCGAGGAAGCTCATCCCGAAGTCCACGACGTGATTTCGCCTGACGTGGCCCGGACCATGACCGCCATGCTCGAGGAAGTGATTCAATTCGGCACGGGGATCCAGGCGCGCGCGTTGGGTCGCCCTGCTGCGGGAAAAACCGGCACCACGCAGGATTACACCGACGCCTGGTTCATGGGATTCACGCCGCAATTGACTGCCGGAGTTTGGGTCGGTTATGACGACAAGCAAATTTCGCTAGGCAAGAAGGAAACAGGTGCCCGCGCGGCGCTCCCGATCTGGCTGCAATTCATGAAAAACGCTCTTGAGGGCCAGCCCGCACTTGATTTTCCCAATGTCATCACTCTCGAACAGCAAGCCGCCGAACATCGCGTCAACGTGGATACCCCGGACACCGCCCCCACTGAAGACGAGCCCGCAGCTCCAAAAGCGCCACAAGCTCCAGGTCCCGCGCCGCCGACCAGGAGCTCACCCTAGAAATTGGAATCTCTATACAGATGGCTCGCGCACCCCACCCTCTAATTTCACGCTGCTCTCTTTAGCTTCGAAAGGGATCCCAGCCGCGAGGCATCAACTTTCTTGTGAGGCCGCCAACCTGTCCAAGAATGATTTTTTTCTTCCGCGTCACTTCGCCGATCCTAGTCAGATTTACGCCTTCGAGAGAACCCGGCACTAGCCGACCTTTGCCCTTCGGCACTGTGAAGAGCAATTCATAATCATCGCCTCCATCGAGTGCCAGTTTTAATGGATCAACGCCTCCACGCGCAAAGCGAGCAGGCAGTTTCACGACCGGAAGCTTCGTCTCTTCGATCCGCGCGCCCACACCGCTCGCAGCACACAGCCGTGGCAGATCGCTCGATAGCCCGTCGGACAGGTCCATCATCGCCGTCGCAATGCGATTTTCCGCCAGCCAGTGCCCCAGCCTTAGCCGCGGTTCGGGATAGAGATGCTTTTTCACGCATGGATCTTTCTCATCCGTCTTGACCTTGCCGCTCCGCAACAGCCGCAAACCCAGCTCCGCCTCGCCCAGCCTCCCGCTCACGTAAATCAAGTCGTCAGGCCGCGCACCCGATCGCACTATCGCTCTTCCCGCCCGCACTTCCCCCACTACGCTTACGTTGATCAGGATTCTCTCTTGCCGGGTCGTGTCACCACCTGCCAGCGTGCACCCAAACCGTCGCGATGCGCGCCGCAACCCTCCCAGGAATTGATCCAGCCATCTTCCGGTGTGGCTCGATGGCAACGCCAAGCTCAACAAGAAGCACCGAGGAACCCCTCCCATGGCCGCGACGTCGCTGACGGCCCGTGCCAGGCATTTCCATCCTATTGCATCGGGAGGATGCTGCTTGCGCATGAAGTGCGTGCCCTCCAGGAACCAGTCACACGTCAAAACAGATTCGTATCCACTCCTTGGGACATAAAGCGCCGCGTCATCCCCTATTCCCAGTCTGAGCGCGCGATGTCTGCCTCCTCGCTTTCCGGCAAAGGCCTGCGCAATCCTTCCTAGGAGCTGATTTTCGTCGTGATTTCGGCGAACCATTCGGCACCTTCATCGCCCCGCGGGCGCCAGTATATCCCGGTAGGCTCCACACTCCCCCCTCTGGAAAGAAACTGAACTGTGATAAATGTAACTAGTGAGGTGAGAAGTGCACAAAGTTCCTGCTCGGTTTCTTTCAGGCCTTTTGATTTGGGAGGCATTTGTGCTGCTTCCGTTAGCATTTGTCTATTTTCATAGCGGTGCTCCCCTTAGAGTGGAGGATTTGAAAATCGTAGGGGCCGTAGCGATTGCTGGTGTAGTAGTTGTCAGTCTCTGTGGCTTTGCTACTCCTCGATTCCGAGGTGTGGCCGCCGTTTTAATGGGCGTCCTTTGCGGTATTGGCGTCCTCGTCTTTGGTGGATACGTATTAGCTCGACTGGTAGGTGGATTTGAGGCTTCTGCTGCCATCTTCACGGGGGCGTTAGCTGTTTCTATCCCGAGTGGTATCGCTGGTGGAATCGTGGGTTGGCTTAATCGTCTGGCGGGCGGCACAGCCGATATGTCCTGAGACGGTCCTGGGTGCCGCATCCTCTTGCACCGACCCTAAGTCTAACCTGTCCTTCCGTACAGGTGGACAGCTTTGCACACCCTGTCCTTCTTAGTACCAAAAACAGGGTTGACGCGGACACCCGCAATACTTAGGATGAGGTAGTCGCGAACCGCCTCTCACGGTTCAGATTGGCATTATTGCGGTTCTCTCGTGCGGGTTAACAGGGCAAAGCAACCCGCCAAGATTAGGTCCAAGGCCTGAGGGGCCATTCAGTGCTGACGGGCAAAAACTACACTTTTTATATCGCGTCCACCCCCGGCAAACTCCGGAAAGTAATCGTGTCGGCGTATATCCTCCACAGCATCGCCGCTCTGGCCCTCATTGGCATGATCACTGTTACCGTTGCAGTGGGTTCGTATTCCCGAATGCTTTGGAAAGTTGGCAACTACAACGCTTTACGCCACCAGGAACAAACCCTTCGGAAGCAGTACGAGCAACTGCAAACCACGGTCAACGACACGAACCAGCGCCTCGATTCACTGCAATCTCTTGCCACCGAAGTTGCCATGACCTATGGTGTGCTTCGCTACCATCCCGCAGCCTTTGATTTGGCCGACAATCCCGTTACCCCGCAGGATGCTTTCGACCTTTCCGTCGAGCAGTACACTTTCTTGAAGAGGAATGCTGCGGCCATCGCTATCAGCAGCGGCGGCCTGCGTCTCATCCCCGCTCTTAGCTTTGCCGATTCCACCTATACGCCCTCGATGTGGCCGGTGATGGGCCACATTACGGATGGATTCGGGGAACGTCTCGACCCCTTCAGTGGTGAGGGTGCTTTCCACACCGGAATCGACGTCGCCTCGGATTACGGCGCTCCGGTTCATGCTACCGCCGACGGCGTCGTCACCATAGCCGATAATCACGCGGGCTACGGCCGGCTGGTCGTCATCGATCACGGTTTTGGCATCACCACCTGGTACGCTCATCTTTCCGCCTTTGCCACCATGGCAGGGTCGCGCATCAAGCGCGGTCAGGTTGTCGGCTATACCGGCAGCAGCGGCCGCTCCACCGGGCCTCACGTTCACTACGAGGTGCGAGTGAATAACGCGCCCATTAACCCCTGGCGTTACATGAAGTCATCTCCCGCCGCCGATTAGTCTGCTATCCTTTTTTGTGCCCCCCCTCCTTCCATCCCGCGCTGAATTTTGCTCGCTTGTTCTCCGCTCCTTCGCGAAAATATCATTCTTAATCTTGCTCACACTGAATTTTTGTTCGCCAGCAACTGGCCAGGAACGTCCTTCCGAAAAAACCCCGAAAGCGGCTGACTCGCCAGCAAGCTCGTCGCAATCCCAGGCCAATGCTCCCGCCTCTTCCTCCATCCGCATCTCCTGGGTGGGCGACATCGTGATGGAAGTTCCCTGGCGCCAGCAAATGCTTCCTCCAAAATCCCTTTTTGATGGCGTGCGGGAACGCTTGAAGGGTGCGGATTTGGCAATCGGGAACCTGGAGACTCCGCTCACGGACTGGGCCGAGCAGACTCCGTACAAGGACAAAGCCGCCATCGATACCGGCAAGGACGTGATCCTGCGTGTCAGTTCCCCGGAAGCAGCGCAAGCTCTCGGCGAGGGGGGCATCAAAGTCGTCGGGCTGGCAAACAATCACACCATGGATTTCACCGAGCATGGGCTGCTCGAGACGCTCGATCGTCTGCGCAAGGCGGGTGTTCTATTCGCGGGCGCGGGAGAAAATCTCGCTGCAGCCGAAGATGCCCTCATCGTGGAAATCAAGGGGAAGCGAATCGGGATTCTTTCTTTCAGCGATGTCGTTCCGCGCTATTCCTGGGCGGAAGAGAGTCATCCCGGCATCGCCACCGGGAAAGAGGCTGACCGCGTGCTCAATGCAATTCGCCGCGCCCGCCCCAAAGTGGACATCCTTATCCTTTTGCTTCACTGGGGCACGCAATTTGTTTCAGAGCCCATCCCGCGTCAACTGTTCTTGGCGCTGGAAGCGCAGCGCGCCGGCGCTGACCTCGTTCTGGGCGCGCATCCTCATGTTCTCCAAGGGGTAGGTTGCTTCGGCCGCGTGCCGGTCGTCTATTCCGCCGGAAATTTTGTTTTTCCGACGATGAGTCTACCTACTCGGAGAACCGCCATCTTTGAATTCGAATTCTCCCTCGGTGGACCGCCTTCCCTTCACCTCGTTCCCGTGATGATTGACGAGCAAGGCGCGCCACAGCTCGTGGAAGGTGACTACCGTGCGGACATCCTTTCGGAGATGAGCAAACTTTCTCAGCCGCTCGGCCTTCAGTTCAACGGCGATTCGGGGAGTTGCACCGAACTCTCCACACCCGCGACACCCCCTGCAGTCACCCCCGCTCCTCCCGGCAACAGGAATCGCTTGTCTCGCTAATTCGTGGCCGTACGCCGCAGTATCAATCGGATGCCAAGCGGACCGGTTTATTAACGCTTCGCTTTCGGCGGCTGTGCCGGAACCGGCTTCACCGGCGCCGTTTGCGCTGCCTGCAGGAGCTTCGGTGTCACCTCGAATACCAGTCGCACGGACTTTGTCTCTCCTCTGTCGATTCGTGATACGTCAGCTCCTCTCACGAGTTCCAGATACGCATCGCGCGCCGCAGGATCCAGCTCTTTTCGCGTTTTTGAATCGTTCAGTCCTGCCTGCGCCAGCACCAAAATTCCGTTTAGCAAATCAGCGATCTGCTGCGCCGTGCCTTCCGCCCTGCTTTCGCCCTCTATGACTACTTCCAACCGGTCACCTTGGGGTTTTCCCGCCAGCGTGATCCATCGCAATTGGTCCAGCAGCGCGGACAATTGCGGCGAACGCCATCCTTTCGGCGCTAGTGCTGCTACCGCGCCGCCCGCCTCGGCCTCCTCCCGGAGGACTGCAAAAATCGGCGAGCCTCCCAGCCGTGCAAAGCGGCTCCGCCAATCTGCCGCATCCACATTTTTCTGATTTTCTAAGAGTATTTTTGAAAGTTCGGGTTGATCGGTAATCGCGAGGCGGTCATCTTTCATAAACGCGAACGAAATTTTGCGCGTGCTTCCACTCATTGTGACGGAATAGATTTCCCGGCCCCCCTCGATCGTTCGCGTGCCGGACTGCATCGCATAGGTTGTTATTTTCTTTTTGTCGAAGCGGCCATCGGCAAGCGCGAAGAATGAAATTTCTTTTGCGGTGTTCCAAATTCCAATCGCCACGTTATCGAGATCACGCTCATAGTTGAATCCCGTCGCTTGGACGAACTCCGCGTATTCGGCATCCGCGCTTGGCCTCGGAGCCCACGTGAACAATCCGGTCAGAAACGGCGAGTTCCGCAATGCCTGTAAGTCCACGTAAACCACTGCGCTCGCGCTGGCCGGCATCAACAACAAGAGCTCATCGCGGTCGTTATTACTGCCTCGCCAGTGCTGGTACCGCCAGAAGACGATCGCGCCGAGCATCACGGCGGCTAGCGCCAACCCTGCTCCTACCTTCTTTTTCATGTCGCTTGCTCCGCCACCCAGAAGATTCTCCGAAACGCAATTTTCCCATTCTCCCAGCCATCGCGCGACATCGAATTTGGAGTACACTCCAGAAGAATTTCCACGGCATTTGCGCTTATCGGGTTAGGGCTTCTCAACTTTGGGCTAAACCACAGATTTTAGGCAGGATACGGGTTATTGAATGAGGACACCTTACCGTCATTTTTCCACAGACCTGGCCCCAGACGTGCTCCATGGCAGCCAACCCTCTTGCAATTTCCTTGCCCTATCTGCTATCCTTACCCGGTTTGAGCAACGCTGGCGTAGCTCAGCTGGTAGAGCATCTGATTTGTAATCAGAGGGTCGGGGGTTCAATTCCCTCCGCCAGCTCCACCAGGATTTTTGTGGGGAGTGAGGCGGAGCGAATCCTTGCGGGCAAAATGAACGGGCTGGTGTCTTTTGACACGAGTCCGTTTTGTGTTTTCCTTGGCGGTCGTTTGGATCTGCGAAATCTTTTTCGGGACATCACGTCAGCGCCCCCGAGGATTTGCGGGACGGGTGGGTGAGTGGCTAAAACCAGCAGACTGTAAATCTGCCGCTCCTTGCGGGCTACGGAGGTTCGAATCCTCCCCCGTCCACCAGGCTCTCGTTGACTCAGGCTCGGCCGCGTTACTCGTGAAGTTGTTCGCCGGAAGCCGCAGGGCAATCGCAGAAGCGTTCATCGCTTCGCGATCACCAATAGCGATGTTTGAGCAGGTTACGTTGCGCGGTCGCGAATTTCAAAAAGGTGCCGCTGAGGAATTGTGCGCCGCAAATGTTGATCTTACCCGAGGAAACGGATTCGGCCTGGGTAGCTCAGTTGGTAGAGCGCGTCCTTGGTAAGGACGAGGTCACCGGTTCAATCCCGGTCCCAGGCTCCAGGTATTTGGCGGTGGGACGCAACGAGTTGATCGGATGGGCGGGGGTAACTCAACGGTAGAGTCTCACTCTTCCAAGGTGATGGTTGCGGGTTCAAATCCCGTCCCCCGCTCCAAGTTTGTGGCATGGCCGGCTCCGGGCTAGTTTGAAAATCGGTGAGACGCAGCAGATCTGACGCAGAGGGCAAAGGAAATGGCGAAGGAGAAATTCGAGCGCAGTAAGCCGCACGTAAACATTGGGACGATCGGACACATCGATCACGGCAAGACGACGTTGACGGCGGCGATCACCAAGGTGCTGTCGAAGCACAATCCGAAGGTGCAGTTCCGCGCGTTCGACACGATTGACAACGCGCCGGAAGAGCGGGAGCGGGGCATCACGATAGCGGTGTCGCACGTGGAGTACGAGACGCCGAACCGCCACTACGCGCACATGGATTGTCCGGGGCACGCCGACTACATCAAGAACATGATCACCGGAGCGGCGCAGATGGACGGTGCGATTCTGGTGGTGGCCGCGACCGATGGGCCGATGCCGCAGACGCGCGAGCACATTCTTCTGGCGCGGCAGGTGGGCGTTCCGGCGATCGTGGTTTTCTTGAACAAGTGCGACATGGTGGAAGACCCGGAGTTGCTCGAGCTGGTGGAGCTCGAAGTGCGCGAGCTGCTGAAGACCTATCAGTTTCCGGGCGATTCGATTGCGGTGATTCGCGGCAGCGCGCTGCAGGCGCTGAACGGGGACGCCAAGTGGGAAAAGACGATTGACGAGTTGATGGAAGCGGTGGACAAGAACGTGCCGTTGCCGGTGCGCGACGTGGACAAGGCGTTCGCCATGCCCATCGAGGACATTTTTTCGATCTCGGGGCGCGGCACGGTGGTGACGGGGCGCGTGGAGCGCGGCAAGGTGAAGGTGGGCGAAGAAGTGGAGATTGTGGGCTTCCGCGCGACGCAGAAGAAAGTGGTGACGGGCGTGGAGATGTTCCGCAAGCTGTTGGACGAAGGACTGGCGGGGGACAACGTGGGCTTGCTGCTGCGAGGCACGGAAAAAGAAGACGTGGAGCGCGGGCAGGTGGTGTGCAAGCCGGGATCGATCACGCCGCACACGAAGTTCAAGGCGGAAGCGTACGTGTTGACAAAGGAAGAAGGCGGGCGGCACACGCCGTTTTTCACGGGGTACCGGCCGCAATTTTATTTTCGCACCACGGACGTGACGGGCGACGTGAAGCTGCCGCAAGGTGTCGAGATGGTGATGCCGGGGGACAACGTGAGCTGCGAAGTGTCGCTGATCACGCCGGTAGCGCT
>Ga0210400_10000510_pt1 | contig 43086 bp, 28 predicted proteins | sample IncBWH26MmetaG_FD_155456 | JGI IMG/M metagenome (GOLD analysis project Ga0210400, IMG submission 155456) | Forest soil microbial communities from Barre Woods Harvard Forest LTER site, Petersham, Massachusetts, United States - Inc-BW-H-26-M | ecosystem: Environmental > Terrestrial > Soil >... | reverse complement strand
CCCCCTTCTCTTGATCCAACTCGGCTTCCGCCTCGGCCACGATGTCCTCAAACTCTTCTTTCATATTGGAACCGACTTGTCGCGCGTAGCGTCCGGCCAGGATTCCGCCCTTGACGGCACTGCGCATCACGGGACGCAGAAACGGCGCTGCGAGAGCGAGTACGAGTCCGGAAGCGGCCCCCATCAGGTATGCGCTGGTGCGTCCCGACCGATTGGGGCGGGCTGAGTTCGGCGCTTGTTTCTGTTTCAGTTGCACTCCAATGCGGTCCGCGATCTGCGCTACCTGCTCTTCGCTCAAATTCTTTGATTTATTTCCCATCGTGATGTCCTTCCACTTCGTGGTTAGTAAAACGAGGGTATTGAGGCGGGTATTGGGGCGGGCCAAACCTGCGGAACCTGGCGAACCTCATTGTGCCAGTCGACTGAAACGGATTTCATCATACTCTCTTTTTTGCGCGCGCCGAAAAATGTTAATGACGCTGCCGATGCAGGCACGTAACATCTTTTGTCACGGCGAGACAATGTTGATAAGTGGTGGCGGTGGTAGCATGTGACGAGGTTGGGCAAAGTGATCGCGCACAAAACGCTTTGAACAACGGATGCGAACTTTCCTGTCGCAGGCAACGCAAAAGCCTTTGTAGACATCCGATGGAACGTCCCGGGGGGAGTGAGCAAGAATTATGAAGTGGCTGGTAGCATTTGTATTTCTGCTGTTTATCCCGATGACTGAAGTTGCGGCTCAAGAAATTAGCACGCCGACGTTGGCGACGCCTCCTTTGCGTAGTGCCGCGTTGCCGGTGCCTCAGCCGCAGCCTCAACCACAAACCAATCGCGACGACGAGGCAAAGGACACGTGGGAGCTGGGGCTTGGCTATGCCCTTGTAGGATTCCGATCAACACCATTCAACGCAACGATGAGCGGACTGAACACGACGGTCGATTACTACCTGCGCGACCATTTCGCCGTGGAAGGGAGCATCACGTCGGCATTCGGCTCGCAGAGTTCCAGCAGCGCGACTGCAAAATATCTCTTCTATGGCGGGGGAGTGAAACTGAGCACGGGCGAACTTAAGCTGCGGCCCTTCGTGCACGGGCTGCTGGGCGGAGTCCACATGTTTCCGCAGATGGCGCAGAGCAACAATGGATTTGCGGTCCAACTCGGCGGTGGCGCGGAGAGACAGCTGCGAACGCAAATCTGGCTGCGCCTCGAAGGCGACTATGTACGTTCGCAAGTTTATGGGTCAGGACAAAACAATTTTCAGGTGGTCGCGGCGGTGAATTACCGGTTTTAGTATCGAGTTGGTTCGGTGTGTCCGCACAACTTGCGTAAGGCGGACAGCCAGAAATGGCTGTCCCACAGGTTATCCGTACGGTACTAGTGAAGTACCATTGATGCGTTTATCGGGACGCTGATATTCTGAAGCTACCACTCCCGCCCTCCAGTTCCTAAATGTGTCACTGAAGAGGCTGCGAACCCTATGGATGCCGAAAAACTCCGCATCGCGCGCGACAAGCTCACACGTGTGTTTCGCTATCTGGAAGCGCTGAACCAGCACCGAAATCCGGCGAAACGGCAAATTCACGAGCAGCCCTGGAGTTTCTGGCTGCGCGATCTGCCCGAGCATCCTTCGATTCAACGAGGGGCCGCGAAGGCCAGTTCTTCGAAGGCAAAGAACGGGAACGGCCAGAGTACGGAAGAAAGCAGCGGCGCGAGCTATGTTCTGAAAGTGCAGCGCCCAAGGTTGACGCGCGCGCCCGAACCGCCCGAGGAAATTGCCGCATGGCTGGTCTATGGTTGGGACGACCCGTCGAATGGCTTCAGTGTCGAGGAAACCTTGGAGGAATCCGACAACGGTGCTGAGCCGAGGACGGTGAAGTTCGCGGACGATCCTGCGAGGACCGCGAGCCTGGAGCGTTGGCGAGTTCTGCGCGATGAGTGGGTGAAAACCGAAAAGCCTGCTCGCGCGGCGATGAAGATATTTGAGACATTTTATGCGCTCTATGGCCGCATCGATCGCGAGGCAGAACGCGTGGAGCTTGTCCTCGGAGACGGCATTTTGAGCTGGCGTCGCGCGGACGGAGGCATCTATCATCCGATCCTCCTGCAGCGCCTGCAATTGCAGTTCGACGCATCCGTGCCGGAATTCACGCTTTCGGAAGCGGACCATCCTGTCGAGCTGTACTCCGCTTTGTTTCAATCGATGAACGATGTGGATGGACGCGCGATCGGCCGCTGCCGCGAGGAATTGGAGGAAGGAGGCTTCCATCCGCTGATTAATGGTTCCACCTCCGGCTTTCTGAAACGGCTGGTTGTGCAGCTATCGCCGCGCGGAGAGTTTCTCGAGCAGCGCGCGCCAAACACAGAAGTGGACGATCCGTGCATTGGACGCGACCCGATCCTGTTTCTGCGTGCGCGCACGTTGGGATTTGCGGCGGCGATCGAGGGCATCCTCGCCGACCTGCGCACGCGCGAAGATCTGCCGTGGTCACTCTTGAATATTGTTGGAGAGGAAGCGCCGATTGCGGGCGCGGGAGATGCGAATCCAGCGGCGAACATTTCTGCTCAAGCGGATGGCGAAGTGCTGCTGAGCAAACCCGCCAATCCGGAGCAGATTCGCATTGCGCAGCAACTTGAGGAACATGGCGGCGTTTTGGTGCAAGGCCCTCCTGGCACGGGAAAAACTCACACCATCGGGAATCTTGTCGGCCATTTGCTGGCGCAGGGCAAGAGCGTTCTGGTCACCAGCCACACGACGAAGGCGCTGCGCATGGTGCGCCACCACATCGTTTCTGAGCTGCGCCCGTTGTGTGTCAGCGTGCTGGAAAGCGACTTGGACAGCCGCAAGCAACTCGAGAGCGCCGTGGGGTCGATTGCGGAAAGACTGTCGCGGGCCGACGCGGGCTCGCTTGAAATGCAGGCGAAGAGATTGGAGGCGGAGCGCCTCGAATTGCAGAAGAAGCTTGATGAAATTCGAAACCAACTGACGGAGGCTCGCGCCGACGAGTATCGAGAGATTGCTATTGCAGGAAAGTCCTGGGCGCCGGCGGATGCCGCTCGGCAAGTTGTGCAGGAAAAGGAAGCGCACGGCTGGATCCCAGGCCCTGTCGCTGCGGTGGCACCGCTGCCGCTTTCTGCGGGTGAGCTGGCCGACCTGTATCGTACGGGCGTTTCGATTTCGCGGGAAGATGAGAATGAACTCTCAGGTCATCTTCCGGAGCTTCACGATTTGCCGAGAGCGGAAGACTTTGAAACTAGCATTGATGAGCGGAATCGGCTTGGGACGGAGGACCTGGATTTGCGCTCCGACTTGTGGGAGCCCGCCGCCGCGCAGAGTTCGCCTGCCGAAATCGAAGGGCTGGCTGCGGCTTTGGCGCAGGCGGTCGAGCCCCTTTCGGGCAAAGACAAGTGGAAACTCGCCGCGGTTTACGCCGGCAAGTACGGCGACGCGCACCGGCAGCCCTGGGACCAACTCGTCAGCTTTGTGCGGCTGGTTCATCGCGAGGCTGCCAATGCGCAGGAATCGATCGTCAAGTACGGCCCGGAGGCTTCCGGCAATTCTGGGATTAAAGAGCAGGAACGCACTGCCGGTGAAATCCTGGCGCATCTTGAGGGTGGCGGCAAGCTAGGCTCGTTCACATTGTTCACGCACAAATCCTGGGGCGAATTCCTGGAACAGGCGAAAGTGAACAATGCGAGGCCGCGCCTGCCCGAGCATTTTCATGCGCTGCGCCAATTCTTGCGGCTGAACGGACTTCGCGAGGAGCTGGGCGCGCGGTGGGATCGCCAAATGGCGATACTTGGCACTCCTCATTCGAAAGAAATGGGCGAGGAGATCGAGAAGACGCTCATGCAGTATTGCGACGCCATTGAGGACTGCCTGGGCTGGCAGGAGCACACGTGGCTTCCGTTGCAGCAGCGGCTGGAAGACGTCGGCTTGCGGTGGGATAAATTTCTCGCGGAACAACCCGCAGTGGTTGGGTCGGATGGCGAGTTGGCACGCATCCGCATGGCGGTGACGGATGCTCTGCTGCCGATTTTGGATTCGCGTTTCAAGAAGCTGAAATTGCTGCAACTGGAGGAAGAGTTCCGCGAGCTGAAAAGCCGGCTGAAGCTTGCCGCGCGCGTCGCGAAAGCATCCAAGGTGATCGGGCAGATCCTGACAGCGGTGACCGATGAAAATTCGAATCGCTATCGCGAGGCGTATGAGCGGCTGCTGGAATTAAAGAGCAAACAAGCGGACCTTGATCTGCGGCGCGCGTTGCTCGCGAAACTCGAGACGGCTGCTCCCGCTTGGGCGGGCGCGATTCGCAATCGAACCGGGGTGCATGGCCGGGGCGAACCGCCGCGGGACGCCGCTTCCGCTTGGACGTGGCGCCAGCTAAACGATGAGCTTGATCGCCGCGCTGGCGTCTCGCTCGAGGCGCTGCAAGCCAAGAGCGAAAAACTGCACGAGCAGCTGCGGCGCGCGACCGTGGAACTCATCGACAAACGGGCTTGGGCCTCGCAAGCGCGACGCACTTCTTCTCGGCAGCGCCAGGCGCTTGTCGGCTGGCTGGACACCATCCGTCGCATCGGCAAAGGGCACGGAATACGCGTTTCGCTTTTGCGCGCCGAAGCGGCTAGAAAGATGAGCGAGTGCCGCGGGGCGGTTCCCGTTTGGGTCATGCCGCTTTCGCGCGTGGTGGAAAACTTTGATCCGCGCACTGCGCGCTTCGACGTTGTCATCATTGATGAAGCCAGCCAGAGCGACGTGATGGCGCTGGTGGCGCTGTACCTGGGCAAGACGGTGCTCGTCGTCGGCGACCACGAGCAGGTCAGCCCGTCGGCTGTCGGGCAGGATTTGAGCGTGATTCAGAACCTGATCTTCCAGTACCTGCGCGGAATTCCGAACTCCGATCTGTATGACGGGCAAATCTCCATCTACGATCTGGCGCGCCAGTCGTTCGGCGGCACGACGTGCCTTATCGAACATTTCCGGTGCGTACCGGAAATCATCCAATTCAGCAACGCGGTTTCTTACGACGGCCGGATCAAGCCATTGCGCGACGCGAGCCGCGTCCATCTGCGCCCGCACACCGTCGCGCATCGCGTCTCGGCGTCCAGCCGCGACGGCAAGATCAATCGTCAAGAGGCGCTGACCGTTGCTTCCCTTCTTGCGGCCGCTATGGAGCAACCCGAATATAAGAAGAATGATGCGGGCCAGCCACTGAGCTTTGGAGTGGTTTCTCTGGTCGGCGACGAGCAGGCCATCGAAATCGACAATCTGGTCCGTGCGCACGTTTCGCCGGACCGCTACGAACTCCATCGGGTACTCTGCGGAAACGCCGCGCAATTCCAAGGGGACGAGCGGGACGTGGTGTTCATCTCGCTGGTCGACACTGCGGAGCGTGGTTCTCTTTCGCTGCGGGATCAGGAACTTTTTAAGCAGCGCTTTAATGTGGCCGCTAGCCGCGCGCGAGACCAGATGTGGATCGTTCATTCGCTCAGCCCGCACAACGATTTGAAAGCGGACGACCTTCGCCGGAAATTGATTGAGCATGCGGAAGACCCCGCGCGCCTCATGCGGGCGCTGGAAGAGAAGGAAAAGCGCACGCAATCGAACTTCGAACGAGAGGTGATGAAACGTCTCGCGGCGGCGGGATATCAGGTGACGCCTCATTGGAGAATTGGAACATTTCGAATCGATCTGGTTGTCGAAGGCGACGGCAAGCGCCTGGCCATCGAGTGCGATGGGGACCGTTATCACCCGCTTGAAAAGCTTGCCGAAGACATGGAACGGCAGTCCGTGCTGGAACGCATGGGTTGGATCTTCACGCGCATCCGCAGCTCAGAGTTTCTGCGCAATCCTGCTCGCGCCATGAAGCCCGTGTTTGAAAAGCTGGAAATGCTGGAGATCCCGCCCACCGCTGACTCCGCGGAGGCGGAAGGCGCGAGGCTGACTGCCCATGATGTGATCGACCGCGTCATCCGTCGCGCCGAAGAGCTGCGTAGGAATTGGTCGAAGGCTAATGGTGCAGGCGCTCGTTCCTCTTCCCGGGCCTCGGCGGCGGCTACGGTCTAACCAGGGCGTAAACTCTGCGTTCGCAGCGTCGTAGCATATGTTGCTTGTTTTCCTCAATTGAAACAGCTCGCGCAAGCAGTCGTAACGTTCGAGTATCTACCCCCCTCCCCCTGTTTTTTTGTAAGTGTTCATTCTAAAGGGAGATAAAGTCCCTTGTTTTGATGATTTTTCGCTTGACAGGGCTTTTTCTGAGACGTAATCCGTGTAGATGCGCCGACACAGTTGAGTTGGCGCGCCCAGAATTGCAGGCGAGATGGGCCCCCTTGAAGACAGGTCGATCGCGATTCTCACGCTTCTGGGGTTGCTCGCGCTTTTCCAGCAGAGAGGAGCGGCAAACGATCGTGCGGCACCGCTTGAATGCAGTCAAGCGGAGCAAGACCGCATTGGAAAGCTATCAGGAACTGTCTCTGATGTTTCGGGGACGGGAATTTCGGGCGCGTTGATAACTGCCTCGTGCGGCTCTTTCCAGCAGGCGGTCTCAGCTGATTCGATTGGCGCGTACAGCTTGCAGTTGTCTTCGGGCAGTTACCACGTGCGCGTCACAGCCGACAAATATAACCCGACGGAACGAGAAGTCGTAATTGCCGCAACAGCTCCCGTCGTCGAATGGAAAGTTACATTGGCCTTGGCGCCGGTGCAAACCCGGATCTTGGTTACCGCTCCGGCATACACGGTCACCCACACAACTGCCGGCAGCAAGATGGACTCATCGTTGCTTGATGTGCCGCAATCGATCACGGTTGTGGACCACGAGCTTATGAAAGACCAAGGGGCGTACAAACTCGATGACGCTTTGAAGAACGTGGCAGGCGTGATGCCGGGCGGATATTACGAAGCATGGGATTACTACCGCATCCGAGGCTTCGATGCGTCGTTCAATACATACCTCGATGGGTTGCGCGGCGGCAATGGCATGGCGGAAGAAATCCTTGGTCTCCAGTCCGTGGAGGTTTTAAAGGGCCCTTCGTCCACGCTATACGGGCAGAGTGTACTCGGCGGCATAGTGAACCTTCGCAGCAAAGTGCCCCAGCCCGACGCATTTGCACAGGTTCAATTCACCGGCGGCTCTTATGGATTCTACGAATCCGCGATCGATGCGGGGACGTCGCTAAACCGATCGCACACCCTCTACGTTCGTATCAATCTGCTCTACCGCCCAGACGGTTCCTTCGTAAATTACGTAAACCGCCACCGCGTGTATGTAGCGCCAGCGTTGACCTGGGATATCAACCCGGATACGCAATTAACGCTCCTCGGAAGGTATCAGCACGACACTGGCCATCTGGGATTCCCGCTTCCGGCAGAAGGAACAGTGCTTCCCAACCCAAACGGCGAAATCCCGATCAGCCTCTTTGTGGGTGAGCCGTCCAATCCCAATCCCGTTTCCGAGGTCAACAAGCAGTTCGGTTATCTGCTGAGCCATCGGTTCAACGATTCCTTTTCGTTCTACCAAAATGTCCGCGTCGCCTGGTACGAGAACCATTGGGACAAGCTCCTATATCCGTCTTTCTTTGGGAGCGACGAGCGGACGTTGTACCGCTATCCACTCTCCTACCAACAAGAATGGAACACCTATGGCGCAGATACGGGAATGCGCTTTCGTGTAAAGACCGGCCGCATTCAGCATAATCTTGTTGGCGGCGTGGACTACTACCGCGAGCCGAGCAGGTACAACGAAGAATCCATCAATTTTAACGACCTCTCGGCTTATATGCCTCTCGATGTCTTCAACCCCGTCTATGGAACGCCTTTTTCGCCGATTTTTCCTTTTGCCAGCGGCGACACCCGGACACAAGATGTTGGCTTATATCTTCAGGACCGCATGCAATTGACCGAGAGACTTTCCCTTACCGCGGGTGGACGTTTGGATTTCGCGTCGAACCGGGATTTCTCGCTGCCTGACGGCAATGACCAAAACGCATTCTCTCCAAGAGTGGGTGTGACCTACCGGTTAGTGCCGAGCGTGGCCCTTTACGCGGATTACAGCAAATCATTTCTGCCACAAACCGGAATGCTGTACGACGGCACATCCAGTGGCGCCTTTGCCAGCCCGGAGAGGGGCGAACAGTGGGAGGGTGGAGTGAAAACCTCCCTCCTTTCAGGCCGTATGGTGAATAGCGTTTCGGTTTACCGGTTGACGCGTGACAACGTACTCACACCCGACCCCAACCATCCGAACTTCTTCCTGTTGACCGGCAAACAGCGGAGCAAAGGTGTGGAGCTCGAGACGACTTTCCAGTTGCACAGGACCTGGAATCTAATCCTGGCCTACGCCTTCACGGAAGCGTATGTGGTGGAGGACAGCGTGATTCCGGTTGGAACACCTACGCAGAATGTTCCCAAGCACAGCCTGAACGTGTGGAGCACTTATGAACTGCAGCACGGATGGCTGAGGGGAGTGGGTTTCGGTTTTGGCGCGCGATACTACACGCAGCAGTCTGGCGATCTGCTGCGCACGTTCTCCATTCCCGCATATGGTCTGATGGATGCCTCGGTTTTCTATCGCCGGGAGCATTTGGGTTGGCAGGTAAACGCCTATAATTTGACGGACAAGCGCTATTTCACAGGTTCCTACAATGACGTATACGTGCAACCGGGAAGTCCGCGCTCAATTCATATAACCATCAGCTGGAGATTTTGAGCCGCGAAAATTTGACAGATGATGGTTATCTTTCCATGCGAATCTCACGAACAGGCCGCAGTTCCTCCCCCTGTGAGCGGGCGAGGGAAAAGTTCGATGGGGAACCGCGTCAAGTACCAATTGTAAGTTTCGCCTCAAAGACAGTGAAGCTAGACGCGACGAAACTTCTGTTCTGCTTTGTCTTGTTTTTCTTAATCATCAGTCAAGTCGGCGCACTCGATACCAGTAAACACATCTCTCAATATCGGCACACCGCATGGCGGATAGCGGATGGAGTCTTTGCTGGGACGCCCAACGTGATAGCCCAAACCACCGACGGATATCTTTGGATTGGAACGCAAGCCGGATTGATGCGCTTTGATGGCGTCCGGTTTGTCGCATGGAGGCCGCCTGAGGGTCAGGAATTGCCATCATCCCGCATCAATTCTCTGCTCGGAGCGAGGGATGGAAGCCTGTGGATTGGAACTGTTATGGGGTTAGCGCGTTGGCAGCGTGGGACTCTGACCAACTATAGGGACGTGACTGGAAGTATTATGGCGATCCTTGAAGACCCCGCAGGCACAATCTGGATCGCGCGTTTTTTGTCGGCGAATTTGTCCGATAGGAACGGTCCTCTTTGTAAAGTCACAGACGCAGGACTGCGATGCTACGGGAGAGACGATGGACTTGCGCTTCCTTATGCGGTGACACTGGCCAACGATAGCCTTGGCAATATCTGGCTGGCCGGTGGTCTTATGGTTTCCCGTTGGCAAACAAGTTCTGCGGACACGTATGTACCCGCCGGGCTAAATCCAGCTGAAATATTTAATGGAGTGCTAGCCCTCGCGGGCAGACCAGATGGGTCTCTTTGGGTCGGACTGGTGCATGCGGGAAAGGGCGGGGGGCTACAGCAACTCGCGCACGGGGCATGGAAACCATTCGTCACTCCGGAGTTCGATGGCAGTACGATCGAGGTCACATCGCTGTTATTAGACCGAGACAGCTCTCTCTGGGTCGGAACCTTAAACCAAGGTATCTACCGCATTCAAGGAAACAAGGCAGATCACTTTCGCAGTTCGGATGGCTTATCGGGCGATGCCGTGACCGGCCTCTTCCAAGATCGCGAAGGGAACATCTGGGTTTCGACATCCAGGGGAATCGATAAATTCCGTGACCTTCGAATCGCCAGCTTTTCCACACGGGAAGGGCTGAGTGCGGACCAGGTAAATTCCGTTCTCGCTTCGCGAGACGGTACTGTGTGGATTGGAAATTATAATTTGGATGTTCTCCGGCCGGGCAAGATCACTTCCATTCAGCCAGGGAACGGTTTACCGGGACGGGCAGTCACGTCGTTGCTGGAGGACCGAGCCGGTCGGCTGTGGGTCGGGATCGACCAGGAATTGTCGGTCTACGAGCACGGAAAGTTTAGGAAGATTCCTACGCGTGATGGCAGCCCGTTAGGCGGGGTTCGCGCAATGGCCGAAGACGTCGATGGCAGCATCTGGGTCGCGACCAGCGGCGCACACGAAACCCGTCGGCTCCTTCGCATCCAGGATCTCAGAATCCGTGAAGAGATCTCTTCGCCTCAATTGACAGCCACAAACACGCTTGCTCCTGATCCGCATGGTGGTGTCTGGTTAGGCCTTATTAACGGTGGCTTGGCCCGATACCGAAATGGCCAAACGGAATTCTTCTCTTTCAGTAACGGCCCTCGCGATGGCCCAGTCCACGGCCTTCTTGTAAATTCCGACGCCTCGGTGTTGGCAGCAACGCCGTCGGGAGTTGTCGGATGGCGAAATGGCAGGGTGCAGAAACTCACCGTGCGGAACGGCCTTCCTTGCGACGTCATTTATACCCTCATCGCTGACAGGACATCTACCCTTTGGCTTTACGCGTCATGCGGTCTCATTGCAATCCCCAATTCCGAGCTGCAGCGATGGTGGGAATCCCCCGACGTGATGGTGAGGTCCAGCCTCCTTGACGTGTTTGACGGCGCCCAACCTATGTCCACTGTTTTCCGGCCGAACGCATCCCAGTCTCCGGACGGACGATTGTGGTTCGCAAATGAAAGCGTCGTCCAGATGATCGACCCGGCTCACCTGGACGGCAATCCGATACCGCCGCCGGTACACATCGAGCAAATCACCGCGGACCGCAAGACCTACTGGCAAAACCTATCCGGCGATGCTTCATCCTCGCACCCGAGGCTGCGCCCGCTGGTGCGCGATCTCACGATTGATTACACAGCGCTGAGCCTGGTTGTGCCGGAAAAGGTTCACTTCCGCTTCAAGCTGGAGGGACAGGACCGAGACTGGAGGGAGGTGGTCAACGACCGCGAGGTGGAGTATTCGAACCTCGGCCCTGGCAACTACCGCTTCCGCGTCACCGCCTGCAATAACAGCGGTGTGTGGAACGAAGCCGGCACCTTCCTGGATTTCTCCATCGCCCCGGCGTACTACCAGACCACTTGGTTCCGCTTGTCGAGCCTGGCCGCGTTTCTATTTTTGCTGTGGGGGATCTATCAACTGCGCGTCCGCAGCATCCGGCAGCGTTCGCAGGAACTGGCTACGATTAATGCGAAATTGGAGGCGCAAATCGCAGAGAGGAAGCAGGCGGAGGAGGCGCTGCGGCAAGCGCAGGCGGATCTCACACGCGCCAGCCGGGTGAGCAGCATGGGAGAGCTGACCGCTTCTCTGGCGCACGAGATCAAGCAGCCGATTGCCGCTGCCATCACCGACGCCAGTACTTGCCTACGCTGGCTTGCGCACGATCATCCCGATTTGGAGGAGGCGCGCGAGGCGGCGTCAAGAATGGTACGAGACGGAAGGCGTGCGGGCGAAATCGTCGACCGAGTCCGCCTGCTCTTCCAAAAGGATACTCCGCAACGGGAGTGGGTCGATCTAAACGAGATTATTCGAGAGATGATGCTTATCCTGCACAGCGAGGCAACGAAATTCGACGTATTAGTTCGGGCGGAACTCGCTGCAGACCTCCCTCAGGTCATGGGCGATCGCGTGCAACTGCAACAGGTGCTGATGAACCTCATGATGAACGGCATCGATGCGATGAAGGATGTGGATGGGACGCGTGAGATCCTTGTTGAGTCGCAGCCCGGTGAGGATAGTCAGGTGCTGATCTCGGTCAGCGATACCGGCGTTGGGCTTCCACCGCACCAGAAGGACAAGATCTTTACTGCGTTCTTTACCACCAAGACGCACGGCACGGGCATGGGTCTGCGGATCAGCCGCTCCATTATTGAATCGCACGGCGGCCGTTTGTGGGCTGCCGACAATTCTCCGCTCGGCGCAACTTTTCAGTTCACCCTGCCCGCCACGACCGCGGCGCATAAATAACCTCCCCGGCTGCGTCTCTCAAGACACGGTCGAAAGAAATCACCCAGCACTGTGAGCAGACGGATCCCAATCCCGATGCCTTTTCCGTAGCACAGACCGGCTACGGGGTGCGCGGCCACGACTTCAACGCGTTCCCGAACATCGTTCGGCCGCATTGGTCAGTAAGCTGGTGGTCTTTTAGGTCACTTGTTTATAGCACTCTTCCGCCTAGAATCTCAGCCAGTCGCCCCGGGTGTGAGCATCAATACTGAAACCGACGAAAATCAGGACTGAAGAGCGGTTTTGTCCGCACGTACAGTCTTTTCCGTTTCCGATGTCAGAGCGGAACCTCGGCTAACTCTGTGTGTGTAAAAAGGAGAGTGGCTTGAATATGCGCAAAGCAGCGTTGGTGTGTTTTCTGATTCTGATTCCGTGCTCGTTACGTGCCCAGGACAAAAAGAGCGATTGGAAGGCGTTATACGGTCTTCGCTCAGGTGAAAAGATTGAGCTGGTTGAAACTGGCATGAAAAAGCACGTCGGAACTTTCTCTACCGTCAGCGACGAAGCGATTCAGTTGCGCGAAGGATCAAACGACATCGGCATTCGCAAAGAAAGCGTCGCGCGCGTGACACGGCTCGAGAAGAGCCATCGGCTCCGAAACTCTCTCATCTTTGGCGCCGCCGGCGCCGGAGTGGGCGCCGGAATCGGCGCAGCCGCATCGAGATGTTCCAATTCGAATACTTCGTTCAACTTATGTGGTTTAGGACGCCCCGTCGAGGTCGCTATCGGCGCGGTGGTTGGGTTGGCGGGAGGCGCGGGCCTCGGCGCCGCAATACCCGCTCATCCCACAATTTATCGAGCAGAACCAGCGAAATCGAACGCTCCGCATTGACGCATGGTAGATCGATCGGCAGGAGAGTCAATGAGCAGTGAAATTGAGGCTGAACGGAGAACAGTGCCCAGGTCAAGCGGGTGGGCTCGCGGGTACGGCGTCACATTGATTGTCAGCCTGATCGTGGCGTCACCAGTCGCTTAGGCCCAGGGGAAATGGGTGAAGCTGACGCTGTCTCCCGAGGCTGGGGAGGAAGTAGCCGCTAAAGAACGTGACGTAATTCCGCACAGCCGCCTACCGGGTTTGATGGTGCCGATCGGAAGTTCCCTCAGTCCGTCGCGAGTAAGGGAAGAGCGGGGTGTTCGGCCATGGTGGGTCGGGTTGGAGCTGGGAGACGGGCAGCTCAAGCTGACTTCTGACCAGGTCATCGGAACCCGCAACCCGGCGTTTGCGCTCGGGTTTGTGGGTGGTCATAGCCTCGGGAATCGGGCCCGCATCGGGCTGGAGCTGAACGGTTGGCTGCTGCAATCGTTCAATCTCAACAATCCCGCGGTCGGTGAAAGTGTTAGTGATGTGTTGGTGGTAGTTGATGCGTTCCCGATCCGGCAAACACCCTTATTCCTGCGGGCCGGGCCAGGAGTAGCGCTGTATCAAAACAACCGTCCCGGGGGATTCGACGGCAGTGGGTGGTCCTGGACAGCCGGTGTGGGTTACGAGATTCCATTAACGGAGAGATTTGGGCTCGCACCGATTGCGGATTACGCCGCCGGCAGTCTCGGCGATGTTCGCAACCTCGTTGTGGTGGAAAACGGGGCGCCGCTATTCCGTGGTTGAATTCAAAGTGGCGATAGTTTGGCACTTCGGAAGGCCCAAGGAAGCAAGGTAATGGCGCGGACGGTCCTGGCCATGGGGTTCCTTTTTGATTTTCCCTGGCGGCAACTCCGCTTTGCCTTCCACCACCGTGGGCGAGCCTAATGATGTCCCCATTTGCGCCGGTGACGTAATTTTGAGTGTGTAAAAAGAGAGAGGGTGATGACATGAGGCAGGCGCCTCCGTGCTTGGGCCGATGTTATGCTCGCGCGGATCGTGCTTGAACCGTTTCGTCTTTTGCAGGCGGTTTCCCAAATCGCCGGGCAGCTTGAACGCCCAAAGCTCACGGTTCCCTAGACCGTTGTACTCAACATTGAGGATTCGGCAACGAACCGAAGACTCGACGGTCCGAACTATCGAGAAAAGAGCATTCGGTCCGTTCATTGGGCTGTTAACATTCATATTCACCGTTGATTCAGCACCGTCTAACCCCGAAATAGGCCTCCAAGGAGCGGGCAAGTTGGACCCAAAGTGGACCCCGCCAACTGGCTCTTCCGGTGTATGGCAATCGCCGGCTGTACAAACAGAGCTTAACCCACCGATACTCTCGAGCCTCAACGGGCCTCAGGGCCGACGCTCGATTACCACTCCCACCAGCGTGCTGACCGCTCTTTGTGTGCGTGGGGGATTGTCAATTGCAACGTCAGTGTTTCATGAGGTTTCAGGTGAACTTTCACGAACGCCGTGTTCAAAGGTCCAAGTTCTGTATCCTCCGTCGTGGAAACAAGCTTCTCTTCCGTGACTTTCAGCGGCGTCTTGATCTCTGTTTCCGCAGATTTGCCGGCAATTTCCTGCAAACGCAAGATGTAATGCTCCGGATTGCCATCGACGCTCGGTTTGAATGCCAATATCGTGACGTTATCGGCGCTCAGCGAGAAAAAACTGGCGCTGTCCGTTGCAGGAGCCATCGCGCCGGCAAGGCGATCCGCGATAAGCGGTACGTTTTCTTCGAGTCCTTGGCGGTAAGACGAAACCGCGTCCAACGGACCTTGTTTTGCCGTCAGTGAGAATGAGTAAGAGGAAACCGCCGGCAAACCGGGCTCAACCGTGGAAAAGTTCACCATTCCCAGGTCTCGTGTGTCGCCCTGGTCTTGCTTGCGCATCACGGTCGCGCGAACCGAATTCATGAATGTGTTCGGTCCTTTGACTCCGGGAAGACCGGGAAGGTAATTGAAAAAGGATTCGCGCTGCGCCAGTGTGACGGAGGTTTGTTTCCCCCCGAGTTCGCCGCTGAGCACCAGCGAGTGCAGCGGTGCTCCCGCATCGGTTCGCGCGCCTGGCAAGTAGTCTTCCGGAATCCTGTGAAAGCCGATTCCATCCTCCAGCCAAACCGAAGCTGATCCTTTGAAGCAGAAAGGAAACTGGAAGGAATAGTATTCGCCAGCTTGATTGCTGGCGACGAAAGGCATCTTGTCTCGGTCCAGCGTGTTCTGTATCAGAACTTTCGATATGCCGTTGTACAGCGTTACTTCCGTCTCTGGCCAAAACGAGCCCGGGCGCCGCACTACCAGCCTCGAAAATAGTGGTCCTCTCTCTTCTATAATTTGCACATTCGACCATCCCGCGGCTAGGTTCTCAGTTGGGATCCATCGCAACAACTGGTTGGCCGCTTTTTCTCCGGTGGAATCGACTAATTCCTGCTTCAAAGCTTTGTCATAGAGGCTGGCAATAGAACCATCCTGTGGTCTCAGCGCTAGCCGAAAAAAACTATTTTCCAAGCTGGTTGATTGTTTGTTTTCAACCACACTTGACGCTGCGTCTTGACCCGTAACAAGTTGATAGCTTCGGTAGCCAACGGCCGGCACATCCTTTGCCAAGAAGACAATTTCGTCGTCTGCCGCCTTTTGCACCGGCAAGACTATCCCCGTGCTTGAATCACGCACTCCGCTAACTTGTTGTCCATTCTGAAGTTTCAGCCTCGCCACATCGGTTCGTGTCCAGCTCAGTGGATTGAACACCACAACCGATTCGCCATCCCCCTGCTTTTGCCCCAGCAGTGTCTGCAATCCCGAATCGATCAGGTACTGAACGTCTTGCTTTCCGGTTGAAGTGTAGTAGGCGTATTCCCGATTCTGTTGGTCGACCTCCAGTCGTGACATCAGCTTTGGCCAACCCACCTGTGCTGCGCCGGAATGCTCCTCGTATTTGTATAACTTGAGTCGCGTGTCCTCTAAGTTGCCTTCCGGCAAACTGGTGAAATTCCGGAACGTCAGCAGACTCCAGATCGTCTCTGCTACAGGCAAATGATCCTGCACCCACCGCGCATCTGCACTGATCACGGGGGAATTGATCTTCACTTCGGACCACAACCCGCTGTAGTCACCCGAATATTTCGCAAATGCATCTCTTCCATACGTTGTTTCCATATGGTGAAAAAATTCCGCTGGTGTTGCCACTACGATTTTTGGTTCCTTTCCGGATGCATTCCATTCGCGTACAGCGGGTAGCAGTTGCTTCGCTTCTCGATTCGACGAAACAAAATCATGCAGGTAGAGCAGCATCAGCGAATCGTAGGGATAACCGGAGTCTTTGTATTTCGCCAGCAGCTTGTCCACGCCGCTCTGCATGATTTCCAGCCGGAATTTCCCATTCAATTCTTTCGGATAAAAATGTTCTTGCGTATAGGGTTCGACCGAATCGGGGTCAAGATAGTAGTCCGCCATTGCTTCCGTGTATCCGCCAAGGCGGCTTTGCGTCTGCCAAGTCAACACGCTGCTTCCGTCCGGAGACGTCCAGTAGAACGGCATTCTTCCTGGTGTTAGTGAAGTTCCTCCATAGAGAAACAGGTTCGACCCGTTCACAAAGTATTTCACACCGCTGCGCGCCAGAACCTGAGGCAGGCGCGAAGTAAATCCAGGCACGTCGTCCATAATCGCGAAATCTGTCTTCACTCCGAGCCGTTTTTCAATATCTCGCATGTCGTAGACAATTCGGTTCAGCACTTCTGCTCCCATGAACTCTGTGTGCATGCTTCCGTACACGGCTGAAAGTTGGATCTGCCCTTTGTTCACTAGGTCCACAAACTCCTGAATCTGCTTCGGATCGGATGTGCGCGAAAGCCATTCCCGTACTTGCCAGGCGCTTTCAATCGTCCAGCGAAATTGTGGATCCGCCTTGGCATTGGCAAGCACTTCATCAATGTGCGGCTTCAAGCGAGGAAGAATCTCCTCCGGCGGAGCAAGAAAGCCTAGATCCCAATGGCTGGAGGGTACAACGTATATTGTCTTGATTCTTGTGTCAGGACCAGTAGGGGCCTTTTGCGAGTTCTCGTATGAAACTTGCGCGCTTACGCTGGAAGCACACAAAGCCAAAAGACAAAATGAGCAAAAGACCCTGCACAGCCGAACCCGGTGCGAATTACTTTCCACGATTTCCTTGTTCCTTCCTTGGCAGACGCCAAAAAGACAAACGAGGGACCTCTTGTCGAGAGGCCCCTCATACGATCGTACTCAGAAGCTTCGCACCGTTTAGAAAATCAGCTTGAGAACAAGCTGGCCCTGGCGCGAAGTGCCCGTGCCCACGTGGTTTGCGATGGTGGCTGTGCTTTTTCCAAAATTCGCGTCGTTCAAGAAGCTGACCGGATTCGCAAAGTTTGGATGGTTGAACAGGTTGAACAGTTCGCCGCGAAACTGCAGCCTGAGTTTTTCGGTGAACTGCGTGGTCTTGGCGAAGGAAGCATCCCACTGCGTGAATCCCGGTCCGCGGCCAGTATTGCGGCCTAGGTCCCCATACTTACCGTTTGGAGGTGCGCTGAACGCGCCTGGATTGAGCTGGTTATCCGGAACACTGTAGTTGGAAGGATGAACCGAAACTCCGGGAACGAGGTTGGGCCGTATCTGGTCTGTGCCGAGGAACGGAGCGGCCAGCGCAATTGTGTACGGCAAACCACTTCGCGCCTGCAGCAAGCTGCTGATCTGCCAGCCCTGCCCCAGACGTCTTGGCAGCCAGGAGGCGGTGGGAATATCCCACACCGCGCCGAGCGTAAAGTTATGACGGACGTCAATATCTCCGCTCGCGTAGTCCAGGTTGGGATCGCGAGAGTTCTGATAGGCGCCTGTAAGGATGTTCACGGCGTCGTCGAGTTCGTGCGCCCAGGTGTAGTTGGCGTCGACGTTCACGCCCTTGGCTACGCGTCGTCGCAGGCTTGCCTGCAGGGCATGGTAATCTGAATTGATAAAATTGCCGAACCGACGAATCTGCCCGAAGTTGGGACTGATCTGGTTCGGCGAGCCATCAAACGGCGAGAGGTTCAGTTCTTCTCCCGCATATGCCGCGCCGGCTGGAAGTTTTACGCCACGGTTGCCGACGTAAGATACCTCCAGCACCGTATTCCGGAGAAGCTCTTGCTGCGCGCCGAAGCTCCAGTGCATGGAATAGGTGTCGCGTATATTTTGGTCGAGGCCAGTGACGTTAGCGGGCAGCGGCGGATTGCAGGTCGGAAGCGGATCAGGAACAGGATAGGTCAATCCGTAGGACGGCGTGCAGGTGCGAGTCCCGAAGAGCAAATCAAAGAAATTGAAATTGAAGCTCTGTTGATAGTTGCTGGCCAATCCGAGCGCTGCCCCTGTGAGCATGGGGCTATAGAACACTCCGAATCCGCCGCGCACTGCCGTCTTGCCATGGCCTGTCGGGTCCCAGGAAAACCCAACGCGCGGACCGAAGTTGTTGCGGTCGGGCTTATATAGCGGCGCTCCTTGGGGAAGCAGCGTGAGCGTGGCGATGTCGAAATTCCCGATCAGGTCGCCCTGCAGAACGGTGTTGTACTCGTACCGCAAACCAAGATTTAGCGTGAAGGTGGGCAGGAGCCGGACGTCATCTTGTACGAAGAACCCATAGTTAGTGTTTTGTACGCCCACCATGCTGTGGCCAAGCGTGCTCAATTGCAGCGCCTGGCCTACTTTGAAATTATTGATACCGTCGAAGGCGAGAAATTCTTGCGGGTCGAGAGCATCATGCGTCACCACATGCCGGATGTCCAATCCTGCGCGGATGGTATGAATGCCACGTACCCAGCTGAGCGTATCCAGGAATTGGATGGAGTGCTGTGGCCTGCGGTTCGAAAATAACGCGGGCCCCGGTGTTGTTCCAAAGTCCGTCTGCGGATTGCAGCCCCAGAACGCCGAGCATTGAAATACGGGGAAGCCACCTCCGCCACCGAGCGAATCCGTTTGCGGCCTGTTAAAGGCCACGCCAAGTTCATTCAATAGCGTGGAAGTAATCGTGTGGTTCCAAGTTCCTTTGAGCAGATGATTTCTGCTCGTGGAGGGTGAGACCTGTCCGACAGCCACGCCGTATTGCGTACTCGTGAAGGAGTCCGCGATATTGTAACGGAATGCGAACGTGTCTTTTGGACCCGCGTTATAGTCGAGTTTGATTGAGCCTGTGTCTTCACGAAGCGTATTCCTCAGATTCCCATCGTAATAGCCGAGGTCCGTGCGAACCACATCTGTGCCGCCAAGTCCCTGACCCGGAAAGATGACCGGGCCCGCAACGTTTGGCAACGGTATGGCAGCAATGACCGGCTGCATTACGGGAGCAAACGTGGAACGCACGGCTGCTCCCAGCACGACCACCTTCGTCACCGGCGTCGTGACAATTTGCCGTACGCCCTCGTAATTGACAAAAAAGAATAACTTATCCTTTTTGATCGGACCGCTGAGGTTTCCGCCGAACTGGTTCAGCCGGAGCGGTGTGTTTTGCGTGGCGAAGTAGTTCTTCGCGTCCATGATGTCATTGCGGAAGTAATCGAATGCCGTTCCGTGGAAAGCATTGCCGCCGGACTTGGTGATCACGTTCACGATGTCGCCGGTTGAGCGGCCATACTCTGCCGAATAGGTCGAAGAGAGCACTTTGAATTCCTGGATGCTGTCGATGCTGGCGCGGCTGATACGGGATTCCTGCCGGCCGAGCTGCGTACTTACAGCGTTGACATCGATGCGAGTCGCATCGGCGCCATCCAAGAGCACGTTCACTCCGGCAAATGTAGTCTCGAATCCGCCCAGGCTGTTCTGTCCGAAGGCACCGGTAGTTACCGCTCCCGGCACCAGTGCAATCAGCGAGCTGAAATCGCGGCCGTTGAGCGGCAGGTTCGAAACTTTGTTGGAGTCGATAGATGCTCCGGTTTCGCTACTCTGCGTGTTCACGGTCGTCACGTCCGCCACCACGGTTACTTGTTCGCTTGTCGTCCCCAGGGGCAGATTTACGTTTATGCTCTTTCTGTCAGTTGCATACAATACGATGTCCTCGACAAGCGCTACTTTGAAGCCTCTTTTTTCTGCCTCCACCTGGTACGGTCCAGCCGGCAGTCCTGGCACTTCATAACCACCCGCGCTATCCGTCGTGACTTCATATACTCGTCCAGTCTTCGTGTTGGTCACTTTCACCCTGGCATCGGCGACCACAGCACCAGATTGATCGCGCACGATGCCCACAATGCTGCCGGTGTCATACTGCGCCAACACCGGGAGCTGCGCGCAAAGAAATCCCGCAACTGCAACGATAACTGCGGCAAAAATGCGAAATGCGCGTGCTTGAATCATTTTCTTGGTTCTCCCTCAAAGATGAATCGGTAAGCAAAAACTTCGATTAAGTTCGAGATTTATTCTTGCGTATCAAAAGACTCTTCCGATGCTTCCGCGGGGTGGTCGCCAGTTCGCTGCATAGTCTGTCTTTAGATTCGAGATCACGGCGAAGCAGCGACTCTGCGTAGTGCAAATCTTCGAGCACTTCGAGTCGTGCGCCCCGTGCATCTCTTTTCTCAATCAGGTTAAAAATGCGCTCGTGCCGGTCAAAATTGCGTTTGAGGTCGTCTATTAAGGGGAGAACGCGGCGACGGCCTTCCGCCATGGCGTCATACATCATTCGCATGGTCGTCTGAACGGCCACGTTCTTGGCTGCTTGCAGGATGCATTCGTGGAAAACAATTTCGTTGGCCATGAACTTCTCCGGGTGATCCAATCCTGCACGCATGCCCGCCAACGCTTCCTTCATTTTCTCGATGTCATCCTTGGTGGCGCGGCGTGCCGCGAGTGCGGCTGCCGCGGGCTCCAGGATTTGTCGAAGTTCCAGCAGTTCCAGGTATTTGATCTCCTGAAGCAGCAGCATCCACTGGAAGTGGCGGCTAATGACTCCGCTTATGGAAGGTTGAATATAGGTCCCGTCTCCCGGGCGTGCCTTGATCAGTCCCAGAAACACGAGCCCCTTCAAAGCCTCGCGAAGGGAACCACGGCTGACGTGAAGCATCTCCGCTAGCTTTGGTTCGGGCGGCAAACGGCTGCCGCTGCGAAGCTCACCGCTGCGCACCAAGGCTTCGATTCGTCCGGCGACCATTTCCATGACGGTCTCCCGGCGAACGGGAAGAAATTCAGCGACGGCTACATTGCGGCTTGACTTGGTTTCCAAGTGTTATACCCTATTCTCGACTTTGTCCTACAATAGGACAGCTTGGGCATTTGTCAAGTAAAATTTAGAATGGCTACCATGCAAAAAGGTGTTTCTTTGGTTGACTCCGGAACGGGTCGAGTCTATACATGCAAAGGTTGGACAAAGTAGAGAGTTGGACAAAGTAGCGCGGGGGTCGAGGCAGGTGCCAATCATACACAAGCCGTCCACTCCTATGCCGCTCATTCCTCTCAATCGCTTTCGCGTTTTTGCCGAGGGCTTGGACCATTCTGAAGGTCTGGCATTCGACGCGGATGGAACTCTCTGGGCCGGCGGCGAGCTTGGCCAGATCTACCGTATCGACCGCCGTGGAAGAGTCCGTGAAGTCGCGCGGCTGGGCGGCTTTTGTCTGGGCTTGACGTTTTCTCGCAAGCAGGACCTTTTCGTCTGCAATTTCAAACGTGGCGCGCTGATTCGCGTGAATCGAAAAGGACGGGTTCTCGATTCCGTCGAACGTGTGGGTTCCCGCAAACTGAAAACACCGAACTTTTCCGTATTCGATTCCGAAGGGAATCTTTACTTCAGCGATTCGGGTGATTGGGAAAAGGAAAATGGATGCGTCTACCGTCTCCGTCCCAATGGCCGCGGCGAATATTTTGCAGGCCCTTTTGCCTTTGCCAACGGCATGGCGCTCAGTGCCGACGAGCGACATCTCTACATCGTGCAGAGCATTAAAAACAATGTAGTGGAACTTCCCATACTCGGAGACGGACGTGCCGGCAGACCGCGGGTATACGCGTCCGGTTTGTCGCGAATTCCGGACGGCGCAGCTTTTGACGCCGCGGGCAATCTTTATGTTACGTGCTATGCGATCCCGACAGTGTATCGCATCGCTCCCGGAGGCGCTGTTGCGCTCTATGCTCACGATCCAAGCGCAACGATGCTTGCCGCTCCGACAAACGCGGCATTTGGGGGCACCAATTTTGACGAACTTTACTTTGCAAATTTGAATCGCTGGCATATCTGCCGGGTCAAGGCCGGTGTATGCGGTCAGTTGCTCGCCAATATGCGGTAGTTTTGCTCTGGGAAAAAGGAGACTCATGCGAATTACGGAGGTACGATGGACGCCTGCCTATATCCCGATCGAAGCTCCGCTGCGCTACGCATTCGGATCTCACCCTGGCTTTTCCCGAATCATCGTGGAGGTGCTGACAGACGAAGGGCTCATCGGTTTGGGCGAATGCTATGGCGGTGCCAGCCGCGAAGGGCAGTTGGCGGAAATGCGCCCGCAGCTCATTGGTGAAGACCCATTCAACCTGGAGCGCATTCGTTGGAAGCTTGCTGCGCCGACGAATTTGAAACTATTTGGCAATGTGCTGGGTTTCGCCGCACTGGAATTTGCGTGTCTCGATTTGCAAGGGCAGGCACTTGGGAAGCCCATTTGTGATCTGCTCGGTGGCAAATTGCGCAGCGAAGTCCCGTTCGCTGGCTATCTTTTTTACCGCTATCCCAATGATGAGAAGCACGGTGAAATCTCCAACGCCCAGCAAATGGTCGAATTCGCACGCGAGCTCGTTCAGAAGCACGGCTTCGAGACTCTGAAATACAAGAACGGCGTTTTCCCCCCGGCTGAGGAAATCGAAACCTTCATCGCGCTGCGCAATGCGTTTCCAAAGCTAAAGCTGCGCATCGATCCGAACGCGGCCTGGACTGTGACCACGGCCGTGCAAGTAGCACGAAAGCTTCACGAACACGACGTTGAATACTTTGAAGACCCGGTTTGGGGCATGCGCGCCATGGCGCGCGTGAATGCCAAGACGCCAGGGATGGTTCTCGCATCCAATATGTCCGTGTTTGCCTTCGAAGATTTGGTGCCCACCGCCATGCTGGACATACTTGACGTCGTTCTTCTCGATCCGCACTGGTACGGTGGCATCATCGGGGCTCGCCGGGCAGCCCAAATCTGCGAAGCTCTTGGCATTGACGTTGGCATGCATAGCGGAGCCGAGTTCGGCATTTCACAAGCGGCGGTGATCCACCTTGCCGCAACCGTGCCGAATCTCGTGGCTGCTCCCGACTCGCATTATCACCACCTGACCGACGATATTCTCGAGGGCGGAAAACTTCGGTATCTGCCGGGCGGCAAGATGGCCGTGCCCGAAGCGCCTGGCTTGGGCGTTCGTCTAGACCGCGAAAAGCTCGCCAGATATCACGAACTTTCCAAGCAAAGAGCGATGGGTTCCTGGATCGAGGATCCGTGCCACCCAGGCGCAATCACGATTCAGCCGAAATGGTGACTCCTTGAAGAAGCTTCCCAGCGGGACGTTATTTTTGCTGCTGTTGTTTATTCTTTCTGTTTGCGCGGTGCGGACTGCTGCCCAAGAGAAAGTGGTATGGCAAATCGGCAAATTCGATGTGTCTTCCGCCGAATTTCGCAGCCAGGGAATCGACTACGCGAATCCAAAATCGGACGCTGTCTATCGCGTTGGGCAGAGCAGGGATGCCGAGGATTGGCCGCGCTTTCAGCCTGGTCCCGCGAACGGCTTGGCCGGAGGAAGGCTGCACCCATTCACGATTCTGTTCAGCTTGCCGCAAAAACCCACTGGCGTGTACCGGCTGACGATAGCCATCCTGTACGAAACGCCGCGGCTTTCCCATCTTTGCGCGAATATCAATGGACACACAGGTTCCTTCTACTTTCAGCCGAAGTTGAACTATGAAGCGGGCGATTGGGAAGGCACGTTTGTGCCGCAGACTTCCACGGATACGAAAGTGATCGAGATTCGTGCCGCGTGGCTTCAAAAGGGTGAAAACCGTCTGGTCTTAACCGCTCTCGATTCTCCGGACACCGTCGAAACCTCGCTGGGTTCCATAGCCCTGGGCCATACCGGTGTGATTTATGACGCTTTGAGACTGACGCAATCACCCGCGGAGAGATACGCCGCCGGCCGCATCACCGCCCGTGTGGAACCTACGATTTTCTATCGCCCGGAAAAGTCCGGATTGGCCGAGATTGTGGAAGCGCGAGTGTCTTTTTCCGCGATACCAAAGAATGGAGAAGCTTCGCTCAGGGTCGGGGGCAAACTCATCGTCCAAACTTTTGAAGCCTCCGGCGAGTTTGGCGAGTTGCTTTTCGAATTTCCGGTGCCAGAGTGGCAGGGAGCACTACCCGCCATCTTTCAGATCAAGTCCAGATCATCTCGCAAATCATTTCCAGTAAAGCTCGCGCCGCAGAAGAAGTGGACCGTCTTTATTGTTCCGCACGAACATCTCGACATCGGATTTACGGACTATGCGGATAAAATTGCCGAGCTCCATTCCCAGGCTGTCGATGGAGTGTTGGATCTGCTTTCAACTCACCCGGAGTTTCGCTGGACGCTCGATGGCTCCTGGGTGGCAGAGCAATATCTGAAAGGCCGCTCTCCCGAAAAACAAGAGCAGTTTCTGCAAAGCATTCGGGACAGCAAAATCGCGCTGCCCATGCAGTACGCGAATCAACACACAGGAGTTTCTTCACTCGAAGGCTTGATTCGCTCCTTGTACCCGAGTGCGGCTTTGGCAAGAAAATATTCCTTGCCTCTCGGCTCCGCGCATATCACGGACGTTCCTTCCTATAGCTGGTCCTATGCTTCGATCCTGCATGATGCCGGGGTGAAATATTTTGCCGCGGCGAGCAATTCCTGGCGTGCTCCGGTCGTCCTCCAGGGACGCTGGAACGAAAAGTCGCCGTTCTATTGGGAAGGGCCCGACGGCGGCCGCGTGCTCATGTGGTATTCGCGAGCGTACCTTCAGCTCTCGACGATGTTCGCCACACCGCAACGATTGGACGCCGTTAAAGATGCGTTGCCCGTTTTTCTCCAGGCTTATTCGGGTGCCGGCTACATTGCCGACGCCGCCATTATTTTCGGCAGCCAGCTGGAAAATACGGTGCTGAACAGAGACCAAGCGGACCTGGTTCGCAGGTGGCAAGCTCGCTATGCGTGGCCCCGGCTTCAATATTCGAACTTCGCAGAAGCCATGTCGAACATCGAACAACAATTTCATGGAAAACTCCCAGTTTTTCGCGGTGATTTTGGCCCTTACTGGGAAGACGGCTTTGCTTCGGATAGTTTTCACACCGCAATTCACCGTCAAAATCAACAGCGTATCCTGACGGCGGAAAAGTTCGGCAGTATTCCGGCAGTTCTCGATCCGTCTCTGCGTCCAGACGAATCCATCCTCGCTTCGGCCTGGAAAAACACCCTTCTCTTTGACGAGCACACCTGGACCTACGTTGGCGCAACCACGCAACCGGACAATCAGCAGTCCATCGGTCAGCTCGCGCTAAAACGCGCCGAAACCACGAACACAAGCGAAGCCATTACCCGGTCGATCCACCGCAGTTGGGCACAGTTCGAATCGTTCCTGGGACCGAAAGACGCATCCCTTGCCGTCTTCAATTCAGTCAACTGGCGGCGAAGCGGTTTTGTGGAAATGGATCTTCCCGACGGGCTGGGGCTCTTCGACACGGTCACCAACCGCGAAGTACCCTCCGAAACCCTTTTCGTTGGCAGGAGCACGCCGCTTCCCGGTTTTGGCGGAGGCTATTGCCGTGTGCGCTTTCTCGCTTTGGATATTCCCGCGATGGGGTACAAGCTATTCGCGCTTAGACCCGCGAAGGAATCGAGGCATCTTCCCGCGAAAAGGAAAGGAACCACGCACAGCGACACGACAATCGAAAACGCTTACTACCGTGTCACCATGGATCCCGCGTCCGGCAGCATTGCGAGTATTTGGGATAAGGCATTGAGCCGTGAACTCGTCAATACAAAGAGTCCGTATCGTTTCGGCGCCTACGTGTACGTTGCTGGTGGCGACGACATGCCCAATAACAGCCTCTATCGTTTCGGTGCGGCATTGCAACCGCCAACGCTAACTCTGACCCCGGCAAGCAAGAGCAGAATCGTCTCCGTTCAGCGCGTTCCTTACGGCACAGCTATAGTGTTAGAGTCTTCCGCGCCGCACACGCCTGACATCACAACGCATATCACCCTTCTGGATTCCGAAAAACGTATCGAGTTTCGCTACGACATAAAAAAGGAGTCGGTTCTCAGCAAAGAAGCGGTTTATATTGCGTTTCCATTTGCCGTGGAGAATCCCCGCTTCGCATACGAATCCCAAACGGGTTGGATTGATCCGGCAAAGGACGAACTACCAGGCGGCAGCCGCGAATGGTATGCGGTGAACCACTGGGCCGCGGTTTCTGGTGATGGCGTCTCGGCCGCCATCATTCCCCGCGACGCTCCTCTTGTAAACTTTGGCGATATTGTGCGCGGAAACTGGCCGAGGGAATTCCGTCCAAAGACGTCCACGATTTTTTCCTGGCTGATGAGCAACTACTGGGGTACCAATTTCGCTCCCGCTCAGGGCGGAGATTTCACCTTTCGCTTTGACCTTGTCAGCGCGGAGAAATTGGACCCTGCACAATTGACCCGCACCGGTTGGGAGGCAATGACTCCTCTCGAATCCGACTTGGTTAACGCGGCATTCACTCCGGGTCCGCTTCCTGCAACTCAGGCAAGCGTCCTCCAGATAGACAATCCAAACGTAGCGGTCGTGACCTGGAAAACCGCGGAGAACGCCCAAGGAAGTATTCTCCGGCTAGCCGAACTTGCCGGACACGAGCAGCGCGTCCGAGTCTCCAGCGCATTCTTTAAAGTGGAAAGTGCGAGGGACTCCTCAATTCTCGAAGAACAGGGCGCAGCACTCGATGTTGCAGCAGGTCAACTCGAGTTCACCATGCGCCCATTTGAAATAAAGACGATCTTTTTCACCGCTACAAGTAGCCTGGCTTCGCCCACATCCGGCGCACTTCCAGCAAGGAGCGGCCAATGAGCATACGCTTCGACAACAAAGTTGTGCTTGTCACCGGAGGCGCAATGGGAATCGGCTACGCCACCGCGCAGAAGTTTGCCGATCTAGGGGCGGACGTCGCGATTCTGGATCGCGATGCGAACGCCGGCGGTAAGGTCACCCGCGAACTTCAATCCCAGGGGCGCCGTTCTGCATTTTTTCCATGCGACGTTGCCGACGCTCATCAAGTGGACCGTGCCGTGCAAAGCGTGGGCGAAGAACTAGGCGGCGTGGACGTTCTCGTGAGCAATGCTGGTATCCAGCGCTACGGCGACGTCACCGGCACGACTGAGGACCTATGGGAAGAAGTGATGAGAATTAATCTCAACGGCTGCTTTCACGTCGCCAAGTCTACAATTCCGCTGATAGCGGCTCGTGGAGGGGGAGCCATTGTTGTGGTCGCTTCGGTTCAGACATTCACGGCTGTTGGAAACTCTGCGGCCTATGTTACGTCGAAGCACGCCTTACTCGGTCTCGTTCGGGCCATGGCTCTCGACTATGCCGGCAAGAACATTCGCGTGAATTGCGTTTGTCCGGGCGCGATTGACACTCCTATGTTGCGCTGGGCCGCCAGCCTGGATCCGAATCCCCAAGATGTAATAGATACCTGCAATCGTATGCATCCGCTCGGCCGGATTGGGCGGCCCGAAGAGGTAGCCAATGCCGTCGCCTTCCTTGGCAGCGACTGGGCCTCGTTCATCACTGGCACTGCCCTGCTGGTTGATGGCGGCATGCTCGTGCCCGCGGGAGGCATGGGATTTCAGGAAGGCGGAACGGGCGCCGCAACCAGGCAATAGTCCTTAGGCGGAAAGAACAAACGTCCATGAATCTTGCTGACAAAGTCGCCTTCATCGCGGGTGCCGCCGCCAAAATCGGTCGCGCCTCATGCCTTCTCTTCGCAAGAGAAGGCGCGCGCGTAGCCGCCGTGGATTTTTATTCCGGTTGGACCGGTACACTTGTCAAAGAGTTCGATTGCACCGGTAGAGAAGCACAGCTCGGCGGGTGTTTTGGCACCGCCGAGAACATTGCTGGAGCAGCGCCCTACTTGACCTCGGACGACACCTCGTTTGTAACCGGCGCGGCCTTTTCCATTGATGGGGGTTTCTCTCGTTGAAGCAAAACTCAAAGAGATTCGCTGTGCACCCAGGGGTCCGTGCTGCCCGCTGGCGCAAACGCTCCGCGTGTGTTCTGTCCAACGGAGTGATTGAACTCATTGCGCTGAACGGTGGCGGTCACGTTGCATCGCTTTGCTTCCTCCCCGGCTCGGGAAATCCTGACACAAACGTCTTGTGGGAAGCCCCCTGGGAGACAGCAGATCCGGCAACCCCAAAAGCAAAAAAGCTCGCGTCCAAGTACGGGCAGCGCTTTGTCGGTGAATTTCTAGCGTCTTTTACGGGTCACGCCCTCTGCTTGGACTATTTCGGCGCGCCATCTGCGGAAGAGGCAAAGCAGGGTCTGCCACTCCATGGAGAAGCAGCCACCTCCACTTGGCGGCTCGTACAGAGGGCACAGGGCTCAGAAACACCCCAAGCAAAGTGGCAAGTGCAACTTCCTTCTGCTGGCCTGCTCTTTGAACGCGAGATCCGCTTGCATGGCAAAAGCAGCATCGCCTTGTTCAAAGAATCTGTCACCAACCAACGATCAGAGGATCACTATTTTCATTGGGTTCAGCACGTGACGCTTGGGAAGCCCTTGCTTGGCCCGAATTCCAGTGCGGTATTTCTTTCCGGCAAACGTGCGAAGACTTGGCCGCTCGGCTACGAGGGCAAGAGCCTTGTCGCGGCAGACCGTGAATTCACTTGGCCATACGCTCCGCGTGAAAAAGGGGGCAGAACGGACCTTTCGCGTCCATTTTCCAAGCCAAGGACTGGAGCGGTAGCCTGCGTGCTCTTGGATCTCGCGCGCGAACCTTCGTTTATTGCTGCGCTGAATTGGGACCTCGGCTTCGTGTTCGGCTACTGCTTTCGGCGAGAGGACTTTCCTTGGGTCGCCGTTTGGGAAGAAAACTTCGCGCGAGACTATTCCCCGTGGAATGGCGCCACGCAAGCCCGCGGCATGGAATTTGGTACAACTCCCCTGCCCATCGGCGAGCAGGGCATCTTTCGCATGGGCAATCTCTTTGCTACGCCTGGTTGGAAACGTGTTCCGGCTCGTGGAAAAAGCAACGTGTCTTACATGGCGTTTCTTGCCGCTGTTTCGAAAAGCTGGCGATCCATTCGTGAGGTAAAACTCGAAAAGAATTCACTGGTCTTGCGGGGCACAGAACGAAGCGATGTCGTGAAAATCAGCGCGCCAAGTGCTGAAGAGTTGTGCTGGTAGATTGCGTCTCTCGTATGTTGGCACACAGGAGTGTGATTTCGCATGTCGAATACAACCGTAGGACTGCTGTTCTTGCTGGTCGCCGGAGTCATGAACGCCAGCTTCACGTTGCCAATGAAATTCACTGGCAATTGGGTCTGGGAGAACACCTGGCTCGCGTGGTCCATCTTCGCGCTGGTGCTTTTGCCCCCGGTCGTCACCTTCATCACGATTCCGCACATCGGTGACGTCTATCGCGACGCTGGTAACGGACCGATCTTGCTCGCGGCAGCTTTCGGTGCAGGCTGGGGAATCGCCCAGGTCTTTTTCGGTCTTGCCGTTGAAACGATAGGTATCGCTCTCACGTTTTCCATCGTTCTGGGAATTTCCGCAGCAGTTGGGAGCCTGCTGCCGCTGCTCCGGCTTCATCCCAGTAAGCTCTTCACTCCGGCTGGAGGTGGCGTAATCGCCGGCGTTATTCTCGTTGTCATCGGCGTCAGCATTTGTGCCGTAGCGGGTCGGCACCGCGAAGCTGTGCTTCGCTCGGCGGCTGGACGTTCGGGCTCCTCCATGACGCGAGGTCTCATCCTCTCGATTCTCTGCGGCTGCGGCGCTTCTTTCGTCAACTTTGGTCTCACGTTCGGCCATCCGCTTCTCGTCAGTGCGGAAAAATTCGGCACTGCCCCCGTTTGGGCGCCCAACGCAGCCTGGTTGCCTTTGATGCTTGCAGGCGCGCTTCCCAACATTCTTTATTGCATCTATTTGCTCTCCAAGAATAAGTCCGGCTCGCGTTTTAGCCGCGAGGGCACGGGAAGCTATTGGGTTCTTGCTCTCATCATGGCTATTTTTTGGTTTTCCAGCACGATGCTCTATGGAGTCTCTGCCGGAAAACTTGGCGACCTCGGCCCAATTCTTGGCTGGCCGCTATTCATGTCGCTGATTGTTATCGTTGCCAGCCTGCTCGGGATCGCAACGGGCGAGTGGCAAAATACCGGCAAACGGCCCGTGCGAATTCAATTGGTCGGCGTCGGATTTTTGGTTGCTGCGGTTTTCGTTCTAGCCCTCACTAGCCGTTGGGTGTGAGCGAATCATTTTAAGGACTGTGCATGAAGGCCTTATCAATTGATTTGGGCGGGACCCACGCCGCTTGCGCGATTGTGGACGGAAGCGCTCTTGTTGCCACGGAAAACATTGCCACGAATCGCGGCGAAGGACTGCAGCCGCTTCTATCGGTGTTTTTGGAAACATTTCGCCGGCTGATGTCGAAGACCGGAATCGCGCCGAAAGATTGTCTGGGCCTCGCCCTCGGCTTTGCCGGGCTGGTCAATACGCGCACGGGCCGCGTTCTTTCCACCAACCAAAAATACGACGACGCGCTGGGCGTAGATCTACCGGAATGGTGCCAAGATTCTTTTGGTCTTCCGTTTCGCATTGAAAATGATGCCCGCATGGCGCTTCTCGGCGAGTGCTACGCGGGTGCTGCGCGTGAGATCTCCGACGCTGTCATGATCACATTGGGAACAGGCATCGGCGGTGCCGCCATAATTGAAGGCAAGTTATTGCGCGGAAAGCACATGCAAGCGGGGTGCTTGGGTGGCCACATTCCACTTCTCTTCACCGGCAGAAGGTGCACTTGCGGAAGCATCGGTTGCGCGGAAGCCGAAGCTTCCGGCTGGGCCCTGCCTCTGATCGCCCAAGAATGGCCTGGCTTCGCCCAGAGCGCTCTTGCGCATCACAAGGAAGTCGGTTTCAAAGAGCTTTTTGAAGAAGCCGAATGCGGCGATTCTGTCGCGTTGGCTATCCGTGAACGCTGCCTGCATGTTTGGGCGGCGGATGCCGTTGGCCTCATCCACATGTACGACCCCGAGGTCATCGTGATGGGCGGCGGCGTCATGAAGAGTGCCTCCGTGATTCTGCCGTACGTGCAGGACTACGTTTCAAAGTATGCCTGGACACCTTGGGGCAAGGTCCAGGTTCGCGCCGCGGAACTGGGTAGCCATGCTGGTCTCCTAGGTGCCATCCCACTGTTGACAGAGAAAATTTGATGGCAAGATCCTCGAATTACGACAAGTTTCCGTATGTCGCCGTCACCGAAAGAGCTTCCGACTGTCAGGTGGGGTGGCGCGAAATTGCGCAGCGCCTCGCCGGTGCTCTCCCCGGTTCACGCGCGGTCCTGTGTGTCGAATGCTATCCAGGAGCGTTTCTTGAGCTAACCGAAGCTGCCCTGGTGCAACAGCTGAATCCACGACTAGTTATCCGCTCCGCTTCCTGCTTTAAGAATCCGCAAGAGATCGAATCGCTTGTGAAACCCTATCTTGGTGGAGACGATCCCGTCTTTGGCCGGATGAATGGCCTCACTGTGCAGGACTTCCTGGACGGCTCGCGAATTGCAAAAGCTCGTGAAGCCATTCGCTCACAGAGCCAGCAGAATGGCTTGATCCTGATCATCGGCACAGGCTCAGCGCTTGTTGCCGAAAAATATGACCTTCTCGTTTATGCAGACATGTCGCGTTGGGAACTTGTTCTTCGCCAGCGCCGCGGCGAGATTGGCAATCTAGGCGCTGACAATCTTCAAGAGATGCCCGGCCTCAAGTACAAGCGCGCTTTTTTCATTGATTGGCGCGCTGCGGATCGTCTCAAGACAACGTTTCTTCCCAAACTCGATTTCCTTCTCGATACCAATGACCGTTCCGCGCCCAAGCTAATCAGTGGCCAACACTTTCGTCTTGGTCTGAGTGAAGCCGTACGTCGGCCCTTCCGAGTCGTCCCTTACTTTGACCCCGGCCCTTGGGGCGGCCATTGGATGGAAGAAGTCTGCGCTCTTCCGAAAGACAAGCCTAATCATGCCTGGTGTTTTGATTGCGTCCCTGAGGAAAACAGCCTTCTCTTGGGTTTTGGATCTGCACGCGTCGAAGTTCCCGCGATCAATCTTGTTTTCAGCCATCCGCGCGAACTTCTTGGTGAAGCCGTTCACGCCCGATTTGGATCGGAATTTCCCATCCGCTTTGATTTTCTGGACACCATGGGCGGCGGCAATCTCTCTCTGCAGGTTCACCCGCTCACGGAATACATCCAGGACAAATTTGGTATGCAGTACACGCAGGACGAAAGCTACTACCTCCTGGATGCAGGGGACGATGGCACTGTCTATCTTGGTCTGCGCGATGGTGTTGATCCCGCTGCCATGTTCAGGGACCTGCGCGCCGCGCAGAGCGGCAATGGTCCCTTCCCGGCCGAAAAGTATGTCAGTCGTTGGCCCGCAAGGAAACATGACCACTTCTTGATTCCTGCTGGCACCATCCACTGCTCCGGCAAGAACAGCATGGTGCTGGAAATCAGCGCGACTCCTTACATTTTCACCTTTAAGCTCTGGGATTGGGGACGTCTCGGCTTGGATGGCCGGCCACGGCCCATCCATCTCGATCATGGGGAAGCCAACGTCCAACGGGATCGCACGCCTGCCTGGGTGAAGCGAAACCTGATCGGACAAGTGCAACCTGTAGCGGAAGGGATAGGCTGGCGCGAAGAGCGTACGGGTCTCCATGAACGCGAGTTCATCGAGACGCGCCGTCACTGGTTCCGCGGCGTAACCCCGCACGACACGCGGGGCGGGGTCAATATTCTGAATCTCGTTGAAGGCGAAGAATGCATCGTGGAAAGTCCAACGAATGTATTCAAGCCTTTCGTTCTCCACTACGCGGAGACCTTTATCATTCCCGCTGCGGTCGGTGTCTACACCATTCGCCCCCATGGCCAAGCGGAAGGAAAAGAATGCGCAACGATCAAGGCCTTTGTCCGCACTCAGGCTTAAAAAAGAGGACAGCTATGCCAAGAACTTCAAAACCTACACTTCTCATTTGCTGCGCAGTCCAAAGGCAGGCCTTTCGAATCGTTGTTTTGCTGGTCGCTGCGGTGGCCTTGCTGTCGCCACAGCCCGCGCGTACACAAGGAAGGCGCGACACTCCTCACAGTTCTAATTCTCTTGCCCAGCATATGACGGTCCGTGATGGCAGTTTTCACAGCGAAAGCCTCGGTAGAGAAATGCGCTATCGCGTCATTCTGCCCGCAGGGTATGAAAACTCCTCGGAACGCTATCCCGCTCTCTTCCTGCTCCACGGTCTCTATGGCGATTTCGAAAACTGGTCCACGCGCACCAATCTCATCAGCTACGCGGCACCTTTGCGCCTGATTATTGCCATGCCCGATGCGGGTAACTCGTGGTATGTAAATTCCCTGACAGTTCCGGGGGACAGGTTTGAGAACTACATCATCGATGACTTCCTTGGCGAAATTGATTCGCACTTTCGCACAATCCGGGAGCGATACGCTCGCGCCCTTGCTGGTCTCTCAATGGGGGGCTATGGGGCGGTCAAGCTTGCCCTGAAGTATCCACAGCTATTCGCAATGGCAGGAGGCATAAGCGCTGCTTTGAACGCGCCAGGCGACCTCGATGACAAGGCTGCTGACTTTCGTGTGAATTTGCAAAAAGTCTTCGGACCGCATGGCAGTGCCACGCGTGACCAAAACGACGTTTTCGCGCTTCTGGCTCAAGCTGATCCCACCAAACTGCCGTACATCTATCTGGACTGTGGCGCCAGCGACGTGCTATTTCTGTTTTCGAATCGCGAATTCGCCGCACGCCTTCAAGGGCGCAAAGTCCCTTACGAATTTCACGAAATGCCGGGTGCCCACACCTGGGAATTTTGGGACCCTGCCATCCTGCGCCTTCTCAACACCCTTTCAGAGCACGCTTTCGCCCCCAAGGCTTCTCCTAGTCGAAGCAGCTCTTCATAACCCAGTAGCTGTCAATCGCTGGCTGTGCTTCGCCAAAATTCTATGCGCACCGAAAATAGCGCGACTCCCTGCCGCGACGGCTGTCCATCTAGGTTATCCCTTCATCCTCGACCGCCAAGCGCCAAGAACCTCTCCCGGAAGAACGCCCGCGAGGTATACCTGCATATATTGCGGTGATTACGGAGAAAGGCAAGCCAGCGCTTGGCCGGCTCCGTATCTCGAGGTACCCGTTTCATCCAACGAGAGATGGTTCGCTCAGAGACATCAAAACCGAGCATGAGAAGCTCGCCGTGGATGCGTGGCGCTCCCACGTTGGGTTCTCAACGACCATCCGGAGAATCAAAACTCGGCCTGCAGCCGGATAAAGGACTGCTTCTGAACCTCCAGCGTTTCGGCGGCGGGCTTGCCGTTTGCCGAGTGCATCACGAATCCAACCGCATGCATCAGCTTCGAGATTTTACGATCCTGGAAGACTCGCCCTATGCCGGGCGCCATATAGAGGACCCACACGCTTCCCAGCGGACGATGCCTCGCGGCCACAGGAGCCAGCCCGAAGCGGATTGGGCATTTGCCAAACGGGCACTCTCCCGGGGCGATGCTCCCGAAGAAGTGATGCGGCGAAGCGCCGACTACCGCGCAGACGACAAAGCGGATCCGCTCTACTATGCGCGCCATACGGTGGAAAAGGCTCACGCAGACCTCGCGCGAAACCGGAGCGGTGACCCCAGCGCTGCTAGGTCCGAACTCATGCGAATCGAGCGAACCTCCGCCAAGTGGAACTCTGAACCAACTGACCGAGGATCGAATAAGCCCTTCGCGCTCTGCTAGAGATGCCATCACCTGTAGGCTGTCTCCCAGAATCATGCGGTTGGCCAAGTGAGCATCGTGTTGGTAAAACTCCGTCCTTGCTCCTTCGCTAGGAAGTCCGTTGAAACTAGCGAAGAGGTCAATCTGCGCTTCCGAGGCCTTAGTGTTTGCTTCGGAGCGGCGTTGCAGATCGTCAATCAGCACTTTGGGATGGATTTTCTCTTGGATGTAGAGAGGTGGGGCGGGAACAACTAAGTCAGACCAGTCCTGCTCATCTTTCCCTTTCCAAACAAGTTGAGGATCAAGGTCGCGGTTCCGGCGCTCGTACGCCACTCGGATCGGGCTCAATTCCTCGGTCCGCATCACCGACTGATATTCGGCGGTGGGAATATTCAACCTAGACGCTTTCCCGTGTGTCAGCGTCTCGACTTTTTTCTTTGCCTTGTCTTTGGAACCCGTCTTCGCCATGCTCACTCCCCCGCGACCGCCTGCGCTGCGGCGACTGATTCAATCATCTTGCTGCCCTTAATCGGTGGCGGTTGGGGAGCGGGCGGCTCTTCGAACTTGACATGCTCGTAGGAGCCGCCCTGCGCTGCCTCGCGGACCGCTTCCGCCATGCGGATGACCTTCTTGACTCGCTCGGCGAGCGGCTGCACCGAAGGACCGACCAAAGTTTGGGCCATGCGAACGCACTGCTCGGCGAGTATCTTCTCTTCCGTCTCGGTCTTGGATGCCGCAGTGGCTCGGCCGCATTTTTCGGGCACGCTGCGGTGTGGCCCTGTTCTTGCCCGCATTGCTTGCACTTTTTCCGCATGCCCGGCAGCAGCTTCAATGATTGTAGGAACATGCGTTCCTTCTCCCGCTGCCGCCACTTGCGCACGGTCGCGGGCTTGAGGCCTAGCTTGCTGATGTACTGCTCGATGCCAGCGCATCCGTCGAGACGGTACTCGGGGTCGTCAGTGTGCTCATCGAAGCGGCGCTGCGCATCCTGTAAACCGGGCAGGATGCGGCAGTACAGCGTCAGGCCGAGGTCTGACGTTTGCTGCATTGCCTGTTCGACAAAGCCCACGAGGGTAGTGTGGAACGCATCATCATTCATCCCGGCGTAGAGATAGGGCGCGTCGGAGGGAGTATTGGCCGAGCCAATAGGCGTGACACCGTCACGCTCGGCGGTACTTGCTGACGAAATCGCATCGTGCGCTTCCGTGACGGAGCCGACGTTACAATCGTCCTGCTTCTGCTTCCCTTCGTTCGCGTTGTTGTCGCTCATACAATCAGCCCTCCTTAGGCTGCCTTCGCGGCCTTTCTGTTTTGTTGGTCAATTGCGACCACGCATGCACGATAAGGCGCAAGCAGAGCGGCACCGATGAATCAACTTGGGATGATTTGGGGGGACTTGATTGGAGCGTGCGCGAGGCTCAGGAGGCAGAGCTATCGGGAGGCGAAATCGTGCAACTCTTTCAGCTTTTCGGCCAACCTCTTGTACAGTCGGGGGTGGCCTTCTCTAAAGCCGTTGAGCTTCCTATGGAGGTCCGAAACTGACCATCCTCTGCCCTCGCGAGTGAGGACACTCGCCAAATCCGTCAAAGGGTCGCCCGCGACATGTGTACCCCGTGCGCGTATCGTTCCGCTTGGCCTCGAACTACCCCCGGTGCAAACTGTTGAGTCTGGAACCGTGGAGCTTTTTGTTATCCGCGGAAATCGACACATAAAGCGTGAGATAAAGTAGTCCCTTTGATTTCAGGAGCGTGGACTCAAATGGTGCGGTGTAGGCGGCGGCGGCGCCGCCCAAGTCAAGGAATCTGCAAGGAGCGTCAGCGCATCGACTGGACTTTCCGGTCGGCAGCAGAATCCACTCGGCAGCGGATAATTGGCCGCTTCCGCAATGAGCATCAGTTCGAGCTGATAACGGTGAATTTGTTTCCGAGCCGCCTTGGCTGCGTCTGATACAGCTTCCAAATCTTCACGCGTAGACAGCCGTTGTTCGCCGAGTGCGAAATAGTCTGCATCCGTAGCAGTATCTTCGTCTCCTCTCCTGAACACTGGTTTTCTCTCGTCCCCTGCGCGTAGCCGAGTTGCTTCAGGACTCAACTGTGCCAGACAAAAGTACGCGACCTGCCGCCGACATCCTGCCGCGACCAGCCGCTCGATGTCGTTTTCGATGTCCTCGACCTCGCGCTTCTTGTAGTTCTTACGAATAAAATCTGGAAGTCGATCCGGCGCGCAGGACTCCTCTCTCCATTTGCCTCGCTCTTCCCATCGCTCAATCCAAGGCTCGTTCAGACCGAGGCGGTCGGCAAGCAGTGCCTCGCTGATTTTCCTGCGGTCGCTTGCTTTTGTGTTCGGCTTCGTCGTCTTCGGCATAGCGGCCCAACTTTATGGTAGCTGCCCCTTCGTTGCAATCAGTCTCCGATCAAGCGCCGTCCAGAATCCACACTCGATCCATTTTTCCCTCGTTTGGACTTTCATACCCTGAACGCGCCAATGAACGATTCGCATGACAATGTGCTTTTGCCCGAAGAGCTAGGACAGAATCTTGATCCCGTCCAACAAATTTCGGATGCGGTTCCCGTCATCGGTTGCGGCCTCAGCGATTCAGGGTTCTCCGTAGTAGGCACATCGGTCAAACCAAACCTGTCTCTAATAGCTGTCGAATCTTTGGCTCCGGCAGTCACCGCGTCTGCGCCACACGGATTACCCTTCTCAAAACGCGGGGTGTTAGTCGCAGGGCGATTGTTCCCGAGCAACCTACGCGCTACTGTATGCGCGGTTAAGGTGCCGAGTCAGCGGGACAGGAGAAGCATGAACCGCAGACCCGGTCAGAGAGGTACGGTCAATGCTGTCGGGGAAAATTACGTTGGCCGATATTGGGCCGATGAACTCGGCAGTACAAGGCGAGTCAGAAATGCGGTGATTATAGGCAGATTGAAAGAGATGACCAAGACGCAGGCCGCAAAAAAACTGGTCGAGCACATTGAGCAAGAAGGGGTCAACAGCCCGGCTCATCTAGCTCGGTCACAATCGCTAATTGCCACCTTCGGAGATGCCGCCGAGTTGTGGCGGCAACGTCAGCTTATTGGCTGCGGCAAGACATCCTCAAAGAGCAATATGGGCTGTGAACTGCGAAAGCATGTCCTGCCCCCTCTGAAAGACAAGTTGATTGAGGACGTGAACAACTACCCCCTCATTCGAGACTGCATTCAGATTTGGCGGGAAGCGGAGCGTGAGGACGATGAAATCGGGTATAGCCGGAACACCATCAAGGATTTCTTCGGTCATATCCGTGCCATCTACAACTTCTACAGAGACGAGACCGCTCAAACGGCAAACCAGCGGTTGGCGAGTGGTTCGTAAAGTGGAGGAAAGTGGCCCCACCCAAGACGGTGACGCTGGAGCCTCCAGCATTCACGGTCGAGGAAATGGTAGCCATCGTTAACAAAGCCGATAAGCAAATGTATCGTGCCTTGTATGCGGTTGCAGCTAGTACAGGTCATCCGCGACTGGGCCGGACACTCTGCTGATCGACTCGTCGACCTCTACACACATAGGATGAAGCAGTATCACGCAGCGGAGATGGGAAAAGTAAAACCGCTGTTGGACTCAAAGTTGGACTCAAAAAGAGAAGGGGAGGTTGGCGCACACGCCGCTTAGTGTTGTAAAATCAAAGTCCTGCCATGCCCGGTTCCCCGGTAGCTCAATGGTAGAGCATTCGGCTGTTAACCGAAGGGTTGCTAGTTCGAATCTAGCCCGGGGAGCCAAATTCTCCTTCTCTTTCAGTCAGTTACAAAACGTCATTCTCACGATTCATCTCTGGAAATCGCAGTGTCATGTAAGTGTCATGTAAAACGCTCACTGTATCGTGAGGCGGTCGCCATACACTTGCTGATTTGCTCTTTCCATTGCTTCACGGACTTGCTCGACCATGCCGAGTTGATACCGGCGCTTTGTCTCGGGGCTGGTGTGGCGCATCGCCCTTTGAATCACAGCGTCAGGCGCAACCCAACTTAGCCGCGTACAAAAGGCATGCCGTAGGTTGTAGATCGGAAAATGCGGCACGCCTGCTCGCCTCAGTGTGGCCCGCCACGAGGTTTTCACGCTGCGGATTGGCTGTCCAGCCTGGCGGGGGCTCGGGAAGATGTAAGGCGAATCAGAACCTAAGCCCTCCTTCCACTTGAGCAAAACCTGGTATGCCAGGTCGGTAAGCGGAAGAGGCTCGGAGGAACCCGGTGTTTTTACGTCGCTGCCAAAGCGAATGAGACGACGCTCCCAATCCACTTGGTCCCAACGCAACCGGAATCCTTCGCTGTAGGTTCTTCCTCCAGTTTGGACGAGCAAAATAATGCCAACGCGGAGGTGGGGAGCGGCCGCTTTCAAAATGCGGTTCTCTTGGTCCAGCGTGAGCATTTGTTTATCTGGCCGTTCGCGGAGTTCGTTGAAATGTTTGACTGCGCGAGCGGGGTTTTCGGAGATGTACTGACGGTGAACGGCGAGGTCGAGCACGCAGGTAAGGCATTCGAGTTCGCGATTGACGGTCGCACCTTTGAGGGTACGGCCCTTATAGCGAATTGAAGGTTGTTGCCGACGATGGTCGCGATACTCTTCGACCATTTTTGGGGTGATTTTTGTCAGCATAATTCCCTCGAAAAATGCCTTCAGGCTTTTGAGATAGACCCGATAGCCCTTGACCGTGCCTTCGGAAATGCTTGCAAAGTGAGCTTGCTCGAATTCCTTGCAGATTTCCTCGAACTCGATCCGTTTGCCGGGCCAACCCACTTTGAACTTCCCCAAAGCGATTTCGGCCTCGCGTGTCTTCCAGATTTGCATGGCCGCTGACCTTGAGGATGTTTTGGTGGATTCCCACACTTGCTCATCATTCACCATGTACGACATCCACCAATACGGCGACTTCTTTTTCTTGTAGAGTCCCACTGACGCTCCTCTCAGTTGCCGGAGCCGAGCGTCGGGGCGATTATACCGCGAGGCCGTGAGCGACGTGGGGGACGGATTTGATTTTCTTTGAACCGATCGAGAGAGGAGCGCCGATATTCGAGACGGTTTCCGGTTTTTCGGCACTCAATTCTCTCCTGCTCCGCGTACCGATACAGAGTGCTAGTTGCAACACCAAGGTATCTCGCGGCCTCGAAGTGAGTAAGCCAGACTGTATTTGACGTCGATCCCATTGGTTCGAAAGAAGAACTCAACGGGGTAGGGGCGCTTGCGGGATTGGCCGCTATGTCGCGCAGCATAGAGATGAGGTTTTCAACCTGCTCGGGGGGTAGAAGGAAGCAAGCAACAAGGGTGGGTGAAGAACTCTGTTCTGAAGGTGTGGATGTGTTTGCACGCCCATCGCCGTTAGTGCTGTGATTGTGGGGCATCAGTCCTCCGTGGGACGGCGGAATAGTTTTCTGCGTTGAGAAGGTTCGACATTTCTGAATACTCTTAATGGTGGAGTCCTTCCTCGTTGGCCCGTGATTCCGGGGTGTTGGACGTGGTCGGGGTTCCACGTTCGGTCGCTAGCTGCGCTTGGGCCTTTGTGACGGTGCGCCGTGCATAGTAATTCGGGTCGTCTTTATCTTCCGCGCGGTAGTCGGCGATGCGCTGAATCACGAGTTCGGGGGCGTCGCCGCGGGCGAGCGCGCGCTTCGCGTATGCCCAATCGTGCTCGGATTGGCTTTTGTGGCCGCTGGGCATCGTCCGTTCACGTTGTCGGTAGTCGCTAAAGTGTCTGGGCGCTTCCGGAGAGTCTTCGTCAATCGCGAAATCACGGAGAGTGTAGACGGCGTCGGTTTCCTGGCGTGCTTGCACGATGAATTCCTCGGGAAGTTTGCGGTTGGCAAAACCGGGCAGGCGAAGCACCCGCGTCGAGTCGGTCGCTGCCGGGTCGCCGCCGAACTTATTTGCGAGGTTGTGAAGGAGAGACTCCGCCTCATCCTGAGTGAACCCGCTCACTTTCCACACGACCTGGTGCTTACCGGGCGAAGTATCGAGCACGTAGTTTGGCGCTGGGACTTCGGTTGAATGTCGAATGGCTTCGAGAGCTTCGTCACCCTTGCGGTCGAGGTCGAGATAGACGTGCCGGATTTCCTTTATATTCCCCTTTGTCCGGGCGTACGCGCCGTCCTTAATCGGATTCATTCCCATGAACACGTCGTAGCCGCTGGCATTTTGATTGGTAAGCCAAGTTTGGAAGCCGGGGTCTGCTATGGTCTCAGCCTTGGAGATTGTTTGAACCGTGTGGCCGGTGGACCGGCTCCGCACAAGGATCGCTGCGTTGTCCGCGGGTTCGAAAAGCTCCCGGACATACTCCGAGGCGGTGAGAGATCGCGGCGTGAATGGGGTGTCTGTGCTCATATGTGTTCCTGCTGCGCCAGGAATACTGCTCCGTAATCGAAGAGGTCAGCGTCGGGGTCGTATCGGTTGATGAGCAAGACTTCGGAAATGTATCTGCGTCCAGGGCGGCGCTCGATGTGGATAACGACATTCAGCGAATCGGCGATGTTGGTCTTGATGGCTCGGTAAGGGAGGTCAACGCCGCTCTGCAAAACGCAGCTCGTGAACCGCGCGAGGCCTTGCTGAGCGGAATTTGCATGGATGGTGGACAGCGTCCCGGAGTGCCCGGTGTTTAGGAGTTGCAGTAGGTCGAAGGCCTCGCCACCGCGAATTTCGCCGAGAACGATACGGTCCGGGCGGTGACGGAGGGCGGCTCTTAGGAGATCGCGAATGGCCACTGCCGGAAGGCCGTTCTGCTCCCGGCGGGCTTCAAACCGGACGAGATTGTCCTGCGGTAATTGAATCTCGGCCGTATCTTCAATGACGAGGATGCGTTCATCCTGCGGGATGAACTTTCCGAGGATTGAAAGTAGGGTGGATTTTCCCGTGCCAGTACCGCCGCTGATGAGGATGTTCTTGCGCGCGAGGACGTAGTCTTCCAGGTGGTTAGCAAGGGCGCGGTCGAGAGTCCCTTCGCGAATCAGATCCTCCATCTCGAAGTGCCGAGTGTTGAACTTGCGGATGGTGAGCGTCACGCCGGCGAGACTGCACGGAGGGATGACCGCGGCGACGCGGCTTCCATCCGGTAGCCGCGAGTCTAGAATGGGCTTCGATTCGGAAATGTCGTCGCCAAGTCGTCGCGCGATATTTTTCACGGCGACCATAAGCGATCGCTCGCCGAGAGAAACACCGGGCACCTGCTGAAGGAATCCCTGCTTTTCGATGAACACTCGATCCGGGCCGTTCACCATTACTTCGCTGATCGAGTCGTCGAGAATGAGGTGCTCGATGGGCTTTAAGAAAGGCAGAATCATTTCAAATCCGTTCATCAGAGTTTTCCTTTGGCGAGTTGGACAAAGTACGAATCGTTGGGATCGTTATAGTGAGGCTTCAGGTAGCAAAACATCGGTGGCGTCGGGTTGATTCCGTCGTAGGTAATCACCACAGACTGGGCGTTGCGGAGCTCCATGAAGGTCTTCATGTCAAAGCGATAATCGCTTTGCGTGTTGTAACTCTTCGAGGCGATGATGTTGGCTTTGTGAGAGAGGGCCTTGCCGGTGAGCCAACTGACCTTGGTGTCGTGCCCGCTTTCGGACAAGCTGTAGCTGACTTTGAGCTGGTCCTCGCGTCCGCACAGATGGCTCGCCGTGCTAGCGGAAAAATCATCGGATAACGATAGGAAGATCTTGGTGCGGAAAGTCTGGAGAAGGGTGCGCCAGCTTTCACCGGGCAGCGCGGATCGCAGCGAGCTGATGCTCTGGGTGGCGATGATCGGGATGCACTTTGGCTGCCGTGAGAGACTGAAGAATTTTTCGTCCCCCGTGGGGTCGCTTTCGCCAACGGTTGCGAAGTGCTGGTATTCGTCGCAAAGGAAGAGCACCTGCCGGAAATATTGCTCGGAGTGAGCCTCGATTTTCGGAACGCGATTGAGGACCGCACGCTCAAAATCGAGCTTCATCATTACCCCGAGAGCCTTAGCAAGTCCGGCATTCATGCCGATGGGGAAATTCAGAGCGCAGACGCTGCCTTGCTCAAGGAGCTGGGAGAAGGATGGCAAGGGCTTGCCAAACTGATTGCCGACGATCTTTTGGGGGTCGTAACACTCCTTCTTGGGGCAGAAGACTTTTTTGACTTTCGGGTTGTCATCGAAAAGCGAAAGGAAGACCGAAACACCCTCGACGATGGAGCTGCGGAGCTTCGGCTCGATGC
>Ga0210400_10000509_pt1 | contig 43141 bp, 35 predicted proteins | sample IncBWH26MmetaG_FD_155456 | JGI IMG/M metagenome (GOLD analysis project Ga0210400, IMG submission 155456) | Forest soil microbial communities from Barre Woods Harvard Forest LTER site, Petersham, Massachusetts, United States - Inc-BW-H-26-M | ecosystem: Environmental > Terrestrial > Soil >... | reverse complement strand
GAATCGGCGAGGCATTCTCGGGCTGTCCGTTTGAAGTCAAGCCGGCTTCGGAGAATAGTTGATCGTATCGGGCCGCACGCTCCCGTCGTCCGGCATTCCATCCTTCCACATATTTCAATTTCACTCGGAGAATCGCGGCCTGGATCGCATCCAGCCGGCAGTTCCAGCCAAACTCTTCGTGTATGTAACGCTGCGGGCTTCCGTGATTCCGCAGACGCCGCATCTGCGCTGCTATTGCAGGATCATTCGTTGTTACCAATCCAGCGTCGCCGTAGGCGCTAAGGTTTTTCGTGGGATAAAAGCTGAACGCCGCCGCGGTACTCATCGATCCCGCAGGCCGATCCTTGCCCGACCCGTCCTGCCAGCGTGCTCCAATGGCCTGCGCGGCATCTTCGATCAGACCCAAATGAAATTCGTCCGCCAATTCTTGGAGGGCGTTCATGTCAGCACATTGACCGTAAAGATGCACCGGCAGCACAACTCGTAGTTTGTCTCGCCGTCCTTGTTGCAGGAGCGATTTCACGCTGGCGGCGTCGAGATTGAACGTCAACGCATCGATATCGGCAAAAACCGGACGCGCACCTGCCCGCACGATCGCGCTAGCCGACGCGAAAAAACTAAACGGCGTGGTAAGGACCTGGTCTCCGGGCTGCACTCCGGCAGCTGCCAGTGCCAGCCACAAAGCGTCAGTTCCAGAGGCGCAACCGACGCCCTCGCGAGTCCCGCAGAAGTCCGCAACCTCATGCTCCAGAGCCTCAACCTCCGGCCCGAGAATGTAATGCTGAGAGGCACAGACGCGGCCCACCGCGGCCAGCACCTCAGCGCACACCTGGTCATACTGCCTCTGCAGGTCGAGGAGCGGGACGGAGTCTGGCGCAAGCGGCCTTACAGGCGAGTTAGGCGAATCCGATTTATCCGCCTTCCGGTTGCTAGTAGAAGAAGCAGTCACGGATGGAAGATTGTAGCAGGGAGAGCGCTGGTGTTTGCTAATTTTAGCCGGCCCGGCTGCGAGCGTGATTACTTTGAACCAATACAAGAAACCATATAAAGCCTCTTGTTAATCTTCCATTTTAGAGACTGCGACTCAATCAGCATTGACAATTTGTTGAAAACAATGACTGTTATGTAAGTGTACTTTGGAGTGTTAGTTGCTAGACCTTCGTGTGGCATAGTTTGTATCGTCCGCCGCCGGAGCGGCCAAAACCAGGCGATCGGGACTCCCAGGATCTGAAACGTCCTGACCTGCACTGGAGAGACTTGACAGAAAAACAACAAGTGGAAATCGTTCATCGGAGACAACAATTATGAGGCACGCTTCAAAGAGCTTGGAGACGTTCGCGGTCTGCTTCTTCTCAATCCTGTTGCTGGTTGCCAATATGTTTGGTCAAGAGACCACCGGCGGCCTGCAAGGAACAGTGAAAGACCCTAGCGGGGCCGTAGTCAGTAAAGCCACCGTAGAACTGACTGGCAGTTCGCTAACCGGGTCCAAGAAATTAGACACAGACTCGAGTGGCTATTATCGCTTCGCGAACCTGCCGCCGGGGTCCTACACGGTGACTGTCAAGGCGGGCGGATTTTCAGAATTGAAGCGCGAAGGCATCGTTATCGAGGTCGGACATCTTCCCACTCTTGACCTGAACTTGTCGGTGGGAGCCTCGGGCACGGTTGTGGAAGTGAGCGGAGCAGCTCCGGTCATTGATGTGACTACTGAAACCACGCAGACTAACATTACTCAGGACGTTGTGCAGGATGTGCCGCACGGACGCTCATTCCAGTCTGTCATTCAGTTTGCGCCTTCGGCGCGCAATGAACCGTTGGCGGGCAGCAACCCCTACAATGGCGGAACTGGAACCGGTGGAACTTCTCCGGGCAACGGCAGCAACGGTAACAGCGTCGGTTTCATGGTCGCTGGCGGCTCCGATTCTGAGAACTCCTATTTGGTTGAGGGTCAGCAGACTGCGGACGTCGCGGGCGGTTTCTCTCACACTAACGTTCCCTTTGACTTCATTCAGGAGGTCCAGGTCAAAAGTTCCGGCATCGAAGCCGAGCACGGCGGCGCCCTGGGCGGCGTGGTCAACGTTATTATGAAAAAGGGCAGCAATGGCTATCATGGGGCGGTTTTCGCGCAGTTCGAGAACGATGCCTTTGATGGATCACCGGTTGCCTTCCAGCGGTATGATCCGTTGGGAAACGTTACTGCCATTCCCGGGAGCGCGATCGGCAATAATCTAGACACGCCTTATCAGCAGTATCAACCGGTCAGGCCACACACAAGCGATGTCTTCCCCGGATTTACCTTCGGCGGACCCGCGCTAAAGGACAAAGTATTCTTCTTTGTCGGCTTCAACCCCGAGTGGAACGACCTGGAGCGGTCTGTGAACTATGGTCCCACTGCAGGCGGGGTTATCCCCTTTAGTCAAAACACCCTGACCTACTACACAACGGCACGGATCGACGCCAGTGTAACCCAAAAAATCCGCGTGTTCGGTTCTTGGCTATACCAGTATCAACGGCAGACGGGAGAACTTCTTCCCCGGTCCGATTCAACGAACGGCTTGTTTAACATTAGTACGGGTTGCTTCGGTCGCACTGACGCAGCCTGTCTGGGCGGAATTCCGACCTTTGCTTTCTCGCACAATCTGGGCTACTCGGCGCCGAACCAAGTCACAAACGTCGGGGCAGACATCACCATTAGTCCGCGTATCGTGGCCACCACCCGCTTCGGATACTACTTCCAGAACTATCACGACTTTGGTTTCCCGACGAATGGAGAGTTGACTTTTTGGAACACCAGCGGCCAAGGGGCGAATGATGCCTTTGGCGCTCCACTTCCCAGTTCTTTGCAGCAATCGAACGGCTTTTTCAACGCCCCGCAAAACCAGAACTACACCGTTCGCAACGCCAACAAGGCTATTCAGTTCGATCAGGACCTGGCCTGGTTCAAGAGCGGCTGGATGGGAACGCACAACTTCAAGTTCGGTTATCAGCTCAATCGCCTTTCGAACGATCTGGACCAACACTGGAACCAACCTGCAACGCAATTCTTTGTTGGGGATCCGAATCCCGCGAACCCGGACTACAACAATGCAACAAGCTACAGCCCGACCAGCCCAAATGGCGCGGCAGCATGTACTTCTCTCACTGCTATCTACGGTTCCTGCGCGGGTCAGTACGGCTACGTCACGGTACAGGACTTCGGTTCACTCGGAAAGGCAACCAGCTTCAACCACGGTTTATTTGTTCAGGATGCTTGGACGATCGGCCGCGGTATAACGATCAACGCTGGGGTCCGGTTCGACAAAGAGTACCTGCCGGGCGAAGGTGGGGCACCGGGTGTCACAAATCACCCGATTAACTTCAGCTGGACTGACAAAATTGCTCCCCGAATCGGCGCTGCCTGGGATGTCTTCAAAGATGGCCGGATGAAGGTCTTCGGCAGCTACGGGAAGTTCTACGACATCATGAAGCTCAACTTGGCCATCAGTTCCTTTGGAGGCCAATACTGGCAGAATTGTGTCTATGGATTGAGCACATCAAACCTGGCCTCCATCACCCCTACCTTTAATAGCTCGGGGCGTTTCTGCGGAGGACCGGGAACCGATTCCACGACACAAGCCAACGGCATCACATCTGTACCAGCCGGTTCCCCTGGCTTGACCTTTATCGAGAATACAAACTTCCGCGCCTTCCCCACTACATGTTCGACTTGCAGCGCCACTCAGGAAGGCGTTGCGCCGGGCCTCAAGCCGTACGAACAGCATGAGTCCGTATTCGGCGTCGACTATCAGATCAATAAGACGCTTGCGTTTGAAGCGCGTTGGGATCGTCGGCGACTTGATCATGTCATCGAGGATTCTGCACTTTACAACCCGCTCATCGGCGAGACTTTCGTCATTAACAACCCGGGCCAGGGTGTGGGAAAGACCTTCAACGGATTCTGGAACTTCCTGTACGGATGTTCAACCATTCCCGCGAACTGTGCGAGTGCTCCCCCGACGGGCTCGACCATTCCGCAGACTTGCGACCAAACAACCGGCCTCTGTCCGCCGGCGAATCTGATACCTGGGGCTCGCAGCTACGACGGCGTCGAACTCCGTCTTACCAAGAGCACCAGCAATCACTGGTTTGGAATGTTCTCCTATACCTATAGCCAGCTGCGTGGAAACTATACCGGCTTGACCACCACTGATTTGGCGGATGGCGGCGGAGGGCGTAACTCTCCGAACAACAGCCGTTCATTTGATGAGCCTTATTTCTCATGGAATGCAAACGGTGGCTCTTCCAGCGGCCTGCTTCCGACCGATCGTCCGAACGCCTTCAAGGGCTACGCGTACTACGAAATGCCTTGGAGCAAGTTCTCCAACAAGGCAACTACAGACTTCGGCATCTTCCAGTACGCCTATAGCGGCAGCCCCCAGACGAGTTATATGGATGTGGGATTTAGCTCACCGGGTGCGTGGCCAGTTGACATCGTCAATCGCGGCAAGTGGGTGGATGTAAGTGAGGATCCGACCACTGGTGCAATCACGGTAGGCAATCCGCGGACCTTCCGCTCTCCCTGGTTCACGCAGACAGACTTTAACTTCCAACAAAACTACAAAGTGAGTGAGAACAAGGTCGTCAGCTTCTCTGCTACTTTTGCTAACCTGCTCAATCAGCGCTCTGTTACTGCGTATCAAGGGCAGGTCGACTCAAACGCCACGCAGAGCTTTATCACTCCGGGTGCTACCTTCATCGCGCAGCCAGGTTTCTACGCGAATGCGGAGCGCCCGTACAACGTTGCGAGCCTGTTGAACCAAGATAATTTTGGTGGTACCGGCTCCGGCAATACGATCAACAGTCAATACGGAAAGCCCTATCTATTCCAAGCTCCCCGGAACTTCCGCTTGGGGGTGAAGTTTACCTTCTAAGAAACCTGGGTAAGTCACACAGGAGGCCCCCAAAAGGGCCTCCTGTTTTGTTTTCATTCGCCAATCCTATCGAAATCCGTAGTTCCACCCCAGCGCCTACAGATTTCGAGAACTCCACAACAAAACCGTTGTCACTAAGACACTGAAACAAAAGATGTTCTAGTATGTCTTGTTTGGTCCGCCATTTGCATACGATGCGGCGTGGCCTCGATTTGTTGATGCGGATGTCTTCGCCCGACAGATCGCCTGAATCCGGAATCAATTCAAAGCATTTCCGAAAGGAAGGTTTACCATGCTGAGCCTGAATTTCTCCCGCTTCGGCGTTCGATTTGCGGTGCTGGCTTTGATTACCCTATCCGTGCTTCTGGTGTCTTCAGTCGCAGCATGCGCTCAGAGCAGCGTTTCAACCGGCGGTATCGTCGGCACCGTGACCGATCCTTCCGGCGCGGTCGTGGGAGGGGCCAAAGTCGCGATCACCAATGTTGGTACTAATCAGACCACGAACCTAACCACCACATCGGCCGGTCTTTACAATTCAGGCTCCGTTGTGCCTGGACGCTACAAAGTCCGCATTGAGGCAAGCGGGTTCCGAACCAGCGAACTCGCGGTGACGGTCGAGGTAGGTTCGGTCGCCCCCGGAAATATCAAGTTGGAGCTTGGTCAGGCTGCTCAAATCGTCGAAGTGCAAGGCGCTGCCGTCGCAGTTAACACGGAGCAGGCCGCAGTACAGGGTGTTGTCTCTACTGAGCAGATCGAGAATCTACCGATCAACGGACGCAACTTCCTGGATTTGGCTCAACTGGAGCCTGGTGTGCAGATTGAAGACGGATCGGGATTCGATCCAACAAAGAATGGCTTCTCGTCTATCTCAATTGGCGGCCGCGCGGGCCGCACTGCCCGTATCGAGGTTGACGGTATCGACATCAGCGACGAGAACGTTGGCACGACCACTCAGAATATTGCCGCGAGCTCAATTCAAGAATTCCAAATCGGCCAGTCCACTTTGGATCTTTCCTCTTCTCTGACTTCGTCCGGCACGGTGAACGTAACCACGAAAGCCGGGACAAACTCTCTCCATGGTGAAGGTTCATACTATTTCCGCGATGAGCGCGCCGGCTTTGCCGATGCAAAGAATGGATTGGCAACTCCCTATCAGCGTAACCAGCCAGGTGGTAGCGTTGGAGGTCCGATCATCAAAGATAAGTTGTTCTTCTTCGCCGACGTGGAACACACTAAGCAGGACTTCGCCAACGCGGTCTCCTTCCAGGAAGCGCAGTTTGCGTCTCTCGCCGGATCATATAACGCACCCTTCCGCGACACTGAATATTTAGGCAAGCTGGACTATATTCTCCCGCACAACGCACATCTTTTCTATCGCTTTACCTATAACGACAACAGCATCCTGCGGCCCTCGTCCGATTACTCGCCATTTGTGAATCGCGACAACACCAAAGGCCACGCGGTGGGCCTCGACTTCAGCACGGGAACATTTACCCACAGCATTCGGGTTGGCTACGGGAAGTTCTGGAACGGGATTACGCCGGCGCCGGCGAGCGGAATCTTCGACCCAGCTCCAAGCCTCAACATCCTCATCGGTTCTCTTGCTACGGGGCCCAACAGCCTAGCTCCGCAAGTGACGATTCAAAGCAACAAACAAGCAAAATATGACGGTTCGAAACCTTGGAAGAACCACATCATCCGCTACGGCTTTGCGGTGAACCGCATCGTGGCTGGAGGATTTGCGGCCTTTAATAGCGCTGCTCCCACGATCACGGGCTCTCCTACCGACACCACTAATCCGAATTTCGGCACTCTGGCTGGCGGTGCCGCCAATCCTTTGAACTATCCCGTCGAAGCACTAACCATTGGCAACGGCCAAGGCTTCTTCAGTGAGAAACCCTCCTTCGGATATCCGGCTGGGGGCAACTTCGACACCCGTATTGAGTTCTACGTCGGAGATTCATGGAAGATCAGGCCGAATCTAACTCTCAGCTATGGCTTGCACTACGTTCGCGACACTGGCCGCACAGACAGTGACCTTGCTCCGATTCCTTGCTCGGATGTTAACCCGGGTCTCGGCTATCCCGGGTGCTCGGGCAATCTCCTCGATCAATTTGGTTATGCCGGTCTGGGTAACCGGGTGAACCAACCTAATAAGAACTTTGGTCCCCAAGTTGGAATAGCCTGGGACCCCATGAGCAATGGCAAGACCGTCATACGGTTGGGCGCAGGTCTCTATTACGAGAACAACGTCTTCAACAATATTCTGTTCGACCGCACCATCAAACTTCCGAAGGCGTTGGTGTTCGGCACGGTTTCAACAATCTGCCCTGGCGGTCAGCTGACTTGGCCCGATGGCACGACTCATGCCACTTCAGACGGTCTCAATCTCGCCACTCAGGTCTGCGGTCAGGCAATTGGCTCTACACAAACTGGCACTGCTGGCCCCGTAGTTGTCGGACAGGCTATCACTGATTTACAGGCTTCCTATCAGGCTGCGGTTACCGCTGCAGGACCCAGTACGAACGGCTTTTTCGTAGGTAACAATCTGCAAACCTTCGGGAGTGTTCTGGCTCCGAACTATGTGAGCCCGCGTTCCGTCCAAATGAACATCGGCATTTCGCGCGAGCTTAAACGAGGGACCGTTCTTTCGGTAGATTTTGTTCGCAACGTCGGAACTCACTTCCTCTTAGGCTTGGACACCAACCAAATCGGCGACTCGCGGCACTTGGATGTAACTGCTGCTCAGGGTGCAATTTCAGCGACGAACAAGGCCTTTGGATGCGGTGCAGGCTTCGATGAAGCCTCGATCGGATGTGCAATTGCCGCAGGGGCGAACATTACTAACTACGCCGCTAATGGCTTGGATTCCGGGAACGCCCTTTGCGGAGGCTTCCCGTGCTTCCTATTTGGCGCTAGCGCAGCTTTCCCTGGAGTTAACCCCAATGTTGGACAAAATACTATGTTCTTCCCCGTGGGGCGCTCGACTTACAACGGTCTGCAAGTAGGTTTGCACTCCAATGTCGACCATCCCTTCCGCGGCGTAAAACACCTCAATTATCAAATCTCGTATTCGCTCTCGCGCTTTGAGAATGACGTTCCGACCGGCGGTAGCACAATTTCTGGCGACCAGGACTTCCTGGCTGCGGCGCGCGACTACCGGCATCCGAATCAGTTTTTCGGTCCGGCAGGTCAAGATCGTACGCATCAATTATCATTTGGACCGATCTTTGATCTGGCGGGAAACCTCCAATTCAGCGCGATTGGCCACATCGACTCTCCATTACCGCTTACTCTATTCCTTCCGCGCGATGGCGCTGCTGGAGCCGGTGACATCTTCATCAGTGACGTCACCGGAGATGGAACAGTGGGCGACGTAGTTCCCGGCTCAAACGTCGGTGCATTTGGTCATTCCGTCAAATCTGGCGACTTGAACAACTTCATCAATGGCTACTTAAGCAAATCTGCCGGTCAGCTCACTCCTGCCGGTCAGGCCGTGGTTGCAGCTGGCCTGATGACTCCGGCTGATCTTACCGCTCTTGGTGGTGTAACTCCGGGAGCGTGTCCGGCGGGCCAGACCTCGTTTTTGGCAAACGGCGTTATCCCTTGCATCAGCAACGCTCCGGGGAACAATGCAGGCTTGGGTTGGCTCAAGTCCGTCGATTTGCGTTTAGGATGGGCCTACAAGGTCAGGGAACGTGTGACGCTCCAACCGGCAGTCACGTTTTACAACGCATTTAACTTCGCGAACTTTGACGGTCCGGCCAACCTTCCCAGCGGGATTCTGGGAGGCAGCCCCGGATTCAACATCAATAACGTCACGAACTTCACGACTGGCGACTGCACAAATTGCAAGTCGGGCACCAGAATTACGCCAGGCTCGGGCACGTTCTCTCTGGGAGCACCCCGTGAACTGGAATTCGCTTTGAAGATCAGTTTCTAGCGATTATTTCGAAATCAAGGCCAGCGACGCCCTCGCCGCTGGCCTCTCGTTTTTTGCCGTCAGTGCTTCCTTGTCTGGTGGGACACACACACTCGTCCTAGATGATCGTTGGGGGGCGTATGAAGCTGTTTCTGAGTGTCTTGCTAATCTCAGCAATCCTTCCCTGCACTTTGCAGCCGCAGACGTCCAAGCCCATCCCGCCAGGAATCCGCCAAGCCGACAAGTTGCCCGGCCCCGCCGACGTCCCTCCCCTGAACCAGTCTCAGGCAGCTCATCCAGCAGCCCAGACTATGCGCGAGCAGGCCCGCGAACTTTCCGACCTAGCCCAGACCATTCCCGAGGATGTTTCGCGATTCAATGGCGGAACTTTGCCCAAGGACATGAGCGAGAAGCTGAAGCGCATTGAAAAACTAAGCAAGACTTTGCGCAGCGAGCTCTCCCGTTAGCGACGCTACGGAAGTTGCTCCTGCACCAGATCCGGCGCTTTCGTTCTATTCGCCACTACTTCCCAAACATCGGATAGTGGCTGGCCGCGCCCATAAAGAAAAGCAGCACTATCGATAGAAACGCATTGGCGCGCGACGCCAGAAACGCCTGCCTTGCCATCGTCTTGGCTTTATCTGGCATCGGAGTGCCATTCGTCGCGTTGTTGCGTGTCCACTGAATCAGCCGCTTCTGGATACGCCAGATCACACCCCAGACATTCAGCAGCATCACCCAGCCGATCCCGCCGCCGATTCCGATTGCCAGCAGACGATTACTCTCCCACCCATGGTTATTCAAGCTCAGGAAGAACCAGGCCGCCCCTGCGACTACTACGGCGTACACCACTCCTATGAAAGCTCCGTTGTCGAAAATTCCTTTGCCAGGAATCAGGCACGCGTATAACAATCCCCAGACAATTGTCCAGATGAGGAAGAAGCTGCCGAAAACGGCTCCTTGTGAGGCATTCAACCCTGCAATCTGGCCATTGTTTACGTCGGCAGCCACAATACTGCCCCAGTATGTCAACCCTGCAAAAACCGTCAGCGCCGCCGACATCCGAAACCACCAGAGTGCCCGCGTCATCAGCGGCGGCATCACCTTGCCTTTGGTCGTGGGGTCCAGCTCCTTCATTAGCGGGACATTCACCAAATTGAAAAAATACAAAAGACCAATCCAGGTAATCCCAGCCAGAAAGTGAATCGACCGGACCACCATGAGAAAGTTAGTGTTGAAGTCCGTTGGAAGGTTGATTTGTGGACCAAAGAACGAAACCAGAGCGGAGCCTGCCATCAGTCCTCCCGGAGCATTGTGCGGTGTCGTACCTGCGGGAAAAATGCTCACGCGAGGGATTGTACACAACCGCCGGCAATAACCATAGGAATGCACTAACGTGCATCACGAAAGCGAATTTGCACAAACTTCCCGGTTGAAAAGCTCCGGGTTACACCGTATTCTCCTCGCAGCTACCTGCCGGGCGGCGCAGCCCAAACCGGGCTGCGAAGAGGCAGGGTTTCCCCCCATGTCCCTTGTGCGGAAGGCTGCAGGGAATATGTTGTTGCTTTGATAGGTGACGTGTCGCAGGTCAAAAGAACTAGAGGAGATCGGCTATGGATAGCAGCAAGCCGGCACAAAACATACAGGATACCTTCCTGAACACGGCCCGCAAAGAGCGTCTAAGCATCACCATTTATCTACTCAGCGGAGTGAAGTTAACCGGCCGTATTCGCTCCTTCGACAAATATTCCGTTGTGCTGGAGGCCAACGGACAAGAACAGTTGATCTTCAAGCATGCCATATCGACCGTAGTGATGGGGCGTACCGTGTCGCATGCCGTCCATCCCGCGCATCCAGATGCCAAAGCGGGAGTTGCGCCCTCGAGTTCGTCGTCACCGGCCGTGGCGTCGGCGGCGAGCGCCATCGGGTACCGAGGGTAAGGCGTCTTCGGTTGCCCACTTCTCATCCCAAGAAGACTCGCGCTCGTACGGTCCCGGCCGGACGTGCGTCCCTCGACGGGTTGCTCGAAACGCATCGGCCTGAAGACGATCAAGAGCGCGCTTTTCTCGTGGGTCTCGATGTCCGCACTCGCGGGCGTGGCGCTAAGGGCCGTGTCACGCAACAAGCCCAGGCCGCGCGGAATGCCGCATCGGCCAGCAAGAAATCTGAGCCGCAGAATTCCGAGGAAGATCTAGTCCCGGGAGCGGCTCCGGGGTCAACAAGCTCGAGCTCCAATAAGCCATCCATTCCCGAATTCGATGCCGAAGAATCGCTAGCCGAGCTGCGCACTCTGGTTGGCAGCGCAGGCGCTAGAATCGTCGGAGAGGTCCTGCAGCGCCGTGACCGGCCCGATCCGGCGACCTTGATCGGCGCCGGCAAACTTGAGGAAATCTCTGGCGCAGCAGCCTCAGTGAACGCCGACCTTCTGCTCTTCGATCACGACCTCACCGCGTCGCAGCAGCGCAACATTGAAAAGATCGTCAAGCGCCGCGTGATTGACCGCACCCAGCTCATTCTCGATATCTTTGCGCGCCATGCCCGCACGCGAGAAGGCCAGTTGCAAGTGGAATTGGCGCAGTTGCATTACATGCTGCCGAGGCTTGCCGGACGCGGCATCGAAATGTCCCAGTTAGGCGGCGGAATCGGCACGCGCGGTCCCGGCGAAACTCAACTCGAAACCGACCGCCGCAGAATCTACCGCCGCGTTCGCCACGTCGAGCAGCAATTGCAGAATGTCCGGCGAATCCGCGCCCAGCAGCGCCAACGGCGCGAGTCTGCTCCGGTCGCTACTGTCGCGCTGGTCGGCTATACCAATGCAGGCAAGTCGACCCTGTTCAATGCGCTCACCAAAGCTGCAGTGTTAGCCTCGCCCCGCATGTTCGCCACACTCGACCCGACGATTCGCGCTGTGGTGCTTCCATCCAAGCGCAAAGTTCTTCTTTCCGACACCGTCGGATTTATTCGAAATTTGCCTCACACCCTGGTCTCGGCCTTCCGCGCTACGCTTGAAGAAGTGCAGCGCGCTTCGCTGATTCTCCATGTGTCCGACGCCAGCAATCGGCTCTCTGCCGAACAGGATGCACAAGTCGAAATTGTCCTGAAAGAGCTGGAAGCAGAGAAAAAGCCGCGCCTGCGCGTCATGAACAAAGTCGACCTGCTGGATGTGGAAGTCGCCGAAACTCTGATCCACGATGCCACTCGCGATGGCGGCAACACTCTTTATGTCTCCGCCGCCGAAGCCACCGGCCTCGACAAGCTCCTTGCCCGCATCGACGCCATGATCGCAGAAGATCCGGTCAGCCGCGTTCACCTACGCATTCCGCAGACAGAAGGGAAGATGCTGGCGCTGCTCGAAGCCAAGGCGCAGATTTACTCGCGGAAGTACAAGGATGGGGCAGTGGAATTGGAAGTGGGCGCGCCGGAGTCGGTGATACGGCGCGTGAGGGAGTGGGTGGTCATAGAATCTGTACAGCCTGATTCGGACTGTTCTTGATGCGTACGCGCTTAGAGTACGACTCGGCGCAATTCGCCGGTTCTCTCTCCCTTCATACTTCGGCTACGTCGACAACAACCGGTACATGATCGCTGGTAGCCCGCCAGTCCTCATACCTGCCTATTGTGACGTCTTTTAGTTGGGAAGCCCAGCTATCCAGTACGAATGTATAGTCAATGTGAAAACATCGATCTTTCCTGTGCCAGAAATAATATGTGGATTTCGTTTCTTTCCCATGCTCTTCCGAGAAAAAAGCGTGGTAGACGCTGAATAACTTCCTTTCGCGAAGTAGCTTCACTACGGCCGAGTGATTTCGTATTTTTCGTCCGTGATCCCAGATTGCCTTGCTGTTAAAGTCGCCGCACATAACCACGGGTTGAGCGTCAGCAAACCATCCACGGTGTCTGGTTACTGATTCGAAGGTCTGTCCTACGTAGTTCTTCTCTCTACTCCCGCCGACCGGGCAGGCCCAAACGGCAAGGAGCAGAAAGCTCATGGGACCGTGAACCCGTACCGGCGCGATCCACTTCTGCGTCGGACGCCTTCCTGCCTCCAGCGTCCACCCAGGTGCGGCCACCACGCCCAGCCCCTTGTTCTTGTTGTCGCCCCACTAGCAGGCCGCAAATCCCTCATCCCTGCGAGCCAGAATCGAGTCGCGCGAGCACTCTGGAATCACGGCAATGTCGGGCCGAAGACTGTCCAGGAAGCCCCGCTTCTTCGCGAATGCCATCCTTGCAGTTCCACACGACAATTCTCACCGTGTTCCTCCGGATCTGAACTCGTAGCAAGGACCTTCGCCATCATAGTCAACGCCTTTTTGCGGTGGGAGAATTTATACGGGGACAAATTTAAATGGGCCGGCAACCAAGAAGCGGTGACATTCCTTGGCTATCGGCCCATTCGATCCTGAATCGGATCGGAGGTGATACTTCAATGCTAGTCCTCTTTACCGGGAAGTCAAGGATTAGTTGCAGATTTCTGCATGCTGCACGAGGGCCCCGTTAACATTAAGTACACGCAATTCTGACTGCAGGTTCGGCGACGGCGGTCCACGAAAATTAGATCACTCCACATTGACATAACCTCCCTTGGACGTTAGACTTAACAGTTTTCACAGCCCTCATTTTCCGTACAGCAATGCGACAATGGACGAAACGCTAAGACAATTAGGCGAATTACTGCTCGGAGCCATACCTACCGTAATTCTCGTGGCGCTGCTTTACGTCCTGTACACGACGATCGTTCACCAGCCTTTGCGCAGAGTCCTCGACGAGCGGCGCGGCAAGACCGAAGGTGCTGTCGAGAAATCACGGGCGGATATCGCGGCCGCTGAGGCCCGCACCTCCGAATACGAGCACCGCCTGCGCGAGGCTCGCGCCACATTATTTCGCGCCCAGGAGCAGCGCCGAAAGGCTGCACTCGATGCCCGGGCGGCTGCGCTGAACGAGGCGCGCGGCAAAGCGCAAGCCCAGGTACAGGCAGTCAAAGCTGATATTCAGAAGGATCGGGAGACCGCGCAGGCCGCTTTGCAGGGTCAAGCGCAAACACTTGCCACTGAGATTATTCGTCGAGTGCTGCAGCCCGCCGGAGCGGGACGTTAATGCTCATTCATGCGAGGTCGCAGCCCTCGGATTCTACGAACTCGTATTCGAGAACGAAAATGAATTTCACGAGCCAAGTCGTTCGCGCATGCCTGCTGGGTTTGCTCGCAATCAGTTTCGCGGGCGCCCTGTTACCGCTGCGAGCGCAGGAACAACCGGCTGCTCAGCCGAAGCCACAGCAACAAGCGGTAAAGCCATCCAAGCAGCCCGGGTTCGGGCGGCAACTCACTCATAAGACTCGTGAGGCTGCCGGAGAAGAAGAAAAAGACGATAACGCGCAGTTCAAAGAGTCGCCTTCCATCCAATTTATTGCGCAGCATACCGGCTTGAGCACATCGAGCGCATACTTCGCGAGCATTATTCTGAATTTTGCAGTGATCGCAGGAGTCATTTTTTGGGCGAGCCGGAAATACTTGCCCGGCGCTTTCAGAGCGCGTACTGCGGCAATTCAAAAGGCGATGCAGGAGGCGCAAAAGGCCAGCGACGAGGCTCGCCGCCGGCTCGCTGAAATCGAGAATCGTTTGATGAAGCTTGACGGCGAAATCGGCATGATGCGCGATCAAGCCGAGAAGGAAGCCGCCGCTGAAGAAGCGCGCATCCAGGCCGCCGCCGAGGCCGACGCGCGGAAGATCGTAGAAAACGCGCAGCAGGAAATCGCCTCCGCTGCCAAAACCGCGCGCCGCGAACTCACCGCCTACGCCGCCGATCTCGCGGTCGGCCTTGCGCAAAAGCAGATTCACGTTGATGCGGTCACCGATCAATCGCTGGTCCGGAATTTCTCCGGGGAGTTAGGCGGCGAAGGTTCTCCGCAGCGCTCGGGAAAGGACGGCCGCAAAAACTAAATGGCTTCCGTCGCCAGCACCTACGCGCGTGCTTTCGCCGATGTTGTTCTTGGCGCCCATCTTGACGCCGATACTTCGATTGCGGAATTGCGCACTATAGCAAGCCTGCTGGCCGAGAGTGCGATGCTGCGCCGCGTATGGGAGAATCCGGCGATTCCTGCCGACCAGAAGCGCGGTGTGCTCGACGTAATCGTAGATCGCGACAAGATTTCAAAGCCGGTGCGCAATCTGATCGCAGTGCTGATCGATCACCGCCGGATGCATTTCTTCGTGCCCGTTATCGATCAACTGGAAAAGGAACTCGACGCGCGCTTGGGGTTCGCGGAAGCGCAAATCACCAGCGCCCGAGCCCTGGACGACGACGAAAAACGGGAGTTCGAATCACAAGTGCGAAAGTTGACCGGGAAAAAAGTTCGCGCGCAATACGGCCAGGACGTTTCTTTGTTAGGCGGTGCCGTACTCCGCATCGGCAGCACAATTTACGATGGCTCGGTGAAGGGCCAGTTGGAAAGAATAAAGGAAGCTATTACTTCCTAGGTCTTGGCTTGAACCTAATTTAGACAGGCTTTTGGCCACGCAGTCATAAACGTGGTGGGCTAAGAGTTGAGAGCCAAAGGCTAAGAGCAGATTCTATGGCACAGATCAAAGCAGACGAAATTACAAAACTTATCCGCGAGCAGATCGAGAATTACGAATCGAAGATCTCCGTGGATGAAACCGGCACGGTCATCACGCTGGGCGATGGCATCGCGCGCGTCTACGGACTCGACAAAGTCATGGCCGGCGAACTTCTCACTTTCCCGCACGATGTGGCCGGCATCGCCATGAACCTGGAAGAAGACCAGGTCGGCGTCGTGCTCCTTGGCGAATACACAGAGATCAAAGAAGGCGACGAGGTGAAGCGCACCGGCCGCATCATGAGCGTGCCCGTCGGCGACTCCTTGATCGGCCGCGTGGTCGATTCGCTCGGTCGTCCTATCGACGACAAGGGGCCCATCGCTTCCGATCAATTTATCGCTCTCGAACGCCTCGCCCCCGGTGTCATCGACCGCCAGCCCGTCCGCGAGCCCATGGCCACCGGACTCAAGGCCATCGACAGCATGATCCCTGTCGGGCGTGGCCAGCGCGAACTCATCATCGGTGACCGGCAAACCGGAAAGACCGCCGTCGCCCTCGATACCATCATCAACAGCAAGGGCAACGACCTCATCTGCATCTACAACGCAATCGGACAGAAGCGTTCTTCCATCGCGCAGGTAGTAAAAATTCTTGAAGACGCCGGAGCGATGGAATACACCATCGTCGTAGCTGCGTCCGCCTCCGAACCCGCGCCCATGCAGTACATTTCGCCGTATGCGGCCACCGCAATCGGCGAATATTTCCGCGACAGCAAGCGCCACGCGCTGGTCATCTACGATGATTTATCGAAGCACGCGGCGTCCTATCGCGAAATTTCGCTGCTGCTGCGGCGTCCACCCGGACGCGAGGCCTATCCCGGAGACGTTTTCTATCTCCATTCCCGCTTGTTGGAGCGCTCCGCCAAGTTGAGCGACAAGAACGGCGGAGGATCGCTGACCGCTCTGCCCATCATCGAGACCCAGGCGGGTGACGTTTCCGCCTACATTCCGACCAACGTCATCTCGATTACCGACGGCCAGATTTATCTGGAAACCGATTTGTTCAACCAGGGAGTCCGCCCCGCTGTAAACGTGGGCTTGTCGGTGAGCCGCGTCGGCGGCAGCGCGCAGATCAAGGCCATGCGTCAGGTTGCCGGAACCCTGAAACTCGAATTGGCCCAATACCGCGAGCTGGCCGCCTTCGCACAGTTCGGCAGCGACCTCGATAAAGCCACGCAGAATCAGTTGAATCGCGGGCAAAGGCTGGTCGAACTCCTGAAGCAAGCCCAATTTTCTCCGTTGCCGTTCTCCAAACAGATTCTGATCATCTTCGCGGGCACGGGAGGCTTCCTCGACGATCTTCCGGTGAATCAAGTCCGTGACTTCGAACAAGAACTGTATAAATACGTGGACGCAACCAACCCCGGCCTGCTGCGAACAATCATGGAGAAAAAGATTCTCGATGACGGCCTGAAGGCGCAGTTGTCCGACGTGATCAAGCAAGCGAAGCAGCAGTTTGTATCGTCAAGGCAGGAAGTGGTAGCGAACTAGTCGCGCTGGCGGCTTTTGCTGGGCCGGAGGAGATGGAGATCCTTCGCTTCGCTCAGGATGACAAGCGATTGACTGGCAACTAGGTACTGGCAACTGGGTACTTGCAGCTCGAATATGCCCAACATTCTCGACATCCGGCGCCGGATCCGCAGCGTGGTGAACACGCGGCAGATTACCAAGGCGATGAAAGTGGTTTCGGCCGCCAAGCTGCGCCGGGCGCAGGAACGTGCTTTGGCGGCGCGCCCTTATGCCCAGATGTTGACCAATGTACTGAAGTCGCTGGTGGCGCGCGCCGAGATTTACGATCCGGAAACTGGCGAGCCGAAGCATCCTTTGCTGGCGCAGCGCCCGGAAAAAAATATTCTTCTGATCGTCGTCACCGGAGACAAGGGCCTCGCGGGCGCGTTCAGCGCCAACATCACTAAGGCGGCCACGCGCTTTCTCGAATCGAAAGAAGGGAAGAACGTCGACATCGAGGCCATAGGCCGCAAGGGTCGCGATTTTCTCCGCCGACGCTATCCCGCTGCCGCAGTGCAGACCCACAGCCTCGCCGAGACCGAGGAATCGATGGAAACCCGCGCCAGCGCCGGGGTGCGCGCCGGAGCGATTCAAATTGCCGGCGAGCATGTTGGTGTTCTCGGCAAGCTGCAATATTCGCAGGCGCGAACTTTGGCCGAAAGCGTGATCGAGCGCTATCAGCGCGAAGAGATCGATGCGGTCTATGTGGTGTTCAACGAATTCAAATCGGTGATCGCGCAGCGGCTCATCGTAGAACAGATTCTTCCTATCGAACAGATCGGCGATCCTGCGGTGCGTCAGGCCGAGGAGATGACGGAAGAGGAAAAGAAAAAGGCCAAGGAAGCTGCGATCAGCGCGGGAGTGGGCATGCGCAGCACCGATTCCGCGGCTGATCAGGCTGCGGCGCAATTCGGCACCTCGCAGGTGGATTACATCTACGAGCAGCCGCCGGAGGAACTGTTCCGCGCGTTGCTGCCGAAATACGTAGCCATCCAGATTTTCCGCGCCCTGCTGGAGTCGGTCGCCGCCGAGCATGCCGCGCGCATGACCGCGATGGATTCCGCCACCAGCAACGCCACCGACATGATCGATTCGCTCACGCTGGCGATGAACCGTGCCCGGCAGGCGAAGATCACAAAAGAAATTATCGAGATTGTGAGCGGCGCAGCCGCAATGTAACGACTGCGAGTACCTGGACCGAGTAGCGAGACGAACAGAAAAACATATGGCTGAAAACATTGGAAACGTAGTTCAAATCGCCGGACCCGCGGTGGATGTTCAGTTCGCCGAAGGCCACCTGCCGCCGATTTATCAAGCGGTGCGGGTGGTGAGCGACGGCTTCACCGTCCCTAACCCTGTGAATGTAATTCTTGAGGTCCAACAACACCTGGGCGAAGGACGCGTGCGCTGCATCGCGATGGAAGCCACTGAGGGCATGGTGCGCGGCATGAAAGCCATCGACCAGAACGGACCAATCTCGGTTCCTGTCGGCCGCGGCACGCTCGGTCGCGTCATGAACGTTATCGGCGAACCTGTCGACCGGTTGGGCCCGATCGAGTTCAAGGAGAAGATGCCGATCCACCGCCTCGCGCCCGCCTTCGACGAGCAGGCGACCACCGCCGAAATGTTCGAGACCGGCGTGAAGGTTATCGATCTGATTCAGCCCTTCCTGAAGGGTGGCAAGATCGGCTTGTTCGGCGGCGCGGGCGTCGGTAAGACGGTCGTGATCATGGAACTGATCAACAATGTTGCCAAGAACCACGGCGGCTTCTCGGTGTTCGCCGGCGTTGGCGAGCGCACCCGCGAAGGCAACGACCTCTGGCTCGAAATGACGGAATCCGGCGTGATCAAACCCGGTGATCCAGCCCATTCCAAAGCCGCGTTGATTTATGGGCAAATGACCGAGCCGCCAGGCGCGCGATTGCGCGTCGCGCTCACCGGACTCACGGTCGCCGAATATTTCCGGGATGCGGAAGGCGCCGATACATTGCTCTTTATCGACAATATTTTCCGTTTCACGCAAGCCGGATCGGAAGTGTCGGCTCTGCTCGGCCGCATGCCCAGCGCCGTAGGTTACCAGCCGAACCTGGCCACGGAGATGGGCGAACTGCAGGAGCGTATCACGTCGACCAAGAAGGGTTCAGTCACCTCGGTGCAGGCTATCTACGTGCCCGCCGACGATTTGACCGATCCCGCCCCGGCCACGACATTCGCTCACCTCGACGCGACCACCGTGCTCTCCCGCGCTCTGACTGAGATTGGAATTTATCCGGCAGTCGACCCGCTTGGCTCTACGTCGCGCATTCTCGATGCGCGCATCGTTGGCCAGGAGCACTATGACGTCGCCCAGTCAGTAAAGAAAACCCTGCAGACGTACAAAGATTTGCAGGACATTATCGCGATTCTCGGCATCGACGAACTCAGCGAAGACCAAAAACTTACCGTGGCGCGCGCGCGAAAAATTCAGCGTTTCTTGTCGCAGCCGTTTCACGTTGCCGAACAATTTACAGGTGCACCCGGACGGTACGTAAAAATCGCCGATACGGTGAAAGGCTTCAAAGCCATCGTCGAAGGCAAATATGATGACATCCCCGAGCAAGCCTTCTACATGAAGGGTCCGATCGAGGAAGTGCTGGAAGCCGCGCAGAAGATGAAGGCAGCAGCATAAGAATCAGTGGCCAGTTGCCAGTGGTCAGTGGTCAGCCAAGCCATCTGATTCACGAATTAAACTGGACACTGACCACTAGGCACTGATCACTGATGGCTGACACATTCCAACTCGAGATCGTTACGCCGGAAAAGAAGGTGGTCGACACCAACGCGACCGAAGCCCAGATTCCTGGCAAGAACGGATACCTGGGTGTGCTGCCCGGCCACGCTCCGCTCATCACCGAACTGGCAATCGGCGAGCTGACGTTCCACGGCGATGGCGGGGAAGAGCAGCACCTGGCTCTCGCTGGTGGTTTTGCCGAAGTCCTCCCCGACAAAGTCACGATCCTTGCCGAAACCGCCGAGCGTCCAGATGAAGTCGATGTGGAACGCGCCCGCAAAGCCAAGGCCCGCGCCGAAGAGCGCCTCACCAGCGGTGAGACCAATGTCGATGTCGAGCGTTCTCTGAATGCCTTGCACAAAGCAGAAACCCGCTTGGAAGTCGCGGAAAAGAAGTGACGTGGGAATAGGGTCCTGCTCGTAGATCACTTGACGGCACGACTCAAGCCACACCTTCTCAAAAACCTACGCGACTATTGTTGAAACGGTTTGGCCGTGCGGTCGAGAATTGCTACTGTGCCACGGAATTCCGGCTCTCCGTCGGCACATATTTCACTGCCGCGGTGCGCTCTAGTTTGTCCCAGGCGAACTTCCGCCCCTCCAGCGCCCGCTTCAACGTCTTGAACAGCACCACCGAAAACAACTGCCTGTATGCAAACCGCTGCAGCCACACCTGGCTCAACAACCAAGGATCTTCCTTGTCGTCCGAACGCCGCCGCTCCAGCGCGAACGCCAAAGCCGACGCTAAAAAGTCGATCACCAGAAACGCAAAGAAGAAGGCCACCAGCTTGTGAAAACTCGCGGGGTCAGTCGAATCCGGATGAAAATGCTTCTGAATGAAATACCAGATGGCCCCAAACGCGAACATAATGTCGATAAGCGGCGAAACCAGCGGCAAGAGAATCTGGAAGATCACTATGTTGGGCAATGCGACAAATCCCAGCGCTCCTTTGCGTGCAAGCACTCCGCGATGTTTGTAAACCGCCTGCAGAATGCCGAAAGACCAGCGAAATCGCTGGCGCATCAACCCATTGGCATTGGTCGGCGCTTCGGTGTAGGCCAAAGCCATGTCCTCATATTCCACGCGATACCCTCGGCGGAGCAACGCCATGGTAAGGTCAGCATCTTCCGCGACCGTATCGGTCTGATAGCACCCCGCCTCACGAACTGCGGATACCCGCCATGCTCCAATCGCACCTGGCACCACGCTCACCGCTCCCAGCACATCGAGCGCGCGGCGCTCGAAATTCTGGCTGGTGATGTATTCCAGCGCCTGCCAGCGTGTCCACAAATTTACGCGGTTGCCGACCTTCGCATTGCCCGCTATCGCGCCCACCTTCGGGTTTATGAAATGCGGCACCAGTCGCGAAACGGCGTCGTGAGCGATGATGGTGTCGGCATCGATTCCGACAAAGAGTTCTGCGTCCAGAATATGTTCGATGCCAAAGTTCAAGGCCTCGGCCTTGCCAGCGTTTGGCTTGGTGAGGATCAGAACTCTTCCCTCAGCTTCTTCGCGGGTAAACGCCGCCCGCGCCACTTCTAGGGTGCGATCGCGCGACCCATCGTCGATCACGATCACGCGCAGGTTAGGATAATTTGAATTCAACGCCGCCCGCACCGTACGCTCAATCACTTTCTCTTCATTATATGCAGGAATGAGCACGGCAACTTTCGGTCGATACGACGCGATCTCCGCAGGCTTGCCGAAAATCTTTTCCTGCAACCGATCGAAAACCGCCGCTGCCCCTATGAAAACCAATCGGCCGGTCATGAGAATATCGCCGATAAAGAAGATCCAAGCAATGCTGATCACAGCTGCGTCAAACAGCCAGAAACTCAACCGGTCGAGACGCGCCGCCCAACGCTGCCCTGTGGGCAAGGGAGCCATCACGTCGGCCTGGGTCTTTCCCAGCAACTCGTAAACGGGCGCAACCTCATATCCGCGGGCCCGAATTCCGTCGATGATCATCGGGAGAGCGCGAACTGTCTCCGCACGGTTTCCGCCGCCGTCGTGCAACAAGACAATGTTGCCGCAGCGCAGGTCGTTCGCACCACAGGGGGGTAAGTGCGCCAACACATAAGCAGAAAGCTCTTCCGCGCTATGCCGCCGCGGCTTATCAGTCCAGTCGTTGGGATCGATGCGATTTCCCACGGTCGTGTATCCCATGTCCTGCGCGATTTCGAGTGGCCGCACCTGATCGGCTGTATCGGGCTCCTCGTCGATCGCATAAGGCGGGCGCATCAGCGTCGCACGCACTCCCACCAGGCTGGCGAATAGACGCTCAGTGAGGTTTAATTCCACCTTCATGTGTTTGTTCGAGATGTTGCTTACGTCGGGATGCGTGAAGGTGTGATTCCCAATCGTGTGGCCTTCGTCATAAATGCGCTTAGCGATGCCTGAGAATCGATCGGTCTGAATTCCAATCAGGAAGAAAGTGGCCTTTGCGTTTTCTCTCTTGAGCACGTCGAGAATCTTCGGAGTCCATTCGGGATCGGGGCCATCGTCGAAAGTAAGCGCCACTTTGTTGGAGCTATACCCATAACGTCCCACGCGGTAAGGCTCCGGCAGAGACTGGAAATTCTCATCCGTGATCAACTTAGTATTCGGATCGATGGTGAGGTCGCGGGTGCCCGGAGTCGGGCGATCTTCAATACGTAATATCTCGCCCTGCCCCTCCATGTCGACATCCTGCCCCGGCGGCACATCGCGCAGTTTTGCTGCGGCCGCTGCATCGCCGGGGATGTCCCAAATGCGCCAGATGGTGCGATCTTCGCCCCCCAGCCGCCACAACGCAAACGTCTGAATACCCAACGTTTGGGCTGCCCGCATGTGATTCAATGCAGTCACCGCATCCAGAAACCAGACGTCGTGCCGGAGACTCCGCTCGTCCAGATAGCTGAAATGAGGATTCAAGGCATCGTCATCGAAGGTGACATCCTCATCGGAATCCCGCGCCTCCAGCCACGCTTCCTGCACCGAGACACCGTGGTCCTTTGCATCAGCCGGCAGTTTCCCCTTCTTCGGCTTGAGCACCCAGTCGTAGCCATAGTTGGCGATCGCGCAAATGAGCTTTTCGCGGGGAATGGCTTTTACTGCAAAATTCAGATTTTCAACGAACCAGTCCTGCGAGGCCACGGGTCCCGATGCCGCGCCGGGATAATGTTCGTCATAATTCATCACGACCACGCCATCGACCGGAGCGGCGATCGCGGGATAGTCGAACTCTTCGTTGTGCGCCGGGACGCTCACGTACAGCTTCAGTCCCTTGGCGTGCAGGTCCGCCGATAGTTCGTTAAGCAGCGCGACATATCCCGGCTGTGCAGCCTTGGGGAAGGATTCAAAATCCACCATCAACCCGCGGAAAGAATCCGAGGCGAGATACAGCTGGACCTGTTGCCGAAAGCGCGCGCGCGCGGCGGGATCGTTCAGAAAGGCACCTATTCCCGCCACCCAATCGGTGCCATCAAAGTTGTTCACCATGGGGAAAACTTCCATGGGATTGTTTTCCGCCTTCAACATGGGCATCACACGGTCGTCCACCATGCGCGCACGACTATTTTGGACTACGTCGAAGAATTTGTTCGTTTGATCATCTACGGCCTGCAAGCGTCCATCAGGCGTCAACACGTGCAGCCAGTCCGGATACAGCAAATCGATCTGCCGGGAAAAATCGCGAAGCGAAGAGAAACTCGCCGCATCCCATGGAACATAAAACGCAGCGCGAATGCCTTCTTCTTCGTTTAGTTTCACTTCAGAAGGCGACAGCTTTGATTTTCGATGGGACCGCAGGGCCAGCTTCTTCTGCCGGTCACGCGCTTTTTGCTGCTCACTTTCCTTCAGCGCCTTGAAAGCCCGCTTCTGCGGGGAAAACAACAGTTCCGGAAGATGTTCGTCACGCAACGTCGTGTACACAAAGAAAATAACCAGCGCGGAGAGCGCCGCCACCACCACATCAGTCAGACGTCTCAGCCGCTTCCAGCGGGCACGTCGCGGATCGTAGAAGACAGGTTCGGCCATGGAGAGTTAATCGCTTATCGTATGCTGCTCGCGGCACATGGTCAATTCTCGGCGGGACAGGGCAGAAGCGAGAAGTTATTAATCTCTAAGATGCAGTTTCCGCCCCGGATGTTCACTCAAACGCGTATATTCTCACCGTGCTCGAACTGGTGCGGAAGCAGGCTCGGTTCTTTCTGGCGGCTACTCTGGCGGGGTTGGCGCTGAGGCTCTTCTTCGTCCTGCATTTTCCGGCTGTGGTTGATGACTCGCGTCTCTACGCGGATATCGCCGAAAACTGGCTCCAGCACGGCGTTTACGGCATCACTGATTCCGGCCAGGTTATGCCCACGCTCTCCCGCCTTCCCGGATACCCGGCTTTCCTCGCCGCGGTTTTCACTATCTTTGGCTGGAGTAATTTCCGAGCAGTTCTCCTAATTCAAGTTCTGTTTGATCTCGGAACCTGCTTCCTCATTGCCCGCCTTGCATACCGTATGTTTTCCGATTGTGCCGCGAAGGCCGCGTTTGTGATGGCCGCGCTCTGCCCTTTCCTGGCGAACTACTCCGCTGCAGCTCTCACCGAAACTCTGGAAATTTTCTTCACAACCGTGGCGTTGAACTTCGCTCTGCTTGGTTTCGCCGAATTTCAGCGTGAGGGCTCGGGGCCTACATCGGCCCTCGCAGCCTGGGTCGCTTGCGGTTTCTCCGTCGCGGCTTGCATTCTTCTACGCCCCGACGGAGGCATTCTGTTCGGCGCGCTCGCCATGACTCTGTTTTACGCTTTCCTGCGCGTCCGGAAGGCGAATCACTTGAGGCCCTCTAAAGTAGCGCCCCGCGCGCTTCCCATAGTTCTCGCCGGATTCGTACTTGCGCTCGGAACCTTCGCCCCGCTCGCACCCTGGACCATTCGCAACTTCCGCACGTTCCATCGCTTCGAACCGCTCGCCCCTCGCTATGCCAACGACTCCGACGAACTCGTCATGACGGGATTCAATCGTTGGACCAAAACCTGGATCGCCGAATCAACGTCAGTTCAGGAAATTTATTGGAAAGTTCCCGGCGACTCCATCGACATCAGCAGTCTGCCGCGGCGCGCCTTCGACTCGCCCGAGCAGCGCCGCGAAACCGCTCGCCTATTCGACGACTACAATCAGGATCACGACGTCACTCCTGAACTCGACGCGCGCTTCGCAGCGCTGGCCGCCGCCCGCGTTCAATCCGCGCCCCTGCGCTATTATGTTTGGCTTCCGGTGCTTCGCATCGCCGATATGTGGCTGCGCCCCCGCACCGAACTCCTGGCCTCTGACCCACGCTGGTGGGAGTTCAACGACGACCCAATCTGGCTGACAGTAAGCATCGTCTTCGGCTTGGTTAACCTTGCCTATATTGGAGCCGCCGGGACCAGCCTGTTGCGCGCACGCTCATTCTTCGGGATCGGGTTGCTCATAGCCTTCCTGACCCTGCGCTCCATTTTCCTCGGAACTCTCGAAAACCCCGAACCTCGGTACACGCTCGAGTGTTATCCAGTCGTGATCGCACTGGCGGCAGCATTGTTTTTCCGGCGATCCGATCTCGGTTGAGGTTTTTGGGGAACGAATGCGGCTTGGACAATTGCTCTTTGCTCTTAGGTGGAGCAAGGTCAGCTGAAGTAAGGCCACGTTGGAGGCGGATCCCGTTCGCCTGCAGAAAGCCCTAGGTGAGCGGCGAATCGCTCATGCGAAACCGAGTGCGAACGTGCTCGGAAATAAGCTCAATCGCCGGTCGGTTGGAGACCGGGTCACTCTGTGCCAGATACTTCATGGCCTCGACCAGCACGCGCTGCCCATCGACGTACCGAGGGTCCGAGGTGCGTGATCGCTTGGTGCCAAACTTCGGAGGAACCGGAATGGTGAAAACTTTAGCCATGAGATAAGTCCGAGTCAAAATCCAAAGGCAGTATATCGCCCGTCGCTCCGTTTATCGAATACATTCTTTTGTTTTAGAATCAATTACTTAGCCCCGCGGGGAGACGAACTGCGTCTTTCCGGTGGTCTTTAGTTGAAACACGTCATTCCCAATCTTTGCTGGACTCCGGATCGCAGAATATTTTTCGAGGTGGTAGTCGCCTTGCGGCTGCATAAATTGTTGCTGCACTGAGATGCCGCGCGCGGGGTCGATCCACAGCAGAATTTTTGCAAAGTTGCCGCGTACTTTTTCACTCCTGGGGATGAGTTGCAGCTTCGCGGCCGCGACCCCGTCGATCGTTTCTTCGCCGAGGTAACTAACCTCGTACGCTTTCTGCAGTTCCTCGCCGCTACCACCGAATCCCAGGACCAGAAAGCTTTCCACCTGATCGCGGTTTGCACTTACTGAATACTGCATGACCTGTTCGATCTTCGGCTGGTAAACCTGCAGCTTGCCTTCCTTGTACAGGACCATTTTCCGGTCAGGCTCCCGGATCTCCGCCATCATTTCGATATCTTTGCCGACCCGCCGGTAGTATACCGTTCCCTTCTGGGTATCGGTTTCGTCCACTACTTTCTGATATTGGTTCCACACGAAATCGGCCTGCGCGGTGTGGAAATTGGCGGCGGCCTCGTCCATTTTCTTCAGAACCGCTTCCAGTGGACCGGCCTGTGCTCCCGCTGGAAGCGAGTGCAGCAATATCAACCAGATTACTCCGAGCGACAACCTAATTCTTGTCCTCATTATTTGCGTTTCACCCAAACCCGGTACCCCTGCACCTGACCCTTGAAATTGGTTACTGTTTCGTATTTTGCAATGGCAACGTCACCGGAGATTGGCTCAATAGTGCGCCGGAGTTGCTCACGAATCGCAGTGTCGTCACCATCCATCAAGGCCGCAGCGTCAATTTGGTACACCAGTCCTCCAGCCCCGTCGGGAGTTACAAGTACGCCCTTAGGATGCTGGGTCAGCGGTGCAGGTTTGTCGTTGAAGTTAATGGCTCGCGGCGAGAAGAATACAAAGATCAGAATGAGCGTGACCATGATGTCGTAGTGCAGCGTCCCGCGCTCATGCTGCCAAAGAATGTAGCTTCGGATTGTGCTCCAAACGCCCTTCATCGGGAGGGAAGTCGCTTCTACCGCGCCCGTCGCTGTCGAACTCATCTCCACACCTCGCAAGTCTAGTGACCTCATCCCCATCTTGCAACGGCAAGCATTGCGCCCTCGCGGTAAGGTTTTTCTGGCAACACTAAAGCTTCCTGGCCGAAATCCTTTCCGCGCCCACATAAGGCCGCAGCGCCTCGGGAACCAGCACGCTCCCGTCGCTCTGCTGATAGTTCTCCACAATTGCCACCCAAGTCCGCCCCACCGCCAATCCGCTCCCATTCAAGGTATGCAAAAACTCTGTCTTCCCTTTCCCCTCTGGCCGGTACCGGATATTCGCTCTCCGCGCCTGATACGCCTCGAAGTTCGAACACGAGGAAATCTCGCGAAACAACTGCTGCCCTGGCAACCACACCTCAATGTCATAGGTCTTGGCCGACGACGGGCCCATATCCCCAGTACACAACGCCATCGTCCTGTAATGCAGTCCCAACTTCTGCAAGACCGTCTCCGCGTTTGCCGTGAGCTTTTCGTGTTCTTCGTAGGAATTCTCCGGCTTCGCAAACTTCACTAACTCCACCTTCTGAAACTGATGCTGCCGGATGATTCCCCGTACATCCTTCCCGTACGATCCCGCCTCGCTGCGAAAACAAGGCGTATACGCCGTCAAAGAAATCGGCAATCGCTCCGCATCCAGAACTTCATCGCGATACAGATTCGTCACTGGAACTTCCGCCGTGGGAATCAGCCAAAGATCTTTTAAGAACAGCATCGTGCTCCACGGTATGTTCGGTTTTACGGGGCCTGTTTCCCTAAGCTGGTTGTCGAGAAGCACGATGTCGGCTGAACGGCTCCCCGCAGGGGTCGATTTAATTCGGAACACTTCGTTCGGGTTCGCGCCCATCGTTAGGGTTACCAACTCGCCAGGCGTAGGAGTGTGATACGGGTTTGGCTCGAATCCAGTGGTAGGAACCCTGAATAAGTCTGCCACGAACTTAGGGAGTTGACCGGTGCCGTACATCGAGTCAGAGTTCACGAGGTAAGGCGGGAGAACTTCAGTGTATCCATGTTCGCGCGTATGCAGGTCGAGCATGAAGTTCGCCAACCCCCGCTCCAACTTCGCGCCCAAGTCCCAATAAACCGCAAAGCGCGCACCCGTGAGTTTGACCGCGCGCTCCAAATCGAGCACGCCCAACTGCTCTCCCAACTCCCAGTGAGGCTTGGGAGTGAAATCAAACTTCGGCGGCGCGCCCCACCGGCGCACTTCCACATTTTCTTCCGCGCTATGCCCTACTGGCACACTCTGGTGCGGCATGTTCGGAATCCCGGCGAGAATCTCCTGCAGCCGGGCATCGAGATCGCTCGCCGTCTTTTCCCGCGTCGCAATCTCCTCGCGCAACTCCTTCGTCTCGGCAATGGCCGTTGCGGCATCCTGCCCGGCTTTCTTCAGCTTCGCAATATCCTCCGAAGCCTTATTGCGCCGCGCCTTCAGCGTCTCCGCCTCGGTAATGGCCGCCCGCCGCCGCGTGTCGACCTCGGCAAAATCCTTCAACACCGCAGACGGATCTGTCCCGCGCCGCCGCAGCATCTCCTCCACCCGCGGCAAGTTTTCACGAACAAAATTAAGTTCAAGCATAGGAATCAACTACTTTATCGGAATCGGGGCAAAGAATGCACGCCATCGATTTCTGACAGATTAGTTTGAACAAGAACGGCTCGGTTTTCGCGCAAGCTGCAGCCTGTGTAAACTACCCTCGCCATGAAACTCCCGCACCGAGCGCTCAGTCTCGCCCTCGTCATCGCCCTGCTCCTTACCACTACCCCAGCTCTGCAAGCCTCGGCCTACAACGCCCACCCTAAACTCATCGTGGTCATCGTCATCGATCAATTCCGCGGAGACTATCTTGAGCGCTACCGCGACCAATTCCCCGATGGCGGATTCCGTCTCCTCCTCGACCACGGCGCCAACTTCACCGACTGCAATTACGACTACGCCAACACTCGCACCGCCCCCGGCCATGCCACGCTCTTCACCGGAGCGTACAGCAACGGCCATGGCATCGCCGCCAACGAATGGTGGGATCCACAGAAAAAGCAGATGGTCACATCGGTCGAAGATGACGACACCAAACTCGTCGGCCTTCCCGCCGATCCAGCGAAAGACCAAGCCGCCGAAAAAAAAGAAAAAGCCGGAGCCTCACCCCACAATCTCCTCGCTGATACTCTCGGCGACGAACTGAAACTCGCAACCCAAGGCCAATCGCGAGTCTTCGGCTTATCTCTCAAAGACCGTGCTGCCATCCTTCCAGTGGGCTACTCCGCCGATGCCGCGTACTGGATTGACCCCAAGTCTGGAGCGTGGATCACCTCCACCTACTACCGATCCGATCTGCCGAAGTGGGCGCAAGATTTCAACGCCAGCAACCGCGCCGCAAAATATTGGGATAAAGAATGGAAAGATTCCAAGGGGGAAGTACTGCGCTCAACCGCGCATAGAAAGGGCAGAGACGGCTCCGACGCGGGCTTCTACGAAGTAATCGGCTCTACGCCGTTCGCCAACGAATACGAATTCGAATTTGCCAAAGAATTAATGCTGTACGAAAAACTCGGCGCCGGCCAAGCCACCGATTTGCTCGCCATCAGCCTTTCTCCCAACGACATCCTTGGCCACCAGGTTGGCCCCGATTCTCCCGAAATGGCAGCGATGGCCCTTGCCCTCGATCGCGAACTCGCCGACTTTTTCGCCTTTCTCGGCCATCAGGTCGGCCTCGCCAATACGTGGATCGCGCTCTCCGCCGACCACGGTGTCTCCGTACTTCCTGACGCCGCCAAGAAACTACGCATCCCCGCAGCCAACCTGGACGCGAAAAAGCTGGAAGGGCAAATCAACGCTGCCCTTGCCGCAAAATTCTCGCCGAACCACCCTGCCGATTACATCAAGCTCGACTACCCGATTGCCTGGCTAAACGACGACCTCTTCACCGCGGCGCATATCAAAGAGCACGACGCCGAACTAGCCGTCGGCGAAGCCATGAAACAAGTTGGCCTCCGCGACTACTACACGAAATCCCAACTCGCCGAAGGCGAAGTTCCGAACACAGAGTTCGGCAGAAAATTCCTGCACAGCTACTCCCCCGAGGCTGGATGGTACGTGATGGGCGTCCCGCAACCCTACACTGTCGGAGGAGTCAAAGGCACCGACCATGCCTCGCCCTACACCTACGACACGCATGTCCCGCTGGCCTTCTATGGCCTGCCCTTTCGCGCCGGAACCTACCGGACGCACGCTGAGCCTGTCGACCTCGCGGTCACGCTTGCGTCACTCCTGGGCATTAACGCTCCTACCCATGCTGTCGGCCGTGTGCTCATCGAAGCTTTAGCACCCGCGCATGGCGAGAAAGAGCCAGCCCCTTCACCCGGGACCGGAGCGAATTAAAATAACACCCGGCTCTACTCGGGTTCTCTTCGCTCCGTTTTGCGATCGTCGGGCACTGGTCAAAGGCTGTCGATCTTCCTGTCCTCCGTCGAGGAAAACCTCAAACCGCAGAGTGCGCGAAGAACGGCGGCCAAGACCGAGGAAAAACACGCACGTTCCTCTCTCCCCCATCCCGCGATACACTAAACGCGCATGTCCACTCCCGATCTTAGCGTCACCGTCGCCGGCATCGACTTCAAGAATCCCGTTATTGCTGCCAGCGGAACCTTTGGCTACGGCGTCGAATTCGAGGATATCGTTCACCTCGACAAGCTTGGTGGATTCGTAGTCAAAGGGCTCTCGCGCGAGCCCATGATCGGCAACCCTCCGCCGCGGCTGTGGGAAACCGCTGCGGGAATGCTCAATGCGATCGGACTGCAAAACATTGGCGCCGCCGCCTTCCTGCAGGAGAAGTTGCCCAAACTTCAGCAGATGAGAAACATCGTCGTCATCGCCAACGTCTTCGGCCACACCCGCGACGACTATGAGCGCACCATCGAAATTCTCAACGATGGAGAAGGCATCGCCGCTTATGAACTCAATGTTTCTTGCCCCAACACCAGCGAAGGCGGCTTGCAATTCGGCAGCGATCCCCGTTCCCTGGATGAGGTTGTCACCACCGCCAAGCGCGCCGCCCGCCGCCCCCTGATTGTGAAGCTCTCGCCGAACGTTACCAGCATCGCGCAGATGGCGCACATTGCGCAGGAGGCGGGCGCCGACGCTATCTCGCTGATCAACACCTTTGTCGCTATGGCCATTGATGCGGACACTCGCAGGCCCCGGATCGCCAACGTCACCGCAGGACTTTCCGGGCCGGCCATCAAGCCCATCGCCCTGCGCATGGTCTACGACGCCGCGCATGCGGTGAACATTCCCGTGATCGGCATGGGCGGAATCTCGACCGCAGCCGACGTCGCGGAATTCATGCTCGCCGGCGCCAGCGCGGTACAGATTGGTACGGCGAGTTATTGGGACCCGTGCGCCACCGAAAAAATTGTGGATGAACTAAGGCGCTGGTGCGAAGCGCGGGAAATCCCGCGCATTGCAAATCTGATCGGCGGACTGACCTTGGAGTAGGCCGGGGATCGGCTTAAGATGCGGGGAGACGACGACCTGTCTCTTCTACTGCCAGGTCCCCAGGATCGCTCCCATCGCGAGGAAACAAACCAACTGATACCCCGTATTGATTGCGTACAGCCTGGCCGGCTGCCGCATGAACAAGGAATTCGTCAGTTGCACGGTCGTGACAAATCCCAGCCATACCGCCAGCCCCACGAGCATTCCCTGCAGCGGCGCGTTCATCGCCGAGACCGCAATAATTTTCGCCAGGACGGCCGCAGAAACTATGCTCGCCAGTAGCGACAGCATATAAGAGGGCCCCGCGCTCTTCTGCATCTCCGCAAGCTTTTCTTTGTCGTCCGGGTCATACCCCATGAGAACCGTCCATGGACGCGCAAACAGCAAAGGCGAGTACCACACAAATCCCACCACCATCGTGGCCAGGGCGCTCACCAGCACGGCCCACAAGTTCACTCCCATGAACCTCATCGACACACCTCCGCGTGTAAGTGGATATCGGGCAACTCGGCCCGTTACGAATGCCAGAAATGAAAGAATAATCAGACTGGAATATGAGGAATGTCGCTGCTGTTCTTACTACCGCCCGTGACTATACCAGATCGACCCCGGAGACTTGTAATTTCGCCCTTCGCCCCACACCACGTGCGTATTTCCAACATTATCGACCGCCATCGAGAAATAATCGCCGAAGGGAAACTTAAATCCGCCGGGCAGGACATAGTCGTAAGCGCGCACGCTGCCGGATATCTGCGACTCGCCCGACCACGTAGCGCCGCCGTTGCTCGAGCTACGGGAAAACAAATTCCATAAAGAACCCTGCCGCGTGTCCATCCACGCAATTCTGACATCGCCCGCAACTCCGGCCGTGATCGCAGGAAAACAGTGTTCCACGAGCGCGCCAGCCGAAGAGACATCCGTCTTGGCCGACCAACTGGCGCCACCGGTCGTGGAAGACGAAAAATAAATGCGCTCCGGGCCCCCATGCGCCGCGCCCGCATTCCACAGCGCATAGATCGTTCCCGCCGCATCGGAAGTCAGCGTAATCTGGGCTCCCAAATATTCCGCCTCGCAAGCCTGGGCTGAGCACTCCGGCGGCGCGCTGGAAACATCCAGCAGAACGGTATTCCAACTCCGGCCCGCATCTGCGGAACGACTCACGTAAACGCCCACGGGACGCGTGCTCAAGTCCCGCCGCGCATAAGCGGTCCAGGAAAAATAAACTCCGCCATTCGGATCGACCGTTGCCCCGCCCGCCAGCGACCACCCTGGCCCCGCGTTCGGATTCACCGCCGCTGAGGAAAACGTTTGCGCGTAATCGTGCGAGGCGGCCACAAAGAAATGCTCCTCGTGGTTGAATCCCACGTACACGTCGGCTCCGCGCACGGTCAGAACCGGCTTGTCGGCATCTTCCGCCGAGCGCTCCGCCACCGCAAAATACCAACTCCGCCCAAAATCTTGCGAACGCCCCACCATCACATCGCGCTTGTTATTTTGCAGCCACGAAGCGTAAATCGTCTGTTTGTCCACGGGATCGACCACGATCTGGGGATCGAACTGCCCCGTTAGAGAAGGCAGAAGCGGATGCGCTGCCTGCCAGGTCATGCCATTGTCATTGCTGATCTGCAGGGCGATCGTGGGGGCTGTGCAGGAGGGGCATTCGCGTACTGCCCCATACTGAGGGAACAGAATGTAGAGATGCCCGTGCCCGTCTGCCGCTAGGGCTGGCTCCCATTGGTCTCCGGCGATGTAGCCAACACGCCGCTGGGGGCTGAATCCCGGTACCGCCAGTGCGGCGTGGCCTGAAACCAGCGCTAATAGCAACCACCATGCAAGATTCTGCACACCTCTGGCGCGGTAGGACTTCAACTCCACACACATCTCCTGGGGACCACAAGTGCAACAGCGTTGGACGAACTTTATCGTGAATCACTGAGGGAGGTCAATCGCCCGAAGTGGCTATGCGGCTTTGGGACTTGAGGCATTTATCCATGGCACGACTTTCGCCGTGCCCATCGGATGATGTGTGCACGTTCGAGGTCGACCGTGACTTTCTGACCCTTTCGTCATCTAATGGTCGAGGAGCGATCAAACCATGGAGAAAGCCACATTTGCAGCCGGATGTTTCTGGGGAGTCGAAGCCACTTTTCGCGCCATGCCCGGGGTAAAATCGACGCGCGTCGGCTACATCGGTGGAAAAACCGACAATCCCACTTATAAAGATGTTTGCACTGACCGTACAGGCCATGCCGAAGCTGTTGAGGTGGAATTCGATCCCGCGCAGGTTCGCTACTCCGACCTGCTGAAGGTTTTCTGGGAGAATCACAACCCCACGCAGCTCAACCGTCAGGGCCCAGACTGGGGGACACAGTACCGCTCTGCAATTTTTTTCCATTCGCCAGAACAGCACGCGGCTGCACAGGCTTCGAAGGAAGCTCTAGAGAAGGCGCACCGTTACTCTAAGCCTGTCGTTACGCAGATCGTTCCTGCGGTGACCTTCTACGAGGCGGAAGACTATCACCAGCAATATCTGGAAAAACGCGGCATGGTCAGCTGCCACATCAAAGCGTGAATGAGGGTCTGGGTTAAGCGGCTTCCGGGTCGCGAGGCCCAAAAAAGAAGAGCAGCACAAAGCCGCCAATATAGAAGGGCAGGCTCTGCTCGAACCGGTTGCCCAAAAATCGCAGCACCAGCCCAAAAAGCGCCAGCGCCTCGCACAACGCATAGGTTGCAATATAGCCGCTCTTCCAGTGATTCAGCGTGAGCGAATCGTCCGGGTGGGTCGCCAAGGTCTCCGCCGAGCGCAACACGAGGGTCCGCCTCACGACAAAGATTACACCCACGATCGCGACACCCATCGTGGTGAAAACATAACTCAGCGCCGGGTCCGCGCCTCGAGCCCGCGATCCCAGAACTTCGCCCACGACCGCATAAAACAGAATGCTACCCAACATCGCCCATTGCGCCAGGCGCAGCGTCCGAAGCGTTCCCCTCATTGCTTCCATTCTGCCGCACTTCGCGGCACGTAGCCGCAAGTCTTTTGTGCAGTATCCGACTAAGCAACAGAATAGCGCTGTCGCTTCGATGAAAACTTGAGTTGCTACGATTGAGTCGGTGCTCATTCGCTGCGATGGCGACTCCCGCGAACGCTATTCCGGGGAGCTAGCAAAGCAACTCATGCCCCGTCCCACGAATCGCTCAACGCGTACCTGGCCGCATGCGCAGAAACACCTGGAACGATACTGGAAAATTTCCATACGCCGCACCGAGCGCAGCAGGTTTCGAATAAACGGTCACATCTGCTCCAACTCCAAGCTGCCACACATGATTGTGTACCACGTCCCGCACGCCGCCAAACGTGTACGCGCCCACGCGGTAGACCGGATGCGCCGCGGCCTGCGGAAACAACTCATCCTTGTCGACCAATTCCAGCCGCGTAAACACATAGTTTTCCCGCAGGAAATTCAACGTCGACTCGAGCAAATATCCATTCAGCGTCGCGCCCGTGGCAATCTTATGAACTCGGCCCCACACCATCGACGTTGCCCAATTGCCCTCACCCAGCCGCCGGTTGTACTCTACCGACGCCGTCTCCCGCCACTGGCTTCCTGGCTCCAGCGCTTCGGGATGCTCCAACCGTCCCACGCTGTACTGCGCCGTCCAGTCTCGCGACGGAGCGACACTCACCCGGCCCGACCACGAATCGAGCGCTGCCGGCTGAATGCTCCAGCGCTCTTCATTCGGTTCGCGTCCGTTGAATGCCGATCCTTCAATCTTTACTCGCTCAATCACAAAGCCGGTTGTGACCACGCCAAAGCTGGTGTGCGTGGAATCCTCCAGGTGATGACCCAGCGGCGCCAGCGGCAACTCTGCCGCCGACGCGCGGTGCAGGTACGTTACGGGACCCAACGCCGGTTCCGCGGAAGGCCCGCCATAAAGCTCCCATGAGACTTTCTCGGTGAGTGGCACGGTGTATAAGAACGACAACTCCGCAAACACATTATGCGGATGCTGATGATCTACCAGGCCCGCGCCATGATAGGTCTCGCCTGTCTGAAACAGTTCGGGGAATCCCGGATGCGGCGAGGTCAGCGACTCAGCCGAAAACATCTGCCGGAACAAAATCGTTCCCCGGCCAAGACGATGCTGCTCCATCAGCATCCCCCAGTTCACTGATTCGGCTTTGCCCGCGCCGCGCGGCCCGCCCTGCTGGTTGTAGTCCATAAAAACCACGCCATGCGCCATCAACTCCCACCCACCTCGCATGAGCATCCACTCAGGCTCTGGCACCGAAACCGGCTGCCAGCCCGTTCCCGACCCCGCGTGCGGAGAAGGCAATGGCGACGCCATCGACTCTTCCATATTCATCCCTTGCATGTTCATCCCAATCATGGAATGATCCTGCGCCCAAGCCGGGAACAGCCCTACTGAAGCCAATATGGAAGACGCTACGGCCAAAAGACAGATGACTCTCGACATAAAACCCCTCGCCCGAAATATGAGATCGAACCTAAGATATAACCTGAGAGAAAAGATCCGCTGAAAATGATGATTCATGCGGACGCAAACCATGGGGCACGCAAACACACGCGCTCCAGTGTTAGAGGGAAGAGGAGCTTATGGAATCAGATTCGAAGAGGTACAACGCCAGGGGGACCGGCTGAAGGCGCTTTCGTCGCAACAAGATCGACAACGCCTGGGTGAACCAAAGACTTCGCCGCGTCTACAGCTTCGAGCTGGCTTAGGTCCCGTTGCGGACAAACAATATTCCTAGCGAGGGCAGAGGGATGCCCGCTCACACAACAACGATGTTCCGTGGAACCCGGATGAGAAGAACCTGGATGAGAGGAACCTTGATCAGAAGACCCAGGATAAGAGGGAAGCGAAGAAGGGAAGCGTGCCGGATGGCAATGAGAGTGAGAAGCGACTGGCTGAATAGCCTGGGGAGAAATCCAACAAAAGGCTCCAGCAGCACTGACAAGCGTAGTGCCTACGATGAATACTACGATGATTTGCAGAGCCCGGCGTGTCATCACTCGTGCCATTACTACGTCCCCGTAATCTTCACTCGCAACTCTTCGGGAAGCCTCTCGCGAATCTCCTGTGGTAACCGGTCATGCACCCGCCGAGCGCCCTGTCGCGCCGCATCGAGCACGGTCACGGGAGCCGGAGTCGCCACCGCCACTACTAGCCAAATCAGCGCCGATAAGGCAAAACCCGCCAGCGCCGCGATCTCTAGCCAGAGGGCGTGGCGCGGACCAAAATGCCGGATGACTCCGAATGCCAGCAGAAAGACGCCTCCCGAAACCGAGGCAAGCGCAATCAGGCCCACATCGATGATTCGATGCATTTTCTGCCGGCCGCGGCAGCGCTCACAACCGGCGAAGTGGCTTTCGTAGTCGCCGCGCATCTCCGCCGCCAGGCCGGAAATGTCATACCGCCAGCCCGCCAGAATCTTGCCTACAATTGGATCAATGCACTGCTGACTCATAAGGAAACTACGGCTTGCAGCCTACAGCTGGATCGGCGGCAAGGCCTCTGATTGCACCGCGACCAGCACCCGGTTCTGAAACAGCCCGCCGCGCTCGGCCAGCGCTTTTTCTGCCTCTCTCCTCGCGATCTCGGGGTGATTATTCTGTTCAGAGAGATGCGCCAGCACGACAAACGCTGCACTATTATCATAGTCCCCAGTGAAGAAATCGGCGAGTTTCTCATTCGACAGATGCCCGACGTTGCTGGCCACCCGCTGCTTCACCGACCAGGGGTAAGATCCGCCCCGCAGCATTTCGACATCGTGGTTCGACTCCAGGATCAGGATGTCGGTGCCGCGCAAGTGATCGCGCACGTTCGCCGGCAAGTATCCCAAATCGGTTGCTACGCTAACTTTCGTGCCTTCTACGCGGAAGGTAAATCCCACGGGATCGGCCGCATCGTGTGGGATGGTGAAGGGCTTGACCTCAATGTCGCCGACCTGAAAGCGATGCCCCGATTCGAAGCGCTCGAGCCGGTCCAGTTGCGGCCGCTCTCCATTCACGGTGCGCATAGCGCGCGCCCAGGCCGCATGCGTCGCCCCAGTCATAAAAATGGGGATGCGCAGCTTTTTGGCCAGCATGGCCAGCCCGTAAACGTGATCGGAGTGCTCGTGGGTTATCAGGATCGCCGAAATCGACTGGGGATCCTCTCCCAGAGATTTCAGGCGCTTGAAGGTCTCACGGCAGGAAATTCCCGCATCCACGAGGATTTTGGTGCGCGAGCTCGATACCAGGGCACAATTTCCCCGGCTCCCACTGGCGAGCATCGACACCGTCACACACATGCCACGGAGCATACTCCATGCCCCTGTGGATTGCGAGTAACTTTTTGGTTATCCGATACCTTGGGGTGATAAAGCGGCGTCGGACCTCGGGACCTCAGATCTCGGCTAAACCAAAACCCGTGTTCATGCCGAGCCTTCGAAGTGGAAACTCACCTCGGGACGCTGACGGGGGCTAGTTTCCCTCCCGCAGATGATCCAGCACAGCTCGCACCACTGCCCCACCATAAGCCCCGGCTGTCCCTGGCAGGGCCGTTAGAAATGACCCATAGATCTGCCCTCGTGTCGGCTTCAGCGCCAGGACCAGATAAGCTGCCGATTCAGCCACAGGAATGAAGGTGACCACGACCACGACCCACCGCCAAGGGTGGCGCGGCCGCAACGCTCCCAACACCATGCACGCCATCAGGACCAGCAGCGCCGTAAAGAGCAAGTCGTTGACGACGACGTCCAGCCAGCCGGTTCCAATCCCCATGAGTGCCCCGAGCGCGTAGAACCACGCGTCGCTGGCAGGGGTCACGGATTGCCGGTGTGCTTTCATTTGAGCCGGGGACTCTTCACCACCGGGACACAAGGGGCATTAAGTAATATCTATTCGTTTCCCTCTGTGACTCTGTGCCTCCGCGGTGAAGATCCTCAATACTTGTAGAACCCCCGCCCACTCTTCCTTCCCATCCATCCGGCATCGACCATTTTGATCAACAATGGACAAGGCCTGTACTTCGGATCGCCGAGCCCCTCCTGCATCACGCGCATAATATCGAGGCAAACGTCGAGCCCAATAAAATCGGCCAGCGTCAGCGGTCCCATGGGATGAGCCATCCCCAGCTTGAACACCTCATCCACCGCCTCCGCCGTCGCCACCCCCTCCATCACGGTGTAGATGGCTTCGTTGATCAGCGGCATCAGCACGCGGTTCGACACAAATCCCGGCGCGTCGTTCACCTCAACTGGAGTCTTTTCCAGTTTCACTGCCAGACTTCGAGTTTCGGAAAATGTCGCTTGCGACGTCGCCAGCCCGCGAATCACCTCCACCAGCTTCATCACCGGCACGGGATTAAAGAAGTGCATCCCAATCACTTTTTCCGGACGTTTGGTCAGCGCAGCAAGCTTGGTAATCGAGATCGATGAAGTATTGGAAGCCAGAATCACCTCGGGCCGCGCCAGCCGGTCAAGATCGCGGAAGATTTCTGTCTTGATCTCAAACTTCTCGGTCGCGGCCTCGATGATGAAGTCGCATTCGGCAAGCTTGGCACGATCGGTGACGGGCTCGATTCGCTTCAGGGCCGATTCCTTGTCGGAGGCAGTAATCTTGTTCTTAGCGAGCTCGCGATCCAGATTCTTCGTGATGGTGGCGAGCCCGCGCTCAAGAAACCGCTGCTCCACGTCGCATAGAACTACGTTGTACCCGCTACGCGCAAACACATGCGCGATGCCGTTCCCCATGGTCCCTGCACCGATTACACCCACGCGTTGAATATCCATAACTTTCGCCTTTATGAAAACGTTCGAGTCTACCATTCAACATCGTGTAAAAGATTACAAGGTGGTGCGTACGACGAGCGCTATATCTGGAGTCATCTTCTTTCGCCCCTTTGGGGCCGGTCGCATTTTCACCCTGCCCGCCCGCGGGGCTTGCGCCGTGGGCTGCATTCTTTCGCCGCCTTGCGGCTTGTCGTTCATTCCGGCCTCAGCGGTGTAAAATTATTCATACAGGTCCTAATGATCTTTGATTATTCGAAAGGATTCCCCCATGGCAATCGCCGAAGCCCCCGTGCGGCCTCGCACGTCTTCTTCGCAATCTCACTCGAGCTCGTTCGTTAACGAGCCCTTTTTCGACTTCCGCAACGAAGACAATGCCCGCAGGATGCGCGCCGCCATCGAGCGCGTACGCGGACAGCTTGGCCGCGAGTATGACCTGATCATCGGCGGCCAGCGCGTCAAGACTGCTGACAAGATCAAATCGCTGAATCCTTCGAAACCTTCGCAAATCGTCGGCATCCACCAGAAAGCCGGCAAAGAGCACGTCGAGCCTGCGATGAATGCCGCCTTGAAAGCGTTCAAGTCCTGGAGCCAGACCTCCGTCGAAGAGCGAGCCGGCCTGCTCTTCCGCGCTGCCGATCTGATGCGCCAGCGCAAGATGGATTACATGGCCTGGCTGGTCTTCGAAGTCAGCAAAAACTGGGGCGAGGCCGACGCCGATATTTCCGAGACCATCGACTTCTGCGAATTCTATGCCCGCGAAGCGCTGCGTCTGGCAAAAGCTGAGACGCCCGTCCAGCTTCCTGGTGAGCACGATAAGCTCACCTACATTCCTCTTGGCGTTGGCGCGGTGATTCCTCCGTGGAATTTTCCCTGCGCCATCATGGCCGGAATGACTGTCGCCTCCATCGTTGGCGGCAATACAGTGATCCTCAAGCCTTCGAGCGACTCGCCCACCATCGCCGCGAAATTCATGGAATTGCTCGAAGAAGCCGGCTTGCCGGAAGGTGTTGTCAATTTCTGCCCCGGTTCCGGCGCCAGCTTCGGCGATGCCATCGTGGCTCATCCGAAAACGCGTTACATTGCCTTTACCGGCTCGCGCGAAGTTGGCCTCCACATCAACAAAGTCGCGGCCACGCAGGCTCCCGGCCAGCGCTGGATCAAGCGCACCATCCTCGAGATGGGAGGCAAAGACGCCATCATCGTTGACGCCGATGCTGACATCGACTCCGCCGTCGAAGGCGTAGCACAAGCCGCTTTCGGCTTCCAGGGCCAGAAGTGTTCGGCCTGCTCGCGGGCCATTGTCGATGAGCGCGTCTACGACAAGTTTCTCGACATGTTGAAAGCTCGCGTCGAAAAGATCACCATTGGCGATCCCGCGGAGAACAGTGGCATGGGCGCGGTCATCAACGAAGGTTCGATGAATACGATTCTCGAATACATCGAGCAGGGCAAAAAAGATGGACGCCTCCTCACCGGTGGCGAGCGCGCCACCGAAGCCGGAGAAGGCTACTACATCCGGCCCACCGTCTTTGCCGACATTCCCGCCAAATCAAAGCTCGAGCAGGAAGAGATTTTTGGCCCCGTCCTCGCCGTCATCAAGGCCCGCGGCTTCGACAACGCCCTCGAAATCGCTAACGATACCGAATTCGGCCTGACCGGCGCTATCTACACCAAGTCGCGCGATAAGATCGACCGCGCCGTCCGCGACTTCCACGTGGGCAATCTCTATATCAACCGCAAATGCACCGGTGCCATGGTCGGCGCGCATCCTTTCGGTGGCTTCAACATGTCTGGGACAGATTCCAAATCCGGCGGCCCGGATTATCTGTATCTGTTTACCCAAGCCAAGGTGGTCGGCGAAAAAATCGGCTGATCTCGCGCCGGCGGCAAAGCCGGCTGCGCGCTCTCCTTTTTCGGGGACGCCATTTTTCGCGGACCTGGTAAAACTTATTCGGGGACAGCCCCGGCTGTACTTCAAACCAAGCTGGGATTTTTCTCCAATGCGGTTTCAGAAGCGAGATGCGCCCACTTGTATTCGCGACCGTACCACAGGCTACAGTGAACTATCTTCCCGCCAAGGAGTGTCATATCTCCGCTGCGAGATCGAATTCAATGCAACGCACTAACCCAATGAGCCTGATTGGTTAATCACAACCTCGCAGTTTCTTGCTAGCATCCTAGCCATGGGCCGAGCCTGGGTGAGTTCGACGTCGAGGTTTGCTGGGAGTTGCCCATGTTGTATATTGTCCGCCTGACCGACGGAAGCTGTGCCGTTGTTATTGCAGCAGATGAGTGCGGCGCCCGCCAGTCTGCCACAAAACTCATCCGCAACGCGGAATCCGAGGTCGCTACCGTTCGCCCCCTGGATCATTTTGCGCTTCAATGCTTTCCCACTGAGGACGGAAGTCTGGAAGTAACCAACTGGGATTCGACTACGCTCGAAAACATTCTTGCCAACGAATATCCGCGTCTGAAAGAGGCCTGCCAGCGCGCGAACGCCGAACCCCTGCTTCCGGCGCGCGATGCAGCTCAACCAGTCCTGTGGCAACTACAGGCTGCGTTCGAGCGTAATTCGGAGATCATCCGCCGGGGTCTACAACAGGAATTGGAGCGGTCCAAACCGGCGGAAGTTCCAAACAAGTCGAAAGCGGCGCAGGGCCGGACTTAACTCCCAATCAAACACCGAAGGAGTGCGGCGTAAACAAAGAAGCCGCCCGTAGGCGGCCTTTCAAAATTCTCAAAACTTTACGGCATAACTCCTGCGGGAGCCTGTGGTCCCGGCCCCGCCGTTGTCGCTGCCGCCGCTTCATTCAAAATCCGGTGATGAATGGTGAACAGCGCCAACTCCAGACGATCTGAAACGCCGATCTTGTCATATACATTGCGCAAATAATTCTTAATGACCTGTTCGGTGGTTCCCAGCTGCGTGGCGATCTCTTTATTCTTGTACCCTTGCACAATCAGCGCCACGATGCGCAGTTCTTTCGCCGTCAGGCGGTCGCGCACACGCAAGCCGACCATATCGTTCTCGGTGAGTTCACTCGGCACAGCAACGTCCTGCACCCAGGTTTCGCCGCGCGCTACTTTGCGTACGCAATCCACCAGCGCGGCGCTGGTCACGTTGCGGTAGACGACTCCGTGCGCGCCGTTCGTCATGTGCCGCTGCGCGCTTTCGCCAGTATCGGCCAGCACTACCACCCGCGTCTTGGCCTTGTTGGCGGCGAGCACGATGGCCGCAAAATCGTTGTGAAAGCCGGCCGCTACAACCAGAACCGCGGCACGAAATTTGTCCAGAGCCATGAACATCTGCTCTTGCGTTTGAGCTTGCGCCACAATCCGCATCTCATCTTCCACCGCCAGCACCTTGGCGATGCCCGCGCGAAAGATTGCCTGGTTATCGGCCAGTATCAGTTTGAGCATGTTATCGGCGCTCCAATTAGCTTAGCTTTTCCTCACGAATTCGTACGAATCGATCACGCAAGCCACACCTTTGCCGTCCGGAGTGCTTCCCGTTGGGTCGCTGCGCACGACGCGCCCCTTGCAGGCAATCTTAACGCTCTCTTGACCACCCGTGACATCGGGCGGAAGCGTGATTTCAAATTCCACTGGAGAGCCAACCTCCAGCGACGCGTCGGCGCGGATGTAAACCCCCGCCGCGCTCAAATCTCCTGTGGTTCCTTTGGCATCGCCGCTCGTACCCTCTTTGTGGATCTTGATCGGCAATTCCAGCGGAAATCTTTTTCCGGTCCGCGCTTCGGACACAATGCCTCCTCTTTCGTGGTTCGATCCTGAATATTCGCGCCCAGCCCCGTTTCCCTCTTTCGCACGGGCCATCGCCATCAAAGTACGCTCCTGGCAGCCAGATCGACCACAATTTACCGCTCACGGCAGGTATATCACGGATGCGACTGCTATAAAAGCCTGATAACGAATTAGTTAAGGGTAGAAGCTAGATTCCCCCTTTCCGTTCGCCCGAAAAACTTCTGGCGTTCCGATCGAAGCGAAGCGGGCGCGAGCGCGGTTAGAG
>Ga0210400_10000508_pt1 | contig 43260 bp, 39 predicted proteins | sample IncBWH26MmetaG_FD_155456 | JGI IMG/M metagenome (GOLD analysis project Ga0210400, IMG submission 155456) | Forest soil microbial communities from Barre Woods Harvard Forest LTER site, Petersham, Massachusetts, United States - Inc-BW-H-26-M | ecosystem: Environmental > Terrestrial > Soil >... | reverse complement strand
CTCGCTGACCCCGCGCGAAGAACGGGTGCTGCGCATGCGCTTCGGGATCGGCATGAACACCGACCACACCCTCGAAGAGGTCGGCCAGCAGTTCAGCGTCACCCGCGAACGCATCCGCCAGATCGAGGCCAAGGCCCTGCGCAAGCTGAAGCACCCGTCGCGGTCACGGAAGCTGCGGAGCTTCCTGGACAGTTGACGGCCGTCGCCGCCGGACGGAGCATCGCGCCATGGCCGATGGCGAAACGACCCTAAGACTGGAAGTCACAATCAGTGACTTGGCGCTCCGTCACCTCAAGGAGCGGGCGGAGAAGCTTGGCATCACGCTGGGGGCGGCCGCCGCCGAGGTCATCGAACAACAGATGTTCGACTATGAAGACTATGACTGGGGCGGCGATCCCGAAAATGATCCGCGCACCGCGTCCGTTCGCGAAGACCTGGACGAGCCGACCTATCCTGCTGAGGAGGTTCTTGCCGAGTTTCGCGCGGAGCTTGAGAAGCGGCTCGCCGTCAAGCGGTGAAAGTCCTTTTCGGTCGAAGGGCGCGTAGCGATCTTATGTCTCAGATCGCCTGGCTCGCCGAACATGCCCCGGGTGCAGCGGCGGTGGCTGCGGATCAGGTCGATGCCGCCGTCGAACTGCTGGGCGACTTCCCGCTTGTGGCCCCGGCCGTAGGCGATCTGTTTCGGGAACTGCCCGTCGATTTCGGTCGGGACGGTTTCGTATTGCGCTACAAGGTGACTGATGTCGTCACCATCGTTCGGGTCTTCCACGGACGGCAGCGGCGCTGAACGTCCTTACCGCCAGCCGTAGTTGAAGCTGATCGAGATGCGTTCGGCCTTGGCGCGGTTGGCAGGCACCTCGTGGCGCAGCCAGCTCTCCCACATCAGCACGGCGCCGGGCTCCGGCTGCAGATAAACGAAACTCTGGGCGTCCTGCGGCGCATCGGCGCGCCGGGGCGGCGCGGCCATCATCAGCGGCAGGCGCGGGTCCTCCAGCTTCAGGGCGCTCGCGCCCGGCGGGGTGGCCACATAGACCGTGCCGGAGATCGCGCTGTGCGGGTGGATGTGGCCGGAGTGGGCCGCGCCAGGCTTCAGGACATTGACCCACAGGCTGTCCAGCTTCAGCCGTCCGCCCCGCAGGTCGAAGCTGAGGGCCTCGGCGAAGACCTTGGCGTGGCGGTCCAGCAGGGTCTTCAGCTCTCCGAACACGCTGGCCCGGGTCGGCAGGTCGTCCAGCGAGGCGTAGGAGGTGTAGCCGCCATAGCCGTTGGCCTTGCACCAGGCGCGGCCGGCCGCGTCCTCCGCCGCCAGCATCCGGCAGGCGGCTTCCAATTCCGACCTGAAATTTTCGAAACTCCGGTGCGTGCTAAGCGACGCTTCATAGACCGGAGTCGTGAACAGTGGACGCAGCGCCATGTGAGGCGCGCTAAGCTGCAAGCGAGGCATTGTAAAGTCAGGGCGGCTGGCGCTTCGTCCAAACGTCCGTTAGAAATTTGAGAAATACGACTCTGCCACGTCGAGGGCGGAGGGGATCTGGGGAGCAATTATGATCAGAACCATGGTGGCGCTGGCGTTGGCCGGTGCGGTGATTGGCGGTCAGGCGCAGGCGCAAACCGCGCCTGCCAAGGCCAAGCCGGCGGCGGTGAAGGCCTCCGGCAAGGCGATGGCCTATCGCGCGCCGCGCGGCCCGGACGGCAAGCATCCGGACCTGAACGGCGTCTGGCAGGTGATGAACACCGCCAACTTCAACATCGAGCCGCACGCCTCGAGCGCGGCGCTGCAGATGCGTCCGGGGCCGGTCGTTCCGGTGCCGGCCAAGGAAGTCCTGGCGCTGGGCGCCGTGGGCGCAGTGCCCGCAGGCCTCGGCGTGGTCGAGGGCGGGGCGATCCCCTACAAGCCCGAAGCCCTGAAGGTCCGCGACGCCAACAAGGCCGACTGGATCCACAAGGATCCCGAGATCAAGTGCTACCTGCCGGGCGTGCCGCGCGCCAACTACATGTCGCTGCCGTTCCAGATCTTCCAGTCCGAGAGCGCGACCCTGATCGCCTATGAATATGCGGGCGCGGTGCGCAACCTGCAGTTCAAGGATCCGGGCCCGGCGCCGGTGGATAGCTGGATGGGCCAGTCGGTGGCCCACTGGGAAGGCGACACCCTGGTCGTCGTCGTCACCGGCATGCTCGACTCCACCTGGTTCGACCGGGCCGGCAACTACCACACCGGCGATGTGAAGGTCGTCGAGCGCTGGACGCCTACCGGCCCCGGCGTGATGCGCTACGAGGCGGAGATCACCGATCCGGAGATCTTCACCCGCCCCTGGAAGATGAGCATGAACCTCTACAAGCACGTCGGCGAAGACGCGCGCCTGCAGCAGTTCAAGTGCGTCGAATTCGTCGAAGAACTCATGTACGGTCACCTCCGGAAAGAGCCGCTGAAGTGACCTGACCCGCCCTGTCCTTCTTCGTCGCAGTGAACGCGGCGCGGGAGGATGATAAGAAAGCAGCATCCTCCGCTGGAGACGTCCAAATGAACTTCCGTCGTTTCATTATCCCCACTGTGATTTCCGCCGGCCTTCTGGCCGCCGCCAGCCTGGGTGTGACCCAGGCTGTCGCCCACCACGCCTTCGCCGCCGAATTTGACGGCAAGTCGCCCGTGCTGCTGCGCGGCAAGGTGACCAAGGTCGAGTGGATCAACCCGCACGCCTGGGTGCATGTGCAGAACACCAACCCGGACTTCGCCCAGGTCGAGTGGATGGTCGAGGGCGGCACGCCCAACACCCTGCTGCGCGCCGGCATCGACCGGAACTCCTTGAAGGTCGGCACCGAGATCGTGGTGCGCGGCTATCAGTCCAAGGACAAGGCCTGCACGCCGATCTGCAAGGCCAACGGCCGTGACGTGACCTTCCCCGATGGCCGCAAGCTGTTCATGGGCTCGTCCGGCACGGGCGCGCCGAAGGACGGCGCCGACGCCACCGAGAAGCCGTAGTCGGTCGACGCCGGAATTCGAAAGGGGGGCGGTTTCGCCCCCCTTTTTTCTGACGGCGGGTTTCGCCGCGGTCGGGGGGCCGGCGGCGGGTTACGGCAGGTTGCAGGGCGAACTCTCCGAGGCGCGTCACCGCCGCCGTCGCCGGCGGGTGCAGGCTTCGGCCGGCGCGGCGGTTCCGCTTGGAAAGGGTTCGGAATTCTGCGCTGTAACGGATGCGTAACGGCGCGGGAACCGTACGCTGCTTGATTGCCGGCTAGCGCCGGTGTGTGTGCGCAAGGCTTGACCGGGCGGATTCGCGCCGAAAGCTTGGGGAACGGGATGAACGGACATCGGGAGCCGCGTCGATGATCGGCGCATTCTTGAACTGGCTCGAGCACTCGCTCGGCAAGGGCGGCGGCGACACGGCCCAGTCCTGGAGCGAGGCCCTGCTGGGGTCGCTGAACTTCTGGAACCTGCTTGAAGGCACCCACCTGATCGCGCTGATGCTGTTCGCCGGCACGATCATGGTGGTCGACCTGCGCCTGCTGGGCGTCACCTTCCGCAAGACCCGCGTCTCGGTGATCAGCGACGCCATCCTGCCGCTGACGGTGTTCAGCTTCGCCTTCGTGGTGATCACCGGCATGGGCCTGCTCTTCGCCAAGCCGATCTTCTACTATCACAACGTCTGGTTCCGGGTGAAAATGGTCTTCCTGGCCCTGGCCCTGATCAACATCGTGGTCTTCCACGGACGGGTGCAGGCCACGCAAGGCTCCTGGGATTCCGATGAGCTCCCGCCGCGCGCCGCCCGCCTGGCGGCCGCCGGCTCGCTCATCCTGTGGCTGCTGGTGATCGGCTGCGGCCGCTTCATTCCCTACAACTGGTACGAATGCGGCAAGCCCCAGACGGCTTTCATCAACTGGGTCGAGGAGTGCAAGACCTCCGAGCAGGGCGAAGTCAACCTGGCGGGGCAACATCCATGAGCCTGAACCTCGAGCAGCTCTTCCCCCACGCCAAGCCGTGGGTCGACAATCTCGCCAACATCCCGCCGGCGACCTGGGTCAACGGGCCGAAGTTCGGCTTCGCCACCTGGGAGGTGGGCCACATCCTGTCGCTGATCGTCCTCGGCGGCACGACCATCCTGATGAACCTGCGCCTGCTCGGCGCTGGGGTGACGCAGGAAAAGCCCTCGGAGATCTACCGCAACCTGCGCTTCTGGCAGAACGTCGGCGTCATCGGGATCGTCGTCACCGGCATCTTGATCGGCTCGGCCAATGCGGTGCGCCTCTACGACAGCGCGGCCTTCATCGTGAAGATGCTGGCCCTGCTGGCGGGCGTCATCCTGACCTACGGCGTCAGCCGGCCCGTGGCGGCTGCGGAAGGCGCCGTGGGCCCGATGCAGAAGATCTGGTTCGCCCTGGGAAGCGCGATCTTCCTTCTGGGCATCTATGTCTTCGTGACTTCGGAGCTGATCAATGTGGGCGTCTACCACATCATCACCGGGGCGGCGCTGATCGTGCTGTTCGCCACCCGCGGGCGGCTGCGGTGGGTCTACGCCGGCGTGCTCGCCGCGCTGATCGTCGCCCAGTTCCTCAACACCCACGTCCTCATCAAGCCGGACGACTACGACCACCTCACGCCGGTCAACAAGGTCTGGACGGGGGTCTTCACCGCCTGGATCGTGGGCGTGGCGCTGTTCCAGCTATTCCGCGCGGGCAAGGGCGAGGAGGGCGGGCCGCTCACCAAGATCATCGCCTACGCCACGATCCTGGTCTGGGTGATGGGGGCCGCGGCCGGGCGCTGGATCGCGTTCGCCTAGCGTGCGTCCCGGTCGACTTGGATCGGGTCAGCCGATCGGGACGCGCGATCGGCCCTAGCCGTGGTGGCTGCTGGACGTGCTCTGCAGGTCGAGCAGGGACTGCCACATCTGGTCGGCGACCTTGATCACGCCCACGTTGGCCTGGAAGGACTGCTTGGCCTGGATCTGGGTCACCGTCTCGGCGGCGTAGTCGACGTTGCCGCTGGGGCCGCCGGCCGCGACGCGGCTGGCCGAGGCGGTCAGTTGCTGGGTGGCGGCCATCATGCCGTAACGGGCGGTGGAGATCGGGTCCATGTCGCCAGTCTGCCCACACGACGGTTAAGCTATCGCGAGGTTTCGTGGTGAACGGCTCAGGCGCCTGTCGCCGCTGTTTTGCGCCAACCGCGGCGGTTGACGCGCACGTCAGATCGGCGGTTCAATGCCGGCGTGCGGGGGACAAAGACGGAGACGCGCCATGAGGCTTCCCATCCTTCTCACCTCGGCGGTCCTGAGCCTGAGCGCCGGCGCATTCGGCGCGGGCCTCGCCTCGGCGGACACGCTGGACCGCAACTCGACCAGCATCTGCCTGGACGGCAGCGGCCATCAGAAGCCGGTCCATTGCCGCGGCCAGGACGCCAGCCGGCTGAACCAGCAGACGGACATCTGCATCTGTCCCGGCGCGACGCGGCAGGTGACCGCGCCCCTGTGCCCGCCCGGCGTCAAGGCGCCGCCGGAGAGCATGGACTACGTCCAGGCGCGGCTGAAGGCGATCAACAACGGCAGCGTCGTGGGCGCCACCTGGCACGGCCAGCCGATGTGCGTGGCGCCGCACAGCGGCTGAGCCGGCTATTTGCCCAGCGCGCCGTAGACCATCTTCTGGAAGACGGGCAGGGCCGCGCGCCCGCCCATCCGCTGGCCGGTCGCGAGCTGCGCGGCCAGTTCGGGGCCGAGCGGCATGGAGTTCTGGATCAGGTAGATCACCACCATGTCCTGCGCCGGATCGGCCTGCCACCAGGTGCCGAAGGCGCCCGGCCATCCGAAGGCGCCCTTCGATCCTGCCCCCATCCAGGCCTGTTTCTCCGGGTCGGTGATCGTCGAGACGCCCAGGCCGAAGCCCTGGCCGAGCCAGAAGGGAATTCCCATGAACGGGATCTGACGCTGGGCCTCGGTCAGCCGGTTCTGGGTCATCGTCTCGAGGGTGGAGGTCTTGACCAGGCGCACGCCATCGACCTCGCCCTGGCCCAGCATCATGCGGGCGAACTTCAGATAGTCGTCGGCGGTGGAGATCAGGCCGCCGCCGCCGGCTTCGAACGCCGGCTGGCTGTCGACATGCGGGAAGGAGACGTCCTGCAGGCGGTCGGTCTGCGGGTCGATCCGATAGAGCTTGGCCATCCTGTCGCGCTTCTCCGGCGGGCACCAGAAGTCGGTGTCGGCCATGCCCAAGGGCGCGAAGATGCGGTCCTTCAGCACCTGGCCGAGCGGCTTGCCCTCGATGCGGGCCACCAGGAAGCCCAGCACCTCGGTGGCGTGGCTGTAGTGGAAGCGCTCGCCCGGCGCGTAGGAAAGCGGCAGGGAACCCAGCCTGGCCAGCCAGTCGTCGGGCGCAAGGTGGCCGGCCAGCGGCGGGCCCAGCGCCTTCTCATAGGCCTCGCCGATCGGCCCCACCGAGGTGAAGGCGTAGGCCAGGCCGGACCGATGGGTCATCAGGTCCTCGACGGTGATCGCCCGCGGCGCCGGCGACGTGTCGTCCACCGGCCCGGCGGCGTCCTTCAGCACCCGCATGTCGGCGAACTCGGGCAGCCATTTCGTGATCGGGTCGTCGAGCTTCAGCTTGCCCTCCTCCCACAGCATCAGCGCCGCGATGGAGGTGACCGGCTTGGTCATGGAGGCGATGCGGAACAGGGTGTCGCGGGTCATCGGCAGGCCCGCCTCGACGTCGCGATGGCCGATGGTGTTGACCTGGGCCACTTCGCCCTTGCGCCAGATCAGGGTGACGAAGCCGGAGAGGTCGCCCGCGTCCACGACCGCCTGCAACGCCGGTGGAATCTGCGCGAGGCCCGCCGCCACGAACCCGCCGTTTGCCTGATCGCCGTCCATGGCCGCACTCCCTGCCGTCGCCGGTGATCGGCGTTAAGGTGGCCATTGGCGCGGGCGCGAGGCGCCGCGTCAAGGCGATCCGCCGCGCGGCGTCGTGGCGCGTCTCCGTCCAGGATTCCCCCGTATAGTCGAAGGGCAGGCGGGAGAGTTGCGGCGCGCCGCGCCGTGACCTAGCTGGGGACGCGATGAGCCAGACGGGACGAGTGACGCGCAGGGTAAGCCTGACGGCCGCGGCCGCGGCGCTCGCGTCGGCCTGCGCCCCGCTCAGCATGTTCGCGACCTTCACGCCCAAGGACCCGGCGATGCGCAGCGCGCGCAACGTGGCCTATGGCCCGCAGGCCCGTCAGCGGCTCGACGTCTACGCGCCGCGGCGCATCGGCGGCCAGGCCGCGCCGGTGGCGGTGTTCTTCTACGGCGGGTCCTGGGACACCGGCCGGCGGCAGGACTACAACTGGGTCGGCCAGGCGCTGGCCTCGCGCGGGTTCGTGACAGTGGTGCCCGACTACGGGCTCTATCCGGCGGTGCGCTATCCGGGCTTCCTGGAAGACGGCGCCCGCGCCGTGCGGTGGGCCCAGGACCATGCGGCCGAGTATGGCGGCGATCCCAGCCGGATCGTCCTGGCGGGCCACTCGGCCGGCGCCTACAACGCCGCGATGATCGCGCTCGATCCCCGCTACCTGACCGCGGCCGGCGTCGATCCGCGGCATGTCAAGGCGCTGGCCGGCCTGTCGGGGCCCTCCGACTTCCTGCCGCTCACCGATCCGATCGCCCAGCGGACCTTCGGCGAGGCCGAGGACCTGGCCGCCACCCAGCCCACCACCTTCGTCACGCCGGCCTCTCCGCCGGCCTTCCTGGCCACCGGCGACGACGACACCATGGTCTATCCGAAGAACACCGTGAAGCTGGCCGCCAAGCTCCGCGCCGCGGGCGTCGAGGTGCGCGAGGAGCACTATCCGGGCATCGACCACGTGCGCATGGTGCTGGCGCTTTCGCGCCCGTTCCGCGGCCGCGCCCCGGTGCTGCAGCAGATGAGCGAGTTCCTGCACGCCCACGCCGGCTAAGGATCGCGGGGTCCCCGCGTTGAACCGGCGGCGCTTCCTGCGTATTGGAACGCCATGTGGTTTCCCCGCGTCGCCGCCCTCAGCCTCTCCGTCCTGGCGCTCGGCGCCTGTTCGCCCGGCGCGCCCAAGGGGGTCGACAAGGACACCCTGGACGCGGCGGTCTCGCGCGCCATCGGCGATCCGGCCTCCTGCCTGCTGATCGCCGAACAGGGCAGCGGCAAGCTGGTCTACCGCTACAACACCCACACCGCCTGCGCACGCAGCCTGCCCGCCTGCGCCGGCGCAGCGACCAGCGAGCAGACGCTCGACCAACTGCTCAAGGCCACCCTCAAGGACGGCCAGGCCCGCACGCTGAGCTGCAGCTCGGTCAAGGACGCCTCGCGCGGCGTGGGCTGGGCCTCTGGGCCGATCCCCGGCAAGGGCCTGGTCTATGCCGCGATGATGGAGGGCGACCGGGCCTTTCCGGGCCGGATGATGGCCGACCGCCTGGCCAGGGCCTTCAAGGACGCCGGGCTTTAGCGAGCCAGTTCATAGACAGCGGCGACGTCCACGCGGACGTCCAGTTCGCCGGGCGCGACCGAGGTTTCGGCCTTCTGCGCGCGAGCCATGGCCATCATCGGCATCGGCGGCCGTGGGCCTTCCGACGCCGCGCCCTCGCTCAACGACACCAGGCGCGAGACGCGGTAGCCGGTGGCCCGGGCGTAGAGGTCGGCCTTGGCCTGCAGGGTGTGGACCGCCTGCTCGCGCGCCGCATTTTCCGCAGCCGTCGGATCGGCCAGGCCGAAACTGATCCCGTTCACCTGGTTGGCGCCGGCGCCGACCGTGGCGTCCACCGCCGCGCCCAACCGCGTCAGGTCGTGCACCGTGACGCTGAGCTGGTTGGCCGCCTGGTAGCCCGTCAGCCGCGGCGCCTGGCCCTGCTCGTAGGCGTATTGCGCATTCAGGGTGAGACCGGAGGTGCGGATGTCCCGGGCCGCCACCCCGGCCGCCTTCAGCGCCGCCATCACCTGGCCCATGCGCGCGGCGTTGTCGGCCAGGGCCTGGGCCGCGGTGCGCGCCTGGGTGGTCACGCCCAGGCCGATGCTGGCCATGTCCGGCGCGGCCTTGACCTCGCCGACCGCCGCCAGATTGAGGGTCGTGGCGCGGAACAGGGTCTCGGCGGCTGGCGGATCCGCGGCGGCTTCCGCGGCCGACATCGCCCCGGCGGCGAGCAGCAGGCCCAGCGCGCCGGCCCGCAGAAAAGTCTTCATCGCAGTCTCCATCGGCCCATGCCAAACGCCAAAGCCTCGCAAAGCGCGCATGAACGCAAGCTTTAAGGCCCAAGCTTTGAGCCCCCGGCGGCGCGTGGTAACCGCCAAAGGACGCATCGCTGCTGGGGCCTGTAGCTCAATGGTTAGAGCCGGCCGCTCATAACGGTCTGGTTGCAGGTTCGAGTCCTGCCGGGCCCACCAGCGAGGCTTCCATGCCGCTCAGGCGCCGACGAGTTCGCGCAGCTCCCGTCGGCGAAAGTCCAGGTTCTCTGCCGTGAATACGGTTTCCTGGGGCAGATTCTCGGCGGCGCCGATTTGCTCGATGACCTGTTCCACGGTTCGGACCGCCGTATCCACGCGGCTGAGGAGCCGGCCCGCCAGGGCGCGCACGCGCTGCGGTTCGGCGCCGGCCACGTGCTGCAGGAACGCGGGCAGATAGAGCCGGGAGAGCTGACGCAAGTCCGCGGGGCGGCGGACGTAGAGCCGCTCGAAGGTGTCGAGGTAGCCTCCCGGGTCGGACTTCACCCGCGCGAGGACCTCGTCATAGAGGACGCCCAGGGCGTCCTTGGTGAAGTTTCCCCCGACGATCAGGTTCAGGTCGTGCTCGCGCCGCCTCTCGTTGCTCGGGGTCATCAGAAGGCTCCTACAAGCGTGTTGCCCGTACGGGTGTTGGCCGCATCGTTTGGCCCGGCGGTCACTTCCGCGCCGGCCGGACCGAAGCGGGTGGTTCGCCGCCGCTTGTGCCAGTTGAGGATGCCGTCGTTGTTCGGATCGTTGTCGGGATCCCGCGCATGCAGATCCTGAATCCGGCGATATACCCTCACGTCGGGGGGCGGGTGGGCCAAGCCATCGGGAGCCGTCGTATTGAAGGTGAAGAACGGGTCGGGCACGGGGGCGTCCGCACGGTTGTAGATGGCATGGTGGAACTCATGGGCCAAAGTGTCGAGGTCGACGCCGATGCCCATGAAGATGAAGTATCGCTCGCCCAGCGCCGACTGCGCCCGTCGGAACAGGGTCGTGTAGGCGCTCGACCCGCGCAGTCGGACGAATACGACGGTGATGGTGTTGTCCGCGGTGGCCCCGATGAGGTCTGTGAGCGCGGCCTGCTCGTTCGGGCTGTCGAGGCCGCCGGGATACTGGCCGGTGCTGTCCAGAACCCCCGCCGGAATGGCGCGATTGGCGGTGGCCTGCGGGTCGATGGCCAGACCGACCTGGTTCCAGCGGTTGTTGGCGTTGCGGAACTGGTCGGCGATGTAGGGCGCGGTGGCATGGCCCCCATAGTTGATGACGCGGACCGTCAGCCGTCGGCGCGCGTCGGTCGGCCTGCGCTGGAAGACGGCGAGCGTGAGCTCCACAGGCGCGCCGGTGGCCGGCGCGTAGCGGGCCCGCACCGAGCCGTCGATCTGGCCGCGCCGGAGCCGGTGGTTGCTCTGGCCTCGGTTCCGGATTCCCGCGTCTGGGGTGGGCGCGGCGAGGCCGCTGTGGGTCGGCTGGTTGGCGTCCACATTGTCCGTGACCAGCATCAGGGCCTTGGAGACATAGACGTGCGACCCCGGCGCGGTGACCGTCAGGGTGATGTCCTGGCTGGCCGGGGCGTCGTCGTCGTTCCCGTTCGCCAGGAGGGTGCGCCAGGTGGCGGTGATCGTGGCGCCGGTGGCGGCGGGATCGTGGACGCGAATGTAGAATCGATGGCGGTCGGAGCCGACGAAATTGTCCGCCTCGGCCTGGCCGTTGCGCACATCGCCCGCGGCGTCGTAGGCGTGGTTCCAGATGCCCATGTCGACGAAGGTGGCGACGGGCGAAGAGCCGTCCACGCGATGATCGTCGTCGTCGTCCTTCACAATGGCGATGTCGACGGCCTGCGCCGGGGCGAGGGGCGGGAAGGCGAAGGGCGCGATCACCTCCACCCGCCGGCTGGCGGCTGCGTCGCCAGGCACCTGGTCACGCTCGCCGCGAGACTCGACGGTGATGGCCAGGCGTGTCGCGTCGGCGCCCAGCGCTCTGATCGCGGCCACGAGCTGGTCGCGCACGGCCTCCGCGCGATGCCGCCCCAGGACGTCGTTGTCGGCGTCCGTCCCGACCGGATCGGTATGGCCGACCAAGGTGAGCGTCGTGATCGGCGTCGGGCTGCCCCAGCTTTGGACGATGCAGGCGGCCGTGTTGGCGATCTGCGGTTGATGCGCCGGGGTCGTCTCCGGCCGGCCGAAGACAAAGTGATCGAGCACCTGCCGGACGGGCAGACCTGCGCAGGCCGCGCCCAGAGGCGCCTTCTGCTCGCCCAGCAGCGCGCGGAGCGCAGCCAAGGTCCGCGGCCCGGCGACGCCATCGGCCGCCAGCCCATGCTGCTGCTGGAAGCGCCGGACGGCTTCGCGGGTCCCGCGGCCCGCGATTCCGTCGACGACGAGGTTCGTCCCCATGACCTGGTTGAGGGATGCCTGGAGCCAGCGCACGTCGGTCTGCCCGCCCGCGGCCTCGGCCGTGTCGCCTATGACAACGAGAGGATGATCCTCAAGGCGCATCAACAGGGTGTCCGGCGGCACCAGGCCGGCGGCGTTGGTCAAGCGGCGCGCAAAGGGGCGCTGGTCGACGTTCGCCCAGGGACCGGGCTCGAGGACTTGCACATAGCGGCCGGGCGGGGGACTGGGATCGCCCTCGCCGCGCCAGCCGCGGGCAGGCAGATGTTCGCGCAGAACCATCCCCGCGGCGCTGACCACGCCCACGCAGCCCCATCTCTGTCCGCGGGCGGCGCGGATTAGCAGGTCGCCGGGCCTTGGCTCGAAGTCCCCCGCCGGCTGGTTGGGCCGGGCCACGATGACCAGGCGTCCGCCCCCGAATGTCGGTCCAACCTCCCTCAGCGGGTCGACGCCCAGCAGGGCGAAGAGCGTGCTCGCCGACAGCCGTGGCGCTCCGGGGAGCCGCTCATCGCCAAGCGCCCTGGACAAGGCCGAGAAGTTCGCCGCCGAGTGCAGGCTCTCTCCGGATTGGGCGAGGTCGGCCTGCGTCCTCACCAACTGTTCGCCTGGCCCCTGGCCCTCAGATGCGGACCATTGCGCGGCCTCGGGCGCGCCCGCGAGCAACTGCGGGTCGGGGGCGGCGACCACGAGGGGAGGGTCCGCGGGCGCCGCCGGCTCACGGGGCGCCGCCGCCGCCGGCGGAGGGGCCGCGCTCGGCGGGGCCGGCGGAGCGCCCAGTGGGACGGCCAGGGCGAACGGACTCGCCGGGCCGCCGATCGGCACGGCGATGCCGGCCGGACCGCCGCCCAGCGGTATCTGGAACTGAAAGGGCAAGGCGGCCGGGCCGCGGCGGTAGCGGCCGTCCGAGGCCTCGCTTCCCTCGCCGGCGACCGGAAGGCCGTCGTCCCAACGTTCCGCGTCCTGATGTGCGTCTGCTTCAGTGGTCATGACCGTCTCCAGCGCCAACGCATCGGGCTCGTCCGGCGGCCCGTGTGGGGTTGCAGTCCGCGCGGCTTCGACGGCCGCGGCGATGTCGAGGTAGCCCCCGCCCAGGCGCAATCGGTCCTGCCAGGACACGCCTTCCGCCGCCGGATCGGCCGTCCGGAGCAGAATCGCGCGGATCTCGTGGATGGACAGGCGACGGGGCGCTGCGGCGAGAACCAGCGCCACCGCGCCGGCCACGTGCGGCGCGGCCATGCTGGTGCCGTTCATGCGGATGAGCGGCGGCGCGCTGCCGCTGCGTGGCGGCGAACGCGACGCGAGGACACGCACCCCTGGGGCGGCGATGAACGGCTTCAGGCGGCGGTGGTCGCGCGTGGGGCCTGAACTGCAGAACCGCCCGAGCGGCCGGTCGGGAGAATGGCCGTCATAGGCGGCGACCGCGATCGACCAGAGGCTCGTGGCGATGGTGCCCAGGGTCAGCTCGCGCCTCACCTCGTCGGCGACGAAGCGCATCCGGCGCTGGGCCCCGGGAGCGACCCGCTCGATCCAGGCATGCACGCGCCCATCCGCGACATGAACGCCGGTCAGGCGGAGCGCCCAGGCGCCCGCGGGCGCATCGGCGTCCAGTGTCAGGAAGACCTGATTGTCATGGTTGTTGGGGTCGTCGATCCGATGATAAATCCGTCCGACAACGCGACCCTCGGCCGTGATCTTGGCCCGTTCGCCCGGCGCGACCGACACATCGCGCACCCCGCCTGGCCCGCTCAGTTCGACGCCGAGACGGTCGACGCCGCGGTACCAGAGGTCTACCTCCGCCTCGCCGCGTCCCGCCGGCAGCTCGAAGTGCAACGTGGCCACGCCGCCCGGCGCCAGTTGGCGGGTGGTGTGGGCTTCTTTCTCGAAATAGTTCCCGGCGCTTTGCACCACCGCGCGTCCGGGCGCCGCCAGCAGGAAGGCGTCGATGCCTTGCTCGGTCAGGGTCCGCCCGTCCTTCTGCCCCGCCTGCCGGCCCAGGCTGGCGTTGATCACCAGGCGACGCTCGCCCGCGCAGCGTGCGACGAAGTCCATGCCTTCCAGGAAGGCGACGGAGTCGCCGAGCGGCGTCGGTCCGTCCGGGGTCCGGGTCGAGAGGTCGACGAACACGATGTCGGCCTCGGGCGCGATGCCCTGCGGCCCGCCGTCCAGGCCGTTGCCGCAGGAGATGCTGGTCGTGTGGGTCCCATGGCTGCCGCCGCCCGGGGCGGCGATCCAGGGCGCATATCCGAGGGTCCGGTAAGGGTCGCTGGAGCGCAGCGCCGCGTCGATCTCGGCGCGGCCGTGGATCCGGCCATAGCCGAAGGCGTTGGGGTGCGCCGGGTCGTAGGCCGCCGCCTGGTCCCAGATCGCGAGGATCCGCGTGGAGCCGTCGGCCTTGCGGAAGGCGGGGCAGGCTATGTCCAGGCCCCAGTCGATGTGGGCCACGACCACGCCTGCGCCCGTCGGCAGGCCGCCCGCCGGTCGGCGCTGGTCGGTGGCAGTCGGCTCGAGGTCGTCCTCGTCTTCGATGGGCTCGACGTCCAGGCCTTCCAGCGCCGGCCCGTAGAAGCGCGCCGCCTTCATGCTGAGCACCTGGGCCTCGGCGCGAACGCGAAGGATGTCGCCCCGCCGCAACCGGCACGTGGCGATCGGCCCGAAGCGCGAGACCACCGTCACGCCTGACGGCGGCGGTCCGGGCGCCAGCCGCAGGATCACCGAAACGATGTCGTCGGCCGACCCGTCCTCGAACAACTCGACCAGAGCGGGATCCATGAGGGGGCCCCTTTCTGCGCACGCGGCGGCTCAGGGCGGCCGCGCCGGGGCGCGCGGCCGCCAAGGGCCTGGCGTTTCACTTCCGCTTGAGGCTGTCCGCCGCGCCGGTCGCCGAGGACGGCGAGCCGGAGTCCGCCGTCGTCCCGGGAGGCGAGACCGGCGGCGGCGGGGACGGAGGCGCGGGCGGTGACGGCGGCGAGAGCTTGTCGACGGTCGCTTGCAGCTTGTCGAACTTGCCGTCGACGTCCGCCTGCAACTTGTCGACCTTGCCTTCGATGGCCTTCATCTCGTCCAGCTCCGGGTCCGGCGCGGGGCCCGGCGGCGAGCCGTTCTTGCTGACGGTCAGCCGGACCATGGAGTTCAGCGGGACGACAGCGTTCTCGTGGGGGTGCGCCGAGAGCACGACGCCGTCCTTCTGTTGCGACCAGACCTGAGCCCATTCGGCGACCAGGCCCGCGCCCTTGAGCGCTGCCCTCGCGGCGTCAAGGGCCGACCCCACCAAGCCCGTGGGCACCTGGACGAAATCCGGCGTCGGATCAGGCGGCGGAGGCGGCGTGGCCGTCTGGTAGCGCATGTGGGCGCGCCGGGCTCCGATGGAGCTGCCGCCAGCCTGTCTCGCCGCACTGGCGGCCACGATGGCCGGCGCTATCCCGAGAAGGCCGGGGGTGATCGCAGCCACGGCGGTGACCCCGGCGCGCTCGCCCGGAGAAACCTTGTAGTTCCGCGTCAAAAAGTAGGCGGCGAAGGCGGGCAGTGGATAGAGCACGGCTGTTCTCCTTCCGCTTTGGGGTCAGATTGCGCCGAAGGCGCCGCTCGCCACGGCGATGGCCGCGATCGCCAGCAGGTTCGAGCCGCTCAGCAGGGACCCCGAGGACCCGGAATTCGAACTCGACGACGAGCCGCCCGACAGGGTGTCGCCCGGCACCAAGTGCAGCAGCGGCGCGAGCGTCGGGATGGGGCCGGGCGCCATGTTGGCGGTGATCATCGGGATGATCGCCGACAGCTCCTTGGTCTGCTGCAGGTCGCGCTTGACGGAGTCGAGCTCCTTCTTGCGGTCGGCCGTTTCCTTGCGGACGAAGGCGCCGAGCTTCTTCTGGTCCTCGGTGACGCCGCGGACCCGCCCGTCGACCGTCTTGATCGCGTTCGAATTGAGCGTGATCTGCTGGCCGACCTTGCTCAGCGCTTCCTTCAGCTGAGACTGGGTGACGGGCCGGTCCGTCCCGGAGCGCGGCGGGGCGTAGGCGGTCTTGCCGGCCGACGGCTTGACCGGCGGCGGGCGCCGCTTGGCCTCGCTGTAGTCCGGCCAGTCGGGATAGGCGTCGTAACTCGCGTCGCTCCACTCGCTGTCGTAGTCGGCGCTTTCCGCCGTTTCATAGTCCAGCATGATTGGCTCCTTGGTCTGAGAACTGAGGCGCAGGCCCGGCGCGCGGATCGTCCCGCCGCTGGGCCTCGGTGAGGCGTCGCACCCGCATCACGGCCGGGAGGACATAGGCGCGGTAGGCTTCCGGCTTGGGCGGGCGGGAACCCGGCCGACCGCGACCCCCGCAGCGCGGGCAGAGGAGGTCGCTGCCGAAGCACACGCCGCACGCGCCCAGGGCGGCGGCGATTTCCACGGATCTGGACCGCAGCGTCTCGACCTCGGCGTAGAGCGTGTCGACCATGGAGGTCAGCTCGTCCAGCCGGGCGGCGGCCTCGGCCTCGGCCGCCTCGTCGACTTCCGGGGCCGGCGGGTCGCGGCGCTGGAGGAGCGAGGCCAGCATGCCGACGCTCGGATTGTCCGGCGCGTTGGCCGAGATCTGCGAGAGCAGCAGCGACATCGGGTCCGTCGCGCCGGAGGCCAGGCTCTGCAGCAGAGCGTTCGGGTCGACCCCTGGCGATGGCGGCGGCGCGGCGGCGGCGTCGGGGCCGACCGCAGCGGCGGCGGCTTCGGCGAGGGGATCGCGCGCAGGATCGTGGACACCGTCATGCTCGACGATGTCGTCCGGCCCGACGATGATGACGTCCTCGGGGCTATGCGTCGGCATATTCGGCCTCCCCCGCGAACTCCGATTCGCTGTCCGCGGACTCGGACTCGCTGTCGCCCCACGCACTGTCGCCCCACTCGCTGTCGCCGGATTCCGCGTCGAGCACGTCGAGGGTGTCGAACCACTCGGCTTCGGCGTCGGCGTCGGCGTCCCAGTCGGTCCAGGTCTCGGCCTCGGTTTCGGCGACGCGCGGCCGGGGCGCGCTCGGCGCGGCGGCCATGGCGCCCAGCACCCGTTCGGCCTGGGCCTCGTTCAGCAGGTCCCAGACCCGGGACGCACGGTCGCGGCTGAAGGCGGGATCGCCGACGTACTCGCCTTCGGCGTCCTGCATGTATCCGAGGGCCGCTTCGGCGTCGCCGCCCCAGCCGGCCGCTTCGGCGCTCACCTGGTCGGCCAGATGCGACAGCACCTCCGGGAAGGCGGCTGTCGGCACCGGCGTGCGCGCGGCGCCCACCGGCACGGTGGGCCGTCCGAGCTGGCCAAGCTGCAAGGCGGCGAAGGCCTGCTGGGTCTCCGGCCGCTGGATGAAGTTGGCGAGCTGGCCTGCCGCCGAACTGCCGCCGAAGAGGCCGGCCAGCGCTTGCGCCGCGGCGGGCGATTGCAGCAGGCCGCCGATGGCCTGGCCCATGCCCCCGCGCGCGCCGCCGCCGAGCAGGCCGCTGAGCGCCTGGCCCGCGCCGCTGCCGGCTCCGCCGCCCGCTGCGCCGAGCAGGCTTCCGATCATCTGGCCTGCGCCGCCGCCGGCCCCGCCGGTCGCCGCGCCCAGGATGCCGTTGAGGAGGCCGGTCGCCGCCCCCGCGGCGCCCCCGCGGCCGCCGCCGGCCAGGCCGCTGATCGCCGGGCCCAGCGAAGCGCCGACCCGGCCCATGGGGCTGAATTGGCCTGCCAAGTTGGTGACGCCGGTGAGGGCCGCGCCGATCTTGCCTGCGGTCCCGCCGCCGCCGTATTGGCTCAGCGCCGTGCCGGCGCCGCCCACGGCCGCGCCGGCGATGATCCCGGGCAGGCCGAGCGAGGATCCGGCCATGGCGCCCTGGAGCACGCCGCCGCCGACATTGGCCACCACCGGGGCGGCCTTGCTCACGAACTTGCCGATGTCGCCCCAGAGGCTCTCAAGCTGGTCGTTGTAGACCTCGGCGGCGCCCTCGCCGAACGCCGCTTCCATGTGCGCGCGGATGATGGGCGCCGGCGCGATCGCGAGATCGGGCGCAAGCACCTGGCGCAGGGCGACGTAGGTTGTGTAGTCGTTGTCGGCGGCCGCGTAGTTCATATGCCAGGCTCCTTCCGACGGGCGGTCACATCAGGCGGGCGGCCACGCGGCGCACCGCCGCGGCGAGCCCGCCCTCCGCCGCCTCGATTGGGTTGCATTCGGCGTCGATGTGCAGGGTCCAGCCCCTGCGGCCGTTGGCGGCGATGCAGAGGATGGCCGGGGGACGGGGCGCCAGGGCCGCCGCCATCAGCCCCTCACTCGCGGGCTGCTCCTGCAGCAACAGCACATCCGTCGGCTCCGCGCTGGCCAGGTCCATCGCCTGGCCGACGGTGTTGGCGCGGCCGACGACCGCGATGTCCGGCTCACGGGCGAGAAGGTCGGTGATCATGTCGGAAAGCATCGTGTCCATGGCGACCAGTTGGATGCGGATCACGGCGGGGGCCTCCTGCCGCGCCACAACTTCCGCTAGGAACGCCGGCTCCGCCACGGATCGAAGGATGCGGAATTGGCCCGGGCCGCGCCCGCGGCGTCGGTCGCCCGAGAACCCGGGCTCCGCCGTCGCGGAACAGGGGTTTCACAGGGGGCGGACGCGCCGGGTCTGGATCTTTGGATCTGGTCCTGCAGCCGCCGGAAGGCCTCGATGCCATATCGCGGGTCACCGAACGCGATTGCCTCACAGCAGTGCTAGGTTGTATTGTCCAAGAATTATCCGACGCTCCGTTGTGGGCGTTGCGTGACGAATTTCAGCTATCAGCGTGACCTGCGTCCGCCAGGGATGCTGAGGGTTTTTTGCGCCGCGGCGAGGGCAGTGATGATGTCTCGCAAGACGGAAGAGACCGCGCCCCGCGTGCTCGTCGTGAGTGACGTCTTCCTCTACCGGGAGGGCCTTTCCGCGAGCCTGTCGCGCGCCGGGCTGAACGTCGTCGGCGCCGCGCCCGCGGCGCGCGCCGAAGATGCGGCGCAAGGCATCGATGTCATCGTGCTCGACGCATCGCTGGACGGCGCCCTTCGTCTCGCCCGCAGCCTCAGCGCGCGAGGGCGTCGCAAGGTGATCGGGTTCGGCATCGGCGATGCCGACGAGGAGGTGCTGGCCTGCGCCGAGGCGGGTCTTGCCGGCTTCGTTCCGCGCGACGCCGGCACCGAGGGCTTCCACGCCGCCATCGCTTGCGCCATGCGCAACGAGGTCCGGTGTTCGCCCCGCGCCATGGCGCTCATTTTTGCCCGGCTCGCGGCCCTGGCGGGGCCGTCGGCCGCCAACCCGACGCCCTTGACCCGGCGCGAGCGCGAAGTGGCCCGCCTCATGGCCGAGGGTCTCTCCAACAAGGAGATCGCCGGCGAGCTGCGCCTGGGCCTCCCGACGGTGAAGAACTACGCCCACACCGTGCTCAGCAAATATGGCGTGCGCCGACGCAGCGCCGTGGCCGGCCACCACTTCGGCGGCGCGAGCGCCGACGCCCGGGCGTAGGTCTGCGCCAGCTACTACCAGAGGTGGTCCCGCGCGCCCGCCGCGGTCGTTGGGCAGGCGGCGTACGACGCGGACAAAGCGCGCCGACTGCCTCCGCAATTCGAGCCCCGCCGGGCCCGCTCAGCGGTCGGTGGGCTCGTACTTGAGCTCGCTGACGAAATCGTAGCGATCGCCGCGATAGGCCGAGCGGGTGAACTCCACGGGCATGTCGTCGGCCAGGCGGGTCAGCCGCTCGATCCTGAGTACTTCGGATCCCTCCCGGATCGACAGGATCCCCGCCTCGGTCGGCGTCGCCAATGAGGCGCGAATCCGCTGTCTTCCCCGGACGGGCCGGAAGCCCCCAGCGTCGAGGGCCGCGTAGAGGGACTCCCCCAACTGGGCCAGGTCCGGCAGGTACCTCGCCGGCACGACGGCATGCTCGATCGCCAGGGGTTCTCCTCCCGAGAGCCGCACCCGGCCCAGCCGCGCGACCTGGGAACTGGCGGGGATCTCCAATGTCGCAGCCTCCTCCTCGGTGGGGGCGGCGTACTGCTTGAACATCCAGATCACGCCGGGGTTTTCGCCCCGCCGGCGGGCGTCGTCGCTGAATCCGGTGAGGAAGGCCGGCGCTTCGATCCGCGGCGCGACGAAGGTGCCGGAGCCCTGTTTGCGGAACAGCAGCCCCTCTTCGATTAAGGTCTCGATCGCCTTGCGGATGGTGACGCGGGACATCCCGGTCATTTCGCTCAGGTCGCGCTCGGAGGGCAGGGCGTTGCCCACCTCGATCCCGCCGGCGCTGATGTGCTTGCGCAGGTTGCTCGCGAGCTGCAGGTAGAGCGGGGTGTTGTCCGCAGGGTCGGTGGCCAGCTTTTCCCGCATTTCAGGCCTGCCCGGACGAGGTGTGAGCCAGCGCGGCCCGAAGGTTTCCCCGATTCGCCGACAATAGCGTACCGACGGTCTCGGGTCGCACGCCGGAGGCGATCAGCACCGCCTTGCGGATGTCGTTGTCGGCGGCGGCGAGGGCGGCCTCTGCCGCGGCGTCGGTGACGTCGGCGAGTTCCTGGACGATGGCCCGGGCCCTCAGGGCCAGCTTCTCGTTGGACACCCGCATGTTGACCATCAATCCGCGGAAAACGAGCCCGCACCGCACCATGATGGCGGTCGACAGCACGTTGAGCACCGCCTTCTGGGCGGTGCCCGCCTTCATCCGGGTCGACCCCGCGATCAGCTCGCTGCCGGTGTCGGCCAGGATCGGGTGCTCGGCCGCGTCGAGCAGCAGCGACCCCGGATTGTTCGCCAGGCCGATGGTCAGGGCGCCGCGAGCGCGGGCCCGTTCGATCGCAGCGACCGTGAACTTGGTCCGGCCGCTGGCGGCGACCCCGATCACCACGTCGTCGGCCGTGAGGCTCGCGCCGTCGACCTGGGCGCGCGCGTCCTCCTCGTCGTCCTCGGCGCCTTCGACGCTCTCCGCCAGGGCGGTGAGGCCCCCCGCGAGGAGAAAGACCAGCCGCTCGCTGGGCCAGTCGTAGGTGGGCGACAGCTCCACCCCGTCCTGCACCGCGATCCGGCCGGAGGTTCCGGCGCCCACATAGACCAGCCGCCCGCCGTCCAGCATCTTGGCGGAGGCTGCGTCCGCCGCCGCCGCGATGCGGTCGATCTGGCTGTAGACCGAAGCGACGGCCGCGAGCTGGCCCTCGAGCATCGCCGCCACCGCCAGGGACGTGGGCCATTCGTCGATCTCGATGAACCTGCGGTCGTGGGTTTCGGTGGACATTGGGGCTCCTACAGTTCAGCGGCCGCCGCGGTGCGGCCGACCCGGCCGGGACTGCCGGCGACGCAGGTGACGAAGGCAGCCGCCGTCCCGATGCAGAGCTGCCAGGGGAAAGACAGGCCGCGAAGGACGTGGGGCAGTCCGATGGCGGTGGCCACGACAGGCTGCAGGGCGACGATCGCGAGGAAACCGACCAGCAGGGCCGCATAGACCGAAAGAGCCGATCCGCGATCGGTGAAGACTGCCGTGAAATAGACGCCGAGCAGGCCCGCGTAGGCGAAGTTCATCACCGACAGCACGAACTCCAGCAGGGCCGCGCCGGTGGAGTGCTGCCAGTAGTAGGAGACGATCGCCATGCCCAGGGTGGCCAGCCCCATGAGGCCCATCCCGATCCTTCCGGCGAGCACGAAGTGCGCCTCGGGCGGCTTGTCCCGGCGCGCCCGCCAGGGGCGGTAGAAGTCCTCGACCAGCACCGAGGCCATGGCGTTCAACGCCGACATGGTGGTGCCCACGGCGGTGGCGATCACGCCCACCGTCATGACGCCGCGCAGGCCCGGCGGCAGCTCGGTCAGGATGAAGTGCATCAGCACGGTGATGTTTTCGCCGTGGAACTTGGCGGCCGGAGCGGCTTGCCCCACGCCGCCATTGTAGAAGAGGTAGAGCAGCGAGCCGATGGCGATGAACAGCCAGACCACAGGCACGGTCGCGGCGATCGACAGATAGAGCCCGCGCGCGCCGGCCCGGGCGTCCTTGCAGGCCAGGAGCCGCTGGGTGGTGTCCTGGTCCAGGGCGTAGTTGCCGACATAGAGCAGGAAGACGCCGGTGAGCACCGCCGGCAAGGCGAAGGGGTCGGCGGGGTTCAGCGACAGGTCGAACAGCCTCAGCTTGTCGTGCCCGCCGGGCGCCGCCGCCAGGTGCTGGACGATGGTCGCGATGGGCGCGTGCAGCCGCCAGAGCAGAAGGCCGCCGATCGCCAGCGCGGCGCCGACGTAGGTGATGAACTGGATCAGGTCCAGCCAGACGATCGCCCGCAGCCCGGCGTGGAAGGTGAACAGGAAGGCCGCGACGATCAGCGCCAGCGACGCTACGGCCACGCCGCCGGGGGTCACGTCGGCGAAGATCATCATCGAGACGGCGATAGCGGCCAGATAGAGGCGTGCGCCCCCGGCCAGGATGCGCCCGAGCAGGAACATGGCTCCGGCGGCCCTGGTGGCGCCGGCGCCGAAGCGGCGGCCCAGCAGCTCGTAGACCGTCGTCACCCGCTCGGCATAGAAGCGCGGGATGAACACGTGGGCGACCAGGATGACCGCCAGCAGGGCGCCCAGGCAGGTGCTGAGGTAGGTGAAGTCGCCGCGGTAGCCGTAGTCGGGCCCGCCCAGGAAGGTCGCGGCCGACTGGGTGGTGGCCAGGACCGAGATCGCCGAGAGCCATGCCGGCACCGCGCCGCCGGCCAGGAAATAGTCCCGCGCATCGGTCGTGACGTGCCGGTTGAGCAAAGCCCCCGCGACCGCGATGGCGGCGAAGTAGAGTCCCACCGCGCCCCAGTCCAGCCAGCCGAACGACGCCGTCATGGGCAGGGGCGCCGACCGCGGTGAACGAACCTCATAACCCACTCCAGACTTCGGCCGCGCGCCGTCGGGACCGGCGCGAACAGTCTATCCGCCAGCTCATGATCGCGCGCGGCCGGAGATCGGACCCTAGCGCCTCGCGGTCAGCGTGAGGGCGAACGTTCTTCCCAGGACGTCGTAGGTGTCGGGCAGGGTGTTGAACACCGACCCGGCGCCGACGAAGGGGGGATCCTTGTCGAACAGGTTGTGGATGCCGCCGGTGACCGTCAACCACGGCCGCACGCGGTAGGAGGCGTTCAGGTCGAAGTAGTCCTGGGCGGGGATCCGGGCGTTCGAGCCGGGCGTGCTGTCGCGCACCTTGCCGATCCGCTGCCAGTTGAGCTGCAGCACGCCCCAGTCGAAGCCCCAGTTGATGTTGGCGTTGTGACGATAGTCGGGCTGCACCAGCGTCGTGGCGTCGCTGGAGCAGATGGCGCCGAAGGTGCCCTTGCAGTCGATCGCCGCGACGGTGGGGTTGGGCTGGAAGAGGTAGCGGGTGACGATGTTGCCCGCATAGGAGAAGCGCAGGCTCTCGCCCGGCATCCAGTCCGGGACGGGCATCGAGTAGTTCACGTTCACGTCGACGCCCTGCTGGTCGATACGGCCCAGGTTCTGGTTGTTGACCAGGGCGTTCAGCAGGTGGCCGTTGGCGGGGTCGCGGGTGACCAGGGCGCACAGCGGATTGTTGGCCACCGGATTGGTGATGTAGCAGCTCGTCAGGTCGTTGACCGGCTGGATCACGCCGATCGCCCCGAAGAGGTCGAGGTCGTAGTAGTCGACCGTGATGTTCAGGCCCCGCGCGAATTGCGGCGTCAGCACCACGCCGAAGGTCTTGGTCACGCCGGTCTCAGGTTTGACCTGCGAGTTGCCCCCGAAGATGTAGCTGCCTTCGAGATAGGACGGCGCGAACGAGTTGGTCGATCCGGCGGGCGGCGCGCCGAAGCGGGCGCATTGCTGGACATTGCCGGTTCCGAGCACGCAGGGGTCGCCGGCGTAGCGGGGCGTGAGCCTGGCCACGGTGATCAGCGAGCTGAACGGCAGGGAGGATTCCGTGGCCGCGAACTCGCCGAAGTTCGGAGCGCGGATCACGCGCTGGACGGTGCCGCGGAAGTGGATGTTGTCGTCGACCGCCCAGGTGAGTTCGGCCTTCGAGGTGTTGTGGCTGCCGAACACCGAATAGTCGGAATGGCGGAAGGCGTAGCCGAGGTCGAGCTGCTTGATGAAGGGCAGGTCCTTGACGATCGGCACCAGGAGTTCGGCGAACTGCTCGTTGGTGCTCACCGCGCCGCTGTACGCGGCCAGGGAGCCCTCGCGGAAGCTATTGCCCGAGAGCAGGGCGGAGTCCTGGGTGATGCTGAGGGTCTCGCGGCGGTACTCATAGCCGACCGAGAAGCCGATCGGTCCGGCAGGCAGCGAGTAGATGCCCGCCGTCGTGCCGCTCACGGTTCCGGCCGCCACGAACTGGTCCCGCACCCGATTGTTGCCGATCAGCGTCGAGCCGAGCGCCGCCAGGCCCGGCGCGCTGGGAGCGAAGATGTTCACCGTGTTGGCGATGGCCGCGAAGTTGTTGGCGCCTGCCGCGTTGGTGACCAGGCCGTCGCCGGTGATGGGCGACACCTCGCTGGAACGGCCGTACTGGGCGTAGGCGTTCCACTTGATGTCGTGGGTGAGGTCGCCGCGCAGGCCGGCCTGGAACTGCTCGGTGTCGCGCTGGGTGTGAAAGGTGATCAGGCCGAGGTTGGCCAGCGACTTGTTGACGTTCACCTGCGCGACGCCATTCACGAAGGTGAGCTGGCTGGCGATCTGCGGGGTCAGGAACGGATTGTTCTGGTTGATCCCGACGACCTGATTGATCGCGACCGGCGTCGGCCCGGGCGTGCCCGATTCCTGCGACTGCACGTTGGTGTACATCGCGCGGCCGTAAAGCTGGACGCGGTCGGTCAGGTCGTACTGGAAGAGCCCCGTGACGTTGTAGCGCTTGAGCGGCACGATCAGCGGGAACTGGGACGAAAAGTTCGACGTCTGCGGCGTGGTCGTGAAGTCGCCGCCCGAGGTGATGGAGAACTTCCGGCCGCTGGCCACGTCGGTGAAGTTGCCGCCGACCGGGGCCACCGTCGTGTTGGGCGTCACCGCCCAGTCGCGGGTGGACACGTCTGCCCGCTGCCGCTCGGTGTAGTCGAAGGCCACGACCACGTGCCCGCGGTCGTTGATCGGCCCGCCCACGGTCAGCGATCCGCCGAATTCCGAGCCTCCGTGCTGGGACGTGCGGTCCGTGGCGGACATCTCCACGCCTTCGAAGTCGGTGTTCAGGATGAAGTTGACGACGCCCGCGACGGCGTCGGCGCCGTAGACCGCCGCCGCCCCGCCCGTCAGCACGTCGACGCGCTTGATCAGCGACGCCGGGATCGAGTTGACGTCGACCGAGTTGCGGAAGCTGAAGGGCACGGCGCGCGTGCCGTCGATCAGGGTCAGGGTGCGGCTTTGGCCGAAGTTGCGCAGGTCGAAGACCTGGGCTCCGAAGGAGTCGCTGCCCTGGGCGGCCTGCCGCACGCCGCCGGCGAGCTGCGGCAACTTGGTCGAGAAGTCCTCGATCGTCAGCGCCTCTTGCAGCTTGATGTCCTCGCGCGTCGTGGAGACGACGGGACTGGTGGCGGTCAGGTCGGTGCGCGGGATGCGCGAGCCGGTCACCACCACCTCTTCGACGCCGGCCGCGGCGGCCGCGGGAGCCGGGCTCGCGGCTTGCGCGGAGGCTGCGCCCGCGCTCAGGGCCGACAGGACCAGCGCTACGGCGGTCGCGCTGACATAGGTTTGCTTGTTCCGCATTGTCTTCCCCCAAGTCGACCGTCGGCGCGGCCGTTCTCCTCTGTACCCAGACTATAACCGGTTCGGTACAGCTGAAAAGAGGTAAGATACCAATCAAGACCATGAGCGGATCGGGGTCGTGCGGGGCGACGCCTTGCCGGCCCGCGGAGGTCGGGCCTGGCGGCCACTCGTGGGACCCGGCCAGGCCTGGAATTGAAGGTTTCGCCGCTTTGAAGGAGATTCCACCCGCCGCTGGCCCAGCCGGCGCGGCTCGCCGAGATTCGCGCTGCGGCCGTCTCGAACTGCGAGGTGCGGGATCCCTGCCCGCTTTATAATACCACTAGGATACCGATTGCGGGGGATGGCGCAATGCTGGTATAGGCAGGGGAGGGGATTGGAACGGGTGCCGGTGCAGCCTGCCGAAACGCGCATGTTCAGGGAAGCGGCGGAGGCGGCGGGGCGGTTGCGCGTCCACCGCGACGGCGCTGCGGCCCGGGCGCGGGTGGCCGCCGAGGCCCTGAAGCGCTTCGATCCGGCCTTCGTCGCCACCGTTGCGCGGGGGAGTTCCGATCACGCCGCGACCTTCGCGAAGTACCTGATCGAGACGCGCGTGCGTCTGCCCACCCTGTCCTATGCGCCCTCGATAAGCTCGCTCTACGAGGCGACATCGGACAAGCTGGCCCGGGCCGCGATTTTCTTCCTGTCGCAGTCCGGCCGCAGCCCGGACCTGCTGAAGTCCGCCCAGGCGGCAGGGGAGGCGGGCGCGTTGCGGATCGGCCTGCTGAACGACGTCGAAACCCCGCTGGCCGAGGCCGTCGACATCGTGGTTCCGGTGTTCGCGGGCCCCGAACTCAGCGTCGCGGCCACCAAGAGCTTCATCGCCACCCTCGCCGCCCTGGTCGCCCTGGTGGCCGAGTGGACCGACGACGCGGTGTTACGCGAAGCGTGGAGAGCGCTCCCGGAAGGGCTGGACGCGGCCTGGTCGCAGGACTGGGCCGAGGCCGTGGCGCCCTTGGCGCAAGCGGACAATCTTTTCGTGCTGGGGCGCGGCCTGACGCTGGGGATCGCCCACGAGGCCGCCCTGAAGCTCAAGGAAACGGCGGGCCTGCACGCCGAGGCTTTCAGCATCGCCGAGGTGGCCCACGGGCCCATGGCGCTGGCGGGGAGGGGCTTTCCCGTGCTCATCTTCCCGCCGCACGACGCCGCGTCGGAAGGGCTGAGCGACCTGATCGCGGCCTTGTCGGCCCGCGGCGCGGTGACGCTCGTGGCGGGGGAGGGTTTCGGCGGCGACATCATCCTGAAGCTTCCGTCCGGACTGGATCCGGCGACCGCGCCGATCGCGGCGATCCAGCGCTTCTACCGCCTCGCCAACGAGGTCGCCTTGGCGCGCGGATTCGATCCGGACCGCCCGCCGTTCCTCAGCAAGGTGACCGAAACCCTATGAGCGCCGCGGCTTTCGTGGGGGCGGACCTCGTCACGCCGATCGGGACGGTCGGCGGCCAGGCGCTGCTCGTGCGGGACGGCCGGATCGCCGGAATTGCGCCGCGCGAGGATGTCGGCGTGGGCTGGGACCTCGTCGAGTTGGCGGGCGGCGTCCTGCTGCCCGGCTTCGTCGACGTCCAGGTCAATGGCGGCGGGGGCGTGCTGTTCAACGACAGGCCGACCGCCGACGGGGCGCTGGCGATCGCCGCCGCCCACCTGCGCTTCGGTTCGACGGGCGTCATGCCGACGCTCATCAGTGACGACCCGGAGAAGATCGACCGGGCCATCGACGCCGTCGAGGAGGCGATCTCGCGCGGCGCGCGGAATGTGCTGGGCGTGCATATCGAGGGGCCCTACCTCAACCCCGGCAAGCGCGGCATCCACGACGCCAGGAAGATTTCCAGCCTGGACGACGCGGCGGTTCAGCGCCTGATGCGTCCCGGCCTGGGCAAGCGGATGGTCACCCTGGCGCCGGAGCTGGCGCCGGCGGGGGCGATCGCCGAGCTGACGCGCGCCGGAGTCCTGGTCTGCGCCGGCCACAGCATGGCGACCTACGAGCAGGCTCGCGACGCCCTGGCGGAGGGGGTCGCCGGGTTCACCCATCTGTTCAACGCCATGACCCAACTCGGCTCGCGCGAACCGGGCATGGTGGGCGCAGCGCTGGAGGATCGCGGCAGCCTGTGCGGCCTGATCGTGGACGGCGAGCATGTTCACCCGGCCACCCTGCGGGTCGCCTTGGCGGCGCGCGGCGCGGAGGGGCTGATGCTGGTCACCGACGCCATGCCGACGGTGGGGTCGGCGCAGGCCAGCTTCCAGCTCGGCGAGATCGAGATCGAGGCGCAGGGGGAAGTCTGCAGGGCGCCGGACGGGACCCTGGCCGGCTCAAATCTGAGCATGGCCGCGGCGTTCAGAAACGCCGTCTCCATGCTGCGGGTGGATCTCGGCGAGGCGTCGCGCCTGGCGAGCGGCAATCCCGCCCGCTTTCTCGGCCTCGATGTTGAGCGCGGGCGGCTTCAGCCCGGGCTGGCCGCCGATCTGGTCCACCTTGACGGCGCCCTGCAGCCGCGGGGCGTCTGGTTGGCGGGCGAGCCGGTCATCTAGCGCCGCCGATCGCGCCGGCGATCGCGGGGCGCGGACGTAATTGGTCTCATTGAATGGCGGGGTTATAGGCGGTCCGGCCCTCGGGTAAGCGGAGGCATTGATTGATTTCAGCGTACCATAGACGTACCATTTCATCACCAGTGCGGACGAGTTTCGCCATGGACATCGCCCGGGTTCTTGGCCTTGATCGGCGCCCTGCGCAGAAGCGATAGGAGACCCGGATGGACCGGCTGATCGTCCGTGGAGGGCGTCCGCTCGACGGCACGGTGGACATCGCCGGGGCGAAGAACTCGGCCCTGCCGCTCATCGCGGCCAGCCTGCTCAGCGAGCGTCCCCTTGTCCTCACCCGCATTCCGGCGGTCACCGATGTCGACACCTTGCTGTCGCTTGTGGAGAGCTACGGCGTGCGGGTGGATCGCGACCACGCACACCAGGTCACCCTGGACGCGGCCCAGGCGGTCAACGTTGAGGCGCACTACGATGTCGTGCGCCGCGCGCGGGCGACCGTCCTGGTGCTCGGTCCGCTGCTGGCGCGGTTCGGTTCGGCCAGGGTCTCGCTCCCCGGCGGCTGCGCCATCGGCGCCCGTCCAATCGACCTGCACCTGATGGCCTTGAGCGCGCTCGGGGCCGAGGTGAGCGTCGAGGGCGGCTACGTCGAGGCCCGCGCGCCCGGCGGCCTTACGGGCGCGCGGATCGTCCTGTCTTCGCCGTCCGTGGGCGCGACCGAGACGGCGATGATGGCCGCCACCCGCGCCCGAGGCGAGACGGAGATCCTCAACGCGGCGCGCGAGCCGGAGGTGGCCGATCTCGCCGCCTGCCTCATCGCCATGGGGGCCAGGATCGAGGGCGCGGGGACCCACCGCATCCTGGTGGCCGGCGACGCGACCTTCCAGGCCGCCGCCCACGAACTGATTTCCGACCGTATCGAGGCCGGCACCTATGCGGTCGCGGCGGCGATCACGGGCGGGCGCCTTGAACTCATCGGCGCGCGGCTCGAACACCTTGGAGCCGAATGCCAGGTCCTGGAGCGAGCCGGCGCGCGGGTGTTTCCCACGGACCGCGGGCTGATGGTGGAGCGGACCGGGCGCCTGTCGGCCACCGATGTCTCCACCGAGCCGTTCCCAGGCTTCCCGACCGACCTGCAGGCCCAGTTCATGGCCTTGATGTCCGTCGCGGAGGGCGCGGCCCTGATCCGCGAGACGATTTTCGAGAACCGCTTCATGCACGTACCCGAGCTGATGCGCCTCGGGGCCGACCTGACGCTCCGGGGCACGACGGTGATGGTGCGCGGGGTCGAACGCCTTCGCGGCGCGCCGGTGATGGCGACGGACCTGCGCGCCTCGGTCTGCCTGATCCTGGCGGGGCTGGTGGCGGAGGGCGAGACGGTGGTCAGCCGGGTCTACCACCTCGACCGTGGCTATGAGGACCTGGCGCGCAAGCTGGTGCGCTGCGGGGCCGACATCGAAAGAGAGTCCGAATGACCGCGTCGGCAGGGCGGGCCGCCGGGCTTTTCCTGGGCGTCGACGGCGGCGGCACCGGCTGCCGCGCCCGAGTGGAAGACGCGGAGGGGAATGTCCTGGGCGTCGGGATCGCCGGTCCCGCCGCGACCCGGTTCGGCGTCGAGGCTTCGTGGAACGCGATCCGGACCGCCTTCGAAGGCGCCCTGCGCGAAGCCGGCCTCGACGCGGCCGACACCGCGAAGGTCCGCGCCGGCGTCGGCGTGGCCGGCCTGACCCGCATGGGGGCCCGGGAAGGCCTCGCGGCCTTTGCGCATCCGTTCGCTTCGATGGTCTTCGACACCGACGGCATGATCGCCTGCCTGGGCGCCCACGCCGGCCAGGACGGCGCCATCGTCATCGTCGGAACCGGCTCCTGCGGCATCGGCCGCGTCGCCGGCCGCGAGCTGAAGATCGGAGGCTATGGCTTTCCGATCTCCGACGAGGGAAGCGGGGCGGACCTGGGGCTGCGGGCCATCCAGATCGCCCTGCGCGCCCACGACGGCCGGCGCGACCCCAGCGCCCTGACCCGCGAAATCATGGCCCGTTTCCACGACGATCCCATCGAAGCCGTCGCCTGGATGGACAAGGCCACGGCGACCGAATACGCGACCTTCGCGCCTTCCGTGCTGCGCCACGCCGACCAGGGCGATGCGGTCGCGCGGGAAGTGGTGCAGGTGGCCGCCGAGCAGATCAACGAGCTGGTCCGCACCCTGTTCAGCAACGGGGTTCCGCGCCTCAGCCTCATCGGGGGTTTGGCGAGCGCGCTGGAAGCCTGGCTGGCGCCCGACGTTCGCCGGCGCATCTCGCCGCCGCTCGGCGACGCCGTCACGGGCGCCCTGGCGCTCGCTGGGCGCCCACCGCCGGCCTGACGTCGGTCGCAAGGCGCGGGTCAGAGGTTCGGGCGGACGCGCCGCGCCGGCGCCTGAACGCGGCAAACCGCAGGAAAGAGACCTTCCTAGAATTGGCGGCCGGCCGCGTTCAAGGCGGAAGATATTGAGAAATCTCAATGCTCGATCCGGCTCGAGGGCGATATCGGCGAGATGTCGATTTCCCGCGCTGAATCCATCACTTGAGCGGATGTAGTATAACTGTCGTCATTCCGTAGTGTTTGCTTCACTTGTCCTGAAAAGGGGCGTGACGGTTAGTCCCCGGTAGGCCGCGCGCAAGCCTCTCCTCGCGTGAGCGTCGGCCGAACAGGGGAATATTGCATGATCATCGACAACAGACGCGTGCGCCGCATGGCGTTCGCGACGAGCTCGATCTTGGCCTTGGCGATCGGCTCGGGCTTCGCGGGCAAGGCTGAGGCCGCCGCCGCGGCCGCGCCAACCGACGTCCCGGAAGTCGCGCAGGTGGAGGTCACCGCGCCGCCGACCGCGGTGACCGCGGTCGCGCCGGTGCGCGCCTCGCTCGCCGAGACCGAGCCGCAGGCGATCATCACCCGCAAGTTCATCGAGGAGGGCGCGCCCCGGGTCGGGGACTTCACGACCATCGCGACCTTCGCGCCGTCCATGGTCGCCAGGCCCAATCCGAACGGGCCGGGCCTGTCGGACGGCGGCAAGGTGACCATGCGCGGGTTCGCCGACGGCCAGTACAACGTCACCTACGACGGCATCCCCTGGAACGACACCAACGGGCCCAGCCACCACGGCACGGCCTTCTTCCCGTCCTCGACCATCGGCGGCATCATCGTCGACCGCGGGCCGGGCAACGCCACCGACCTCGGCCAGGCCAACTTCGGGGGCTCGGTCAATCTGCTGTCGCTGCCGCTGGAGCAGGTCGCCAGCGTGACGGCGATCGCCACCGCCGGATCATGGAGCACCTATCAGGGCGTCGTGACGCTGCAGAGCGGCAAGCTCGACGACGCCCATGACGCCCACCTGCTGGCCAATTTCCAGGCGCTCGGGACCAACGGCTACCTCACGTACAACCGCGCCTGGTCCAACAACGAGATGATCAAGGGCGACATCGCCCTCACCGAGAACTGGAAGCTCACCGGCCTGTTCGAGCATTCGACCGGCTTCTACAACAAGTCGGATATCGGCGACGCCAGCGTGGCCCAGATGGAAGCCAACGGGCGCAACTTCGCGCTCAGCAACAATCGGCTGCTGGAAAATTACTACGGATACAACTGGGTCCATAAGGACACCGACTTCGCCTACCTGCGCCTCGAGGGCGACCTGGGCCACGGCTGGCGCCTCAACGAGACGATCTACGACTTCGACTACAGCAACAACACCGAGTCCGGGGCCAACAACCTGGCGACGACGTCCGCCGATCTCGTCACCCTGACCCCGGGGACGACCTATCCCGCGCCGGGCAAGGGCTATTCGAGCACGCTGCAGACCGCCGGCGTCCCTGCCTACTACAAGAAGAATCAGTACATCGTGAGCGGCGACGTCACCAAGTTCGCCAAGGACACCGACTACGGAACCTTCACGGCCGGCGTACTCTACGAGGTCGCCAAGTCCAACCGCCACATCTGGGACATCGACGCCCTGACGGGCCTGCCCGACTACCGCGAGAAGTCGGCGACCACGCCGGGGCCGAGCGGGGTCTACGTCAACACGCCGCTGAACATCTCCTACACGGAGTTCTCAGGCTGGCATCAGTACCAGCCGTTCGCCCAGTTCGTCTGGAAGGCCACCGACCGGCTGACGATCACGCCCGGCGTGAAGTACGTCCACTTCGATCTCTATGTGAACGCTCCGGTGGAGAAGCTCTCGGTCGGGCCGCAGCCGCTCTACACCGACCAGGTGTTCACCAAGACCCTGCCGTTCCTCACCGCCAACTATAAGATCACCGACAGTTGGTCGACCTACGGCCAGTACGCCCAGGGTTTCCTGGTGCCGAACATCGGCAATCTCTACGTGGCGAACGTCTCGACCAAGATCGTTCCGCAGGAATCCACCAACTACCAGCTCGGCACGGTCTACAACCACGGCAACCTGAGCCTGGACGCCGACGTCTACTACATCGACTTCAAGCACAAGATCCAAAGCTTCATCGATGGGACGACCGGACAGAGCTACGACACCAACAGCGGCGGCGCCTACTACCAGGGCGTGGAGTTCGACGCCGACTACGCCGTCACCAGGGAATTCAGCGTCTACGGCAACTGGTCGCGCAACGAGGCGGTCGGCAAGGACGACCCGTCGAACCCGCTCTACAACGGCCACCAGCTCACCGGGGTCTCGAGCTGGACCGCCGCGCTCGGCGCCCGCTTCTCGCGCGACCACGTCTTCACCGAAGACGACACCCTGACAGCGGTGCTGATCAACAAGTGGGTCGGGCCGCTCTACGTGAACAACGCCACCTGCTCGTCGGCCCCGAACGGCGTCTGCGCCGCCAACGCGGTCCTGACCCCGGTCAGCGGACTCCTGAAGACCAATTCCGAAGCCAATCTGACGCTCACCTACCGCCTCGGCCGCTACAGCATCGAAGGGCAGATCCTGAATCTGCTGGACCAGCGCTCGGTCATCGTGGCCAAGGGCAAGGCCTATGTTCCGGGGACCAGCTACTTCGCCCAGTCCTCGGCCCTGGGCGGAGGCGCCAACGCGCTCGAGTACCAGGTCCCGCGCAACTTCGAAATCACCCTGCGCGCCCGGTTCTAGGCGGATGGCGAAACGTGGGTGGAGAGCGGGGCGGCCCGTGATCGAGCGGCCGGCGCAGGGGCGGGCGCTGTTCCATCCCGCCCGCCTGCGCACGGCGCACAGCTATTGCGGGGCGTTGTTCGCGCCGGCGCTGCTGTTCTTCGCGGTGAGCGGCCTGTGGCAGGTTTTCGACCTCCACAAGCCGCAGCCGGGGCGCGGCTTCGAGCCCCCGCAAGCGCTGCGCAGCCTGAGCGCGCTGCACAAGGACCAGACGCTGGCGACGCCCGCGCGGCCGGCGCGGAAAGGCCCGTCGCCGGGGCCGAAGCGTCCCGCGCCGCCGGCGATGGGCCTGGGTCAGGCGCTCCTCAAGGCCTACGCCGCGGCCACCTCGGCCGTCCTGGCGCTGGTCACCTGTCTGGGCCTCTACATGGCGCAACGGAGCCCGCGCGACCGGATGTGGATCGCCGGCCTCTTCGCCCTGGGCTTGGCCGCGCCGATGGCGCTCCTGTTCATTCGCTGAGGGCAGGAGGGGCGCGCGCCCCGGCCGGCCGGGTTCGGTCCTAGGCCGCCTTCGGACGTCCCGTCTCCGCGACGACCGGCGCTTCCGGGCTCGACTGCAGCCGGGGCTCGGGAAAGCTGACGGTGACCACCAGGCCGGGCGCGTTGTCCGCCAACGACAGCCGCGCCTCGTGGCGGGCGGCGATGGCCGCGACGATCGAGAGCCCCAGTCCGGAGCCCGGCGAACCGCGGCTCTGGTCGAGGCGGAAATAGGGGGTCAGCACCGCCTCGCGCATGTGCGCGGGAACGCCCGGCCCGTCGTCGCTCACGGTCAGTCGCGCACAGCCGTCGCGGGCCTCCACGCCAAGCCGCACGACCGAGCCCGTGGGCGTGTGGCGCAGCCCGTTCTCGACCAGGTTGGCGAGCATCTGGGTGAGCAGGGCCGGGTCGCCGACGACGGTCGCGCTCTCGGCGGTCACCTCCAGCCTGCGGCCGCTGGCCTCGAGGTCGGGCTGGAAGGCCTGGGCGACCCGCAATCCGATCTCGGCGAGATCGAAGGCGATCCCCTCGTCGGCCAGCCGCCGGCTCTCGATCTCGGCCAACTGCAGCAGGGCGTCGAACGTCCTCAGAAGCTCCATGAGGTCGCCGTGGACCGCCCTGACCGCGCGCCTGTGCGGCGGATTGAGGTCGCGGGCCCGTTCGAGCGCCTCCAGGCGCTGGCGCATGCGGGTGAGCGGGGTGCGCAGGTCGTGCGCCACGTCGGTGGTGACGCGGCGAAGCTGGTCGATGAGGCCGCCGATCCGCTCCAGCATGGCGTTGAACGCGGCGCTCAACCCATCGATGTCGTCCCCGGTGCGTCGGTTGGGGGCCGGCGCCCGGACATTCAGGCGTCCCTCCGCGACGAGGCGGGCGGCGTCCGACATCCCCTCCAGCCGCCGCCAGGCAGAGCGGAAAAAGAGCACCCAGCCCGCCAGGCATACCGCGGCCCCGCAGGCGCCCGCCGCCAGCAGCCGCCAGGTGACGAGCAGCATCGCGCGACGTTCGCCGGCCAGGTCCTTGCCGACGAAGAGCCACCCGCCTTGCGGCGTCCGCTGCGACAGCACCAGGAAGGTCCGCACCTGGCCGGACGCCATCGGCTGGTTCACCTGCGACCAGCCGGAACGGCCGCGCGGCGGGCTGAGCCGCCCGGCGAGACGCTCGCCATCCGGCCCGTCGAGACCGTAGTCGAACCCGCGCCACAGCCGCGTCCGGCGATCGACCGTACCGGGCAGGCGGCTTGCGCCCAGCCGCGTGATCTCATCCTGAAGCGAGGCCATTTCGCCGGTGATCTCATGACGTAGCGTGGCTTCGTTCGCCGAACGGATCTCGGCCCGCGCCATGAGGTCCGCGGTCCCGAAGGCCGTCAGGACCACCAGCATCTGGACGGCGGCCAGGCGGACGCCGGTGCGGCGCCAGAGCCCCTGGACCCGCCTCCGCGCGGCGCCGGCTACATGGCGCCCCACGCTCATGCGGTGGCCGAGGCGGCCTCGGGGCCGATCACATAGCCCGCGCCGCGCCGCGTGCGGATCAGCGGCGGGCCGCCGGCGTTTTCGAGCTTGGCGCGCATCCGGCTGATGTGCGTCTCGACGATGTTGGTCCGCGGATCGAAGTGGAAGCCCCAGACCTGTTCGAGCAGCATCATCCGCGTCACCGGCTGGCCGGCGTTCAGCAGCAGCACTTCCAGCAGCCGATACTCCAGCGGCAGCAGCTCGACCGCCCGATCGCCGCGCCGCACCTCGCGGGCGAGGCGGTCCATGACCAGGTCGCCGCATTGCAGGCGCGTGGCGCCCTGCCGCGGATCGGCGGTGCGGCGGCTCAAGGCCTTGACCCGCGCGTGCAGCTCATCGAACGCGAACGGCTTCACGAGGTAGTCGTCGGCGCCGCCTTCCAGGCCCGCCACGCGGTCGGCGACCGTGCCCAGGGCGGTGAGGAACAGCGTCGGCGTGCCCACGCCCCGGGTGCGCAGGGCGCGCAGCAGCGACAGGCCGTCGAGGCCCGGCAGCAGCCGGTCGACGATCATCACGTCGAACGTCTGGGCGGAGGCGGCGCTCAGCGCCTCCAGGCCGTCCCCGACGACGTCGACGCGATAACCCTCGGCGGCAAGGCTGCTCGCCATATGCCGCGCCGCCTCGACCTCGTCCTCGACCACCAGGAGGTGGAGCGGCGGTCCAGGCGACGCGGCGCCGGCCGCGGCGGTGATGACCCGATCCATGACGCCCTGGTAAGCGGCCCAGGCGACAGCTCGGTGACGGCGCGGCCGATTCCGCCTAGCGCCCGCCTGCGGACGCCATCTTGGCGGCGCCCGTGAGCCCCGCCGCCTGGAGCTCCGCGCGCGCCGCCTCGACCATCGGGGCGACCTTCGGACTGGCCAGGAGCTCCAGCCCCACGACCGTGCCGAGCACGTGGCTCGCCTCGGTGTCCGAGTGGTAGTGGGCGCCGCAGATCTCGCGGCTGTAGGCGTAGTCGGCCGCGCGGGCGAGGATGGCGTCGGATTTTTCCGGGATCAGGGCGGCCAGCACATAGCCCACGGAGTAGCTCAAGGTGGCGTGGCCGCTGGGGTAGGAGCTCCGCGGATTGGCGCCGGGCTTGTAGTCGCAGGCCACGATGCTGGTGTCGATCGCCCAGGGCCGGTTCCTCAGGAAGTAGCGCTTGGCGATGTTGGCGCTGACGGACTGCTCGTTGTCGACCAGCTCGAGAAGTTTGGCCGTCTGCGGGAGCTTCGCGAGGTCAAAGGCCGGGCCCAGGGTGCTCGCGAAGAGCGTGGGGTCCTCGTGGGTGTCGTCCCATTTCGCCTTGGCGTAGCGATCGGGGGTGCGGGTCCGGTAGACCTTCTGCAACTCGGCCAGGTCGGCCTGTTGGAGGGCCGAGCCGTCGGCCGGCGGCGCGGGCAGCAGCCGGCGCGGATCGACCTGGTCCGGGGTGAGAACCTTGAGCGCCTTGGTGGTCTTGGCCGGCATCGCAGCCGGCGCGGGCTCCGCGGCGACGGCCGCCGTCGTGCAGAGGAGCATCAGGCTCGCCGCGGCGAGGGCCACCGATTGGGTTCGAATGCGCATGGTCTCTTCACGTCCTTCGCAGGGGCGGCGGCGCCTCCGGGGCGTCGCTGCCGGGTCAAGCGGCGGTTCGGTCGGCCTCATGATCTCAAGGTCATGGATGCGCTGCCCGCCGAGGGCACCCGAACAGCTTCGCCGTGACGAGACAAATGAACAAATGACGACAGTCGCCGGCTGAAATCCGAAATCTTCAACCGCACGATGTTGAATTGAAACGGAATTGCGCAGGATTTCGGCGCTGGTCTGCTCTGGACGACGCAGACATTGAGATTTTTCAACTTGAAACGGGACGCTTCCCGCCGCGATGCGGTCCAGGCGCGGCGGCGAGCGCCCGCCCGGACCGGGCCGTCAGCGGCTGCGCAGGAGTTCGTCGGCGTGGCTGTTGAGCTTGCGGGTCAGCGCCGGCGCGCCGCCCGCCGCCAGGGTCGCGGCGTACTCCGACCGCTGGCCCAGGAGAGAGCTGACCGTGCCGTTGTAGTAGATGTCGATCACCTTCCAGGCGCCGTCGGCCTGGCGCATCCGATAGGCGAGTTCAATCGGCTGACCGGCCCCGACGAGGTGGGTATGGACCAGCTTGTCGGGCCCGCGCGTTTCGACCTTCTCGATGGTGAAGGTCTCGCCGTTGTAGCCGTCGAAGTTGTGCGCATAGGTGGCCGCCGTCAGGCGCGAGAAGGCGCGGACGAGCTCGGCCTGCTGGTCCGGGGGAACGGTCGGCCAGGCGGATCCCACGGCAAAGCGGGTCATCGCTGCGACGTCGAAGGTCTTCTCGATGACCGGCTGGAACATCTCGAAACGGCCGCGAGGTCCCAGCTTGCCGCCCTGTTTCATCATATTGACCAGGGCGTCGTCGAAAGCGTGGATCTGCTGGGCGGCGGGATCGGCCGCCTGGGCGTGCGCCGCAGGACCCACCGCCATGCAGCCGAGGGTCAGGGCGAAGATGAGGGCGAGGGGTCCGCGCATCGGTCTACGCCGTCTTGGCCAGGTGGACTTCGACGACGCGGACGATGTCGGCGGCGTTCAGGCCGGCGTAGGAATACTGCTTCTGCGGATCGTCGTGGTCCTGGAACTCGTCCGGCAGGATCAGGGTGCGCACGGAGAGGCCCGATCGCATCAGGTCGTTGTTCACCAGATAGTCGAGCACCTGGCTGCCGAACCCGCCGATGGCGCCCTCCTCGATGGTGATCAGCATGTGATGGCTCTGAGCCAGCCGGCGGACCAGATCGCGGTCGAACGGCTTGACGAACCGGGCGTCGGCGACCGTGCAGGAGATGCCGCGCATCTGCAGCCGCTCCGCCGCGTTGAGCGCGGCCTGCAGGCGGGTGCCGACGCTGAGCAGGGCGACGTCCTTGCCCTCGCGCAGGATCCGGCCCTTGCCGATCGGCAGCACCTCGCCCCGCTCGGGCAGGGCCACGCCCACCCCCTCGCCGCGCGGATAGCGGAACGCGATCGGGCCCGCGTCGTAAGCCGCCGCGGTCGCCACCATGTGCGTCAACTCCGCCTCGTCCGCCGCCGCCATGATCACGAATCCGGGCAGGCAGCTCAGGTAGCTCATGTCGAACGCGCCGGCGTGCGTCGCGCCGTCGGCGCCCACCAGCCCGGCCCGGTCGATGGCGAACCGGACGGGCAACCCCTGCAGAGCCACGTCGTGGATCACCTGATCGTAGGCCCGCTGGAGGAAGGTCGAATAGATGGCGCAGAACGGCTTGTAGCCTTCGGTCGCCAGGCCCGCGGCGAAGGTCACGGCGTGTTGCTCGGCGATGCCCACGTCGAACATCCGGTCGGGGAACCGCTTCTCGAAGAGATCGAGCCCGGTCCCGGACGGCATGGCGCCGGTGATCGCGACCACGCGGTCGTCCGCCTCGGCCTCCCGCATCAGCGCCTCGGCGAAGACCTTGGTGTAGCTCGGCGCGGCGGCCTGCCCCTTCGACTGCACGCCGGTCAGGACGTCGAACCGGCTCACCGCATGGAGCTTGTCAGCGGATTCGGCGGCCGGCGCGTAGCCGTGCCCTTTCTCCGTCACGACGTGGAGCAGCACCGGGCCGTCGAAGTCGTTGTCGCGGATGTTCTCCAGCACCGGCAGCAGGTGGTCGAAGTCATGGCCGTCGATCGGCCCCAGGTAGAGGAAACCCAGTTCCTCGAACAGGGCGCCGCCCGTCACCAGGCCGCGGGCGTATTCCTCGGCCCGCGCGGCGGCGGTGTGCAGCGGCCGGGGTAGCCGCTCGGCGATGCCGCGGCCGAACGCGCGAAGGTGCTGATAGCTCTTGGATGAGACCATCTTGGCGAGATGCCGGCTCAGCGCGCCGACCGGCGGGGCGATCGACATGTCGTTGTCGTTGAGGATCACCAGGAGCTGGCCCTTGCGCGCGCCGGCGTTGTTCATCGCCTCGTAGGCCATGCCGGCGCTCATGGCGCCGTCGCCGATGACGCAGATCACCCGGTTGTCGCCCCCGGAAAGGTCGCGGGCCACGGCCATCCCGAGGCCGGCGGAGATCGAGGTCGACGAGTGCGCGGCGCCGAAAGGATCGTACTCGCTCTCGCTGCGCTTGGTGAAACCGGACAGGCCGCCCGCCTGCCGCAAGGTGCGGATGCGGTCGCGCCGCCCCGTCAGCACCTTGTGCGGATAGGCCTGATGACCGACGTCCCAGATCAGCCGGTCGTTGGGGGTGTCGAAGACGTAGTGCAGGGCGACGGTGAGTTCGACCACGCCGAGCCCTGCGCCCAGGTGCCCGCCGGTCACCGAGACGGCGTCGATCGTCTCCTGCCGAAGCTCATCAGCCAGCCGCCCGAGGTCGTCCTTCGACAGATCGCGCAGATCGGCGGGTAGGTTGATCTGGTCCAACAAGGGACGCTCGACGCTCATGTAGGCCTCTCTAGATGTTTCAACCGGGCGGCTGGCCGCGCGTCGCGCTCAGGTGCGGCGGTTCAGCAGGTAAAAGGGCAGGGTGCGGAGCCGGTCGGCGGCCTCACCGAACGGAGCCAGGGCGGCGCGCGCGCTCATGGCGAGGCGGGCGGCCTCGTCCCGGGCCTGCTGCGCGCCCCAGTGGGAGACGAGGGTCGCCTTGCCTTGGGCGGCGTCCTTGCCGACCTGTTTGCCTGCGAGCTCCGCGGACCCCTCCACGTCGATCAGGTCGTCGCTGATCTGGAAGGCCAGGCCGAAATCGCGTGCGAAGGCGACCAGCGCCGCCTGCTCGCGGGGCGCCGCGCCGCCGAGGATGGCGCCGGCGAGACAGGAGGCCTCGAAGAGCGCCCCGGTCTTCTTGCGCTGAAGCTCGATGATCTGGTCGGGCCCGAGGTCGCGGGTCGGGGCCTCGATATCGATCATCTGGCCGCCGATCATGCCCTCGCTGCCCGCCGCCCGCGCCAGGGTCGTCACCAGCGCCGCACGGATATCCCCCGAGGGGTGGGTGGCCGGATCGGCCAGCAGTTCGAACGCCAGGGTGAGCAGGCCGTCGCCTGCGAGGATGGCGGTGGCTTCGTCGAACTGGCGATGCACGGTGGGCTTGCCGCGCCGCAGATCGTCGTCGTCCATCGCCGGCAGGTCGTCGTGCACCAGGGAATAGGTGTGCAGGGATTCCATGGCCGCCGCGACCCGCAGCGCGCCCTGGACGGGCGCCCCGAACAGCGCGGCGCTCTCCAGAATGAGGAACGGCCGCAGGCGCTTGCCGCCGGCGAACACGGCGTAGCGCATCGCCTCCTGGGCGCGGGCGTGCAGTCCCGCCGGCTTCGGCAGCAGGTCGTCCAGCGCGGCCTCCACCTGAGCGGCGGCCTCGGTCATGCCCGCCGCCAGGCGCTCGTGCGCCGCGGCGTCCGGCTGGGCCGGGACTTCATGGCTCTGGGGACGTCCGGCCGCCGCGATGCTGTTCAAATCTAGGCCTCCATCGCCTGTTGGGTCCGGGCGGGCGCCGGGGCCGCCTGCGGGACCGCGGCCAGCTCCGCGGCGCGGGCTTCGACCAGCTCGACGATGTGGTCGACCATCCGGTCGTTGTCCATCTTGTGGTCGGGCCTGCCGGCCACATAGACCATGCCCGAGCCCTTGCCGCCGCCGGTGAAGCCGAGGTCGGTCATCAACGCCTCGCCGGGGCCGTTCACCACGCAGCCGATGATCGACAGGCTCATCGGCTGGGCGATGTGGGCCAGCCGGGCCTCCAGAGCCTCCACGGTCTTGATCACATTGAAGCCCTGCCGCGCACAGGACGGGCAGGCGATGATGTTGACGCCCCGGTGGCGCAGGCCCAGCGACTTCAGGAGGTCGAAGCCGACCTTGATCTCCTCCACCGGGTCGGCGGCGAGGCTGACCCGGATGGTGTCGCCGATCCCGGCCCAGAGCAGATTGCCCATGCCGATCGCCGACTTCACCGTGCCGGTCCTCAGCGCTCCGGCCTCAGTGATGCCCAGGTGCAGCGGGCAGTCGATGGCCTCGGAGAGCAGGTTGTAGGCGGCCACCGTCATGAACACGTCGGAGGCCTTCACGCTGATCTTGAACTCGTGGAAGTCGTGGTCCTGCAGGATGCGCGCGTGGCGCAGCGCGCTCTCCAGCATGGCCTCCGGGCAGGGCTCGCCGTACTTCTCCAGCAGGTCGCGCTCCAGCGAGCCGGCGTTGACCCCGATGCGCATGGCGCAGCCGTGGTCGCGGGCGGCCTGGATCACCTCGCGCACCCGGTCGGGCGAGCCGATGTTGCCGGGGTTGATCCGCAGGCAGGCCGCGCCGGCTTGCGCGGCCTCGATGCCGCGCCGGTAGTGGAAGTGGATGTCGGCCACCAGCGGGACCTTCGAGGCCTTGGCGATAGCCCGGAAAGCCTTGGTGGAGTCCTCGTCGGGGCAGGAGACGCGGACGATGTCGGCCCCGGCCTCCTCCAGTTGGCGGATCTGCGCGATGGTCGCCTGAGCGTCGGCGGTCAGCGTGTTGGTCATCGACTGCACCGTGATCGGCGCGTCGCCCCCCACCTCCACATCGCCCACCCGGATCTTGCGGCTCTTGCGCCGCTGGATCGCGCGCCAGGGGCGGACCGTGCTAAGATCTTTTAGGGTCTGCACTTGCATGACGGTCCATCGTAACCAGCTAGGCACTCAGATGGTAAGTCGCGCGGCGTTGTAAACCCGCAGGCCGATGGACCTGGAAAACACGTGGCCCTCAGCCGACCGCCTTCAGGGAATCGGATGGCCGGGCTAGGTGGGTTGACCGCCCGGAAGCCGGGCAGCGGAGGTGCGATGCGAGTGGTCCTGGCCCAGCCGCGCGGCTTTTGCGCCGGTGTCGTGCGCGCCATCGACATTGTTGAACGCTCGCTCGAGAAGTTCGGCGCACCTGTCTATGTGCGGCACGAGATCGTCCACAACCGGACCGTCGTGCGCAGCCTGGAATCCAAGGGCGCGCGTTTCGTCAACGAGCTCGACGAGGTGCCGGAAGGCGCCGTCACCATCTTCAGCGCGCACGGGGTCGCCCAGTCGGTCGTCGACGAGGCCCGGGCCCGCGGCCTCCCGGTGCTGGACGCCACCTGCCCCCTGGTCTCCAAGGTGCACGTCCAGAGCCGCCGCTATGTCGCCCAGGGGCGCACCCTGATTCTCATCGGCCATGCCGGTCACCCGGAGGTGGAGGGCACGCTCGGCCAGGTGGACGCTCCCGTGCACCTGGTGTCGACGGTGCAGGACGTGGCCACGCTGGATCTGCCGGCGGACCTGCCGACGGCCTATGTAACCCAGACGACCCTCAGCGTTGACGAGACGCGGGACGTGATCGCCGCCCTCAAGGCCCGGTTCAACGATCTCGTGGGACCGAGCACCTCGGACATCTGCTACGCGACCCAGCACCGGCAGTCCGCCGTCCGCGACCTGTGCCGGACCGTCGACGTCCTGCTCGTGGTGGGCGCGGCCAACAGCTCGAACTCCAACCGCCTGCGCGAGATCGGGATCGAGGAAGGCGTGCCGAGCTACCTGATCGCCGACGCCGAGGCGCTGGATCTCGACTGGGTGCGCGGCGCCAAGGCGGTGGGCCTCACCGCCGGCGCCTCCGCGCCCGAGGAATTGGTCCTGGACGTGATCGCCGCCCTGCGCCAGGTCGAGCCTGTCGAAGTCACGCAGATGAACGGCGTCGAAGAGAATATCGTGTTCCGCCTGCCCCCGGAGCTGCGCCGCGTCGACGGCGAGGCGGACGGGCTTCAGGCCTAGCTAAGAGGAAGCATTCGTGGGAATTCCGCTCGGTCAGGCCGCCCGGATCGGCGCCTATGTGGTCAAGCAGCACCTGATGGGGCGCAAGCGCTACCCGCTGGTCCTGATGTTGGAGCCCTTGTTCCGCTGCAACCTGGCGTGCGCCGGTTGCGGCAAGATCGACTATCCCGATGAGATCCTCAATCAGCGGTTGAGCTACGACGACTGCATGGCCGCGATCGACGAGTGCGGCGCGCCTGCCGTCTCGATCGCCGGCGGCGAGCCCCTGCTTCACCGCGACATGCCGCGGATCGTCGAGGGGTTCATCAAGCGCAAGAAGTTCGTGATCCTCTGCACCAACGCCCTGCTGCTGGCGAAGAAGATCGACCAGTACAAGCCCTCGCCCTTCCTCTCCTGGTCGATCCACCTCGACGGCGACCAGGTGATGCACGACAAGTCGGTCTGCCAGACCGGCGTCTACGACAAGGCCGTCGAGGCGATCAAGCTGGCGAAGGCCAAGGGCTTCCGCGTCCAGATCAACTGCACCCTCTTCGAGGGCGCCGACCCCGAGCGGGTGGCGACCTTCTTCGACGAGATGACCGCCCTGGGGCTCGACGGGATCACGGTTTCGCCGGGTTATTCCTACGAGCTCGCGCCCTC